>LXOW01344871.1_pt1 | contig 39537 bp, 30 predicted proteins | sample 1368591 | NCBI WGS metagenome assembly LXOW01 (sample SAMN04884650, study PRJNA319009) | bovine gut metagenome | isolation source: Cow rumen | host: Bos taurus | place: Italy: Legnaro (PD) | collected 2014-07-09
ATTGGTCCAGAACTCGCTTAACGTAATATGATTGTAAGGTTTGGTCATTCTTGCCCGAAACAGCTGCAAAGTTACAAAAAAATTCTGACATATGCAAGAAAAAAACGGAAAAAATGCAGTATTGCTACTGTTATCACTTCGAACGGGGATGGGCTTGCTTGTACGCCTGCTGGATCTGTTCGAAGGTGGTGTGGGTATAGACCTGCGTGGCGGACAGACTGGCGTGGCCAAGCAGAGTCTGGATGGTGCGGATGTCCGCACCGTTGTTGAGCATGGTGGTGGCAAAGGTGTGCCGGAGCACGTGCGGCGAGTGCTTCTTCAGCGTGGACACCTCGCCCATACGCTTGCGCACCATCTGATAGAGCGCCTGCGCGGTCATCTGCCCGTATGAGCCGTCGGACTTGGGCGCAGTGAGCAGGTAGTGCTCAGGCGACTCGAATCCCCGGCGCACCTCCATGTACGCCTCTATCTCCGATATGAGATGTTCGCCGATGGGAACGACACGTTCCTTGCGGCGCTTGCCGAACACGCGTATCTGTCCCTGCACCAGGTCGATGTCACTGTCCTGCAGACCGACTATCTCCGCACGGCGCATGCCGGTCTGATAGAGCATGGAGATAATCAGGTTGTCGCGTGTGAGGGCGAACACCTCCTCGGGCGAGGCACCGCCGTCCGGGCTGTGCATGAGTTCGTCCAGTTCGCGTTCGCCGATAGCCTGCTCGCGTTCCATCTCGCTCTCGCGGAAGAAGACGGGCAGCGGCTTGTCGGTCTTAGGGGCTATAACACCCTGGGTTATATCCCGCCTGACCAGTCCCTGGCGAAGCAGGTACTTATAGAACGAGCGAAGCGCCGACAAGCGGCGCTTGACTGTACGCGGCGACCTGCCGGCGTCGAGCATCTCGACCATCCAGGTCTTGACATCAGAGGTGTCAGGCTTGTTCGGGTCAAAGGCTTCCTCGTCCAGCCCCAGAAAGGCGGCGAAGGCACGCAGGTCGTCGCCATACTCGCTCACCGTACGCAGGGAGTAGCGGCGCTCGTACTGCAAGTAATCGAGGAAGCGCCTAATCATATCTCCTTGCCTTTGGCATCCGTCGGCTCGAACGGGAAGAGACCGAAGAGTTCGGCGTCTATGCGGTCGATGACAAACTGGAAATCCTCGGGACGGTCGCCGAACTTGATCTTGTCGCCGTCGATGATGAGCAGTTTGCCCTTGTAGCCGGCTATCCACTCCTCATACAGGTCGTTCAGGCCCTGCAGATAGTCGATGCGGATACTGGCCTCGTAGGTGCGTCCGCGCTTCTGGATCTGCGAAACGAGGTTGGGCACCGTGGAGCGGATGTAAATCATCAGGTCGGGCATCTTGACCAGCGACATCATCAGGTCGAACAAGTCGGAATAGTTGTCAAAATCCCGGTCGGACATGAACCCCTGACGATGGAGGTTGGGCGCAAAGATACGCGCGTCCTCGTAGATGGTACGGTCCTGGATGATATACTTGTCGGACTTGGAGATATCCACTATATCCTGAAAACGCTTGTTCAGGAAGTATATCTGCAGGTTGAACGACCAGCGGCTCATGTCCGCATAGAAATCCTCGAGATAGGGATTGTACTCCACGCTTTCGAAACGGGGTTCCCAACCGTAATGTTTCGCCAACATGCTTGTCAGCGTTGTCTTACCACATCCGATGTTTCCGGCTACTGCAATATGCATTCGCGTTCGGCAATGGGTCGCACTGGCTGAGCGCCACGCGCTCTTCGGGGCTTCCCATGCCTCCGCTCTTCGGTCCACAAAACTCATTTTTGTGTCCCGAGGAAGGAAGGACACTCCTTGCCGATGGGAGGTTTAAAGGTTAATACTATTTCCAGTTTTCTTCACTGAACAAGCCGAAGAGCTGTGCGTCAATCTTGTTGACGATGGTACGGAAGTCCTCGGGGTTGTTCTCAAAATCCATATTGTCGCTCTCAATGACCAGCACGCGTCCCTCGTACTGCTTGAAGATGAACTCCTCATAGCGTTCGTTGAGGTCCTTGAGGTAGTCGAGCTGCATGCCCTGTTCGTAGTCGCGTCCGCGCTTCTGTATCTGCGCGATGAGCGTGGGCACGGACTTACGGAGGTAGATCATCAGGTCGGGCAGCTTCATCAGGCGCTTCATGTGCTCGAAGAGCTCCATGTAGGTGGTGTAGTCGCGGTCACTGAGGTCACCACGGCGGTAGTTGTTCGCCACGAACACATACACGCCCTCGAAGATACTGCGGTCCTGCACAATGGTGTGCGTGGAGGCGTTGACGGCCAGCATGTCCTTGAAGCGCTCCTTGAGGAAGTAGGTCTCCAGACAGAACGACCAGCGCTTGATGTCCGTATAATAATCCTCAAGGTACGGGTTGAAGCCCACGCTCTCGAAGCGCGGTTCCCAGCCGTAGTACTTCGCCAGCATCTTGGTCAGCGTTGTCTTGCCTGCTCCTATATTTCCTGCGATTGCTATATACATTCTTCGAATTTGAAGATTTCAAAATTTCTTATCTCGGCTATGCCTCGAACGATCTGCTTCGCCGTATGCTTATCTCGGCTATGCCTCGAACGATCTGCTTCGCCGTGCAAGATATCAATATTCCGATTATCTCCCCAAACTTTTCATGCCTTGCTGCGCTACGCGGTGAGCCACCTGCTGGGTTATGCAGCGCTGTTCGGCGGTCATGCCTTCCGGCATGTAGGTGCATCCGAGAGCGGACTTGCCGGTGAGCACCTCCAGCCACAGGCACGCCATGAGGTAGCGTCCGCAAGTGTAGCTGAGGTGATAGCCGTCACGGCAGAGCGTGTCGCCGAGCCTGGTGGCACGGGCTGCCTGAATGGCTGCACCACCCGGGATAAATCCGTCAAAACGGTGGTTCTTGAGCACCTGGCGGTTGCAGCCGACAATCAGATCGTACATGTACGCCTGGTCGCCGTTGTAGTTCGGCACGAACGCCGGATGGGTGGCATCCTGCTGGTACGCCCAGGTCATGTACCAGTAGAGTTTGGTGTGTCCGGGCATATGCAGGCGCACGCTGTCGATGAGTTCGGTGAGCCAAGGCTCGTAGGTGGACCACTGGCCGCTGTAGTGGCTCGCCTGCTGCATGGTGATCACGTCCCAGTTGCCCCAGCCCATCACCTCGGCAACAGACACGCTGTCCATCACCACGCGCTCAACGGACGAGGCCTCGCCGTCCCATGTCCGGCGCATCAGGCGGCAGGAGTATAGTGCCGAGTCGCCGCGGACATTCATCGCATGACGCTCCAGCGAACAGCCGCCGATATACAGGTTATAGACGGTCATCTCCACGCCGCAGGCGTTGGCTACGGGCAGGAGCTCCTGCTCGACCGCATCGACGGAGAAGCTGTTACCGATACACAGCACCACCAACGGCCGCGAGGTTGAGCACGCGTTCTGCCGGCGTACCTGCAGGCAGGCTACAGCCAGCACCTCCGCCAGAGCGAGGATAACGACAGCAAGTATGTATCGTTTTTTTTTCATTCAAGTATAAGGTCAATACCCTTCATTCTGTTTTGCTTCGGGGATAGCGTTCATGAACAGGGCCGGAATCGGATAGACGTTCATATATGCCGGGAAGCTCTGCATGTTCGGACGTATAGCACCATGCTTCAGTTCCCACGAATAGCCTGTACTGCCTCCGAACTTGTCAAAGCGTATCAAATCCGTACGACGGTAGCCCTCGGCATAGAACTCGCGTCCGCGTTCATCCAGCAAATCATCCAGCGCTACCGTCTCCATGGGTGCAGCGTTAGCGCGTTCACGGATGGTGTTCACCGCCTTCAGGGCTGTCAGTCCGTCAATCTCCGAACCGCCACGCAGCACAGCCTCGGCGTAGTTGAGGTAGGCTTCCGCCTTACGCAGCAGCGGCAGGTCGGTCTCCGGCCAAGCGGGAGCGGTACGCTCATACTCCTTATCAGCCAGCAGGTTCGTCCATTTCTGGAGAGCCCAGCCGCTTTGGAAGTCTCCTGCCGACAGGCTGCCGCAATACCATGTGGCACCATTGTATGTATTGCAGAACAGCGCACGGTCATCGCCTACTTGTGCGGATATATCGTCCGCTGTACCGCTTACGCTTGACGGGTCGGCACAGAACAAATTCACCAATTGTTTGCGCGAGGTGTAGCACTGCCAGTAGTCGCCGTCGCCTGTAGCAGGCATCTGGCTGCTTGCAAACGAGCAGATAGCGAACTTACTGCCTCCCCACGACGCCATGTTCATGCCCCCCTGCGGGATAGTCAGAATCATCTCCTTCCATGCATCGTTGACCTTGCTGCGCTGGTCGTTGTCGCCATAGAAGAGCCACTTGTAGTTCGTAGCCAGGTCGTACGACGACGCTATCACCTTGTGCGCATACTCGGCAGCCTTGCCATAGTCGTTCTTATCGGCATACACACCGCCGTTCAGGTACAGACGCGACAGCAGCAGCCATGCAGCCGCCTTGTCCACGCCGTAGTAGTTCGTCTTGTGTCCGGCCTCCGGCAGGTCACGCTCTGCCTCCAGCAGTTCGGACTCCACAAACAGATAAACCTCGGCACGCGGGTTCTGCTTGGTGGTTGTAAAGAAACTGTTGTCGGTCACCAGTGGTACACTGCCGAACATGTCGAGCAACTGATAGTATAAGTACGCACGCACGAAGCGGATCTCGGCGCGCTTGGCAGCCAGACCTGCCTCATCCTTCGTACGCTTCATGTAGCTGTTACACATCCAGATGTTGTAGTACAGACGGTGGAAGAACTGTTCGATTATCGGGTTATCCACATTGAACTTATTGGTGCCGAGTTCGGTTATACCCGGGTCGTTCCATATCCAGTATATCTGGTCACTCGGGTTCTCCTGGAGGGTAAACATCGTGCGATAGAAACTCGTCTGTCCTTCATCTACATTCTTCAAGTCGGGGTCACCGGCAGGTGTTATGTTACCCGTAACAACCAGACGGTTGAAGATCTTGCTGTACAGCGAATCGATTGGCGTGATTTCATCATCAGCCACGGCGTTCTGCGGTGTTACCACAACGCGGAACGACTTCTTTATCTTTCCATCGAACGTGATGCTGACATTCGTCTCGCCGACCGCCAGGGGAGCAACATACAGATACATCCTGGTGCTGGAGCCGACGCCGAACAGCATCTCGTTGTACCGCTTATTCACGACGTGTGCACGTACGATGCTCGGGTCATCCACCTGCAGTTCATACGTATAGCTGGCATGCATCGGGTCAGGATAGACGGGGTACTCATATTCATACTCCAGTACGCCATACATCGTTCTTACGGGGAGTGTGTCGCGTACAGGCATCAATACCGACTGCAGCGCATACGGATACCACGCGATACTGTCAATGGGAATATAGCTGTTACGCCACGAGGGGTTAGCCTCCACGCCTGCACGATAGACGTCATTGTGGATACACATCCGGGGATCAGAGAACACCTCGCCCGCCTTCCAGAGTCGAATACGGGTCAACTGATTGTCGGCAGAGGCAAACGAGATCGAGTCTATCTCGTCCGCTCTGTACTGGCACGCCACTCGCGGACAAACAGTATCCCTGTACGTCACGCCTTCATCATAACTCACACGGCCGTAGGATGCGCACCAGAAACTCACTTGTGCCGATGCGCTGCACACCATGAGTGCAGCAAGCAGGAAAGTATATATCTTTTTCATTGCTTAATCAATTTTACGAGGTTATTGTTGACACGCATGATATAAACGCCGGCTGCAAGCGGCTGCACGTTGAGCGTGACCGCTCCTGTACCGGCCTGCGCCTCACGCACCAGTTCGCCGCCGAGCGAATAGATGCGCACGCTGCTACCCTTCTCGGCACCCCGGACGCAGACCACATCCTTCATCGGGTTGGGGGACACGGATACGACAAGCGCCGTGTTATCCACCGCCGCCTCGAAGTCAATGGAATACTCCTCGCCGGTATTGTCGGTTATCTCCACCACGCTCTCGTCGACATCGACGGTGATGACCGGTTCATCCTCCAGTTCAGACTCGAGAATAATGTTACCCTCCATGTCAACCACCTGCATCTTTGAGCCCTCAAAAACGATCTTGCCGAGTTTCTGGGCCGCAGCCTGCTGGTCGGCACGAGACATCAACTCCACCCTGACACCGGCAGACANNTCATTGCATTAAGGAATTAAGAAATTATCCGTCCAACACGAGTGCAAAGATACGAAAAATATTCCGTAATTGCAAATTTTCGGGCAAAAAAATACAAAACTCTTGCAAATTAAGAAAAATTGTCGTAACTTTGCGTCCGTTTATCGTGAACCATGTGGACCATATTGGCATTTATATCCGCTCTGTGTCTGGGTTGTTATGACGTGAGCAAGAAGATAGCGCTGCGTGACAACACGGTGGTGGACGTGCTGGCAGTAAGCATCTGTGTGTCGGCATTCATCCTGTCGGTGCCGCTGCTGCTGTCGCGCTTCTGTCCCGAGGTGACTGCCGGTACGCTGTTCTACGTGCCGAAGCTGGACACGCAGGCGCAGTTATACACCCTGCTCAAATCCGTGATAGTGCTCAGCAGCTGGGTTTTTGCATACGTATCGCTCAAACACCTGCCGCTGTCACTAGTCAGTCCGATGCAGGCCACGCGTCCGATGTGGACACTGGCGGGTGCCCTGCTGATCTTCAACGAGCAGCTGAACGCCTGGCAATGGACGGGTGTGCTGATGGCTATCGGAACAATCTTCGCGTTCTCGCTGCACAACCGTCTTCCGCTCAGGCTGCAGAAGAAAGCGGAACGCCGGAAGTATCCGGAGTCCGGCAGATACTATATCTTCCTTGCGCTGGCGATTCTGACCGGCGCCTGTTCGGGACTGTACGACAAGTACCTGATGCGCAACTACGACCACAACGCCGTTCAGGTGTATTACACGCTATACCAGGCGGCAATGATGATTGTAGTGCGTGGCGTCATCCGGTCGCGGGAACTGAGGAAAGGAAGGCTGACGGGCACAACAGGCAGCAAGCTGTCAGGGCTGAGGCGTCTGGCTCCGGGTTCGCTGCTGGCAGTGGTGCTGATAAGCGTCTTTCTGGTGATTAGCGACAACACCTACATGCTTGCTCTGCGTGACCCGGACTCGATGATAGCCGTGGTCAGCACTATCCGCCGCGGCGGAACGGTGATCGGTTTCGGGTACGGTCTGCTTTTCCTCAAGGAGTCCGACCCGTGGCACAAACTGCTCTGCATGTTAGGCATCAGCGCCGGTCTGCTATGCCTGGCCATCGGCTCCGCATAAGCAGGTAAGATATGCAAGAACCCCGAACAATAATCCTCCGCATCTGTCTCAGATAACAGGTGCGGAGGATTGCTTATACCTGACAGGCGGGTCGGATCAGCCTACCTGGGCGCCGGGGCGGACGGGAGCGGTGACGGTGGTAACGACAAGCTTGCCGTCGGCGTCAACCGCCGAGAGTATCATGCCCTGGGACTCGATGCCCATCATTTTGCGCGGCGGGAAGTTGGCGATATACAACACCTGCTTGCCGACAAGAACCGACGGATCGGGATAGCTCTGCGCAATGCCCGAAAGGATAGTACGGCCGCCCATTCCGTCGTCCAACTTGAACTGCAGGAGTCGGTCGGACTTCTTGACAGGCGTGCACTCGAGTACCGTAGCCACGCGGATATCCGCCTTGTCGAACTCGTCAATGGTTGTCGGGGCTTTGACGGGCACGGGCTGCCAGTTCTTTAAGGCTTCCGCCTTGGCGGCTGCCTCGTTCTCGGCTTTGATGCGCGCAAGTTTGTCCAACTGCGCCTGAATAGCGCCGTCCTCAATCTTCTCAAAGAGAAGACTGACTTCACCGAGTTTGGCATCGGTAGGCAGAAGATCAATGCGGCCGAGATCCTCCCAGCCGATGTTGTCGGAAAGACCAAGCATGGTCTTCAGCTTATCCGAACTGAACGGCAGGAAGGGTTCGAAGGCGATAGCAAGGTTGGCGGCAATCTGCAGGGAGAGGTTGAGAATAGTGGCCGTACGCTCCATATCCGTCTTGGCGAGTTTCCACGGCTCGGTGTCGGCAAGGTACTTGTTGCCGATACGGGCGAGGTTCATCGCCTCTTTCTGCGCGTCGCGGAAACGGAAATTATTCAAGAGGTCTTCGAGTGTAGCTTTGACATTCTTGAACTCCTCGATGGTCTGACGGTCGTAATCGGTCAGCGCACCGCAGGCGGGCACCTTGCCGTCGAAATACTTGCCGGTGAGCACCAGTGCGCGGTTGACGAAGTTGCCGTAGATAGCCACCAGTTCGTTGTTGTTACGCGCCTGGAAGTCCGCCCATGTGAAATCGTTGTCCTTGGTCTCCGGTGCATTGGCGGTAAGCACATAGCGCAGCACGTCCTGCTTGCCGGGGAAATCGTCGAGGTACTCGTTGAGCCACACCGCCCAGTTGCGGGAAGTGGAAATCTTGTCGCCCTCGAGGTTCAGGAACTCGTTGGACGGCACGTTGTCGGGCAGGATATACGAGCCTTCCGCCTTGAGCATAGCCGGGAAGACAATGCAGTGGAAGACAATATTGTCCTTGCCGATGAAGTGGATGAGGCGTGTTGACGGGTCTTTCCACCACGTTTCCCAACTGCCGTACTTCTCGGGTTGCGCGTCGCAAAGCTCCTTGGTGTTGGAGATATATCCGATAGGCGCATCGAACCAGACGTAGAGCACCTTGCCTTCCGCGCCCTCCACAGGCACGGGGATACCCCAGTCGAGGTCACGGGTCACGGCACGCGGACGCAGACCGCCGTCGAGCCACGACTTGCACTGGCCGTACACGTTCGGACGCCACTCCTTGTGCTCCTCAAGAATCCATTGCTCAAGCCACTGCTGGTACTGGTCCAGAGGCAGATACCAGTGGGAGGTAGGTTTCTTGACAAGGGGATTGCCGGTCTCGGCATTGTAGGGATTGATAAGTTCCTCGGGCGAGAGGGTCGAACCGCACTTCTCGCACTGGTCGCCGTAGGCGCCGAGGCTGTGACAGTGCGGACACTCGCCGCGGATATTGCGGTCGGTGAGGAAATGTCCGGTCTCAGGATCGTAGAACTGTTCGGTGGTCTGCTCGATGAACTTGCCGTTGTCGTAGAGCTTGCGGAAGTAGTCCGACGCCAGCTTGTGGTGGATGGCCGAGGTCGTGCGCGAGTAGATATCGAACGATATACCGAAGTCGGCAAACGAGCGCTTGATGAGTTCGTGGTAGCGGTCAACGACCTGCTGGGTGGTTATACCTTCCTTGCGCGCGCGGATGGTTACGGGCACGCCGTGCTCGTCGCTACCGCAGACGTAAAGGACGTTCTGCCCCTTGAGGCGCAAGTAACGCGCGTAGATGTCGGCAGGCACATAAACACCTGCCAAATGACCGATATGCACCGGTCCGTTGGCGTAAGGCAGTGCCGCTGTTATTAATGTACGATTGTATGACATATAATTGATTTTATTTGAAGATTTAAAGATTTGAAGATTTGAAAATTTATTGTTTGCTCTGGAGCATTTCGGTAAGGGCGGAGAGTTTGACGGTAGCTATCTTTCCGTCGCGTGCGACGCTGACCTTGCCGTTCTCCTCACTGACCACGATACAGAACGCATCGGACTTCTCCGCAAGTCCGAGTGCGGCACGGTGGCGCAAGCCGTAATGCTTGGGTATGTTCGGGTTCTTGGAGACAGGCAGGATGCACGCCGCGGACTGAAGCCGCCCGCCACGGATGACCAGCGCTCCGTCGTGCAGCGGCGAGTTCTTGAAGAAGATGTTTTCTATCATGCGTGCGGAGATGTCCGCATTGATAGTTTCGCCGGTCTGTTCGTACTCCTCCAGGCTGCTCTCGACAGCGATGACGATGAGCGCGCCGACCTTGTTATCCGACATGTGCGCGCACGCCGATACGATGTTCCGTATCTGTTCCTCGGCAAGCCATTCCTCCTTCTGCTGCTGGCGGAAACGCACGAGTTGGGCGTTGCTCATACGCGAACCTATCCGGCTGAACATGCCGCGTATCTCCTCCTGGAAGATGACCACCAGCGCCACGGCACCGGCACCGCCGATGAAGTTGAAGACGGCACCTGTCAGTTCGAGACGGAGGATAAACGACACGACGAACCAGAGCACCACATACGCCATTATACCCCAGAACAGGTTCACCGCTCCGGAGGTGCGCAGCAAGCGGAACGCCTCGAAGAGCAGAAACGCCACCAGCAGGATATCTATCAGGTCTTTGAATCCGAAAAACATATGGTTATTTGTTATTTGTCATTTGTCATTTGCCATTTGCCATTTTGCATTGGTCATCCAGCATGGCGCGTGTGGCGGCTATGTCGTGGACGCGGAGGATGGCAGCGCCCTGCGCGACAGCCTTGCGTTCGAGCAGGAGTGTCTGTTCCAGGCAGGTATCAGGCGTCAGTCCGCAAGGCTCATACGCCATGCGTTTGCGCGATATGCCCGCAAGTACGGGGCAGCCGGTATGCCGCAGTGCAGCGAGACTGTCAAGCAGCGAGAGGCTTTCCGCGGCCGTCTGCCCGAAGCCGAAGCCCGGGTCAACAACGATGTCGCTCACTCCGAGCCGGTGAAGCTCATCGACCTTGCGGCTGAGGAACGCCAGCGCATCGGAGAGCAGGCTGTCGGATGTATGCCCGTCACAGGAGCGGTTATAGGTCAGCACGTAGGCGGCATTATGTTCCGCCACGAGGCCGAACATCTCCTCGGAACCGCCGGAAATGTCGTTTATCATCCCCACCCCGTATTCCTCTATAGCGCGTCGTGCCACACCTGCGCGGAAGGTATCGACGGACACGGGCACGGGCAGATTCATCTGCCGGGCTACATCCAACGCCATTCTGAGCCGCTGCCACTCCTGCTGTTCACCAGCCAGTCCTTCGGCATCCGCCTGCACGGCCGGACGCGTGGAGCAGGCGCCTATATCCACTATATCCGCCCCCTGTTCCACCGCACGCGCAAACGCGGCACGCAGAGCAGGTTCGTCCCCGGCACGGCTGGCAGCATAGAAACTGTCAGGCGTGGCATTGACGACTGCCATCACAAGCGGCCGCCGGAGGTCAAGCAGTCGTTCGCCCAGACGCAGGTATGTACGGGTCGGATGCATGGTCAAACGCAATCAGCATGCAAAGATACAAAAAAAACTTGTTTTTTGCTATATTTTTGTAAAAAATAGTTGTAAAAAATAGCATTTTGTCAAGAAAATGTACATTTTTTACTTTTTTTTGTGAAAAAATTTGTGCAATTTGTATTTTTTTCGTATCTTTGTAGGCTTTATCGTGTGGCACATGCCATGTGTCCCGAATATTAGCGCAGGAAAATTACGTAATTTAGGTATAATTATATCCGAAAGAAACATGAAAAAAGTAGTGCAATCTGTAATCGTCGTAACGTTGGTATTGTTCGCACTGAGCGGTTGCAAGTCACGCCGTGACCTGAACACGCAGTTCTCCAACACGACGGGATGGAACTATTATGATGAAAAGACGACCAACTTCGAGGCGAAGGAAGGCGTCGGCAACGTGGATCCGATCGGCATGGTGGCCATTCAGGGCGGAACCTTCGCTATCGGTCAGACGGACGAGTTCATCACGGCTCCCCGTGACAACGCCCGTCGTTCGATAACGGTCAGTTCGTTCTACATGGACAAGTACGAGATCTCCAACCTGAACTGGCGCGAGTATCTGCACTGGATGGATATGGTGTTCGGCTACTCGGCTCCGAAGCTCGTTCAGGCGGCATTACCCGACACGCTGGTATGGCGTGACGAACTGGCGTACAACGAGCCGTACGTGGAGAACTACTTCCGTCATCCGGCCTTCAGTTTCTACCCTGTAGTAGGCATCAACTGGAATCAGGCCATGCAGTACTGCCAGTGGCGTACCGACCGCGTGAACGAGCTGGCGCTGGTGCATGCCGGAGCAATCGAGTTCCCGGACTTCCGTCAGCTGCGCGCTCTGGACGAGACCGAGCTGGAGGACTGGCGTAACGCCAATCCGGGCTATGAGCCTCTCGAGGTGGAAGTGACCCGTGGCGAGGACATCAATATAGAGTATCACGTACCTTACGAGTGGATACGCGACAAGTTCGTGTTCAACACCGAGAAGTACCTGGTTCGCCGTGACTATAACCCCGTTAACCCGGATGCACAACGCCGCAGCAAGAAGTTCCATGACGCATGGGACAACCCCCGCAAGGTGGACCGTTCGGACGGAATACTGGTAGTAGGCTACCGTCTGCCGACCGAGGCCGAGTGGGAGTTTGCCGCTTTCTCGCCGATAGCAGGCACTGACGGTCTGACCATCGAGGGCAAGGTTTATCCGTGGTCGGGCTATCATCCCCGTGACTTGAGCAAGAAGAACATGGGTATGATGCAGGCCAACTTCGTCCGCGGCAAAGGCGACATGATGGGTGTATCCGGCATGCTGAACGACGGCTATGTGATCACCAACCCCGTGGACGCATTTGCTCCGAACGATTTCGGACTGTACAACATGGCAGGCAATGTCAACGAGTGGGTGATGGACGTATATCGTGAGACCACTTATCAGGACGCTACGGAGTACAACTCGTTCCGCGGTAACATTTACAGCCGCGCCAAGAAGGACGACCAGGGGCAGTACGTGATCAACGCACTGGGCGGAATAGACGTTGAGTGGACCAGCGAAGATGACAAGCGCGACTACCTGGACGGCGACTTTGCATCACTCATCCAAACCGACTATCCGCTTGACACGCTGGGTGCCATGTTCCTGAAAGGCCTGGCCGCCAATACCGAAGGCAATGACAGTGAGGAGGAAGAGGCCGAAGAGGAAGAAGGCGACGAAGAAGATGGTGAAGAGGAAGACGGCGAGGAAGAAGAGGCCGAAGAGGAAGAAGCCGGCGGAGGTGACGCTCCCGCATCCAACAAGAAGATCGACCCGACCGACATCTACGCTCCGAAGATCACCAAGACGACCCACGTATACAAAGGCGGCTCGTGGAACGACCGCGTATACTGGCTGCACCCGTCATCGCGCCGTTATCTGGAAGGCAACAAGAGCAAGAGCACTATCGGCTTCCGCTGCGCTATGTCCACGCTGGGCAACCAGATACCTTCCGGTCCGACACAAGGCAAGCAATAATACACCAATCATTAAACAACAAGCAATATGAATTTTCCAAATACTGTCCGCTACACTTCAGAGCATGAGTGGATCCGCGTAGAGGGCGAAGAGGCTTATGTAGGCATCACCGACTACGCACAGTCGGAGTTAGGCGAAATCGTCTTTGTGGACGTACCGACCTTAGGCGAGGTAGTGGCACAAGGCGAAGTATTCGGTTCGGTAGAGGCCGTAAAGACCGTTTCAGACCTGAACATGCCCGCCAGCGGCGAGGTGCTGGAGGTGAACGAGGAACTGGATGGCCATCCGGAACTGGTAAACGAAGACCCGTACGGCAAGGGATGGATGGTACGCATCCGTCTGACAGACCCGAGCGAGCTCGACAGCCTGATGGACGCTGCAGCCTACGAGGCAAGCCTGAGCTGACAACAACATGTAGAACAAGGGGTAAGCCATACGTGGCTTACCTTTTTTTATCCGACAGCATTCATTTGCTGCAAGCAAGATGGTACATAAATACGACTTTCTGATAATAGGCGGCGGTGTGGCCGGCATGAGTTTTGCCCTGAAGGTGGCCCGTGCACAGAAGTACAGGATAGCCCTGTGCTGCAAGACGACCCTTGACGAAGCGAACACCGCCAAGGCACAAGGCGGTATAGCTTCGGTGACCAACCTGCTGGTGGATGACTTTGACAAGCATATCCACGACACGATGGTGGCCGGCGACTGGATCAGCGATCCGGCAGCGGTGGAGCAGGTGGTACGCCGTGCGCCGGAACAGATACAGGAACTGGTGCAGTGGGGCGTGAACTTCGACAAGAACAACGAAGGCAACTACGACCTGCACCGCGAAGGCGGACACTCGGAGTTCCGCATCCTGCACCACGCCGACGACACCGGCGCGGAGATACAACGCGGACTGATGGCTGCAGTGAGGAACAACCCGTGGATAGATGTGCTGGAGAACCACTTTGCCGTGGAGATTATCACCCAGCACCATCTGGGCGTACGCGTGACACACCGCACACCGGACAAGGAGTGCTACGGCGCGTATATCATCGACCCCGAGACCGGCAAGATAGATACCTACCTGAGCCGCATCACACTGATGGCCACCGGCGGTACGGGAGCTGTGTATGCCACGACCACCAACCCGAACATCGCCACCGGCGACGGCATAGCCATGGTGCACCGCGCCAAAGGAGTAATCAAAGACATGGAGTTCGTACAGTTCCACCCGACGGCGCTGTTCAACCCCAGCGAGACGCATCCCGCCTACCTCATTACCGAGGCGATGCGCGGGTACGGAGGCATCCTGCGTCTGCCCAACGGCGAGGAGTTCATGCAGAAGTACGACCCGCGCCTGTCGCTCGCGCCGCGCGATATAGTGGCACGCGCGATAGACAACGAGATGAAGATACACGGCATAGACCACGTATGTCTGGACGTAACCCACAAGGATGCCGAGGAGACGAAGCATCACTTCCCGAACATCTACGCCAAGTGCCTGAGCATAGGTATAGACATCACGAAGGAGTATATCCCTGTAGCACCGTGCGCGCACTACATGTGCGGCGGCATAAAAGTTGATCTGGACGGTCAGTCCACCATCCGCAGACTGTATGCCGTAGGCGAGTGCAGCTGCACAGGCCTGCACGGCGGCAACCGTCTGGCAAGCAACTCGCTGATTGAGGCAGTGGTATATGCCGATGCTGCCGCCAAGCACAGCCTGAGCATGATAGAGCAGTACACGTTCAACGAGCGCGTGCCCGACTGGAACGACGAAGGCACGATGTCAAACGAAGAGCAGGTGCTCATCTCCCAGGACATGAAGGAGGTAGGACAGATCATGTCCACGTATGTAGGTATCGTACGCTCCGACCTGCGCCTGAGGCGTGCGTGGGAACGTCTGGACCTGCTGTACGAAGAGACCGAGGACCTGTTCAAGCGAGTGAAGCCGACCAAGGACATATGCGAACTGAGGAACATGATCAACGTCGGATACCTGATTACCCGTCAGGCACTGGAGCGCAAGGAGAGCCGCGGACTGCACTATACGCTTGACTACCCGCGCGAGGACAATCCTACGCCGCAAGAAGTCTGGTAAATGCACGCTATCATAATATATAGTATTGTACCCGTGCGCACGGATGCGCGCGAGGGCGCGGAACAGGAGACCCAACTGCTGTTCGGCGAACTGTGCGAGGTGCTGGAGCAGTTGCCGCGCTGGTGGAAAGTGCGCAACGAAGCGGACGGCGAAGAAGGTTACGCGGATGCACTCATGCTCACCCCGATGACGGATGAGGAGTACGCAGCCTATGCTGCAGCATTAGCCGCGAGCACGGCACGCGTTATGCTACCCATGACGTACGCGGTGAGCGGTAACAACGGCCAGACTATTCCTCTAAGCATGGGCACACGGCTACCCAACTACCACGACGGGCAGTTTGAGGTGTTAGGCGTGACGTTCCGCATTGACCGTGCAGCCGTAGCCGAAGGTCCGCTGCCCCTCAATCAGGATACGCTGATGCAGGTGACACGGTTCCTGCTGAACACGCCCTACCTGTGGGGAGGCAAAAACGCCCTGGGCATGGACTGCTCGGGACTGACGCAGACAGTGATGAGCCTGTTCGGCATCCGTCTGCCGCGCAACGCGAGCCAGCAGGTCAAATGCGGTGAGGAAGTGAAGAGTCTTAAGGATGCACAAGCCGGAGACCTGGTGCTGTTCGACCACGCCGACCCGGATAGTGAAGGCACGGTGCCGCACAACTGCACAGGTGACACGCGCGTCACCCATGTGGGACTACTGCTGGACGGAGAACGTGTCATTCATTGTTCAGGACGCGTGAAAATCGAGCGCATCAGCGAACGTGGCATATATGGACAGCGGCAACAAGCGTTCACCCATCATCTGGCAGCTATCCGAAGAGTTGTCAGCTAACAGTTAACCAATAACAACCGATTATCATGAAGAACAAAATACTGGTCATAGCAAGCATTATTCTGCTTTCTTATCCGGCAACTGCCGTTCAGGCAGCCGACTGCCGGCCCACACACGCCATATACCTGCAAGGCGGTTTAGGCGACATGGACTACGACGAAATATGGATGTGGGACTCGTCGTTCTCATGTGCCAAAGCACGCAAACAAGGCGGCGGTGAAGGCAACCTGTTCACTCCTGCACTTGATTTGTCGGGTGCAGATGCAGTAACCGTCAGGTTCTCGCATACGCACAACTATGCCCAGAACCCTCCATCGGACTACACTCTGTGGGTGACTGACGACTATCAGGGCAGTTACGCCTCCTCCACATGGAAACAACTGATCATAAGCCCCTACTCCACCAACAATGACTGGTACTTTGTGGATGTAACGATTGATGTGCCGGTATCGTACGTGGGCGAGCAAACGGTATTCTGCTTCAAGTACACCAGCACTGCTGAGAAAAACGGCACCTGGGAGATCAAGGACCTGCACGTCATCAGTTCGTGCGAGGGCAAGAGTGCTCCGCCGGTAGATATACCGGACGTAGGCACCGGACGCCTGAAAGTCTGCGCGCAAAACCTGCTGAACTACTACTACAACTACAACACAGGGCGCGGCAACTATACGCGCGAGGAGTTTGCTGACAAGACACACAAGATCATGGATGCCATGCTGTGGCTGGATGCCGACATATACGCCTTCTGCGAACTGGAAGCACAGGACATAATCCTCCGCCAGTTAGCCGACAGCCTGAACAAGCAGACGAACAGCACCGCATATACGTATGTAGCTGACAACATCAACGAGGAGTGGAACGAGCAATACAATAACAACCTAAAGTCCGGCTTCATCTACCGAAAGGACAAAGTGAAGACCATAGGCAGCAGCACGGGAGCCTACTATTCGGGCTACTACAACCATACGATGCGCATTCAGACGTTTGAGGAGTTGAGTTCGGGCGAGCAGTTCACCCTGTCGATGAACCACTTCAAGTCCAAAGCCGGCGGCGCTGAAGACCAGGGCAATTCCCAGCGTGTGACCAATGCCACCACACTGCTCAACAACCTGCCATCCAAGGCCAAGGACGAAGACATCCTGATCATGGGTGACCTGAACTGCGAGGTAGGCGAAGATCCGCTTGACCTGATTGAGGAGGCCGGCTACGTCGAGCAGCTCATCAAATATGACTATAACGCCTATTCGTACTGCTATCAGGGACAAGGTTCACTGATAGACCACGTGTACGCCAACGCCACCATGGCAAAGCAGATTACAGGTGCAGGCGTATTCCATATATCCACCACCTGCGAGCCTGCAAACCAGGGTTACCGCTATTCCGACCACGACCCCTACCTGGTAGGCATCAACCTCGGAGTCAACCCTTCATCGGAATGCAGACAGGCGGAGAGCCAAAAACCGGCAATCAAAATCCTGCAGGACGGCTGCCTGATTATCGTACAGCCTGACGGGAAACGATACAACGTGACGGGAGTACAAATGGAGTGATTTGAAAATGGATATTTGATATTTGAAAATTAATAGAGTTATGACGAAACAGGTAATCTCTGCATTTATTCTGGCTGTCGGAATGGCGGTAGCCGGTTGGTTTGTGTACCGCGGCATTCACCAGGTTGCATCGAAAGACCGTGCAGTAATGGTGAAAGGTCTGTCCACACGTGACGTACAGGCTGACTACGTTGTATGGCCTCTGGATTTCGGAGTGCGCGGCAATGACATCAGTTCGCTGTACAGCGAATTGGCAGTCATCGAGCAGTCGGCACGGAAGTTCTTCATGGAGAAAGGATTCAAGGAGAGCGAAATCACGCGCGGCAACGTATCCATTGATGACAACTGGGCAGGTTACTACGACCGCAAGCCAGAGTACCGCTACTCGATGCGTACGTCACTGATTATCTCCACCGCCGATGTCGAGCGCGTAATTGCCAATCAGGGCTGCCAGAGCGAGCTGCTCAAGAAAGGCGTTATCCTCCAGTCGTACGACTGGAATACCGACTTCCAGTACAACGGACTGTCCGAACTCAAACCCGAGATGGTACAGGAGGCCACTCAGAACGCCCGTGCAGTGGCACAGAAGTTCGCGGAAGACGCCCAATGCCGTTTAGGTAGCATCAAGCAGGCCAATCAAGGGCAGTTCAGTATCGAGAACGACCAGTATCAGCCTTGGATAAAGCACATACGTGTCGTTACAACGGTTTCCTACTACCTTAAGTAAAATTCCGGAAACTAATTCAATCAACTCTCACTGACAGTCATCTCACCGCAAATGGGATGACTGAGGAGTTGTTTAACCTTATCAACATTGTCAGGCATCTCGCCAAACAAAGTCATCATCTTCGTCAGCAGCGCCTCAGTGGTAATGTCGTAGCCGGAGATGACACCTGCCTTCAGCAGGTTTTGCGCCACTTCGTACTGCCCCATGTCAACTGAACCCATAGAGCATTGCGTCTTGTTGACAATCACTATACCCCGTTCCGTTGCCTCTTTCAGTGCCTTGTACAGCCATTGTGCCGAGGGCGCATTGCCCGACCCATAGGTCTCCAGCACCACACCTCGCAATCCGCGAGTATTCAGCAACGCACGCACCACTGCCTCGTTGATACCGGGGAACAATTTGAGTATGGCCACATCCGTACATGTATGCAGATGCGTGAACAGCGGCATACGTTCCTGCGGGTAGCGTATATGATTAGGATGATACTGGATATGCACGCCGGCCTTGGCAAGCGAGGGATAGTTGTACGAGTCAAACGCCTCAAAGTGCTCGGCGTTCTTCTTGGTTGTGCGGTTGGCGCGGAACAGGCTGTCCTCAAAGAAGATGGTCACCTCGGGCACCATAGGGCGACCGCTTGCGTTGGTTGCCGCCGCAATCTCGATAGCGGTAAGCAAATTCTCTTTCGCATCGGAGCGAAGCACACCCACCGGCAGTTGCGAACCCGTGAACACAACAGGTTTGCCCAGATTTTCCAGCATGAACGATAGCGCCGAAGCAGAGTACGACATAGTATCCGTGCCATGCAGGACAACAAAACCGTCGAATCTGCTGTAGTTGTCCGCCACAGCAGTAGCCATCCTTACCCAGTTCTCCGGACCAATATCCGACGAGTCGATAAGCGGATTGAACGGAAGCATCTCGACCTCCACACTATTGCCGGCGAAAAGTTCGGGAACAAACGCCTTGAAAGTCTCCACGTCCGCGGGACGCAATGCCCGGGATGAACTGTTGCGAACCATTGTGATGGTACCGCCTGTGAGTAATACCAGTATTCGTTTCATAGTTTAATAAGCAAGAACCACATGATTACAGGATGAGTTTGTAGCCTTTGCTGTGGACACCTACCACTTGCGCCTTAGTACCCTCGAGATGTTTGCGTAGGTGATTGACATATACGCTCAGGCTTCTGCTGGCAAAATAAGACTCCTGCCGCCACAGCGTACGCAGAATGAGGTTGCGCTCCACGGTCTGATTGATGTTTCTGCACAGGATGAGCAGCAGGTCACTTTCTCTGGCGGAGAGATGCACATCCCCGAGCAACTGCCTGACTGAGTCGAAGCGTATCCCGTTGCCGAGGTCAAACACCACTTCCGTATTCTTCCTGTTGAGCTGGCAGCGCCGCATGATGGCACGTATCTTGCACAGCAGTATATCCATCGGACAGGGTTTGACAAGATAGTCGTCGCAACCCAGGTCATATGCCCGCACTATATCCTCCACGGCTTTGCGTTCGGTCAGGAAGATGACCGGCACCTCGCTCCCCGTCTCACGTATTGCCTCAAGCATCTCAAAGCCGCTCTTCTGCGGCATGTTGATGTCCAGCAGGCACATGTCGTAATGGTGCTCATGAAAGGACTCCAGTCCCTCTTCCCCATTGCCACACAGGTCCACTTCAAAGTTCAGCCGTCGCAGGTAGTCTGCCAGCAAGGAGCCTAACGCCACATCGTCTTCGCAAAGCAGCAGGCGTACTTGTTCTTCTATAATCCGGTTCATGGGTAATAGTCAGCATTCAGCAATAAGCTATCAGCAGTCAGTAGTTAGAGGGTAAGAACGAGCCATAGGTACAGTGCTACGGCAATGGTCAGGTACACGAGGAACGAGACGCCACGCGTCTCACTCTCCTGCTGTAACAGATAAATGCCTGTTGTGGAGGCCAACGTCAGCGGCAGCAACACCCAGCAGTCAGGCTGCGCCACCGTCCAGAGAATGAGCGGTGAGGACAACAATCCGAGCAACGCCGAGTTGTACAACAGCATACGCGTGCTCACCAGATCATACGAGCTCCGCCGGAATGCCGCTATTGCAGCTGTCAGAAAACCTGCAATCATTATTCCCACGACGACAGCCACACTGTCGGATGTATCATACCTGAACCAGGTTCTGTCAATCAACTGCCGGTAATCCCACATCTCCGCCCGGCCGATATACACCGCAAGTACGTAATATACGCCCACCAGCATGACTCCCAACAACGAAGCCATTACCGTCCGTGGCGAGAACAAGCCTTGCAGCAGCATCACCACCCACAGAAAGAGGATACACCACAGCGCATCAGGTATCCACAAGGCGGTCAGGCATAACAGCACAGAAACCAGAAAAACCTGTCCGTTCGGTTCGCTGCTCTCCTTCATATCGCGTGTAACGTAGAGAAAATAGAGCAGGACAATGGTTATCAGTTGCGGCTGCCAGTGCACACGCAGGTAAGGAATGACGCCTACCGCCGCCACATACAGGATAGCGGGCAGCAGCGAGAAATGTTCCGCCGCCTTGGCACTATGAAGCACCATACTGAGCCAAACGCCGCATGCTACCGTCAGCAACTGCGCCATGAGTACAGTAATCCACTGGTCGGGTGTACGTACATAATCGGCCGTCCACATACCCAATGCGCACAGCAACAGCAGGATGGCTGTTGTCATGCGCATTCGGGTAATATGTCGGAGGAAATATCTCATAAACTGCCTTTTCTTGGCATCTTTGGCCTTTTCATTCGGTCATAATGATTATTACTCCCTTACGAGAAAAGCCAAATCTGCTCATGAGAAATTCAAGATGCACCGATTTTAGTCAATAAAGCCTTTACGACGGAGGAGATACTGCGGGTCAGCCTCCTTGCCGCGGAACTCAAGATAGAGCTCTTTGGCATCACGTGTACCACCTTGCTCCAGCAGGTGACGGAAGCGTGCTGCTGTCTCGGCATCGAAGAGGTTGCCGGTCTCCTTGAACGCTGCAAACGCATCGGCATCCAGCACAGCTGACCAGGTGTAGCTGTAGTACCCTGCCTCGTAGCCGGTGGTGAAGATGTGGTTGTAGAAGGTCGGACGGTAACGGACGATTATCTCGTCAATCATGCCCATATTCTTCAAGCTCTGCGCCTCAAAGGCGTTCACATCCAGTCCTTCAGCGGTGGTCAGCTCGTGGAAATCCATGTCGAGGATAGAGGCCGAAAGCAACTCTGTGGTAACAAAGCCCTGGTTGAACTTGCCGGCAGCGTTGATCTTGGCAATCAGCTCGTCAGGAATAACCTCGCCGGTCTGGTAGTGGAACGCATAGGTCTTGAGCACTTCGGGCTCATAAGCGTAGTTCTCCATGAACTGTGAAGGCAGCTCGACAAAGTCGCGCGGCGTATTCGTACCGCTCAGGCTCTTGTAGTGCGCCTTGCTGAGCAAGCCGTGCAGAGCGTGACCGAACTCATGAAAGAGGGTCTCCACGTCATCCATCGAGAGGAGCGAGGGGTTACCTGCGGCAGGTTTGTTAAAGTTACCCACGTTGATGATAACCGGACGGTGATCCACACCGTTGTCATCGATATACTGCGGCAGGATCTGGTTCATCCATGCACCCGGACGCTTGCCAGCACGCGGGAAGTAGTCGGTGTACAGGATACCCACCAGCGAACCATCGGCTTCCGTTACCTTGAACACCTCCACCTCGGGGTTATAGACAGGCATCCCCTGCAACGGCTCAAACTGCAAGCCGTACAACTTGGTAGCCACGCCAAAGGCACCTTTGCGCACGTTGCTAAGTTCGAAGTAGGGCTTGATCTCCTCTTCGTCCAGAGCGTATTTGGCTTTGCGGAGTTTCTCGGCATAGTACCACCAGTCCCACGGCTGGAGTTTCTCGCCGGGCAGGTCCTCACTGAGCAGTTTCTGCAGTTCGGCAGCCTCACGCTTGGCGGCAGCCAGCGAGGGTGCCCATACGGACTGCAGGAAAGCATCTACGGTCTGATGGTCCTTGGCCATGCAGTCGTTGAGGATGTAGTCGGCAGGATTGTCGTAGCCAAAGAGCTTGGCACGCTCTATACGCAGTTGCATCTCGCGCAGGATAACAGTCTTGTTGTCGTTGTCGTTGTCATGGTTACCGCGTGTGGTGTAATCCATCAGCAACTGACGGCGCAGTTCTCTATTCTCGCAGTACTGGAGTACCGGCGTGAACGATGTGCGCTTGGGAGTGAACAGCCACTCACCCGGATGTCCGGCAGCGGCAGCCTCTTCAGCGGCAGCGGCCTTGGCACTCTCCGGCAGGCCCTTGAGTTCCGCCTCATCGGTAACAAAACGCTGGCAGCTGTTGGTCTCGGCTACAACGTTACGTCCGAACTGCAGGGAGAGCAGGCCGAGTTCCTCGTTGATGTCTTTCAGGCGCTCCTTCTGCTCGGCAGGCAGGTTGGCGCCGTTGTCGGCAAAACCTTTGTAGGTCTCGGTGAGCAGACGCATCTGTTCGGGTGTGAGGTCAAGGTTCTCGCGCTGGTCATAAACGGCCTTGATGCGGGCAAACAGTTCATCGTTGAGGATGATGTACGACGACAGTTCGGACAGCATCGGGCTGACCTGCTCGGCGATGGCATCCATCTCGTCGTTGCCGTCGGCTTCCAGTACGTTGAAGAACACGCCACTAACGCGCTCCAGCAGTTCACCGGCACGGTCCAAGGCAACAACTGTATTCTCAAAGGTCGGTTCATCGGGATTGCTGACGATGGCGTCAATCTCAGCTTTCTGTTGACGGATAGCCTCCTCAAAGGCAGGCATGTAATTCTCCAGCTTCACCTGGTCAAAGGCAGGCACGCCGAACGGCGTCTGCGGTTGGTCAAGCAGCGGGTTGGTAGATGTACAAGCAAGCATTGTCATTGCGATTGCACTTAATGTTAAAATCTTTTTCATATATGCAGCTATTTTATCCTGACGTTTTTCTCCATCGACTTCTTGATACGCTCACGCAGTTCCTGGGATTGCGTGTCGGCTTTCTGGTACCAGTGCGGACGGAAGTCCTGGGCGAACTTGCACTTGGCAAGTTTGATGCTCAGGTTATCCATCGAACCGCTGACATTCACGCCCAGATAAATAGGGCTGAGCACGTTGATGTCGTAGTCGAAGGTCATGTTGGTGTTATGCCGTCCGCCGAGGGCAACCATATAGTTGTCCATCTGCACGCAGAGCGGATAGACGTCAATCTCGTTCTTATAGACAGTTATCTCCGCATTGATGGAGTCAATCTTGTTCTCTGTTTTCTTGTTGAACATAAGCAGCTGGCTTATCTCCGAGAACGTCTCGCCGTCCAATACCACAAGGTCTTTGCCGGTGAGCGAGGCTGCACCGCGGAGAGTACTCATCTTAGGTTTATATTGACTGTTCATGTAGGTCTCCGCTGCCAGGTGGAACTCAGCCGCACCCTTGAAGCTGCTGAGCATAGGCACCATCTGCTCCAGATCAGGGATCATGCTGAGCAGTTCGTCGATATCGACGTCAATCATATGGTAGTCCATACCGACATAAAGGTGGTTGCGCCGCGGTGTACGGTACATGGCTGTGAGTTGCAGTTTGGCCGCCTTGCACACAAAACCGACTTCATCAAGTATCAATACTCCGTCGTTGACATAGATACCTCCCTTCAGGTCTTTGGCATTCTGGTTGAATACATCCACGTCACGCATATGAGTATTGAGTGCAAGATTGACATCCGTCGGCACGAGGAAGGGATCAGTCTCCTCCTTCTGTTTGTCAGCTGCAACTGGCTCTTCTGCTGACGATACCAGTTGCGCTTCCACAGCCTGTTCCTCACTACCGCTGTCCGCGCTGAACCACTCCATGAGCTGGTTCACATCGCAGTGGTCGGAGACTATGTTGAGTTCACCTACCAGTATCGTATCGTGGCGGAACCATTTGCCTATGTTGTGCACGTGCCCTTTGAGGTTCAGGTCCGACTTGCCGAGTTCGATACGCGAGTTGTCAATATCCATGTCGCGATTGGAGTAACTGAACTCAATGGACGGGATAAATACGGGTTCAGGCAGGCGCTCGGGCATACGAACCTCGCCTTGCTTGAGGTCCACTTTCAGACGGGGATTCCATTGCAACAGTACGTTCTCGCCCTTGGCGTTGTATCGGGCTGAAGCCTCCAGAGCCAGCGTGCCTGTCTTTGCGGAAAGTTCGTCACCCATCTTTGCCTGCAGGGCCTGTGTGTTGACTTTGGCTTTCAGGCGCGGCGCGGATTTGTCCTTACGCCCGCCGCTGACTGCCGCTTCCAGCCGGGTTGCCTGCAGTTTGCCCTGTATGTCCTTGAAGAAACCGTCCAGCGCCTTGCAGTCAAGTGAGGCTTGCAGCACAGGCATAACGGTGGTGTCCTTGGTGTTATACTCGGCGTATGCTGACAGTTGGGGAGCATCGATCATGCCGCCCATGGAATCCATTTGTACAACTATGGGCTGCTCGGACTGCAGACCTACTGCAGCGTACAGCACGGGGTCTTTCGAGAGCACGTTGCCCGCCTCAAGACGGATAGCGGACTTCTGCAACGAGGCGGTCAGCGGTGTAGCCATGCTGAAATCCACCTTGTCGGTGTTGAGGTCTATACGTGCCCAGTTCACCTTGGGTTTGGATGGCGCTGTGTTCGGCAACTGAATCCTGGCGTGTGTTTTGCCCAGGTCAGCCACCATAGAGTCCATCGCATAATGGATATCCGTCAGTGTGAGATCGGCGCTGATCCTGCCTTTGTGCAGGTTCATCTTCGTCAGGTCGTTCAACTTGATACGCGCTCCGACTGTACCACGTGTGCGACCGGTGAGGTCCATATCTTCGGGCAGGAAGTACGCGAAGTCCGGCAGGTTAGCATCCAAGGTGAGCTGCAAGTCCAGAAGCAGGTCGCCCAGCAGGTCGTTGACTTTGCCTTTTGCGCCGATCTTGCTCTGCTTGGTAGTGGCGGCAAGGTTGTTGACAGTCACGTTGGATACCTGACCTTTGTTGAGATTTAGGTCCGCATCAGCGTTAAGCGACAGGTCACGCAGGATGTAAGGCAGCGGTTTATAACTACCCTCACCTTCGTCCAGCGTCAAGTGAGCTGTGACGAGCGGCATCTCGTTGTCACTATACTTGCCGCGTGCGGTGGCTTCCAGTGCCAGCTTGCCATCCACATCCAGGTCTTTCAGACTCTCCGTGAAGGTGGCGGGAACGAGTGCCAGCAGTGGCTTAATCTGCCATTGGTCGGTAGCGAGGATGACATCCAGATCTATCGCATCGCCCAGAGTCACCTCTCCTTCCAGACGGAGGTTGAACTCGTTGAGAGCCAGTCTCAGCCCGTCGAAGGCGAAGTGCATCGTGTTGAGGTCCATTGCCAGAGGTGCAATCAATTCCAGATGCAGGTTGTCGGCATAGCTCTCCCCCTTGAGTTTGGCACAGATGTCGCGGGCATCAAGAGCAAGGAGCATGTCGTCCCAGTTCTCGGCCTTGGCACTCAGTTCGGTAGCACCTATAGATGCTTCAATCGTATCCTTGGCATCCACAAAAGTGATTGTGCGTGCCTGAACACGCAGACCGTCAATGCGCAGCTGCTTGAACGGCAGGGAGAAGGCTGTGGTGTCCTCTTCCTCCGTGTCAGGCGAACTGACAAATACCGCGAGGTTGTTCGTACCGTTAGGAGCGATGAAGAAGTTCACACTTGCACCGTCGAGTATGGCCTCGTGTACATGCAGGTTCTTGTGGTTCAGGAACTCCATCACATCCACGGTGGCGGTCAGGTGTTTGGCTTCAACAACGGTGTCGTTCTGCGCACCCTCCGTAGGGTTGATGAGCAGCAGACCGTCAGCTCGCAGTCCGAAACGCGGGAAGGTGGAGAAGAACGTCAGGTCCACCTCGCCTATCCGGTGCTCGCAGGTGATGAATTTCGCTGCGACGTCACGGGCTATAGGTGTCAGCCGTTCCGGTGTGAACACCACATAGACCGTGATGCACACAGCCAGAACCACCGTCAGCACGATGCCCAGTAACGTCCAGCCGATGATTTTCAGTGCTTTCATTTGGACTCAACAACTTTGGTGAAAGAATATTTCCAGTTCTCTTTGTCTTTTTCGTAATAGACTAACTCCGTAGAGGTCAGTTTGGATACAATGTATTCTTTCGGGATCTCTGCACCCTGATTATCCATCAGATGCAACTCGTGCAAGCCGCCGTCCTTGGTCTCAAACTTGTACTTGAACCATCCGTTACCGGGATGACCCAAAGTCTCGCGTGCTTCAATAAGGTCGATTTCATAGACAGCCAAGCCTTCGCTGTCATCCTCATCCCACTCGCGGCCTAAGAGGTAGCCTGTTTCCTCGGACTGCTCGGTGGTGAAGCGGACAAACTCCAGTGAGTTGTTCTTCTGCCACAGTCCCTGCAAGTCAGTCAGGCTGAATGCAGGTGTGTTGTTGCCTGATTGACAACTGCTAAAGCTGATTGCTACGATGGCGGCAACCGCCAGATAATACAATTTCTTCATATTGTTAGCGTTTTTATGCTTTGGTTATTTTTACAGTTATGTTCATGTCTTCTACCAGTGTGCCGTCAGCCAGGCTGTCCACCAGCTTGATGCTGTTAGCCAGCACCTGTGAGGCGATATACTCGCCGCAGTGCTCAACGGCACTGTTGATAGCGTCGTTGCGGACGATCTCCACGCAGATGCGGTCGGTGATGTCCAAACCACTCGATTTGCGCAGGTTCTGAAGGCGGTTGATGAGCTCGCGCGCTATGCCTTCCTCTATGAGTTCCTGTGTCAGTTCGATGTCCAGTGCGATGGTCAGCACGCCGTTGTTCACCACCAGCCAGCCCGGCATATCTTCGGTCAGGATTTCTACGTCTTCCGGTATGAGCTGGTAGTTGACGGATGACAGCTGATAGCTGCCGTTGGCTTCCATCTGCGCAATCTGATCCTGCGTCATGGCGGCAATCTCAGCAGCCACGGCTTTCATCTGTGCACCGACTTTCTTGCCCAGCACCTTGAACTGCGGCTTGATCTTCTTTACCAGTTTGATTTCTGACTTGTCGGCAGGCACGATAGCCAGTTCTTTGACATTCACCTCCGCACGGATAAGGTCAGCCACGTGGTTGAGGGCTTGCAGTGTAGCATCATCCTGTACGGGGATGACAGCTTTCTGCAGCGGCTGTCGGACGTTCTTCTCGGCTTTCTTACGCAGCGAGAGTATCATGGAGGTAGCCTGATTGGCGAGGTACATCGAGCGTTCCAGACCGGCATCAATCATCGTTTCGTCCGCTTTCGGCCAGTCTGCCAGATGTACGCTTGTGCCTGCCAGGTCGCGGTACAGACGGTCGGCATAGAACGGTGCGTTGGGTGCCATGAGTAGCGCGACGGTCTTCAGACAGGTGTACAGCGTCTCGTACGCTGCACGCTTGTCGGCATCCATCTCGCCACCCCAGAAACGCTTGCGGTTGAGGCGGACGTACCAGTTCGACAGCTCGTCCTGCACGAAGTCCGAGATAGCACGTCCGGCCTTTGTCGGCTCGTATGCTTCGTAGGCCTCAGTCACCTCCTTGATCAGCGTATTGAGTTTGGAGAGTATCCAACGGTCTATCTCTGTCTTTGTTCCCTGCTCCTTGCTCGTCGTTCCGGCTTCCCAACCATCCACATTGGCGTACAGCGCAAAGAACGCGTAGGTGTTGTAAAGTGTGCCAAAGAACTTCCTGCGTATCTCCGCCACGCCCTCCGGATCGAACTTCAGGTTGTCCCATGGCGCACTATTCGTCAGCATGTACCAGCGCACGGCGTCTGCGCCGTAGGTATCCATTGCGCCGAACGGGTCAACGGCATTGCCCAGACGTTTGGACATCTTGTTGCCTGCTTTGTCAAGTACCAGACCGTTGCTTATCACGTTACGGAACGCCACTTGTCCCTCAATCATCGTATGGATGGCGTGGAGCGTGAAGAACCAGCCGCGCGTCTGATCCACACCCTCGCTGATGAAGTCCGCAGTGCGCGGTGCGTCAGCGTTCTCGAAAGGATAGTGATTCTGGGCGTAGGGCATAGCGCCGGAATCAAACCATACGTCAATCAGGTCGAGTTCGCGCTTCATCGGCTTGCCGCTCGGCGATACAAGGACTATGTTGTCCACATACGGGCGGTGCAGGTCGATCACGTTCGGAGCATAGTTGTCGGCGCTGTAGTCGCCTACCTTGAAGTTCGGCCACGGGTTGGCTTTCATGAAGCCGGCTTTGACGGATTTGTCAATCTCGGCAAACAGTTCTTCGATGGAACCGATGCATATCTCTTCCTGACCGTCCTCGGTGCGCCAGATAGGCAGCGGCGTGCCCCAGTAGCGCGAACGGGAGAGGTTCCAGTCGTTGAGGTTCTCCAGCCACTTGCCGAAACGGCCTGTGCCGGTGGATTCGGGTTGCCAGTTGATGGTCTTGTTCAGGGCAATCATCTCGTCGCGTGCCGCCGTGGAGCGGATGAACCAGCTGTCCAGCGGATAATAGACGATAGGCGTGTCGGTACGCCAGCAGTGCGGGTAGTTGTGCACGTGCTTCTCAATCTTGAACACCGAGCCGTTCTGCTTCATGAGCATGCACAGGCGGATGTCAATGTTCTCGGCTTTCAGGGCTTTCTGCTCGTCGTAGCGGTTGTCGGTCCAGAAGTTGGCTTTGTCGTAGGCGTTCTTGACGAACTGTCCTGCCCACTGGCCGTACAAATCCGTGTTGACGCAGTTATTCACAAACTGTTCGTTCAGCTCGTCAATGAGCCAGTACTTGCCCGTGAAGTCCACCATCGGGCGTGTCTCGCCGTTCTTGGTGATCATGTACAGTGCGGGCACGCCGGCAGCCTCAGCCACGCGTTTGTCGTCTGCACCAAAGGTGGGTGCGATATGTACGATACCCGTACCGTCCTCGGTGGTCACGTAGTCGCCCGCAATCACGCGGAAAGCGTCTGCGCTGCGGTCGGTGATGCTGTTCTGCTCCTTGTTGTAGTCAACAGGTTTCACCCACGGGAACAGTTGCTCGTAATGCAGGCCTACGAGGTCTGCGCCTTTGTATCGCGCCACGATCTGTGGAGCAAGCAGGTTGCCCTCGGCATCTGCTGCACACAGTTCTTTCTTATACGCGTCCAGACGCGCCTCGGCGAGGATAATGTGGTCGCCGTTCGGAGCTACCACTTCCACGTAGTCAATCTTCGGTCCCACACAGAGAGCGGTGTTAGAAGGCAATGTCCACGGCGTGGTTGTCCATGCTATGATAAAGCGTCCGTCGGGGAGCCGGAATTTGGCTGTACAGGTGGTGTCCTTGGTGTCGCGATAGCAACCTGGCTGGTTGAGCTCGTGCGAACTGAGACCCGTACCCGCCATAGGCGAGTAGGGTTGGATGGTATAACCCTTGTACAGATAGCCCTTCTTGTAGAGTTCCTTGAGCAGGTACCACAGCGTCTCGATATACTTGTTGTCGTAGGTGATATACGGGTGCTCCAGATCGACCCAGTAGCCCATCTGCTTGGTCAGGTTCGTCCACTCCTTGGTGTACTTCATCACCTCCTCGCGGCATGCGGCGTTGTACTCGTCAACGCTGATCTTCTTGCCTATATCCTCTTTGGTGATGCCGAGTTTCTTCTCCACGCCCAGTTCGACAGGCAGTCCGTGGGTGTCCCATCCGGCTTTGCGCTGCACCTGATAGCCCTGCATCGTCTTGTAGCGGCAGAAGGTGTCCTTGATCGTACGGGCCAGCACATGGTGGATACCCGGCATGCCGTTGGCCGAAGGCGGTCCCTCAAAGAACAGGAACGGCTTGTGTCCCTCGCGGACAGCTATACTCTGATGGAAGAGGTCTTCTTGCTCCCACTGCGCCAGTACTTCACGGCTCACGCCGGGCAAATCCAGCTGCTTGTATTCGGAAAAATGCTTCATCGTTATGTATGAATGTTTGTTTTTGTTTGTGTAAAATACTCAATCATGCCGCGCCGGACAAAACCGACGCCTACTATCGCGCTGCAAATTTACTAAAAATCCTGCATATTTGCAAGTTTTAGACCCATAAATCGTCGAAAAAGAATAAAATTCTTTTGATTTGTGCAAACCTGTACTGCCATCTGCGAGGTGAGAAGACTATCTGGCATGAAATTTGTGGTCTGTTTTGAGAAGATGCAATCAATTAAAAACACCAATATACTCATGAAACATTCTTTTCTTATTGCATTGTGCAGCCTTATGCTGTCAGTGTCGGTCAGCGCGCAGGAGACTTTTCGCTCGGTAGCGGATGCCATGCGCCGTCTGCCTGCGATGCCTACCGTGGCGCAGATCAGTTCGGAGCAGTCCAAGGAGAACTACAGCAACGGTCAGTTAGCGACGTTCAAGGCATCAGCCGAGTTGTCGATGCTGTATGTCAATTCGGAGTACTCCGCCCTCACCGTCCGTATGCAGAACGCTCGTCAGAAACAGGCACAGCGCGGTCAGACAGCTATGCAGCAGTACAACAAGAACGTGGATGCCGGACTGATGCCCTCGCCACAGGAGATGATGCAGATTGTCATGTCCAGCGGCATCGATCTGGAGAAAGCCTCCGAGCAGCAGATCATGGATGTAGTTGCCGGCAGTGTATCCAAGAAATGGGGCATCAGCAAGGACGAGTACCTCAAGATTGTCACCATGGCTCAACGCAGCGAGAAGCAGGCGGAGGCGTACATGAAAGCCAACCATCCTGACCTGTACAACCGTCTGTATGCCGCCAACGCAGGCTACACGCCGCAGGAGGACGAAAGCGAAGACTCGCGTAACGAACGCTTCGGGCAGATTGGCGACGAGTTGCAGGCCTTGCAGGAGCAGATAGTGGCAGCCGAGAATAAGTACCGTCATCCGGCCGAACTGACAGAGGACAAAGAGTGGAGCAACTCTACCGAAGGCAAACAGGTGGAGACTATCGAAACCGCTCTATGGGAGCGCGTGGAGCAATGGACAAGAGGGCTGGATGCCAAGGTCGCAGAAGTCCCTTATCCCGGTTGGTGGACTGAACAGCGCAAGAAGGAGAACGCCCTGGTTGACCAGTGGAACAGCCGTGAGGCGAAGAAGTGGATGGAAAGTCCGGAAGCCTACCAGCGCGAGCTCAAAGCCCTCTTTGACAAGGTGGCGGCGCTGGAGACCGAGAACGAACAGCTGAACGCACAAGGCAAGGCGGATAATATCCTCTATCTGATGAACAAGCAGAAGACGCTGATGTTTATCAACCAGTTGATGCAACTCACTGTCCCGTATGAGGATGCACTGGCCTTCCCCAACCAGGAGCACTACGAGGAAACAGGCACCACCTCTTTCGGCAAAGGATAAGCAGTACGCTTATAGGTGCGCACGCAGTAGGATATGAATATCCGATTTCGTTATCGGGCGGGACTTGAGTTCCGCCCATTTTTGATGATACACCGTTTCGCTCACGCGCAGATAAAGAGACAACTGTTTGGTAATCGCATACCGCATGTTCACGTACCATCGTCCGCCGAGTCCGTAGGTGGCGGGGATACTGAACGCGTACAGCACGTCGTTCTCATAGGTATAGATGCGGTTCGCCCACTGCTGTACATCAAAGCCCTGCAGCCGCAGCTGGATAACCATCGGTACGGCGCTAATGTGGTACTCTATATCCTGGATGGCACTCACTCCGTAGGTCAAGGGCAGGGATAGATCTGTGCCATGCACCAGCGATGCGTCGGCACGTGTGCGGAAACGCCAGCCGCCCAGCGTATAACTGAACTCCGCCCGTGCCCGATGGGTGCGCTGATCGCCTTTGGTGCGGCTGCGCAGAGAGAGCAAGGTACTGTAGTGCGAACCGATGTACTCCGCCTGCCCCAACACCTCAAAACCCATCGTGCCCGGTTCACGGATTCCATATTTGGGTCCATTGAAGTGGAACACATCGCCGTAGGCAGACAGCCGCCAGTGATGGAAACCCTTGTATTCGATGCCCAGATATCCGCCTTGCTCGTCGCCGAGACGTGAACCCTCGCAGAAGGCGTAGCCGTACCGGTTGTCAAATGTGGGCGAATAGTAGCGATAGAGCGTAACCAGTCCCATGGACGGCAGAGGCGTGATGCGTACGCCGCCTATGCAGCCTGCGCCCCAAGTGCTGTTCTCGGCTGCTGCCACTTCCGCAAACAGTTGCATCCACCGCCATGTGTATTTGACATCCGCACCAACCACACACTGATGCCTGCCTCGGAAATACGCCTGATTGTAGTAGGCATTGCGCACAGGCAGACTGTCGGAATACAGATGCTCCATGACCGTTACGCCTATATGCAGGCGCTGGAAGTTCGCACTGACATTGGCACCGATGGCGTGGTGCCACACCTTGTTGCGGTCCACCGAGTACCAAGCGCTGACTTCTGTATGTTTACTGGCTGTGACGGTGGCACCGACACCCTGGTATCGCTCACTGCCGGCGGAAGATACCTTGCTCAGTCCCTGACGGTCATGACCAATCTGCATAACCCGACTGCTCTTGCCGGTGTGAAAGAAATGGTTGGTCACCAGTCCCTGACCGAAACGTGCCTGATAGCATCCGCCCACGAAGCGTTTCAACCGGCCGATGTTGCTCAACTGCACATAACCGCCGTATTGCAGGTCCAGCCAACCGCCGGCAGCCGGACGGCGGAGTGTGACGCCGGCTTCCACCTTACGACGGAAATTGTAGCCGTACTTGGCCTGGATATATACAGGGTCGGTGCCGGAGTATGCCTCTATATTCCTGACATCGGTGCGCAAGCTTACATCATGCCTGCTTTGGGTTGCCAGATCATGCCGATAGAAAGGTTCGGGCTGCGGCTGACCGACCTCCACAAACGGCAGCAGGTTGCGTATCTCATAATCCTTCAGACCGCGGACGAGTTGCAGTTCGTACAGGCTGCGGTAAGGCTGGTCGCGTGCCTTGAGAAGGATAGCGGCCACCTGTTCCTCGCTCAGCATTGGCAGTTCGCTCAATGCATCGTAGTCATCGGCATTCAGGGAGACAGGCTGCGCCATCATTGACAGCAGTTCTTCGGACAGTGTCTCAAAGTCCTGCCCGGCATCCTCGTTGGCGTCCTCGGTCACCTGCGAATAGATATCCTCTATGACACTCTCTATCGGCACATCCGTCAGGTTATCGTCTGTCCCGGAGGGTATATCCAGCACGATAGGCAGGTGGTCGGAGTAACCGTCACGCTGGTACTGATAGCCATTGTAGGTGCGGTACGGCTTGTAACCGGTGTAGTTCTCATCAGTTGTCAGCAGCCACGGCGCTTCATAGATGCCAGCCTGCACAGTGTCGGCCAAGGCGGAGGATACGTAGAACTGGTCAATACAGCTCCATGTACCCTGATACTTGTAGGTACCCAAACCTTGCTGCTCTTTTGATATCATTAGGTTGTGCATGTGAGGGATATCCTGCTGCGGCTCGCTGTTCATATCGCCCATTACAATAATCTTAGCCTGTGGATACTCAGCCAACAGGCTGTCCGCATGCGCGGCTATCGTCTGCTTGGCACGTTCACGCAGGCTGGTGGTTGATGCACCGCCTAACCGGCTGGGCAGGTGGCAGACATACAGATGCAAGGTGTCGCCTCCGGATGTTGCGCCGGAAGCATATAGGATATCGCGCGTAGGACGTTCGCCGTCAGTTGTGGGCACGCGAACGGGACAGGCTTGCAGCAAACGGAAGCGGTCCTTACGGTATAGCATCGCTACATCTATGCCGCGCACATCGGGACTGTCGAAATGCACATATGCATAAGGCAGGTTGCCGAGGTTCTGCCTGCAGAGGTCGCGGACACACTGCTCGTTTTCCACTTCGCACAACCCTATTATCGCGACACCTTCCCAACCACCGATATTTGCGATTGTGCGGGCTATCCGTTCACGTTTCAGATAGTAGCGTGCCGGCGTCCAGTGCCGCAGTCCTTCAGGCGTGAACTCGCTGTCATCATGGATACTGTCAGGGGCACAATCAAAAAGGTTTTCGACATTGTATGACACAATGCGAAAACCATACACCGGCAGGAAAACCGACAACAGCAGCAGTATATAGCCTGCACGCTTCAGCATGGAGTTCTTCGGTGTTCCCCTAACAATTGGCTGTCAGAAACTCAGGATAACCATTATTTATCTTCCTCAACGAAAGTATAGGTGGATAGTTCGCTATCCTGGCTGCCGCCATATGTGTAGTTGAACGAGATGGTCACGCCCTTCAGTTTCAGCGGCAAGGCCATTTGGGAGCGGTCCTTGTCCACAGCCTTGCAGCACTCCTGGAAGACAGCTGTAGCTTTCTTGTTGCACGCTTTCACTTCTCCCTCCAGGATATAGTAGTGCCCCGAACCTGCCCACTGAAGGCCCTTAGCTTCAAAATCTTTCTCAATAGCATTTCTCAGGATGTCCATGTTGTCAAAGAAAGAGCCCATGTCAATAGTGTACATAACGGTTCCAGACTGTACCGATTCGCAGGATGTCATGACTCCTGCAGAGGTCAACATGGCAGCTACTGCCATAATGCCGAAAACAAGTTTTTTTAACATAAAAGAATAGTTGTTAAAGGTTAACTATATATTATTTGAATTGTGAGCACAAAAGTCGTTTTTCACATATGCGGATATAATCCGTAATGAATAATTGAACTGTTACCTATTACTGTAAAAGAATAGTTATGCAGCGCCGGAGGGCTGAAACAAAGAGGTCGATTTCCTCAAGGGTGTTGTACATCCCAAAGGAGATGCGGACGGTACCGGGTACCTGCAGACTATCCATCAGCGGTTCGGCGCAATGGTGGCCGATGCGGACGGCTATGCCCTGCTGGTCAAGAAGCGCACCGAGGTCAAACGGATGCACAAGTTTGCCGTTCGTGCCGTAGATATTGAAGGACAGGACACCGGCTTTTTTCTGCCTGACGGCGTATACCTTCACACCTTCTATCTGCGCCAGGCATTGCTCGGCGTAAGCGGTGAGCTGCTGCTCATGGGCGGCGACAGACGGCATATCGCAGTCCTGCATATATTGCGCGGCTACACCCCAGGCATAGGAACCGACATAATCAGGCGTACCTGCCTCGAAGCGGTATGGCAGTTCGTTGTAGGTCGTGCCGGACCAGCGCACATGCTCAATCATCTCGCCGCCTCCCTGGTACGGCGGCAGCTGCTCGAGCCACTGCTGCTTGCCGTAGAGCAGACCGATACCCGTCGGACCGTACATCTTGTGTGCCGAGCAGACGAAGAAATCGCAGTCAAGCGCCTGCACATCCACCGGCAGATGCGGAGCGGACTGTGCACCATCGATGCAGACGGGTACTCCCCGTGCGTGCGCCAAACGGATAATCTCCTCCACGGGATTGATTATTCCCAGCACGTTGCTTACATGGGCAACGCTGACCAGCTTGGTGCGAGGGTTCAGCAGGTGCGAGAAAGCATCTATATCCAGCGTCAGCTCCTCGCGCAGAGGGATAATGCGCAGCGTGCATCCCTTGCGTTCGCAGAGCATCTGCCAGGGCACGATGTTCGAGTGGTGCTCCAGAGCGGAAACGATTATCTCATCGCCCTCACCGATGAACGCCTCGCCGAAACTGAAGGCGAGCATGTTCAGTCCTTCGGTGGTACCGCGGGTGAAGAGCACCTCCTTGCTGCTGCTTGCACCGAGCATCTCAGCAAGAACAGTGCGTGCCTGTTCATGCTTGGCGGTGGCAACCTGACTGAGGTGGTGCGTACCGCGGTGGATATTCGCGTTCCATGTACTGTAGGCTTCCGTTATGGCATCAATGACGCATCGGGGCTTCTGCGAGGTGGCGGCATTATCGAAGTACACAAGCGGCCGGCCGTGTACCTGTTGGGTTAATATAGGGAAATCTTCTCTTTGCATCGTCTATGCTCGTTCAGCAGCCTATTATGGCTGCGGTCTATGGATTGTAATAGCTGTCACGTAATATCTGCTCTGCATCATGGTTGGCGATGAGTTCCTGCAAGGTTACTTCGGGATGGTGCTCCATGTAACTCTCGGCTATGCGCCACCCTACCCATGTGCCGATGCGCGGCGGTGCCTCCTGGGATATCTCACTGGTGAAGGGACCATCGTTGAGATAGGAGGTGAGGAGCATCTGCTCGGTCTTGAACAGGTCGCGCTTGTCCATTATGCGGTTCCACACCTGCCGTTCGTTCTGCTCGCACCATTTCCATTGTTCTCGGGTATAGCCCATAACCTCGTAATCAGTAGCATCGAGCAAGGTGGAGCATACGTACATCAGTTTGCCGCGGTAGAGCATGTTGTCAATCAGCCTGCTCTTGCTGCCCGCAAACGGGAAGGCGGCGAACAGGTAGCCGCTCACCACGTCACCGGCGATGCACTCCGGCCGCATGGCCTGCTTCTGGTAGTTGTACACCACCTGGTTGTAGTATGGGTAATCGCTGCCCAGGTACATATCCAGCCCGACCGCCATATCGCCGTCATTGAGAAAAAGCACCGTGGCGTTGAAGCCGCTCACGAAGGTGTATATCTGCGGCACATAGAGGTCGGGATAGAGGTAATGGATACGTGTGAAAGCGTGCGCCAGCTCCTGCCGTATGCCGCGCATGTTGGCAAAGGTCTCCAGCACCTTGCGGTTCGTCTTGTCGAAGCCGTAGAGCGTGTCCTGCACATACAACGGCAGCGCCTCAGCGAGGTAAGCGGTATCCATAGCGCTGACCCCGAGGGCCTGCTCGGCATACGCCGGCATAAAATCCGGATAGGCGGCATATAGCCCCCGCACATCTTCATCCGTCTGAACAGCCAGCAGCGACGAGTCGAAGCGGATTATCTCCACCTGCTGTTCCGGCATCGTGCGCGGATAATACTGCCGTTTGCGCTGACAGCCTGCCGCCAGCACAACCGCCACTGCAAGCCATACTATTTGACTATAACCTTTCAACCACATACATTTAGCCCTACGCCACTTTTCCGTCTTTCAGTTCGATTATCCGGTCGGAGATAGCTGCCAGTTCCTTGTCATGGGTGACGATAACGACGGTTTGCCCGAAGCGGTTACGCATGTCCTGCAGCAGAGCATGCAGTTCATGTTTGTTCGCTTCGTCCAGACTGCCGGACGGTTCGTCAGCCAGGATGACATCGGGATTCATCATCATCGCCCGTGCAGCAGCCACGCGCTGTTTTTCGCCGCCGGATAGTTCATTGGGCTTGTGCGACATCCGCTCTGCCAGACCGAGGTCGGTCAGCAGTTTCTCGGCACGCAGGCGTGCGTCGCGCTCGTTGTCCCGATGGATAAGTGCAGGCATCATCACATTCTCCAGCGCCGTGAACTCCGGCAGCAACTGGTGGAACTGGAAGATAAAACCTATATGCCTGTTGCGGAACTCCGCTAACGCATCATCCTTCAGGTGCAGCACATCCTTCCCGTCAATCCGTATGCTGCCGCTGTCCGGCTTGTCGAGTGTACCTATTATCTGCAGCAGGGTCGTCTTGCCTGCGCCGGACTTGCCGATTATGGCGACTATCTCACTTTTCTCGATGGTGAGCGACACACCTCGCAGCACTTGCAGGCTGCCGAAGGACTTGCATATGTCTTTTACCTCTATCATTCTTTTACAGATATTTCAGTCCTGCTGATAAACGCCGTTAACCTTCATGGGTTCCATATGTATTGACACCATTGTCTGTTCGCCGAACCGCTCACGCAGGCGCTGCTCCAGATCCATACTGTGCCGGTGGGCTTCGTAGAGCGATGTACTTCCGCGCATACGCAAGTGCATATCTATCGAATATACCGATCCTATCCGGCGCGTACGCAGGTGATGCAGTTCGCACATCTCATGGTCAGCAGCGGCTATCTCGCGTATCTGCTGCTCCACATCCTCCGGCAGACGTTTCTCTATCAGGTCCTGCACGGCTTCATACAGCAGTTTGCCTGCGGCCACAAGGATGAATATGCTCACCAGCACAGCGGCTATCGGGTCAAGTATCGCCCACTTGCCACCGAACAGCAGTGCGCCGCCTATACCCAGAGCGGTGGCCACAGAACTCAGCGCATCGGTGCGGTGGTGCCAGGCGTTGGCCTCCAGCGCCGACGAGCCTACACGACGGCTGACACGGACAGTTAGCTGGTAGATCAGTTCCTTGGCGGCTATACTGATAAGCGCTGCCCATAGGGCGATGCGTCCGGGCATGACGAGCTGTTCGCCACGCAAGGCGGAGAGTATCTTCTCCACACCTTCACCCAGCAGTACGCCACCTGCCGCCAGCAGGGCTATCGCCACTATTGTCGTGGCGAGTGTCTCGTACTTGCCGTGCCCGTACGGATGATCGTTGTCCGCCGGACGGCTGCTGATGTGCACGAACAGCAGCACCACAAAATCCGTCAGCAGGTCACTGAGCGAGTGAACGGCGTCGGCAATCATCGCGGCCGATGCACCTACTATGCCTGCCACAAACTTCAATACAGTCAGTGCTATGTTCACCACGCTTCCCCACAACGTGATACGTACAATCTGCTTTTCTCTTGTCATTGGGTCTCAATCATTCTGCTTGAAATACGGAGGGTGTGCCAACTTAATCTTGACACACCCTCCGTCTGTCGAGAAGAGGCGACTCGAACGCCCGACCCCCACGTCCCGAACGTGGTGCGCTACCAACTGCGCTACTTCTCGCTCATTTCATTCGCTCGGAATTGCTTGGGATTTCGTTATTTTCCGGGTCGTAAAGCAGGGAACCCCGCCCTCCTTTACTTCCGAAAATAATCTCATCCCTTCACAAATTCTCTTTTTTGCATTCGCTCGGAATTGCTTGCGCAAATTTTCTCGTTTTTTGCAAAAGCGGGTGCAAAGGTAGTATTTTTTTTGCACTTATGCAAATAATTTACAAGAAACACCCGCAAATTTGTGCAAAATTATGCGTATTTGTATTGCTTTGATTACATTTCAGCAGGTTACAGGCGTTTTTCGGTGTCATTACATACCGATCTGTATGCGTCCGCGTATGCCCCATAGCGGTGCTGTGGGATCATCGCGCTGGGTGAGGCGCCAGACGGAGTACAGGTCGATGAAGCGGAAGATGTTGCCTATTCCCACTCCGGCTTCCACATACGGCACATCCGGTGCCAGCAAGCCTGCGGTGAACGCATGTCCCTTCGACAGCCCGCCGTAACCGAACTTCATCTCCACCAGTTCGCGCAGAT
>LXOW01391659.1_pt1 | contig 39440 bp, 35 predicted proteins | sample 1368591 | NCBI WGS metagenome assembly LXOW01 (sample SAMN04884650, study PRJNA319009) | bovine gut metagenome | isolation source: Cow rumen | host: Bos taurus | place: Italy: Legnaro (PD) | collected 2014-07-09
GTGATACCCGTTGTGGTTACCCCGAAAGCCATTCCGCCTTGCTTCACGTTGGGACAGGACACATTCAGCTCGATGGCAGGAATCTTCTCCAAGGCATCCACCATCTCGGCACCTTTCACATAATCGTCCAGACAGGAGCCGGAAAGGTTGAGCAGCACATTGGTATCGAAATCCTTGATGCGAGGATATATCTTGTCGATGAAATATTGCACGCCTTTGTTCTGCAATCCGACGCAGTTGAGCATTCCAGAGGGCGTCTCGGCCATACGGGGATAGGGGTTGCCCTCACGAGGGTTCAGTGTCGTTCCCTTCACGATGATGCCGCCTAACTGCGACAAATCAACAAAGTCGGTGTACTCCTCGCCATAGCCAAAGGTACCCGAAGCTGTCATCACAGGGTTGCGCAGCACCAAGCCGCGGCCCAAGTCAATCGTCATGTTTACCATTTCAACCTCCTTGTGTTAAATACCGGACCTTCTTTACAGACACACACATGGCCATCGATGGTGTCCTCCACACAGCAGAGGCAGGCACCGAGGCCGCAAGCCATCAGGTTCTCTAATGAGACCTCGCACCAAACGCCTTTTTCGGCAGCTAGCTTTGCCACTGCCTTCATCATCGGTTTAGGACCACAGACATAAATCTTGTCGAATTCCTGCTTTTGCCAAACGGAGTGCATGGTCACGAAGCCCTTTTCACCCAACGAGCCGTCTTCAGTGGTCACGAAGGTCTCACCCAACTGCTGATAGTCTTTCAAACGAATCAAATCGGATTGGGACTTGCCACCCAAGAGCAAGGTAGATCGAATCCCTTTCTCGACCAATACCTTTGCGAAATAATATAGGGGCGCGATACCGATGCCGCCACCCACCATAGCCACTCTCTCTCCTTTCTCAGGAAGTGTAAAGCCATTGCCCAAAGGCAGCACCATATTGACAAGATCACCCGCTTCGGCTTGGGCCAGTTGCTTAGTTCCCTCTCCTACTTGCTGTACCAACAGAGTAATCTCATTCTGTTGGAAATCCACATCATGGATGGAGATGGGGCGACGCAGATAAGTGGAGGGCGAGCCATCTACGCGCACCTGGACAAACTGTCCGGGCTGAATGTCAGGCAAAGCCGTTTCGGATTGCAGCCGCAGCAGCACCGAGCGGCCGTAATCTTGCTTTTCTATGAGTTTAAAGTCTGTTATCTGTTTCATATAAGTCCGTTTTGCGTAGTAGATCGCGGGTCAAGCCTGCAATGAAGCCTTAGAATCGAGTACAAAGGTACAAAAAAAGCCGCAAAAAGCGGCTCACGAATATAAAAAAACCATGAAAAACTTTACTCTTTCTCAGTAGGGGCTTCTGTGGGAGCTTCCGTCTCAGCCTCGGGCTTTGCCTCTTCCTCGGTAAAGTCGAGCAGTCCCTTGTCGTTCAGCATTTGATACCAGGCGAAGACCTTCTTCATATCCGAAGGATACACAGCATCCTCGTCAAAATCGGGCATAACGGCAGCAAACTTCTCGCGCAATTCGTCATTCGAGGCCTTCTTGTAGTCGAAGTCGACCTTGTCGCCCATCTTCTCGTGGATGCTCTTGAAAACTTCCTTGAGAGGCTTGTCCTCGTCGGTGGAGAAGATGGAAATCTCCTCAAGCGAGCTCATACGGTCGCGGGCAAAGGCAGGGATGCACTTACCATCGACAACAGATTCCACAATTATTCTTCCAATGGCCTGGGACTTAACTTGATACAGCCCCGGCTTGCCAGATATTGATACGATTTTACTTAAATCCATAGTTCACTCTTTTTTTCAAAAACGGCTGCAAAAGTAGGAAAAAGTTTTGGAACAGCAATTCATTAACTGAAAAAAGCCTCAATACTCCAGTCGGATTTCATCCAACCATAGGATATTGTCCAAAGCCCCGATGAAAGCCCCGCAACTACCTGAAGAGAACCACATAATCGCATGGGTGACAGGACAATTCGCATCAGCCCATGCCTCTTCCTGTATGATTTTTTTCTTTCCTTTGCTATTGATAGCATACATGTTCTTATACCCCGAAATCAACTCCATATACGGCTTATACGCCTTATCTTTTCTCGCATCGCCGTAGATGATTGGCATTCTGAAGTCCATCACCCAGCCTGCCGAAGACTGTTCAATCTGGCATATCGCCGTTCCCACCCGCTTCGCGTGGATGTTGCCTTCGGCATCCTCCCAACGGTGTTGCAAGATAAAGACGAATTCAAAAGGATCATAACCCTCAAACTCAGAGGTTCGGAAGGTGGTACTTTTGACCAACTTGCCCGTGTTGGGTATCTCTGCCTTATAATTCAGCAACATGGCTTTAGGCCGCTTGGTAAAGGGGATGCCCCAACTCATGACGGCGTAGGGATTGGTGACGTTTGAAACGGGCTCCTGCATCTCTCCCCAGTAAATGGAGCCGGTCGCCAACACCTTGATATTGACAAGACCCACCACCTTGCAAGAGGCCAGTTGAGAGACCAGCTTGGCACATTTACCCGTAGGACCGTCATCAGGCATAACATTGTTGCTGGTCTTGGTCACCCCAGCCACTTTGGCATAGACATTCGAAGACGACCAGATGGTTTTATTGTATGCATAGGGAACATTACCTCGGATGGTGTCGGTTGGACCTACCATATAAACAGTCTTTTCTTGACCACCAATCACCTTTGACTCAGTGATATAGCGTACTGCCCACTGTTCGAAGTCGCCAAATGGCACCTTCTCGTAGCGTTGACCGTAGGCCATAACGCTGAACAATATAACCAGTATGGTTATTTGTACTTTTGCCATAATTTCTCGACCAAGGCTTTGGGCAGGACGGCAATCAAAGGCGGCAGATAGAGGTTCATGAAGCCCGGCTTCACGACACGTTTCCTGCGCATCATACCTTTCAACGCCTTCCTGACCAACCATTGTGGTGTACCAATAAGTCCAATATTAACGCCAAGCTTCAGCAGACTAGGTTTTAATCTGTACAAAGGCGTGGCGATGGCGGCAGGACAAACCGTAGTGACTCCAACGCCATAATGACGCATCTCGAAATAAAGCGACTTGCCGAAGCTCTTCAGGTAAGCTTTCGTAGCGGAATAAATCGTGATACCCGGACAGGGCAACTTGGCCGCCATCGACGACATATTAATAATGTATCCGTAGCCACACCGTTTCATCTCCTCACCAAACAAGATGCATAATCTCGTAGGAGTGAGCGTATGCAAACGCAACATCGTCAAGGCTTTGGTCTCGTTCTCGCGACTCAGTTCCTCGAAGAAGAACATCCCCGCATTATTGATAAGGATATCAATTTGCAGTCCATCTTTATGGCAGAAATCAAGCAACTCGTCAGCAGCGGCTTCGTTGGAAAGATCCAGATAATAGGGAATCACACGGACAGCGTATTGTGTTTTTAGAGCTTTGGCTGCCTCAAGCAGTTCCATGTCCTGATTGCTGACCAGCAACAGGTCACATCCTGCAGCAGCCAACTGTCGCGCATATTCCAAGCCCATCCCCGAGCTGCCACCCGTGATGAGCGCCAAAGGACGATGTCCATGCGCCTCCTCGAACCGTTTTACCCATTTCGTGCTGTTCATCCTTTCTTCTCAGCTTTTCTGATTTCTTTCTTCAGGCTCTTCGGCAGTTCCTCGTCGACGCAATGGTGACACTTCATCTCCAAGGTGTACATGCGTCCGATGCAGTAGTTGGAGTGTTTGCACTCGCTGCGGGTCACCTCGCCAGAATGCAATTTGTTGACGAAATCCGTGTCGTTAATCAAAGCGCGGGCCATCTGCAAAGCGACGAAGCCAGAGTCAAGCACCTCTTCCATCTTCTCTTTCGACACCATACCGCCTACATAAATCAAGGGCATCTTCAAGCTGTTGCGGAATACCTTGGCGTCTTCCAAGAAATAGCCTTCGCTGTAAGGCACCGTGGGAATCATCATGCGACCGAAAAATTTCAAACCCAGTTTGAGCCACCAGAACTTCTTTGGATCCATGTAATGAGCCAAGGTCTTGAGCGGCATCGCACCACGCATCACCTCCATCGGGGCCTTGCTGACGAAGCCAGCCGTCAGCACGAGGGCATGAACGCCAAGCTTTTCCAGTTCCTTGGCCACGATGATGCAGTCATCCTTGTCCATACCTTTCTTGAATCCATCGTGCATGTTCACCTTCACCACCACAGCCATATCGTTGCCCGCAGCGCGCATCACCTCCTCGATGACGAGGCGCATGAAACGCATACGGTTGTCGAGGCTGCCGCCAAACTCATCGTGACGGTGATTGGTATAGGGCGACAGGAACTGGCTGATGAGGTAACCGTGTCCCGCATGAATCTCCACACAGTCGAAACCCGCCTTGCGAGCCAGGCCAACGGCTTTGCCGAAATCCAATACCAACTCAAGAATCTCGGCCTTACTCAGCTTGCGCACAAACGTAGGAGAATAGAGATTAAATCCTCGTGAGGCTCCCACAGGCATGCAGCCACAGGTAGAACGGTGGGTCATATTGCCGCAGTGGCCCAACTGGATGGAGGCCTTCGCCCCGTAGGAATGTACCGAATCGGTAAGACGCTTCAGGTCGGGCACAATCTCCTCGCGCATCCACAACTGTCCGTTGAACGACAGTCCCGACTGGTTGACAGCAGCGTAAGCCACCGTAGTCATGCCTACACCGCCTTTAGCCACCGCCGTATGATAGTTGAACAAATCATCAGAAGGACGGTTGCCATAGGCCATATTCTCAAAGGCAGCCGAACGGATTACCCTATTCCTTAGCGTGATAGGTCCGATTTCACAGGGAGTGAATATGATTGATTTTTCCATGAGTCAATATATAAAAGGTATCATTCTTTTTACTTTCTTCGTATCCAGTTGGTCACCGAACTCTGCCTTGTATTTGTCGTAGATGCGAGCTGCTCGGGGAGCCAGATTGGCAAAGGTCCACAGGGCAAACACGCCACCCGCCCACGACCAGGTAAGGATGGCAAAGCCCACCCATTCCACAAACTCCCCGAAATAGTTGGCCGATGTCACATAACGGAACATCCCCTGCTGCGGCAGATAATGCCGTGTATCCCCTTCTTTGCGCAGATTGCGGACAATGTCATCGGACTGTATATTGATATACATTCCGACAAGAAAGACCAAAAAGCCTGCTATGAACCTCGGATCTGTGAGCCACTCACGAGGATAATAGTCTTCTGGCGAAATATAGAAAATCCAGCCACCTTGCATCAAGGCATTCAGCACGTTAAACGTCACACCCATCACGATGATGGACAGGGGCATCACGCTTTTACCTCGCAAACGGAAGGGGAATACAAAGGAACGCTGGAAATAATGCAGCTCAAACAAAAATAGGAAAGCCAGACGCACCAAATCACCGCGTCTATCGGAACAGAGCCACAGCACCAGCATGGCAATAAACACTGGTGACTCCATCAACACCCAACCCAACTTGTTGTTGACGGCAGGACCCCACTTTTTGTCATAGAACTTGCCATAGCCCGCATCCACAAAGAAAAGGCTGACAAAGACCACCACGGCAATGGCGGACATCACGATAAGGAATATATAAAAGGTGTGTTCAGTCATCTTTTCTAGAAATAATAGACCATACGTTTAGGGTTCATCAGGATAACCTGCGACAAAAGTCAAGGTGTTTCCATAGCCAACGCCACATTTGTTTTTTGCATAGGCCCTTACATGATAGGTCTCACCATAAACAAGATCATAAATCCAACAATCATACTCACCCGTCCCCGAATGGTAATACCGTACCACACTGTCATTCACAGTAGGATTACCTTCAGTGTTCCAACAAAAACCACGTTCATAAACAGGAGCACCACCATCAAAGCCCACAGTCCCCCTGACTCGCGCTCTTGTGCTATCATTAGCCATCAAGTCATTTGTAGTCACTACTGGATCTATAAGTAGCGTTGTGAGACTCTGTTTGTCGCAATAATAAGCCGAAGTGTCTCCATAGCCAACAATGTAATGGTAATCGTATGTCACACCTGCGCTAAGGTGCCGAAGACGTACCGAATAATGGTTTCCGTTCAGCGTAGCTTTAAACAGCTCACCAACCCCAAAAGACATATTTTCCGGATTTACCACCTCTACCTCAATAAAATTGATTTTTTCATCATAATTACACTGTCCCTTCAAGACAGCGAAATCATAACCAACAATCACCTCTTCTTCGGTGATGGTAATCTGTGGTTCAACGACAGGTAGGGGTTTTTTATTACATGAAGACAATCCGACAAGCAACATCAACAACGCCACAATTGACTTTCTGACCATAGAAACTAATCCCCTTATTTAATAAAGTTCATTCCCGTCAATTGACTATCCGACTATAGGTTTCTTTGATTTGACCCACTAACTCCTCGCCACCTTTGGCTCCAGCAATATTAACGAACTGGACGCGGGCATTGTCATAACGCATTTGCTCCTCTTCCGTGAGGCGGTTGCGGTTCTCCACATAATCCTTGCTCATAACCACAAACTGGTCGATGGCGACCTGCCAATCCTCGGCAGAATAGTGCTTTGCATTCTTCTCTGTCTGCTTCACAAACTTCTCGACGTTTACGACCAATTGTCTGGGATTCTCAGCCTTTTCATACATAACAGNNACTAGAATGGAAAAAATATCGTAATTTAGCCGACTAATTTGACAACTACACAATCAAATAACAAGCATCATTATGAGCACAATCAAAGAATTACAACCGAATGGCGTGTTTAGGAACTTCTACAGCTTGACGCAGATTCCTCGCCCTTCGAAGAAAGAAGCCAAGGTCATCGCCTTCATGAAGCAATGGGGTGAAGAGCACGGCTTGGAGACCCTCGTTGACGAATGCGGCAACGTCATCATGCGCAAACCTGCCACTCCGGGTATGGAGAACCGCCAAGGTGTTATCCTGCAAGCCCACTTAGATATGGTGCCGCAGAAGAATGCCGACAAGGTACACGACTTTGAGAACGACCCCATCGAGACCTACATCGAAAACGGCTGGGTGAAGGCCAACGGCACCACCCTCGGTGCTGACAATGGAATGGGAGCTGCTGCAGCAATGGCTGTGCTTGAGGCCACCGACCTGCAACACGGCCCTATTGAGGCCCTCTTCACTATCGACGAAGAGACCGGCATGACGGGCGCCAACAAACTGCAACCCGGTGTGCTGAAAGGCGACATCTTGATGAACATGGACTCAGAGACCGAAGGCGAGCTCTACGTGGGCTGCGCAGGCGGTGTGGACAACATCGGCACTTGGACACCCACCTTTGAGGACGTCCCAGCCGGCATGAAAGCTTTCCGTCTCTTCGTGAAGGGTCTGAAAGGCGGTCACTCAGGCATGGACATCAACTTGGGTCGCGCCAACGCCAACAAGGTGATCAACACCATGATGCTGATGGCTGCTGAGAAGTACGGACTGCGTCTCGCCAAGATTGACGGTGGCAGTCTGCGCAACGCCATCCCAAGAGAGGCAGAGGCCATCGTGATCGTCCCTGCCGACAAGGAAGAAGAGTTCAAGCAATATGCCGCTGAATACGAAGCCATCTGCAAGGAAGAGTTTGCCGAGGTGGAACCCGACCTGGCCATCCTCTGCGAAGCCGCAGCGATGCCCGAAAAGGTTATCGATGTGAAGACTCAGGACAACCTCTTCTGCGCCATTGCCCGCTATCCCAACGGCGTCATCGCCATGTCAGAAGACTTTGAAGGCACTACCGAGACCTCAAGCAACCTGGCCACCATCAAGATGGAAAATGGCAAGATTGTGAGTGCCTCACTGACCCGCAGCCTGGTGGACGCTGCCAAGGACAAACTGGCCGAGCAGATCCGCAAGAACCTCACCGACAACGGCGCTGAGGCCTACTCCACTGGCGACTACCCGGGCTGGAAGCCCAACATCAACTCAACCATCCTCAACCTTATGAAGAAGGTATATCACGACAAGTTCGGCAAGGAAGCCAAGATTATGGTCATCCACGCTGGCCTGGAATGCGGCATTCTTGGTTCGAAATACCCGAACTGGGACATGGTGAGCTTCGGTCCTACGCTGGTCCACCCGCACTCACCCGATGAAGCCCTGCTCATCGAGAGCGTGCAGCCCTTCTGGGACTTCCTCGTTGAGACTCTGAAAAACATTCCTGAAAAGTAAGTCGTCGCATAAGCGATTTGTAATCAACATTTTGAACAAAGGCAGCGTTAAATTTCACGCCGCCTTTTTCATTTTTTTCAAGAAAAGTGTTGGAGCAAAGGAAAATATTTGTACTTTTGCAGCCCGATTCAGAGGGATTCAAAGAGAAGAATAACAAATAAACAGATACAGAGATGAAGCGCACTTATCAACCTTCAAACAGAAAACGTAGAAACAAACACGGTTTCAGAGAGAGAATGTCAACGGCTAACGGCCGTAAGGTTTTGGCCCGCAGAAGAGCCAAAGGCCGCAAAAAACTTACAGTTTCTGACGAATATTAATTTTCGGAAGCCGTTATATTTCTCATTTAAGGTAACGAAGGCGAGTCTCATGAGACTCGCCTTTTGTTGTTTATCCCTTCTCGCAACGATAGATAATCTCCTCTCCCCTGCGGGCCAAGTGCATACGTTCGCGTTGTTCTTCAGGAATCTCGTAATATATCCTATCCTCCACCACCTCAAATCCTGCCTTGTGCAGCACCTCGGCGTAGTCGCGTCCAAACTGCCGCACATGGTCGTATTGTCCAAAGAGACGCTCGCGTTCCTTGGGGTCGGTTATCGAAGGGTCTTCAAAAGTATCCACATCGGGATTGATGGGTACCAACAAGATTGCCCAGCCCCCGGGTTTCAGGACACGCTTGATTTCCGAAAAAGCCTTGTTGACATCGTTGACATGCTCCAGCACATGGTTACAAATTACCACATCGTAAGTGTCGGAAGGCTGGTCAATGGCAGTAACGTCAAGATGCAGGTCTGCAATGGGAGAATCCAAGTCTGCAGTGGTGTAATCCAGATTCTTCAAGGCACGGAAGCGTTTCAAGAAAGGCTGCTCGGGAGCAAAGTGCAAGACCTTCAGCGGAGCGGAGAAAAAATCCGTCTTCTCTTTCAGATAGAGCCACAATAAGCGATGACGCTCCAACGAGAGACAGTTAGGACACAAGCGGTTGTCCATCGCCTTACCGTAGCCGTAAGGCAGAAACTTGCGGAAATGCTTGCCGCAAACGGGGCATTCCACGTTGTTGCCGATATAGAAAGGGCGAATCAAGAAACTGAATATATAGCTCAATTTGATGAGCCACTGACGGGGAAAAATCTTGGTGAAAAGAGAGATAAGTTTCTTCATTTGAGATAATCGCAATTGATACGGCAAAGATACGGAAAGAATCCCTATCTTTGCAAAAAATACTGAAAATGCGTTTTTCCATCATCATACCCGTCTACAACCGCCCACAGGAAGTCGATGAACTGCTTGACAGCCTCTGCAAGCAGACGTTCAAGGACTTCGAGGTCGTTGTAGTGGAAGACGGCTCTACAGAAAAATGCGAGGAGGTCTGCCAGAAGTATGCCAACCAGCTGTCCTTGAACTACTATTACAAGCCGAACAGCGGTCCCGGCCCCTCACGCAACTACGGAGCGGAACGTAGCCGAGGGGAATACCTTATTATATTGGATTCTGACGTTATCGTTCCCGAAAACTATCTTGAAAACATTCAAAAGGAGCTCGAAGGCAGTCCCTGTGACGCCTTTGGCGGTCCTGACGAAGCTCATTCATCCTTCACGCCCATCCAGAAAGCCATCAACTACTCGATGACTTCCTTCTTCACCACAGGCGGCATCAGAGGCGGGAAAAAGAAGTTGGACAAGTTCTACCCCCGTAGCTTCAACCTCGGCATCCGAAAGGACGCTTTCGAAGCCTTGGGAGGCTTCGCCCCTATGCGCTATGGCGAAGACATCGACCTGAGCACCCGCATCTTCAAGGGCGGCTACAGCTGCCGTCTCTTCCCCGAGGCTTTCGTCTATCACAAGAGACGCGTTAAGTTCAGCTCTTTCTTCCGTCAGGTGAAGCACTCAGGTGAGGCACGTGTGGAATTGAAAAAGAAGTATCCTGAGACCTTCAAGCTAGTGCATCTGCTGCCTGCGGCTTTTGTCGTAGGCAATATGCTGTTGTTGCTGTTGGGTGTTTTCTGCCACTGGCTCTGGTTCACCCCCATCCTCCTCTATTGTCTGATGGTATTCACGGATTCGCTCCGCAAAAACAAGGATTTGAAAGTTGCATTGCTCAGCGCTCCAGCAGCCTATTGCCAGCTGTTCGGCTACGGCACTGGCTTCCTCGGTGCCGCTTGGCGCGACTTTTTAAGCAAAAAACACCTTTGAAAGCAAAAAAATCGTAAATTCGCCGCTCATAACCAACCCAACACACACCATGTGGTTTTTCAAGACTTTACTCGTTATCATCCTGATTTTCTACATCTTCGAGATGATAATAAAATGGACTTTCAAACGGAAGATGAAAAAACTTGAACGTCAAGTGAAGCAACAATTCACTCCTGAAGAGCAAGAGCCGCAAAGGGAGCAGAGCAACCCGCATATTGACCCAAACATAGGAGAATACACAGAATTTGAAGAAGTTGAATAGCACAATACTCATACTAATGAACAATACTAATACAAAAGAAAACAAAACATGGTTGACCCTTCGACATGCCAAGGGACATAAGGTGTTGAGCATAGTGGCAGCCATCATAACTTTTGCCGCCATCACCTTGATATATTTCAGCCCCGTGCTGCAAGGCAAGCGCATCAAGCAACATGACATCGAGATGCACCTCGGAATGTCGCAAGAGATCATCCAATATCGTGAAGCCACAGGCGATCAGACCCTATGGACCAACGCACCCTTTGGCGGTATGCCCGCCTGGAACATATCGGTGCAGCCAAAAGGCAACCTGACCAACCCTATCTACAAAGCATTAACCTTGGGTCTGCCCCACCCCATCGGTTCAGTCTTCATCGGAATGCTGGGCTTCTTCATTCTGCTCATGGTACTCGATTGCGGCTTCTGGATTAGTTTCATAGGCGCCATCGCCTACGGGTTCACATCATACCTATTCATCGTCATCGGGGCGGGACACAACGCCAAAGCCATGGCTATGGCCTATATGGCTCCCGTCATCGCGGGTGTGTTGCTGACTTACAAAGGCAAATACCTTTGGGGTTGGCTGCTGACCGCCTTTGCTCTCGCCTTTGAAGTGAGAACCAATCACTTGCAAATCACTTATTACCTAGCTTTGACCATCGTCATTTTGGTTATCGCCGAGTTCATCAGCGACATCAAAAACAAAAAGTTAGGACATTTCTTCAAGGCTTCCGTCGGCTTGGTGGTGGCGGCCATCATCGGCGTTTTGACCTGCTCGACCTCGCTCTACGGAAACTATGAATTCGGCAAAGAGACCACGCGTGGCAAACCCGTTTTGGCCCGCAACGAAGCCAACCAAACCCAAGGTCTCGACCGTGACTACATCACGCAATGGAGCTACGGAAAAGGCGAGACTTGGAGCCTGCTGATTCCCAACGCCAAAGGTGGTGCCTCTGCTTATATCGGCAAACAGAACCCTGCTTTGGAGAAGGCTGACCGACAGTTCCGTGACAGCATCGCCCAAAGCAACGCCTACTGGGGCGACCAGCCCGGCACCAGCGGGCCTGTGTATGTGGGTGCCATCGTTGTATTCCTCTTCGTGTTGGGTGCACTGACAGTGAAAGGCAAATTGAAATGGGCACTACTCGTCGCTACATTGTTGTCCATCCTGCTCAGCTGGGGCAAGAACTTCATGGGCTTCACCAATTTCTTCCTCGACTACATACCAGGTTACGACAAGTTCCGTGCCGTCTCCATGACCCTCGTGATTGCCGAGGTGACCATGCCGCTGCTAGCTTTCCTCGGTCTGGCCGAAATCGTGAAGAATCCCGATAGCTTCAAGCAAAACCAAAAGAAGTTCTTCATCGCTTTAGGCATCACAGCTGGTTTCTGCCTCTTGTTCTATGCCGCGCCGAAGCTGTTCTTTAACTTCCTCAGTCAGGGTGAGGCAGAGCAATTTGCTGCAATGAGTAAAGGCAAGGATGGTGCCATTTATGCCAGTTTCGCCTCACAACTTGAGGAGGTCCGCATGACCATCTTCCGTAAGGACGCGATACGTAGCCTACTGTTCATCCTACTTTCTGCCATCCCGATTTTCCTTTACGGAAAGGGCAAGCTGAAAGGCCAAATCGCCTTCCCTATCCTTGCTGTTCTGGTGCTGATGGATATGTTCCCCATCGACAAACGTTACCTCAACAACGACGACTTCATCAGCAAGCGTCAATACGACCACCCCTACACCCCATCAAACGCCGACCAGTATATCCTCAACGACAAATCGCTGGACTTCAGGGTTGCCGACCTAACAAAAGACATTTTCAACGATGCCAGCTCATGCTACTTCCACAAGTCCTTGGGCGGCTATAGTGGAGCCAAACTTCGCCGCTATCAGGATGTAATTACGCAGTACCTCTCCAATGAGCTAAACCAACTGCGTGGCACCAAGACTGCCGAGAACATGATGCTGACCTTGTCGCAGCTGAAAGTCGTCAATATGCTGAACACCAAGTATCTTATCTACAACCCTAACAGTCAGCCTATGCCCAACCCTTATGCTTTAGGCAACGCTTGGATAGTCCGAGATGTACGTTGGGTGGATACGCCCAATGAGGAGATTGACGCCATCGGCACCACCGACCTGGCACAAACCGCCATCCTCAACAAAGAATTTGCCCAGCAGGTTAACAATTACAATGCTGTCGACAGCATCATGGGTGAGATTACCCTGAAAGAATACCTGCCTAACCAATTGACCTATCAATTCAACGCAGATAAAGACCGATTGGTGGTCTTCTCTGAAATATGGACGGAACGCGGTTGGAAACTATATGTTGACGGACAAGAGCACCCCTTGCTCCGCGCCAACTACCTGCTGCGTTGCGCACTTATCCCAAGCGGAACTCATGAAATCATGATGGCCTACCACCCGATGGCTTACACCGTGGGCAACAGCATCTCACTGGCCAGCTCACTGATTATGATTCTGGGCCTGATTGGAGCCATAGTGTACACCTTCAAACCCAGGAAAGAGGAGAACGCATGAAACGGGTCTTAATCATCACCTATTATTGGCCCCCGTCAGGCGGTAGCGGCGTACAGCGCTGGCTGAAGATGTCAAAATACCTACCCGAATTTGGCTGGCAGCCTGTCATCTACACCACAAAAGATGCTGAATATCCGATTATCGACCCGTCTCTTGAAAAAGATGTCGCACCTAACGCGGAAATCATCAGAAGGCCGATTATCGAGCCTTACACTCTTTACAAGAAGTTCCTCGGCATCAAAAAAGAGGAGACGGTGAAGATGGGATTTATCAACGAGAAAGAGGAAAAGAAGAGTTGGAAAAATGACCTCTCTCTATGGATTCGTGGCAACCTTTTCATCCCTGATGCCCGTTGCTGGTGGGTGAAGCCTTCCGTACGCTACCTCAAGGAATACCTGAAGGAGCATCCCGTCGATGCCATCATCAGCACTGGACCGCCCCACTCCATGCATCTGATTGCCATGGAGTTGAAAGAAGCCTTAAGCATTCCGTGGATTGCAGATTTCCGCGATCCTTGGACTGAAATAGACTATTACAACGACTTGCGCCTTAGCCGTTGGGCCGACCGCAAGCAGCGCCGAATGGAGCTTGAGGTGCTGACCAAAGCCGACAAGGTGGTCACCGTATCCCCCGATGGTGCGAGACGGCTCGGAAGAATAGGCAGCCGCAACGTCAGAACCATCTACAACGGCTTCGACCGCGACGACGATACGACATGCACCGTAATCCCATCCGAGAAGTTCACGCTCACCTATCTTGGAGTCTTATCGAAGATTCAAAGTCCCGCCAACCTCTGGCAGGTCTTAGGCGAATTAGTCAAGGAGGACGAGGATTTTGCTGGCAACCTCAGAATCAACATGATTGGACAGATTGACCAGTCAGCAACGGCATCGATACAAGAGAATGGATTGGCTGATTACGTCAGTTTCACACCCTATATTCCTCACAATCAAGTGAATCAGGTACATCAAAGTTCCACCATCCTGCTCCTGTTGCTCATGCCCGATAGCGAGCCTCGCGCCAAAGGTCTAGTAACAGGGAAACTGTTCGAGTATATGGCTTCTGGCCGACCCATCCTCTGCATCGGTCCCGAAGACGGCGACGCAGCAAAAATACTCAGCGAGACCAATGCTGGACAGACCGTGAGTTTCGAGAACAAGGGGAAGATAAAAGCCATCATCCAAGACCTTTACCAAAAGTTTGTGGAAAACGGGCTTCCCTCCAACGAAAGCAAAGAGGTTGAGAAGTATTCACGAAAAGCAATGGCAACGGAATACGGGCGACTGCTGAACAAAATCGAAGAGTGATTAACTGCTTGCCACTTTGTTATTACCCACAAAAACACATTTTTCTTCCAAACACCAACTCTCTGAAAAAGAAAGACATAAGATTCAACCATGAGTGCAACTAAAGTCTGCCACTTGGCAAGCAAACATAAGATGAACGACATGCGCATCTTTGAAAAAGAGTGCAAGTCCTTGGCAAAAGGCGGATTCGAAGTCACCCTCATCGGATTTGGAGAAGCACCCAAAACCGAAACAATCGACGGCGTGCAATGTATCACGCTTTATTGTCCCATCAAGAACAACCTGGAACTGTTGCAAAAGCGCAACAAACTCATACTTGAAGCCGCGCTACAGGTTGACGCTCAAATCTATCATCTCCACGAGCCCGAACTTCTACCCATCGGAATGAAGCTCAAGAAAAAGGGCAAAATTGTCATCTTCGACAGCCACGAGTATTACGGCTGGCAACTTCGCGACAACATCCACAAAATCAAAATCATCAAAACGCCTGCATCTTTGATGAAAGTGATAGGCAACCTATATATGCGCTACGAGCAACGGGTGTGCATGAAACTTGACGCTGTCATCCAAGTCTGCACCATGAATGGCGTTGACTATTTTGCTAACCGTTGCCAAAGAAGTCTGTTTATCAGAAACTTGCCAAGCCTGTCTGACTATACCCGAAAAGCCCCCATTGGTTTTGACGAAGGTCTTTACATTGGCATGATTGGCGGCATCACTAAAGAGCGCGGCATCACGCAACTCGTCAAAGCAACACATCAAGCAGAAGGAAAGCTTCTATTGGCTGGCGCTTTTTCTCCAAGAACATACGAGGCCGAGCTTCAAGCTATGCCAGAATACCAATGTGTCGATTATCAAGGCTTTTTGGACAAAAACGGTATGATAGCGTTGCTTGAGAAAGCCAACGTCGGAGCATCCACCTTGCTCAATGTCGGTCAATATGCCCAAATTGACACCTTCCCTACCAAAGTCTATGATTATATGTCGATGGCGCTGCCCGTTGTTATCTCCAACACGGCATTTGCACAACAGATGAACGAGCGCTTCCATTTCGCCATCTGCGTCGACCCCGATGATCCCCAAGACATAGCAAAAGCCTTCCAATGGTTAAAGACACACCCAACTGAAGCCATTGAGATGGGCAAAAACGGACGCAAGGCCATAGAAGACGAATTCAACTGGGAAAAGGAGAGCGAAAAGCTGGTCAATTTCTACAAACAATTAGTATCTTTGCGCCATAATAATTGAAACAAAATGAGCAAGTCTTTCCTTGTCCCCATATTAGTGTTGTTTTTCGCCCCGATTTGGGCCCAAACTACCTTCCCTGACAACGTTTTCGAAGCCGACTGCAACGCTCCTTTGCATAGCTTTGAATGGGGCATCAGAGAAGATTGGTCATCCAACGACAACATCTATTGTCGCATCAATCCGCTTGTGGGCGACCTCGATGACGACGGAATACCCGAAATCGTTTGTTTCGACATGCAGGGCAATAGCTCAAGCCAAACTGCAGCAAAGACCATCAATGTGTATGATGGACAAAGTAAAACCCTAAAAGCACAAATCATCGTGGAGAATATGGTTTGGGCTCACGGCAACGGTCCTTTCGGATTGGTCAAGCTTCCCAATCGAAAAGGGTTGATTGTGACAGCCTGCAAGGACACCAGACTCTACGCCTACGACATCACAGCAGCCAATCCCAACACCCCTGCCTGGGTCTCAAATGAAAGCTACAATACTGGTAATAATGACTTCTCCGTCAGTATTGGCTTTGCCGACTTTAATGGCGACGGCTATCCCGAAATCTATGTGCGCAACAAGATTTTCGACGCTGAGACCGGAATCCTGCTCGCAACAGCACAAGGCGGAAACAATCAAGCCGACTCGTATTCACACAACAGCCATACCAACCACAACAAACTATCCTGCCCGTTAGCTTTCGATATTTGCGGTGACACGCGGCAAGAACTCATCTTAGGCAACGAAATCTACGATGTGGTGATTACCAACCGCAACGGCACATCAGGCAATCATGCCACATTATCCAAGAGCATCACGCCCCCCAATAACATCATCAATGATGGACATGTTCAAGTAGCCGACTTTAATCTTGACGGCTATCCTGACATTCTCATCAGCAACCGAGATTCCGAAGGCTCATACGGCATCGTAGCGTTTTATGTCTGGGATGTATATAACAACATAACAAGTCTACCGATTCAACTGGAAACCCATTTCACCGGAAAAAGTATTCCTCTCATCGCTGACCTTGACAACGACAGCCGCCTGGAAATCCTAATTGACTGCTGCGCCAGTGATGGTCAGGGGCTGCAATCCTATCGGTTCAACCCTAACTCCAATAGTTTCTATCATCTATGGAACTTGGCCATTGACGAGGACTCGTATTCCAACACGGCAACCCTTTTCGATTTCAACAACGATGGCAGAAACGAGCTTGTCCTCACCGACAACAGTCATCTGCTTGTTTACGACCTGGGGGTCAGTCCACCCGCTTTGCTTTCAAACATAGACTGCGGTGAAATCACCATTATGCATGTTCCGATTGTGGCTGATGTTGATAACGACGGCAGTGCTGAAATCATCGTCACAGGAAAGGCTGGTGGCTATATGCAGGCCAATACGATGCTGAAAGTCTACAAATCAGCAACGGAGCCTTGGAGACCTGCCCGCAAAGTCTGGAACCAATACATGTATCATGTCACCAATGTGAACGAAGACCTTACCATTCCGACCTCCTGCTTCAACACTGCTACAGTGTTTACTGGAACCGACGGCACCATCCGAAGACCCTACAACAACTTCCTGCAACAGGCAGGCTACATCACTCCGGAAGGAGAGCCTTACAACCCAGGCGGTTATGTTGAAGCGGAGCATTACGGTGAAGGCTGCGAGACGTACTCTTTCCACGGGGTCACCTACACTGAAAGCGGTGACTTCGAGTATCTGGTTGAGAATCCCTTGGGCTGCGACACCCTGCTAACCGTTCACGTTCACTTGGGCGACACTATCCACGTCTCTCAGCACAAGAGCGTATGTACGCCTTATACTTGGAACGGCATCACCTACGATGAGACGGGTATCTATCAACAAGCCTTCACCACTGCACAAGGCTGCGACAGCATCGTGACGCTCTATCTCAACGTGGGCAACCTGATTATGACCAATATCGCCGTCAACACCTGCGACAGTTATACTTGGAACGGGACAACCTACAACGAGTCGGGGCTATACGAGCAAACCTTCACCTCCGAGCAAGGCTGCGACAGTATTGTGCTTCTTGAACTTACTCTCAAGCACACACCCTATATCAGTCAAATTCACGGAGAGACCCATATCTATTACAAAGAGAACGGCGAGTTCGTCTACAGCATCGACCCTGTTGAAGGTTGTTTAGGCTATGAGTGGCATATCGACAACGATTGGTCCATCTCCTCCACCCCCGACTCGCCTGAGTGTACGCTCAACATCCATCAACCTGGGCACGGAACACTCACCGTGAGGGTCTACACCGAATGCGGTTTTGTGGAGCGTTCCATCACCATCAACCACGATTCCAGACCTTGGATAGTCGTATGGCCCAATCCCAATTACGGTGACTTCACCATCGGGCTGTACGGCATGAAGGGGGATGCCATCATTGAGGTGTACAACTACCTCGGGCAGCGCCTCGACAGATTCAACGTCGACACCAACATGGAGGGAGTAGAGATTCCGTATTCACTTGAGGGCAAAGCGGCTGGCATTTACATCCTCGCCGTCACATACGACTTTAACCTCTTCACCAAGAAAGTCGTCAAGACCACTCCAGCCCTGTATGGTGTGCCGATATGGTGATGGCATTGGATTGTTACCTTATTACTATCTTGTTGTTACCTCCTCGTTACGTTAACGTTACATTAAAGTTGCATCAGAGTTGTATAAAGTTTGATTAGTATTTGAGTAAAGTTTCAGTAATGTTTGAGTAAAGGGGGAGTAAAACCTAAAGACCCTATTCCACTTTCCATCAAAAGGGAAACGGACGATAACACATGGTAGTTGCTGCTGGAAAAAAACTATTTTTTTCTTCCAAGAAGGCATTAACAATAAAAAAAATCTTATTTTTGTGAATTGAAACGGCAAATATTAAACCCCAATCGACATGAAAAAATACATATTGTTTACAGCGTTTGTCCTCATCGCCTTGCTCGGCTTCGGGCAGAATGCCCGCATCGGGGACATCCTGTGTGTACAGGGAACCGACACCATCACTGTACATCCTGAAAACTACAACGGAGGTGCCATTGGCGTGGTTTTCTACGTTGACGAGACTGGGCATCACGGTTGGGCACTCCATCCTGACATACAAGCCGAAGGAATACAATGGTCCTATGAATGTGAACTTCCCTGGGGTTTGACTGGTTGGCAATCCATACGCGAAGCCATATACGACCTTGAAGGATACGATAATACAGAGTTCTTGCGCACAGCCTCTCAATACGACCATTCCAGGTATCCAGGGGCATGGGCTGTAGATTATGAAAATGGCTGGTATTGGCCATCCATCGGGCAACTCAACATCCTCTATGGCAGTGCTCCCATCGTCAACAACTCCCTCAAACAGATTGGAGGCGCACAAATGCAAGAAAAATGGTACTACTGGTCCTCATCAGTATACGGTTTCAATAACGACTGCGCCCTTTATCTCGGATACGATGGCCGAATGGGTGCCATCATTAAAAACAGGCAGTATCTGGGTGAAATCCCTATGCGCATCCGCAGTATCAGAAACTTCTAAATCACCAAGCCATGAAAAAAACGATTATCATCACCATATTGCTATGCCTTTCCACTGCATTGGGACTGCAAGCACAAGAATACCACTTAGGACAACTGGTCACCAACCCCGATGGCAGTCAGGGTGTAGTGTTCTATCTTAACGAGGAAGGCACAGCCGGATGGATGGTGGCACTGCATGATGCCGCCGTAAACATCCCGTGGGGCTTGGCAGACGAAATAGAAGGGCTACCTCACGTCATCAATACAAGCAATGACATTCTGACCAGTGCCTTTGCAGATACAGACGGGTTCTCCAACACAATGGCCATTCTCAACCATTACCAATCCACTGGCTATACAGGACAGTATGCCGCTGCTAGGGTTGACATCGCCAACGGATGGTACCTGCCTGCTGCTGGACAGCTGAAGATGTTGTATGTCAACGCCGTTTTCTACGAACCGACCTTAACCTCTGTCGGAGAACCATTAGGATTGCATCCCTATTGGTCGAGCACTCAGGAGAACAACGAAAGAGCCTGGTATGTCCATTTCGGATCGCCCTATCCCGAAGAAGCATGGGCCTGGAATGCCTATATCGGCTTATGCCAAAAGACCAACACCGTTCCCGTCTACGGGGGTACTTTTTCCGTCAGAGCCATTCGCGACCTTGAATTTTCGCCCTTCCCCTTCATCGGATTCCTGCATGAGCCCGCACCCATTTGCGATGAAGGCCCTCTTCAACTGACACTACCCACCATATACAACATCGACCAGTACGGATGGGAAATCTCACAGGATGAGGCCTTCACCAACCCCCTCGCCTACACGGGACAAATCTTGGACGGGACGTATGACAGTTGGTATCTGCGCCTTTGGGCGACTAGCGAGGATGACACCATCTATAGCAACATTGTCCGTATCTCAGTCCACGAAAGCACGTTCAGCAACGCTGTTGCTTCAAATTGCGTGTCATATACTTGGAACGGACAAACCTATTTCGAGTCAGGCACCTACCAAGCTACCTTGGTCAACCATTGGGGCTGCGACAGCATCGCCACACTGGACCTGACCATCCACCAGCCTGAGACTTACTTCGTACCCTACCCCATCTATGCCTGCAACTATTACATATGGGGCGACATGACCCTCACTGAAAGCGGTGCCTATCAGCAGACCTTCACTAACCAATACGGTTGCGACAGCACAGTAACCATGAGCCTTTTCATCACTCAAAGCATTGAGCACCAGTTTAGTTACACAGGCTGTGGAAATTATGTATGGAACGGACAATCCTATACAGAAAGCGGTGCCTATCAGCAGACCTTCACCTCTGCCAACGGCTGCGACAGTATCGTCACCCTGCACCTCAATCTTATTGACGGCTACGAATCCGCCTTTGATACCGCAGTTTGCAATAGCTTCGTTTGGTACGGACACGATTGTATGCAATCAGGGCAATACGAACACACTTTTGTCACCAGCAATGGTTGTGACTCAGTGGTCAATATGAACCTCGTTATATTGCAGCAACCTGACCCGATTGCCACCATTATGGGTCTGCAAGACATCTTCGTTTCCACCGAATTCGTCCATAACGAATACAATTATTACATCGAACCAGTGCCTTTTGCAACACATTACGAATGGACTTGCGAAGGTCCAAACTGGATTGTGGACACTTCGGACACACATTGCACCTTGATGACTACCCTGCCAGGCACAACAACCCTGAAAGTAAAAGCCTTGAACGAATGTGGGTACACTGAGCAGGAAGTCATCATTCATGCTGGCTACTTTGACTTAGAAGACCAACCAACAATTACGGTAAAGGTCTACCCCAATCCTGCCAACGACAAAGTGTTCATTGAAGCTGAAGACATTATTTGTGTCAGGTTGTTTAATCTTCATGGGCAGTGCCTGATGGAGAGGCGATCCGAGCCTTGTGAGTGTATGGAGCTGCTCTTGAATGACTATACCCCGTCACTCTATCTCATCGAGATACAAACCAGCCGTGGGACCTTCAAAACCAAGTTAAATATCCAATAGAAAGTTTGGTACCGCCAAACTGCCAGTTCGGTACCGCCAAACTTCCAGCTTGCTAACGACTATCTTTTTGAGTCGATAAACGGCTTCAGGAACCGATTGACTAAATCGTTTACCGATGACGACACCTTCATCCTGTAAAGCGCGGCAAGACCCACGACAAGGAAAAGCAACGACTTCAGAGCTGCATCAATTGCCAGACCAAAAACGGGCTTCCCGAATAAGCCTGCAAACCATCCTGTGAGGGTAACGCTCCAAAGCCAGTTGAGTCCAAACAGCGCCAGTACGACCGCAGCCACGGGAAACATCTTCATGGAAAGCGGATTCACCTTGATTTTCCACTTGATGAACGCCATAAGCAGGATGAAATAAACGAGATACGACGCCACACTGGCCAAAGCGCCTCCGTTGATATCCCATCGCGGCACCCAAAAATGGTTCAGCGAGATAGACATTCCAGCCAAAAGAATGGTGAATATCAACGAGTAATAATAATACTTGGAATAACTGAGCACCGTAGTGGTCACACCGAGCGTGGAATAGACAAGTCGGCTTAAGGAGAGCAACAGTACCGTCCATTTTCCCACACGATAGATGTCACCATTAGGAAGCAAATCAAAAAGAAAATCGATATTGGTCCATACCAAGAAAAACACGAAACTCCCGGCAATGAACTGGTGCAATGCCACACTCTTACAGAGGAAGTCGGCCTGCTTCACGTCCTTTTTCGCCATTGCATCGGAAATATGGGGACGCGAGATAGCCCCTAAGGAACGGTAAGGCATCTCGATTACCGCTGCAATGTTGGTAGCAATGGTAAACACTCCTGCCAAGTGGAAACCAGCATCACTCGCCACGAAGAACTTGCTCAGCATGGGTATCACATTGCCTGCCAATGCCGCTGTAATCATGAACAAAGTATAGAACAAGAAATCGCGCTTCAACTGGGGCTTGAGGTAGTTCCACTCTATCTTGAAAGAGACACGCTTCAGGGAGAACAGGTAGACGATATTGACCAGCGTAGCCAGCCCGTACATTACACAGAACGCCACCACTACCCCATCGAAATCGAACACCTTATAATAATAGAGCAGGTAGATGGCCAGAGTGCCCACACGAAGCCCCACCTCACGAACGAACTTGGGAACGACGATACGAAGCAACAGGTTGCTGTTGGTCTCAAAGACCGCGATATAGAGCATAAAAAAGGCCAAAGGAATAACAAAGTTGACATACTTGGCAAACAGGTCTGCCCCCACTTTGGAGTCCTTGGTGAAAAAATCGATGATGGCTCCCTTGAACATGAAGAAAGCCAAGAGGAAGAGTGTGAACCCAACCAGCGGCACCAAAAGCGTCCAGCCAAAGAAACCGTGGTCGTGATGTTCCTCATCCTTGAAGAAGGGATAGAAGCGCATAGCCGAGGAGCTGGTGCCCAATTGGGCCAATCCTCCAAACAGCAAGGAGCATTGCAGCAAAATGTCGATAAGGCCAATCTGTTCGGGCTGCAGGGCTTTTGTCTGGACGAAGAAGGTAGTGACAATACCTACCGCCACACCGATATAGGTGGCGATGGTTCCCTTAATGCTCTGTCGCGCTACGATGCCCATAATACTTCAAACTTTTCTTTTCCTTTTCAGCTCTTTAGCAATTACCTTGCCAGGTTCGTACAGTTCGGCAGCCTTTTGCTTCTCAAGCTCGATATAGTCCGAATACGCCTTGATGATCAAACTGTTGTTTTTCACTTGTTCTTCCAGATTCTGAATCATCGCGTTCTGGGCTTCTATGGTCTTTTTGGCTTCGTCAATCATTTCCGCATGTTTTTCGTTTTCGGATTGACAAGCATGAATATGGCGTTTCAAATCCTCTATGACGACCTCCCGACGGCGTATGTTGTCCTCACCTTTACTCAGTTTGTCGGCATTGCGCCGAATGCCAGAGTTCAAATCATTACCTGCCAAAATCAGAATAGCAACAATCCAAATCCACATCAAGAGGATAATCAGAGTGCCGATGGAGCCATAAAGCACATTGTAACGCGAGAAGTTGGAGATATAGATATTGAAGCCCACCGTACTCAAAACAAACAAGGCGGTGGCAAGCAGGGCACCAGGACTAAATATCACAAAGTTACGGTAAAGGGTCTCGCCATTCGGTCCTTTTCGCTTCCGTTCAACACGATAATGCTCATCAACAGTGACATTACCAAAATAATAGAGCAATGCAATGCCGAAACAAAGGGCAAAGACACCCACCACCCATCGCAACACCTCGAATAGAAAGTAAACAAACGAGCCGCCTTCGATAACTTCGTGGTGCGCCAAAAGATGCAGAAACATACCGCCCAACGAAATCAGCAGTATCGAAACCACAAGCAAGGCGCCAATGATAATGAGCATAATGATGGCAAAAGCCCGTTGGACAAGCCATCCTCTCAGTCCCAAATCCTTATCAGTCACAAAATCAGCATACACATTACGGAATCCGTTGAAGATGGCAACAATACCGCTAGAGCCAAATACCAAGCATAGGATAACACTCAGCGACAGCAATCCATCGTGGGGTTGGTTCATGATACCATCAATACTCCCCTTTACTAAATCCATCGTCCCTGAAGGGATGAGAAAGTCATCCAAAGCTTGCATTACCCGATCATACAGGTTAGGTATAGGAATATAGGGAATCAAGGTGAAGAAAAAAAGAATCAGCGGGAATAAAGCAAGAAAGAAATTGAAAGCGACACCTGCTGCACGATCCATGGTGCGTCCCTTGGTGAAGAATTTGACGAAATCTATCAACACATCAAGAAGCGGCACCTTGGTACCGGGAAAATGAACCAACCGGAGATAGTTATTGTTGCTATGGTACCATTTCCTCAAGGCATCTATCTTGACCTTGAGCCAGAGGGTAAGTTTACCGTCTTCTTTCTCTTTTTGAGGCATCTTTCGTAGAATTCAACCTGCAAAAATACAGGTTTTTGACACAACAAAGAAAAAAATGTAATTTTGCGGCATGAATACAGAAAACACTATCTCTCATGAAGGGGTAATCACAAAGATTACCAATGACGAACTGGAAATCAAGATACTGGCGCAGAGTGCCTGCGCCGCCTGTCACGCCAAGAGTGCCTGTGGTATGGGCGAGCAGGCCGAGAAGATCCTTACTGTTCCCCGACCTAAAGACAAAGAATTATCACCCGGACAACGGGTCAACGTCAGGATGGCCATCGGACAGGGCAATAAGGCGGCTATTTTGGCCTATTTGATTCCCATTATCCTGCTACTAGCGGTACTATTTGTATGCCTTGGCCTCGGTTTGGGCGAAGGTCTATCCGCCCTCTTCGGTATCATAGCGATGATACCATATTATATAGTGCTTTACCTGCGGCGTGACAACCTCAAACAGAAGTTCGAGTATAGCATCGAGTAAAAAACCGAAAAAAATCTTTTGTCGAAAAAAGGAGTTTCCGTATTTTTGCAGGTTCTAAATTGAAAACAAACTCAAAATTCTTTACTGATGAGTAATACATTACTTATTTCCCTTGTGGTTCTCGGAATCCTGGGCGGCGTGCTTGCCGTGATTCTGTACTTCGTGGCACAGAAGTTCAAGGTAGAAGAGAACCCTCTGATTGACGAAGCGGAGGCCTGTCTGCCCGGTGCCAACTGCGGTGGTTGTGGCTTTGCAGGCTGCCGTGCCTTGGCTGAGGCTTGTGTTAAGCAAGCCGCTGAGAAGGGCAACATCGACGGACTGGCCTGCCCCGGCACCGACATGGGTAAGGTGGCAGCAGTTCTTGGACTGACTGCCGCTGCTTTCGAGCCCAAGATTGCCGTGGTGCGCTGCAACGGCAGCTGCCAAAACTCACCCTCGAAGGTGCATTACGAAGGTGCCGACATCTGTGCTTTCGCAAACACACTCTATGCTGGTGAAGGTGGTTGCTCGAAAGGCTGCTTAGGCCTGGGTGACTGCGTTAAGAAGTGCAACTTCGATGCCTTGCACATCGACAAGGAAACGGGACTTCCCGTTGTCGATCCTGACAAATGCGTGGGTTGCGGCGTTTGCGCCCGTACATGCCCACGTGGTATTATTGAAGTACGTCCCCGTGGCAAGAAAGACCGTCGCGTGTATGTGTGCTGTTCCAACACCGACAAGGGCGCCTTGGTGGTCAAAAACTGCTCAGTGGGCTGCATAGGATGCCAGAAGTGCTTGAAAGAATGCCCCTTCGAAGCCATCGAGATGAAGGGCAACCTGGCCTACATCGACCCGGCCAAGTGCAAGACCTGCGGCAAGTGCGTCAAGGTATGCCCGAGAGGCAGCATCCACGCCATCAACTTCCCGACACCTAAGGCGGAAAGCCCAGCCTTGCAGGGCGCTGAACCGGCAACAAAGCCCCAGCCAAAGCCTGAGGCTCAGCCCGTGGAAGTGAAAACTGAAGTCAAACCTGAAAACACCGTGACAGCATGAACCCGTTAAAGACTTTTCATAAGGGCGGCGTCCATCCGGAAGAGAATAAACTTTCGGCTGACCAGCCCATACAAGATATCCCGATGCCTAAGCAGATTATCGTCCCTCTGGGGCAGTGCCTTGGCGCTCCGGCTGAATGTATCGTCAAAAAAGGTGACCGCGTGCTGACTGGCCAGCTTATCGGCACCGCTAAAGGCTTTGTATCGGCCAACGTCCACAGCCCCGCCACCGGCATTGTCGCCAAGGTGGATGTGGTGATGGACCATACCGGCTACTACAAGCCCGCCGTCTTCATCGACCGCGAAGACCAAGACGAATGGGTTGAAGGCGTCATCCAGACTGATGAACTGCTTACCGAAATCAAATTGGACTCGAAACAAATTATAGATAAGGTGAAAGAATGCGGCATCGTCGGTATGGGTGGTGCCACCTTCCCCACTCACGTGAAACTGATGGTACCCGAAGGCAAGAAAGCCGAATACATCATCATCAATGCCGCAGAGTGCGAGCCTTACCTGACTTGCGACTACCGTCTCCTTCTTGAGAAGACCCAGGAGTTCCTCATGGGTGTCAAGATTCTGATGAAGGCAGTAAATACAGACAAAGGCATCATCGGCATAGAGGCCAACAAGCCGAAGGCCATAGAGCTGCTTGACAAGACCATCAACGAGCATAAAGAGTTATATGCTGGCATCGTGGTGCAGCCCCTGAAGACCAAATACCCCCAAGGTGGTGAGAAACAACTCATCAACGCCATCACTGGCCGCGAGGTACCGTCAGGCAAACTGCCTATCGAGACGGGCTGCGTCGTGGTCAATGTAGCCTCCACATACGCCATCTATGAGGCCGTTCAAAAGAACAAGCCTTTGATTGAGCGTATTGTCACTGTCACAGGCAAATCGGTTAAAAAGCCGAGCAATTTCCGCTGCCGTTTTGGCGTGCCTGCCGACCTCCTCATCGAGGCTGCCGGCGGCCTGCCCGAAGGCATTACCGATGTGATTAACGGCGGCCCGATGATGGGCAAGTCGGTCTCTGTGACCAGCTTCCCCACCATGAAAGGCACTTCGGGCATCCTGCTGATGACCCTCAACGAGGCTCAAGACCGTCGTCAGACCAATTGCATCCGCTGTGGTCGTTGCGCCATGGCCTGCCCGATGGGCTTGCAGCCCTTCCTGCTACACAAACTGGCCAAGCAAAACAACTTTGACGAAACGGAATCGAACCACATCATGGACTGCATCGAATGCGGCTCGTGCGAGTTCACCTGTCCCGCCAACATCCCGCTGCTCGACTACATCCGTTACGGCAAGGCCAAGACTGGTGCCATCATCCGTGCACGTAATCAAAAATGAGTTTTAAATTTTAAATCCTAAATTTGAAATTATGAACAAATACACAATATCCGGTTCGCCGCATGTGCATTCGACGGAAAACACGAGGAAGATCATGTATCGCGTTATCCTCGCTTTGGTTCCCGCCTTGCTTGTGGCCATCTATTACTTCGGCTGGTATGCCCTGCGCCTGACCATTATCTCAATGGCGGCCTGTATGCTGACCGAATGGCTCATTCAGAAATACCTCATCAAAGGTCCCTTGACCATCAACGACGGCTCGGCTGCCCTCACAGGTCTGCTGTTGGCCTTCAACGTACCCGCCAACCTTCCCATTTGGATGATTATCGTGGGTGCAGTGGTCGCCATAGGTATCGGTAAGATGCCCTACGGCGGTTTGGGCAAGAACCCCTTCAACCCCGCTTTGGTAGGCCGTGTGTTCCTGTTGGTATCGTTCCCAACTGCCATGACCACCTGGCCCCAGGCTTCTCCCATTTTCGAGAAAGGCTTCTTCACTGATGCTGTCACGGGTCCCACCCCGCTCGGCATCCTGAAGGAATCCGGTATCGGTTCGTTGGCAGAAGCTGGTGACATGCAATTCCTTGACATGATTTTAGGCAACCGAGGCGGTGCTTTCGGTGAAATGTGTACTGCTGCCCTATTGTTAGGAGCCATCTATCTGGCTGCCCGTAAGGTCATCGAAATTTTCACGCCTTTGAGCATCTTAATCACCGTTTATGTGTTTACGGGCATCTGTCATTTAATCAACCCTGCCATGTACATCGCCCCGCAATACCACCTGGTGTATGGCGGTCTCATCCTCGGTGCCTTCTTCATGGCTACCGACATGGTGACCTCGCCCATGACCATCCGAGGCAAACTCCTATTTGGCTTCGGCATCGGTGTCATCACTGTGGTGATACGTCTGTGGGGTGCCTATCCCGAAGGCGTTTCGTTCGCCATCCTGATTATGAACGCTTTCACGCCGCTCATCAACAAGGCTTTCAAGCCCAAAATTTTCGGTGCTGTTCAACCCTCTAAAAAGTAAACGCCATGGCTAAGAAGAAAGAATCCACATTAATCAATATGGTTGTCGCCCTGCTCGTCATTACAGCGGTATCGGGCGGCGTGCTCGGCCTGGTGTACGGCATGACCAAAGATGCCATCGCTGAGGTCGACCAGAAGAAGAACGAGGCCGCCATTCAGGCTGTGCTGCCTTTGAAGGGCGAGATTTCCTATACGGCAGACACCCTTCAATACAATTATGAAGGTGTTGACCTGAGCTTCCCTTGCAACTTGGCTTACGATGCCAACGGCATTTTCCTAGGTGCTGCCGTCAAGACCAGCGAAGGCGGTTTCGGAGGCAAGATTGACATGATGGTAGGCTTCCTGGCCGACGGCACCATCAAAGGCACTTCGGTGCTGGCACACGCTGAGACCCCTGGTTTGGGTGCCAACATGACTGGCAAGTTCAAGGATCAATTCGTCGACAAGAACCCCGCCAACTTCAAGCTGATTGTGAAGAAAGACGGCGGCGACGTCGATGCCATCACAGCAGCCACCATCACCTCGAGAGCTTTCTCAAAAGCCGTAGACAAGGCTTACAAAGCTTTTGAGGCCAACAAGGCAAAGTATATCAACAATGCCCCTGTCAAGGAGGAGACATCCGATGCGGATGTAGCCCCTATCGAAGAGAACAATGAAATCACGGAAGGAGGACAAGACAATGAGTAACAACTTGCAAACCTTTACCAAAGGTCTCATCAAAGAGAACCCGATCCTGGTGCTGCTGTTGGGCTGCTGCCCCACCTTAGCCACCACCACCAGTGCCATCAACGGCATGTCGATGGGCCTGGCCACCACCTTTGTGTTGGTGCTGTCCAACATCTTCATCTCCTTGCTGAAAGGCTTCATACCCGACAAGGTGCGCATCCCCTGCTTTATCGTGGTCATCGCATCGTTTGTGACCTTAGTGCAGCTGCTGATGCAGGCCTATGTGCCTGACATCTATGAGACCCTTGGTCTGTTCATCCCCCTCATCGTGGTGAACTGCATCGTGTTGGGTCGTGCTGAGGCTTTTGCCTCCAAGAACCCCGTGTTCCCATCTCTGCTCGACGGTCTCGGCATGGGCTTGGGCTTCACCCTGGCGCTCACCCTGCTTGGTTGCATCCGTGAGTTTTTGGGCAGCGGCTCCATCTTCGGACTCACCATCCTGCCCGAGACGGCCAACATCCTGGTGTTCATCCTGCCTCCAGGCGCTTTCATCTGCCTCGGTTTCGTTATCGCTATCGTCAACCAATTCAAAAAAGAAAGTCACTAAGCCATGAAATACCTCATCATTATCCTATCGACCATCTTGGTCAACAACGTGATCTTCTCCCAGTTCCTGGGCATCTGCCCCTTCTTGGGCACTTCAAAGAAGACTTCTACCGCCTTGGGTATGGGTGCTGCCGTCATCTTCGTGCTGACCTTGGCTACCCTGGTGACTTGGCTGGTAAACCAATACCTGCTTATCCCATTGGGCTTGGACAAGTTCCTACAGACCATAGCCTTCATCCTTATCATCGCTGCTTTGGTGCAGATGGTGGAGATCATCCTGAAGAAAATCAGTCCGTCATTGTACACCGCTTTGGGTGTGTTCCTGCCGCTGATTACGACCAACTGCGCCGTCCTCGGTGTGTCCTTGACCGTAGTCACCAAGGAATTCAACTATGGTGGCGTGACCCACATGCTAAGTTTAGGTGAGTCCATCGTCTATGCCGTCGGCATCGCCCTCGGTTTCGCCATGGCCCTGATTATCTTTGCAGGTATGCGCGAGCATATCGACCTGATGGAGCCCCCCAAGGGCATGAAGGGCACCCCCATCGCCCTGATTACCGCAGGCATCCTGGCATTGGCATTTATGGGATTCACAGGAATTGTGTAATATCAGCATTCCTACTATTTCGAAAAACACCCCGCTGGATAGTTCCAACGGGGTGTTTGCTTACACATAGGCCAATCCTCTCCACTATCAATCCTGCTTTATCCTAACTCTACGCAAATCCAACAAATTCGTGGGATTACTACCCATATTCTCGACCCGTTTGCTGACAAATCGCAGCACTTCATCATAGAATAGCACTACCACAGGCGCATCCAGCATCATCAGGCTGTCCATTGTGGTATAGTAATGGGAACGTTGCTGAATATCATTGCAGAGTAAAGCTTTTTCATAAAGTTTGTCGTACTCAGCGTTAGAATAATGCGTGTAGTTGGGTCCAGATGGTGAGAAATTTGATGTAGTAAACAACGAGAGGTAATTCTCTGCATCGGGATAATCAGCCACCCATGAAGAGCGAAAGAATTGAAGACTACCATTGGAGCGCATACTACGCATAGTGGCAGGAGGCATCACCTCCATCTTGCATTGCAAACCGATTTGTTCAATCTGGCTCTGCACAAACTTACCGATGTCAGCATAATCAGCCACTGTGGAGAGATGTAACAGATAGTCTTCCAAATGATTCTCCGTCACAAGGCGTTGGGCACGTTTCAAATCGTAGCCATAGCCAATGGTATTGTTATGTCCATAAAGACCCGCTGGAATCATTCCGCCCGTTCCTGGCTCACCTATACCATTACGCAAGTAACGCAACATCTTTTCCCTGTCGATACACAAATTGACTGCCTGACGTAAAGCTCGCGAACGATCAACACCAAGGCTGTCGTTTGGATCAAGGAAAAATGAAAAATACTCTGTGTTCAAATAAGGCTCGGTGACTAGTTCAATCTTGTCTACATATTTACGACGCAGCTGTCCATCATAGGTCAGCAGTTCATCCTTATAGCGCGAGTCGATGCCTGACATAAAATCAAACTTGCCCTTGATGAACTCCAAAAACGCAACTTGCTTGTCAATGAGGAAACTTATAGAGACAGCATCGAGATATGGCAATCGATTTCCCGACTCATCCCTCTCAAAATAGTTGGGATTCTTTCGGAAAACCAATTTCACGTTCTCTTTCCAATACTGAAACTTGAAGGGGCCCGTCCCCACTGGATGACGACGGAAGTCATCACCATAATATTCTACAGACTCTTTCGGAACCACAGAAGCATACGTCATCGAGAGGATGCCTAAAAAAGGAGGAAAAGGCTTTGACAACTTGATTTGAAAAGTAGAGTCATCTAAGGCTGTGAAGGCATAATGACCATCTTCGTGCGCAACGGACGAAAAAATCCACATCCCAGGGGAGTTCAATTGTTTGTCGACAACACGATTGAAAGAATACACAACGTCAGATGCAGTTACATTTCGCACTTGCTTCAGACTTTCATCTTCATGAAATTGCACATCGTTGCGTAAATGAAATGTATAAACCAAACCGTCCACACTGATGTCCCACGACTTTGCCAGCATGGGAACCAGGTTCATCTGATCGTCAAATGACACAAGACTGTTGAAAATCTGATTGCAAGCCCAGATATGCGGCAAATCCTTTGCATAAATCGGGTCGAGGGTCAGGATGCCAGCGGATTCATTGTACTTGAAGATGGCAAGATTTTCATCATCATCCTGTCGTTGGCTGCAAGATGCAGCCAACACAACCAAAGCCACCAATCCAAGCCAAATCTTTCGCATCGTTATTTCACTTTGAAACCGATTACCTCGGGATGCAAGTTATTCAGATACTTGTTGTAATCCAAGTCATTCGTGTCCTGCTCCTTCTCTAAGGCCAAATCGAGCACCTCCATCATATTCTCCACATAATGGAAGTTCAAGCCATCGATATAGTTCTCCTTGATGTCCTTGATATCGTGCTCGTTGTCGACAGAAAGAATGAGGTCTGTGACTCCGTTACGCTTGGCTGCGAGAATCTTCTCCTTCACGCCACCCACAGGCAGCACCCTGCCACGCAGCGTAATTTCGCCAGTCATAGCCAACTGCCCCTTCACCTTACGTTGTGTGAAAGCGGAGGTCAAAGCAGAGAGCATCGTGATACCTGCAGAAGGACCGTCCTTAGGTGTAGCACCTTCCGGTATGTGGACATGAACGTTCCAGGATTCGAAAACATCAGGATTGATATTGAGTTGCGAAGCATGGGACTTGATGAACTCATAGGCAATGGTAGCCGATTCTTTCATCACGTCACCAAGGTTGCCCGTCAACGAAAGGTGTCCTCCTCCCCTGCTTAGGCTGACCTCAATGGAAAGTATTTCACCACCCACTTGGGTCCATGCCAGACCTGTGGCCACACCTGGTATTGTGTGTTTCACTTCCTCCTCATTATGGTGCATCGGAACGCCCAATACTTTTCTAAGGTCGTCTATCGTAACTCTCTTTTCAAAAGGCTCGTCCTTAACCACCTGCTTTGCACGGAAGCGCATCACATCGCCAATACGGCGTTCCAAATTACGAACACCGGCTTCACGAGTATAGTCGTCGATGATGTGCATCACAATGTCTTTCGAGAAGGCTATCTGTTTGCTGTCCAAGCCGTGCTCCTTCATCTGCTTGGGAATGAGGTGACGCTTGGCGATTTCGTATTTCTCCTCGCGCAGGTAGCCACTCAAGTCGATAATCTCCATTCGGTCGCGTAAAGCAGGATGAATGGTCGAAAGAGTATTGGCGGTCGCTATAAACAGAATCTTCGACAGGTCGTAGTCAAGCTCGATAAAGTTATCATAGAAAGCACTATTCTGCTCGGGATCAAGAATTTCCAGAAGAGCGGCCTGCGGGTCGCCACTGATGTTGTTGCCACTCACCTTGTCGATTTCGTCAAGAACGAAGACCGGATTACCTGACTTTACCTTACGCAGGTTCTGAATAATACGGCCTGGCATAGCTCCAATATAGGTTTTACGATGACCTCTCAACTCCGATTCGTCGCGGACACCGCCCAATGACATTCTGACATATTTCCTGTTCAAGGCACGAGCAATTGACTTCCCCAATGAAGTCTTACCAACACCAGGAGGGCCAACAAGGCACAAAATCGGGGCTTTCATATCGTTACGCAACTTCAGCACGGCCAAATGCTCAACAATACGGTCTTTTACCTTATCCAGTCCAAAATGGTCAGCATCCAAAATGCGTTGGGCTCGTTTCAGGTCGAAGTTGTCCTTGGTATACTCTTCCCAAGGCAAGTCAACGAGATACTGCAAATAATTGAGCTGCACACCGTATTCAGAAGCCTGTGGATGCGTACGTTCCAGTTTCTTCAGTTCCCTGTCAAAAACCTCAGACACTTCCTTTGACCACTTCTTCTTAGCTGCCTTCTCCGTCAGGTCTTTAACGTCCTGCTCGTTAGGCGTACCACCCAATTCTTCCTGAATAGTGCGAAGTTGCTGGTTTAGGAAATACTCACGTTGCTGCTTGTCCATATCAACACGCGCTTTGCTTTGAATCTGATGCTTCAATTCCAGCATCTGCTGCTCGTCGGATAAAACAGACAACAGGTTATTGGCCATCTGGTTAAGATTTCGTGACTCCAATAGTCCTTGTCTGACAGGCATATCAGCCTCCACATTGCTGGCCACAAAGTTCAAAAGGAAAACAGGATCATCAATATTCTTTATTGCAAAACCAGCTTCCTGTGACAGATTGCGGGAACGGGCTATAACCTGAATGGCCAATTCCTTTACCGACTGCAACAAAGCACTAAATTTACGAGTATTGGGAACATCCTCAGAAGCTGCATAAGGTATCACGGTTGCTTTGAGATAAGGATCGACTTGGGTCGGTTCCACAACCTCAAAGCGGCGCTTGCCTTGTATGATAACCGTCACATTGCCATCAGGCATTTCGAAAGTCTTGAGAATCTGAGCCGAGGTGCCCACTTTATATAAATCGTCAAGCAACGGCTCCTCCACATTCGACTCCTTTTGGGCAATGACACCTATGGCCTTGCGCTTGCGGTAATACTCCTTCACAAGCTGAATGGACTTGTCACGTCCTACGGTGATAGGGATAACCACACCCGGATATAGCACCGAGTTACGCAAAGGCAAGATAGGCAACTCCTCAGGCACTTCTTCTTCCTGTCCAAGATGTCCTTCCTCTATCGTCAAAACGGGGATGAACTCAGCATTCGAATCCATCATATCTGAAAGAAATTCAGGTTCAACTTTATAACTCATAAAAGCAATTTTTTGTGGCGACAAAATGTCAGTTCTCCACCGATTCACATCATATTAAAAAGTCGCGTAAAAATACGACAATAATAATGCCAAAGGAGAAAAAAAAAGCCCTCGCGATTGCAAGAGCTTCCTTTTCCAGTTTCAGTCCAACTTACTTGGCTTCTTTCTTCTCAAAGAACTTCTTGTACTTGTTGTTGAACTTATCCACACGACCGGCGCTGTCGACGAGTTTCATCTTACCGGTGTAGAAGGGATGTGATGCGCTGGAGATTTCCAGCTTCACCAAAGGATATTCATTGCCGTCTTCCCACTTGATGGTCTCCTTGGTGTTGATGGTCGAACGCGACAGGAAGGTCGCATCGTTTGACATATCTTTGAAAACAACCAGTCGATAGTTCTTAGGGTGAATGTCTTTTTTCATCGCTTACTTTCCTTTTGATTTTGAGTGCGCAAAAGTACAACATTTTATTTGATTGGCAATCGTTTCAGAATCTTTTTTTATCAAAAAACAGATAACCAATTTAATTTCAATGTTTTAGCATTATTACGGGAGGTCTTCAAAGTCGATAAGTTCTACTTCGAAAATCAAATTGGAAAAAGGTTTAATCACATCGCCAGCAGCACGGTCGCCATAAGCGAGATAGTAAGGGATATAGAGTACTCCCTTCTCGCCTTTCGACATCAGGGCAATGCCTTCATCCCAGCCGGGGATAACCTGACCCACGCCCAAAGGGAACTGGAAGGGTTGCTCACGGTCGAGGGAAGAGTCAAACTTGGTACCATCAAGCAAAGTTCCGGTATAATGAACCGTAACCAACTGACCGACCTGAGGTTTCTCTCCATTACCAGCTTGTTTTACCACATAGTAAAGTCCTGATTCGGTAGGTTCACATTTAATCTTATTCTTGGAAAGATAGTCCGCCAACGTCTTTGCAGCAGCCGCTGTCTCTTCCATATTGTTGGCTTTCATTTGAGCGATACGCTCGACAGTAGCTTTCTGATTCTTCAACGCCATGTGTTGGGCATACTGGCTTTCAGGATAAACGTCCTCAATACGCATATCAAAACGCATCACATCACTCGACATGAACTGTTCCGGAAGTGTGGGTTGACCAAAGAAGGTACGAAACGTTGAGTCAATGTTGACGATGAACGATACCGAATCGCCAGCATGTACCATTGCAAGCCCTTCGAAAATGTCGCCGACATACAAGGACTCGATGAGTTGGAATGTATTCGACATCGTAGGGATGATTGTAGTAGTGTCGTTCACAACACAATTCAGCGTAACGTCAATCAGGTCGCCCATTTGAGGTGTCTCGCCTGGATTCTCTTCAATGAAACGGTAATACAGACCATTTTCGGTCTTCTGATAGCCTTCAAAAGGCACTTTCTCTTGGCTGCAAGCGGTCATCATGCCAGCCATCATCATGGCTGCAACGGCCACGTTCATGAAATTTTTCTTCATATTATTTAAGATTAAAATGATTATTCAACGATTTCAAGTAATGTCACATCAAACACCAGATTGCTGTATGCTGGGATGTTACCATAGGGATTCTCGCCATAGCCCAAAGTGTAAGGGATAACGAAACGGCCCTTTTCGCCCACACGAAGCAACCCAACCGCCTCTTCCAATCCAAGAAGCACGGCATGCTCACCATATTTGATATCATATGTGCCACCCAACTGATCGGAATTGCCGAGAGGTGTACCGTCCAAATAATAGGCTTCAAAAGCGATACGAGCCGTCTGTCCCTGTGCCACAGAAGCACCTTCAGTGGTAATTGACTTTGCATAGAACAAACCACTTTTCGTATACTCCGAGATGCCGTTCTCCTTCACATAATCCCAAAACGCTTGTTCTGACTGAGACTTCAAAACTTTCATTTCCTCCTCAGCCTGCTTAATCAGTTCCTTTTGTGTCGTTATCTTCAACAGTTTGATGTCATACACCATATTAGAATAGGCGGGCACATTCCCCACCTGATGTTCACCATACGCCATCTCAAAAGGAATGACAACCTTGACACGCTCACCAAGATGCAACTTTGGCACCACCGCCTCCCAACCAGGAATAACATAGTTATCACCCAACACAAATGAAAAAGTCTCGTCCATGCCATAAGTAGAGCCAATCTCTTGTCCATTGAGGAGACTTGCGGAAAAATCAATTTCGACCTTTTCTCCCAATAAAGGGCACCGTCCAAAGCCTTTTTCAATGGGGATAATGTATATCCCGTGCTCATCAGGTTCTACTTGGATGTTTTCATGTTCAATGTAGGCAGACAACTCACGGCGAGCGGCTTCCATCGTCTGTTGCTTCATGTTATCGATTTCGGCTTGAAACGCATCCTTGGTTTTCACATCAATCAGCTTCACCTCATAGCGGAAATAGTCATCCGAGGCAAGCCCCACCGCACTTGGGTCTTGGTCGTAATAAAGGATAGCAATGGAATCAGCTTTCACATAAAACGATGCCGAATCCCCGACGTGCAACATAGCATAAGCCTCCTGCAGGTCGCCGGCAAACTTCGGCTCCGACAATTGCGAATAGAGATCCCCGCTCATATTCTGAAAGTCATAATACAATGAGTCATTCAAATAACACTTCATCCCCAATTTCAAAAAATCTGTCATCTGGGGCTGCGTAGCAGTCGCATTTTTCTTATAAAACTTATAATACAATCCGTCTGAAGTCTTTTGATAACCCGGAAACTTACCTTCTTCGCATGAAGTGAAAAGCATTATCGCCATAAGGCCCATTAAAGCAACCAAAGAAAAAATATTTTTCATAATTTATTGAATTTCATTTATTTTTATTAAATATACCAAAGTAGCATACCCAGGAATCTTGTTGTCATCGCCATGCAAACCGTAGGCCAGATAGAAGGGTAGAATGAGGTTGGCCAAATCACCATAATGCAAATACGACATAGCTTCATCAAGCCCCGTTTCCACAGCACCTTCACCCACCTTGAAAGACTTGACGCCATCCGTCTTTGATGAATAGACCAACTCCCCTTGTAAAGAATACAGCTCATAGTCGAGGCTTACGACATCACCTTGTTTGATTCGGTCGCCTGTACCTTGCCGCACAATCTGATAGCGCAACCCAGTTCCAGTCTTCACCATTTCCCAACCGTGACGTTTCACATAACGTTCTATTTCCTCTTCCTCCTCATTCAATAGATAGCGGTTAGCCGTTTCCATGCTCTGCTTCATCTCCTGCTTGGGAATCTCTACCGTTTTCTTCGGCTTTTCTTGGCAGGCCAAACAAACGACCAATAATAATACCAACCAACACCACTTACTATTCATCATAATGCAGTTCATCATATTCAACAACAACCTCTTTCAGTTTCTTCACAGCCTCTTCCATCGTGAGATTCGTGCAAGTTCCACCTGCCGCATTTGTATGGCCGCCTCCTTTGAAATGCCTGTTTGACAAGTCATTGACAGAAAAAGAGCCTTTCGAGCGGAACGACAACCTGATTTGGTCGGGACGCTCGGTGAGAAGTACCGACATCTTGATTTTCTTTATTGAAAGCGGGAAATTGACGATGCCTTCTGTATCACCTGGCTGGAAACCGAACCGTTCCAATTCCTCTTTTGTCAAAGCTATGATAGCCACCGCATGATCAGGAAGCACTTCCATTTTCTGTCCAATGGAATAACCCAACAGGCGAAGACGGTTTTCCGTGAAACTGTCGTATACCAACTGGTGGATTAGACCATACGGCATAGATTTCTCGACCAACTTGGCCACCAGCTCATAAGTCCGTGAATGATAGATGGAATGAGAGAAGCTTCCCGTATCGGTCATAATGCCGACAAGCAAATTAGTAGTCAAGCTTTCGGTAAGATACTCCTCACCATAATGCAACACGATCTCAGTCACAATCTCTGAAGCACTCGACACCTTAGTCTCTGAATAATAGCAAGTAACGTGCTCCAAGTCAGGGTCAATGTGATGGTCGACCAAAACACGTGGACAGCGGGTCTTCCCAATGATATTATGCAACGCAGCGGTACGTGGCAAATTATTGAAATCCAACATTATGATAACATCAGCCTCTTCGAAGGCCTTTTTGCCAGCCTCTGCGTCCCGCTCGTACACCAAAATCTCTTTGGCTCCTGGCATCCAAGCCAGAAAATCGGGAAATTCATTGGGACACACCATCTTGACTTCATGTCCTCTCAGCCGAAGAAATTCCGCCATAGCCAACATCGACCCGATGGCATCGCCATCAGGGTTCACATGACAAGCCAAAGCAAAACGCTTGGTACCCAACAGGATAGAGTCAAATTGTTCGTAAAACCGTTCCGTTTGCATCTTGAACTAAAAAACGTGCAAAAGTACAAAAAAAATCATTTCGTTTCCAAAATATCGTTATCGCCATCCTCTTTTACATTAAGTGCAACTTTTTAATAGGAAAAACGTATCATCACACCAATATAATTCCTATCTTTGCAGCAAAATAAAGGCATCAAACTTAATCAACAAATTATAAACCAACAAATTAAACAACAAACTGAAATGAAACAAGCTTTTAATTTCAACGCAGGTCCCTGCGTACTGCCCAAGCAGGCTATCGAAAGCACCGTCAAGGCGCTCTATGATTTCGACAACACCGGCATCGGTATCGCCGAGATTTCTCACCGCACCCCGGGTTGGGAGCGCATCATGGCTGAGACCCGTCAGCTGTGGCGCGACCTCCTCAACATCCCTGAGGAGTACGAAGTCCTCTTCCTCGGTGGTGGTGCCAGCACCCAGTTCTTCACCGTGCCCGCCAACCTGATGAAGACCAAGGCCGCCTACCTCCAGACCGGCGTCTGGGCCAAGAAGGCCGCCAAGGAAGCCAAACTGTTCGGTAAGGTTGAGATCGTCGCTTCCAGCGAAGACAAGACCTACAGCTACATCCCGAAGGGTTGGACCGTCCCTGCCGACGCCGACTACTTCCACATCACCACTAACAACACCATCTACGGTACTGAGATCCGCCGCGACATGGATGCCAGCGAAATCAACAACGTGATGTTTGTCGCCGACATGAGCTCTGACATCATGAGCCGTCCCGTCGACGTGAAGAAGTACGGCCTCATCTACGGTGGCGCCCAGAAGAACGTCGGCCCCGCTGGCGTGACCTTCGTCATCGTGAAGAAAGACATCCTCGGCAACATCGGCGACCGCGCCTATATGAACCCGCTGCCGACGATGGTCGACTT
>LXOW01459994.1_pt1 | contig 39417 bp, 50 predicted proteins | sample 1368591 | NCBI WGS metagenome assembly LXOW01 (sample SAMN04884650, study PRJNA319009) | bovine gut metagenome | isolation source: Cow rumen | host: Bos taurus | place: Italy: Legnaro (PD) | collected 2014-07-09
GCGCCACATTACTGCGAGGGCGCATTTTTGGTTGGTTGTGAAATTGACGAAAAGTGCTATAATTAAGCCATAAACATTAACAAAATAAGCACGAAAGGCAGGCAGCCGTGGCAAAACTTGAAACGAAAATATATGACGCCCGTATTTCGGACTTGACCGAAACGGAACACAACCCGCGTCAAATATCAAAAAAAGATTTCGCGAAACTCAAAAAATCATTAAAAGATTTTCCCGAAATGTTGAATATACGTGAGGTCGTCATTGACGAAAACAATGTTATATTGGGCGGACACCAACGCGTAAAGGCGGCGTTGGCGAACGGCGACGAAACAATACCGGTCAAACAAGTATTCGGATTGACCGACGAACAAAAACGACAATTCGTAATCAAAGACAATATCGCAAACGGCGATTGGGATTGGGACGAATTGGCGAACCATTGGGACGATTTGGATTTGGACGGTTGGGGGTTAGAAACCGATTGGACGCCAAAATCAGAAAAGGAATACGACAACGACGACCCGGACACGGGCGGGTTGGTTCGCAAGTTTGGCGCACCGCCATTGTCCGTATTGGAAACACGACAAGGTTATTGGCAAGACCGCAAAAAGTTTTGGTTGGATTTGGGGATTGAATCCGAACAAGGACGCGACGGCGGATTGTTGGGCGGATTCGCAGATATGGCGGAACGCGCCGGCACAAAATCCAATGGCACGTCGGTATTTGACCCGTTTTTGTGTGAACTTATGTATGATTGGTTCAACGTGGACGGTGGCACGGTAATTGACCCATTTGCGGGCGGTTCTGTGCGCGGTATCGTGGCGGCACGAACCGGACACCCATACACCGGATTGGAATTACGCGGCGAACAAGTGGACGCCAACAAAAAACAAGCCGAGGACATTTTGACACCGGACGACGAACCGGCGGATTGGATTACCGGCGATTCGGACAAAACGTTGGACACATTAAAGGGCGAATACGATATGATATTCAGTTGCCCACCATACGCAGATTTAGAGGTATATTCGGACGACCCGGCTGATTTGTCCAATATGTCGTATGACCAATTCAAAAGCACATATCGCAGAATAATCAACAAAGCCGTATTACATTTGAAAGACGACCGTTTTGCGGTATTCGTGGTTGGCGAGGTTCGCGACAACAAACGGGGGGGGGAGTATCGCGGATTCGTCCAAGACACCATAGACGCGTTTGTGGACGCGGGTTGCGTGTATTACAACGAAATCATATTGGTCAATTCGGTATCAACCGCGGCAATGCGGGCGTCCCGTCAATTCAATGCGTCGCGCAAGGTCTGCAAGGTTCACCAAAACGTGCTGGTATTTTACAAAGGGAATCCAAAAAATATCAAAAACAATTTCCCGGAGTTTGTGGACGAGGAAAGCGAGGTTGAAAATGACGACGACGAATAAAACCCTTGACGCACCCATAAGCCCTATGATAAGATTAGGGTATGGAAAAACAAGCGCAAGAAAACCGAGAAATCATAAACCGAATCAAAATGGATTTGGCATTGGGCAACATTTCATACGAACAAGCCAAAATCCAAGCCGAACCGGTAATCAAACGAATCAACGACAAAGCACGGGAATTGGCGAAAAAATACAACCAACGACCGCGTTTGGTTTCGTTCGGCTCAATGTTCCGGTAATCATTACAACGCGGACAATGCCGAAAAAATGCGGTAATTTTCTGTCAATACGAACGGGTAATTTTGTGTGGTGTCCGTATAGGGGGTGGGTATGACGAAAAACGGTGAAAAAACGGCGAAATTGTCCGGCGTCCAAAAACGTATGAAAAACCTTGAAAAAGGCAAAAAAACACAATTCAGTTCAACCAACCAACCGGCGAATCGTGGGCGTTTACCAAAATGGGTCAATACAATCAAATCCATACCAAAGGACGCACAGGAAAAAATATACGCACGGTTGTATGAAGCCATGTTGTGTTCGTCCAAAGACGACGCACGTGCGATATTGGACGCGTCGAGTGAGGAATTGGGCGAATACGGATTTGTATTACAAGTGGCGGCGCGTGGATTGTCCGGCAAGGACGGTATGAACACGTTGTCGCAAATTCTTGACCGTATATTTGGCAAACCAATCCAACCACAAGTTGATTTGACCGACGACCAAGACACGAAAGACGCATTTATTAAGGGCGTGTTCACGCCATAGGAATTATCATGGATTTATTCGCGCCGGTTGACAAAAAACAAGTTGCGGCGGCAAAGGCGGCGGGGTATTGGACACCATTACCGGGTCCTCAAACGTTGGCGTGCCGATTGACAATGTTTACGGACAAATACCGTGAAATTCTTTTTGGCGGCGCGCGAGGACCAGGCAAAACGGAGTGGTCAATTATTGTCATGGCGGAACGAATCGGCAACCCACATTTTCAAGGTTTGGTGTTGCGTAAGAACGCGGACGATTTGACCGATTATTGCGTGCGTTGTGAGGAATTATACCAATATGCGTCCGTCGTTGTGCGTCGTTCGCCAATGGTGTTGCGATTCGGCAAAAACGCATTACAAGCCAAAGGCGCAATGATTCGTGGTGGTCATTTACACGACAAAACGTCATTTATCAAATATCAGGGTCAGCAATTCTCACGTATTGCGATTGAGGAGTTGACGCAGATTCCAAGCGAATTATTATACAAACAAATCATGTCGTCGTGCCGTTCAAAATACAAGGAATTGAAACCGCAAATGATATTGACCGCAAACCCCGGCGGCGTGGGTATGGGTTGGGTCAAAAAACGATTCGTTGAACCGATTGACGTGAACCAAGACGAATACGAACGCACAGTATTGGACAATGGCGACGTGTTGTTGGAATCCGACCGCGTCCAATGGTGGCAACGTCAATACCCGTGGGAAACGGACGACGGCAAAAAACGTCTAACCGTATGGAACGAAATATACGACAAAGTGGAACAAACGTGGCGTTGTTTTGTGCCGGCAACGATTGACGACAACCCGATATTGACCGAAAACGACCCGGAATACATGAAAATGTTAGAGGGTTTGAAAACCACCGACGAAGCATTATACAACGCATGGCGACATGGCGATTGGTCAGTATTCGCCGGTCAAGTATTTACCGAGTTTGACCGTTCCAAACATGTAATCAACAATTTTGCGGACATTGGCACGACCACGCAACAATTCAACGACGCCGTGAAAATAATAAGCATGGACTGGGGTTATTCCGACGACACGGCGATATATTTTACCGCGTTGATTGACGGGCGACCAATCACATATAAGGAAATGGTCGGGAATCAAAAATTGGCGTCCGAGTGGGGTTCGGAAATACGCGAGTATTTGGAAACGTCCGAACAACGGATTGACTATTTCGTTTACCCGTCCGATATGGAAGACAGAAAAAACGGCAAATCGTCGCCGATTGACGATATTATTGCGGAATTGAACAAATTGCCACCGGACAAACAACCAATCATGAAAAAAATATCACGCGAGGCAGGTTCGCGTGCGATTCGTCAACACGCCACGCACAAATACTTGCGTGCCGACCCATGCGCAAAGATATTCAAATCATGCCGCCATTTGATTTCCGTATTGCCGGCGTTGGTGTATGACGAAACGCGCAAAGAAGAAATTGACGTGGAAACAGACCACGATTTGACAAACCCGTATGACGGTTGGTCGTATGGGTTGCGTTGGCTGTCCGAGCGAAAAGCCGGCGAACTCGTCCACAAATCCGAATTGGTCGGGAAACCGCAAACCGGCTACATGTCGGGCGATACAATGGGTGATATTGGACTTGACCCGTCCGAAATGGTGCGCAAAGCCAACCGAAACACGGGCGGCGATTGGCGAACCCATTGACAACCACAAGCGAAATGATATAATGGAATCACAATGGTCATTAGCCCACAAATGAACGTTGCGCACATTATAGGTAAACACACCTCCCAATAAACTCTACGGCACACGCGACATTGTGCGCCGAACTTACAAAATAAAAATTATTTGGTCATAAACATACAAATTCTCAACAACCCCGCCCGTTCCTCGCAGTTTCGGGCGGGACTTTTTATTGTGGTTGTGGTATAATTGTGGCATGAAACAGAATAAGCCAATTACAATCTTGTTATATGAAGACGACCTGCCGAAATTGTGCGAAATCCGTTGTATTAACTGTTCGCGCATGCTTTGTAAGGTCAATGCGCATGTCAAATCCATATCGTTTGGCGACGGGTATGACCCGGAAACCCAACGCGAAATGGTTTCTGGTATGAACGTGGTTGAACAAAAATGTCGTGGTTGCGATTGTATTTACAAGTTTTTGTTCCAGAAATAATGGTATAATAGAACATAACCGGTATCGGCGCACATTATTAGCCATTATTCACGGAAGGGGGTGCTATGTGTGGGCAAGAAACGCAATCGCAATCGGAAACCGCACGTTGATTACAACCGCAAGGATTTCCACCATTTGTTATTTCAAGGTAGGCATTGGAAACAAGGGTATGCGAAATTGTTAAGGCAACACCCATATATGGGGAAATACATACCACAAGCAACATTACACCGCGAAATCCACGCCAAAATACACGACGTTCCGACCCCGAACGGTGCGGAGTGCCGTATGGCATACAATGAAATTGTCCGATTGGAAAAAATCGGCGCGATTGACATTGTCAACGATTCCGTGGAAAAACGCTTGGATTTGTTGATTTCATTATGGGGCGACAAATGCCCGGCAACAGTAGCAGTATTGAAATGGCAACGCGACGTGGTCGCAAAATTCTATGCGGGTGGTCATTGACCGCCCGTTTTCTTATTCTCACCCCTGTTGCGATAAGAATTAGACACAACATTGCGTTTGTGCTATAATTGTAATCAAAGGAAAAAACATTATGAACGATTACGACGACAATGAAAATCAAAATCGCGAAACCGGGTTGCGGGAAGAATTGCCCGTATTGTCCATTGACGTTCCCGACCGCGACCTTATCAACAATTTTAAGCGTTGGGAAAAGGAATCACAAGCATTTTGGGACGACAAAACCGGCTATAATTTGACCGAACGTCGCAAACGCAACAACCAATACTATCTCGGACGCCAAATTGACAAATCAAAATTGTATAATTTCCAAGTTCCATTTATTGACAACGAGTTGTTCGTCGCAACCGAAACCATTACCGCATACACCACGTCGCAAGACCCGTCCGCCGAGGTATTACCGGCAAATGATACGACGGAATCAAAGACAATGGCGGAAGAATTGGAGTGGGCATTGAACGTCCACAGCCAAAAGCACGAATTGGCAACGAAAATTGAACACGTTGAACGTGCCATGTTCATGAAATACGTTGGCGTGTTGAAATTGTATTGGGACGAAGAAGCCCAAGACGTCGTGCCACGTGCCATTGACCCGGAAAAGATTGTATTTGACAAATCATGTAAACAAGGCGACAATCCATTGTTTATTTGCGAATTGTGTTCGGCGACATTACAACAAATCATAAACATGTTCCCGGAAAAAGAAAACGAAATCATGGAAAAGGTTGACCGCGTCCGCAAAACGCCGAAACTCATGAATAGTATTTACGCGTATAAAGAGGTTTGGTTTACCCAAATTGACGACGACGGCGAAACCGAGTGCGTCGCATGGTATATGGACGACCTTATGTTGGGCAAATCCAAAAACCCGAATTATTTGTATGACGAAGACGGCGTCCAAGTGACGAATTATTTGCCACGCGCGCAAAAGCCATACGTTTTATTCAATTATATGAACGACGGCTCGCACGTGATTGACCAAACGTCGCCATTTGAACAAGCCATACCATTACAAGATATTTTGAACAAACGCGGTCGCCAAATCGTTGAAAATGCCGACACCGCAAACGCAATTTTGGTGTTGAAATCCAATGCGATTACGTCCGACGAGGCGGAAAACATTACACGCGACCCGAACCAAGTTTTGTTATTACAAACCGAAGAAGGGCAACCAATCACAAGTTCGTTTGGTAGCATTGAACCGCATTTATTGCCAAATTATGTATTGAACGACAAACAAGACGTCAAAAACGCAATCCACGAAATCATGGGAACGCCGGCACAATTCCGTGGGTCAACCGATTCCACGCAATCCACATTGGGCGAAACGCAAATAGTGACGTCGCAAGCGTCCGGTCGCCAAGACGCAATTATTCGCGCATTGGAACGTGGGCTTGACCGTTATTACAAATTGCTTGTCCAAATGTTCAAGGTTTGGTATAGCGAACCGCACAATTTCGCATGTCGCGACAACGACGGCAAGTTCATTTCCGTTGAATTGTCCCGCGAACGAATCCCGGACGTGGCATACGTGTCCGTTGAACATGGCACGACCATGAAACAAGACAAATACCGTCAAGAAAATATCGCAATGATGTTGGCACGTCTTGGTTTGATTGACCCATACAACCTATTCAAAGACCTCGGCATGAAGAACGCCGACCAACGATATGAAACATTGGTCAAGTTCAAAATGTCGCCGGAATCATTATCGGAAGACGTCAAACAAGAAAACCAAAACCGCATGGCATATATTGACTTTGCGTGTATCATGAACGGCGAGGACGTCAAAGGTCATGACGACGTGGACGCCGAGCATATATTGGCACACCGCGCGCAAATTACGACCGACAAATTCTTATACGCACCGCGTCAACGCCAAGAAAAAATGTTGGCACATATTCAAGAGGAAGTCCAATTATTGTCCACACGCGTCAAATTACAAGAAGCGTCAATGGCGGGATTATTGGTTGACCCGAATATGCCAGTTACGCCAGACGTTCCAGAGGTTCCACAACAACCACAAATGCCGGGCGGTATGCCACCAATGGGCGGGCAACCACCAATGCCGACGGGCGAACAACTCATGGCACAAGGCGGTATGCCAGCACCGCAACAAATGGGTGGCGATATGACAATGAATATTCAAAATGCCGTTCCGCCGGTTGAACAAATGGCGCAACCGGGCGGCGAATTAGGCTCATTGTTAAGCGCGCAATAGACATTTCGCTCATGGTCTGATATAATTAAACCATTAACAACTTAAAGGAAAGGCAATCAGCCATGAACGACTTGACAGAAATTGCGTTGAACGCGTTGGAACGTGAAGAAGCCAAAGACGCGAACAACGAAAATGACACCACCAATGACGGCGCGGACGAAAAAGACACGTCCAACAATGCCGACGGTGGCGACAATGACGCCGACGACGAGGGCGACACCGAATCCGAACAAAACACCGACGACAACGACGGTGGTGATTCGGACGACGAAAAAACCGACGACGCCGACGAAAAGTCTGACGACGACGATTCCGAAGACAATGACGAATCCGAATCGGACGACAAAAAAGAAACCAAGAAAAAATCCGACGAAATGACGGACGAGGAGTTTGAGGAACTTGCGAAAAAACGTGGGTATTCCAAAAACAAAACCGACGACAACGCGGACGACGAAAAGAAAAAGGCGGAAGAAGAAGCGAAACGCCGCATGGACGCAATCAACGCGATTCCGAAACCAAAAGAATTGGACGCGGACACATGGGGCGCAATGCCACCAATGAATAAGATTATTTATTCGCGGTTGCCGTTCATTACCGTGCGTGGTAAAGACGGCGACGTCAAAATTAAAACGCCGGAACAATTACCGGACGATTTTGAGTTCGCAAGCGACAAAGCCCGCGCGCAATATACCAATGATATTCAAGCGCAGGAAAACATGGCGCAACAAATGGCGAACGCGATTCAAGGGCAAGCCAGACAACAACAAGTGTCGGCGCAACAACGCGAACAAGCACGTGCCATTATTCGCGAAGTCACCGATTTACAAAAGACCGGTGATTTGCCAACGCCAAAATCAGAACCAAACACGCCGGAGTTCAATACCGACCCCGCCGTTGCCGTAATCAACAAAGTGTTGGGTTATCAAGCGCAACGTGCAGCACAGGGCGTCAAATTGTCCGTCCATGACGCATTGGTATTATACCGTGCGGAACACCCGGACGATTTCAAGAAACCGGAAACGAATACCAAAGCCAAAGGCGACGAAGAACGAAAAAACGTTGCCAAAAAGGTTGCGGGCAATAACAAATCAACCAATAAAACCGCCGCGGAAGAATCCGGCGACAACAAACGCAAATACTACCGTCCGGGCATGTCAACACAAGACGTGCTTGACCGCGTATTACAAGATTTAGATTAAGAAAGGAAAAACCATGAGTAATAACAGCCAAAAAACGACAAAGGCGGAAACCACGGTTGAAAAATCCACGGAAACCGCACAGAACGCGCCAGAACGCGTTGAAAAACCAAAGACGGTATCAAAGCCAAAGCCAGCACCAAAAACCGCACAGAACGAGGCTGACGACGCAGTTTTGCGTGAACAATTATTGTCCGGTTCGTCCCCAGAATTAAACAACTCAAACGGTGGCGCGGGCGGTCGTATGACGATTGACGAGATATTACACACATATTTCGCACCAACCGACCTCGTCCGAATCAAAAACCCGTTTGATTTCAATACCGGTTGGGTATATTCCGACCCGAAAGATATTCGTGTTGAACAACCAAGCGCAGAAACGCGACGCGTTTATGGTGTCGGTCGTGAGTTCCAAAAAACCCGTATATTACATGCCGGCGAATCCGTTGTGTTGCAGGGTTGGGAAGCATATATCGGTTTGACACGCTTTTTCAAACAATGGGCGCAAATTACCCGCGACCCGCAAGCCATGAATAACATGGTATATTTCCGCGAGTTCATGACCAAAGTTTATGACGGCATTTATGACCCGAACGCAAGCAATAAGGTCGTTGAAACCGACGAGGACGCACGTGCCGCGTTGGAAAACGATTTGGGGTTGACCGACGGTGGAAACGCCTAATCTAAACGAATTGACCAAAGGGCGAAAGGAGTTGTCCACGTTGCGGCAACTCCTGCGCGCCACGCAAAAACAAATTGACGATTCCGTTGAACAAGGGAACAATGCGTTGTTGGATTTACAACAAGAATATGACGAATTGGCGGAACGGAAACGCGAATTGTTGCGTGAAATTGAACAACTGACAAACAAACGCGACGAAATCAAATCTAAAATGAGCGCGGCGGAAAACATATACGGTCAGTATTTGGAAGCCATACGCGCAGGGAAAGGTAAGCAATAACATGCGAAACGATTACGAATTATTTTCGTATTTATGGTCGGCAAAGTTCGCCAACGGACACGTTGTGCGCCAACGACCCGACGACACGTATTCAAAACATGACCCGAAACGCGACCACAACCCGTCGTCATTTCGGGATTTTTTGGATTACGTGGAATCACACCCGGACGTTCCGGTGTTGGAGTTCAAATTGTCAAATAAAGACAAGGCATATACGGTGTCGTTTGAAAACCCGAAACGACCGGTCATGTATTATGACGAAAACAACAAATATGGAATCCCGACCAAACATTATGAGTGGTTCAAGTGTAAACGTGATTTGACCAACGTGCGTCCGATATATTATCGCAACATGGAAATGGACGTAATGACGGGCAAAAAACGTGTCGTATGTTTCGTAATTGGGTTTCAAGGCAACGAAACCAACGGCAACAATTATCAAAAGACTATGAACGTGGTATAATAAAAATGGCGAGTTGCCAAGAAAGGAGTATCAAATGGCACAACCGAAAATTAAAACACCAAAGAAAATCACACGCAAGTTGTCGCTTGCCGTGGGTCTTTTGTCGTTCGCGGCATTTGTGATTCAAGGTTTAGGCACAACGTGGGGTTTTGAATCAGTCGGGCAACAAATCACGCAAACCGCGTTGTTGTTTTCCGGCGCAATTAACGTCTTTTTCTTAGGGTCAACAACCCAAAAGGAAATCGGCGAGAAAGGGGAATAACGTATGTTTAGCAAAATCAAACAAGTATTCGTGGATTATCTCGCTTGGTTGATTGTTGCCGGCGTTGGTATTTTGTGCGCGGTATTCATTATTTGCGGCACGCCAAGCGAGAATGGTTCAATCACATTGGACGGCAACAATGCGCAAATTGAGGAATATACGGAAAAGTTTATTGAAAACGCCAACGACACGTTGTATCGTATTATGAACGAGGACGCGCCGACCGACGAATCCACAATCAAAGAATTTGAGGACGCCGAGGGATTGGGCGCGGCAACCACCATTGACCAAGTTTACAATCGTCGTTTACCAGACGGCGACACGGACGGTGGCAAGGGGTGGCAATGTTCAAAATACACCGCATATTTGGCGACCGGACGTCGTGAGTATTCAACGGCACACCCGGATTATGGACCTGTGAACGGTAAAGACGTCGCGGCGTGGTTGGTCAAGAATTTCGGTTGGAAATATATTGACAAACCGGTTCGTGGCGCAATCGGTTCGGGCGGTTTCAACACCAAATACGGTCATACCGCAATGTTCCTATATTCCACCGGCGCAAATACCGCAATGGTCAACGACGCAAACGCCGTTCCATTGACCGTATCAACGTGGAATATGAATATAAGCGGTTGGGTATGGGTCGTTCCGGGCGATTACAACCCGAATCCACAACCAACCCCGACCCCTACACCAGAACCAACACCAACGCCAACCCCGACACCGTCGGCAACGTCATACACCGTTGTAAAGGGCGACACATTAGGCGGAATTGCCCGCAAAATGGGTTGGTGTAATGGTTGCGTATTATTCGGCGATAATGGCTACACACAAAAAATGGCGGAACGTAGCGGAATCCCGAACCGCGGTTTGATTTACCCAGGTCAAGTAATATACAAACCATAACCGACCGCCTAGAACGGATTACACCCCGCAATGGGGTGTTTTTCGTGATTAGACAAGCCACAACCAAAATGTTATAATCGGGGTATGATATTTGTTATTGAATAATAAAGAAAGGACGTCAATACAATGGCACAGCGTGGCGGATTCGGCAATGTTTGGTTCGGCGGCGTGTCGTATGCCGGCGCAATTCCGTCCGGTTCTGTCGTCCAAACTTCTGTAAACGGCGTCGTCCGAATACAAAAAACACAAACAACGCAAATTACCGGTCAAACACGGATTCAACATACAAACACGAAAACAATACAAGGCGCGGTTCGCGTTGAAAAGACCAACACGACCACCATTGGCGGTCAAGTAAACATTACAACCGATTTGCGAACGTCGTTGGACGGTGTGGTTCGTATTGCCAAAACGAGCCAAACCACGATTACCGGCGCGGCACGTATTCAACATACAAAAACCAAAACGATTGCCGGTGCGGTTCGCGTTCAGCGCACAGATACAAAAACAATCAACGGTTGCGTGCGAATCCGAAAAACGAATACAACAACGATTCAAGGTCAAGTAAAGGTTTCAAAGAAAAACCAAACGACAATCACCGGTCGCGTCAAAATATATCGTATTGGTCATTGCGATTTATTGGGCATTGTTCGTGTGGTGGACACCATGCCGGAAAAAGAACCGCAAAAATGGGGGAAATCCGACGCCGACAAAACCGCACAACAATGGAACGGCGAATCAAAACAACCGGAATCATGGAATTATGACAACCCCGAAAAACAACCGGAAACGTGGGGCGAAACAGCCAAAGAAAAACAACAATGGGACACCGTCGCAAAATCCGCACCGTCCGATTGGTCGGAAAATGCGAAAACGAAACAATCATGGACAGAATCAGAAAAATCCGCGCCAAGCGATTGGGGCGAAACCGCAAAGGCGACGCCGGACACGTGGGGGGAAGAACCCATATTAAAGGAAACGCCCGAAAAGTGGAATAAGGACAATTCTTATTCCACGAAAACGCCAGAAACGTGGAATAAGGACGAAAAACAACCGGAAACGTGGCATTACAAGCAATACTTGGTTGGTGGGGGTGGCGAGTAATTCAAAATATGCTATAATAACAATAAGGAGAATACAAAATGCTAACATTTACGCAACGAAAACAAATGGCAGCCAAAAAATGCGGAATCCATTACGAAGAAAAGGAAATGGATTACATTGTGGCAAATATCAACAACGCCGACAAGTTATTCCAAAATGCGTCGCGTCGTCCGTGGACGCGTAAGGAAAAAAGCGCGGATTTGACGTCGGGCAAACAATACTATCAAATCGCAAGTGATATGTATAGGGTTGCCGAGGTTCGTTGCCGCCAATCCAACGGCTCAAACGTAATCATGCCGTTGACCGAGGTTCGTTCGGAACACGAGTGGAACAAAATGAACTCATACCCACACAGCGGTATGTTCCCAACGCATTTCTTTATTCGTGGCAATGACGAAATTGGTATTTACCCAACGCCGGCGGAAAATATCACCGACGGTTTGATTGTGGCGTATGAACCACGCATACGCGACATGGGCGTTGAAGACATATCATTTACCGCCAATGTATCACAGGACAGCGTCACTATTGAATCCACATTACGCGACGACAACAACCAACTCGTTGACGTATTCGCACCATATATGGAAGAAAATTGGTATGCGTTCCGCACCGACGGCAAGGACGGCAATTATTACAAAATCCAAAAAGTGATTGACGGTCAACACGCCAAATTGGAAAACAATTATTTGGGCAATGACGCGACCGACGCGCCGTTCAAAATTGGTCAAGTTCCGCCATACCCCGAGGAGTTCCACGAGGCGGCGGTCAATTACGCATGTTTCAATTTCTACGCAATGCGCAAAGACACTGATTCCGCGGCAATGTATCGCACGTTGTTTGAACAGGCAATGGAACAATACAAAACCCGTTATGGCAACAAAACCGTTTCGGGCGTGATTACACCGGGCGCAAAACGCATGCCGACGATTGGCGACGTTTTTGCCAATTCAACCTTAACCGAGGGGGTGTAATATGGCAGTTGGCGATACGGGTTCACGATTGGTGGGAAACACCGAGTTTTATGGCGGATTATCAACCGACCGCAAAATTGGTATTGAAAACAGTTATTATGACGGCGTGTCATTGGACGTGCGCAAATCACCGTCCCAAATGACGGTATTGCCACAATCACGGGAAATTGACGACAACAACGTCATTACCGGTTTGATTACCGCAATGGCACAGACCAAAGACGGCACGATATGGGCATTGGACGAAAAAGGCAAATTGTATTCAATAAACGCGTCAAACGTTGTGTCTGCGGTCAATAACACCGCATTGTCGTCCGGTCATGGATTGGTATATTTCGCGAAACATGACGCATTATGGTTCACGGACGCACGCCACACGTTGTTTTCGTATGGTTTGATTGTAAACCCACGCAACAGCGCACGTGCGACCAACACGTTTGAATACATACAAGACAACAGCGAATATATTGACAATTCAATCACGGTCAATTTCGCCGGCAACTTTGTTTCTAACCCAGACGTGCCACGAAACGCAACGGAAGACATTACGCCGACATTTTATGATTATAATTGCCCGACAACCATTTCCGAAACAAACGCGGACAAGGCATTATTCCTGCCCGGTATTTCACCGGTTGCGCAAATTGGCGTTTACATTAAGACAAAAGGTTCGGGGAATATCAAGGTTGTGATTCACGACCAATACAACAACGTGGTCGCCGAATCCAACACAAAGGCGGCGTCAGCGATTACCGCGGGGACGTATAATTATTTTGAGGTATTACCGAACCCGAACGCCGCAATGTCGGCTGACAACCAAACGACGGTTGTGCCGTGGGCGGGCGATTTGATTGAAGCCGGTGGCGAATATCACATACACGTGGTTGCGTCGCAATCCGGTTGGGTATTACAAACAGTCACGGATTCGTCATTATATTATGGCATGCGTTTGAAAGCATACGGACATACATTATGTAATACATACAACGGAAAACACCCGATTGCCGCATACAAATCGGTGTATATTGGCAATGGTCAATACGTCGCCGAATTACAAGGGCAAGCATTACACAATTATATTGACGATACAATGTATCTGCCACACCGTTTGCGTTTGGACGACGGATTTGAGGTATGTTCAATCGCCACGTCCGACGAATATATCGTGATTGGCGCGGAAAAATACAGCCAAGATTCCACACGCGGATTCCAAGCCGGCAAATTGTATTTCTGGGACGGCGAATCGGACGGTCCTAATTTCAGCATTGAGTGTAATATGGGGTCGCCACGTTGTATTTACAACTACGCCAACATTACATACGTGATTATAAACGGCGCATTGTATGCTTACACCGGCGGTAAAGAGTTGATTAAGGTTCGCACCATGAAAGGAACGGACAGCGAGTTTTCCGGCATTAACACCGTTTCCGACGTATTCCCGAATATGATTACGACCCGTCGCGAAATAATGTTGGTCGGTTTCCCGTCCACAACCACGTCCAAAAAGACGCGATTTGGCATTTATGGTTGGGGCAGTATTGACAAAAATTACCCGAATTGCTTTACACATAATTACACCATACCGGGCGCAGACCCACAATACAACACCGACGAACAAACGTTGCGTTTGGGGTGCGTGTATAATTTTGGCGACACGCTATTTTATGGGTATGAAATAACCACGTATGACGAAAACAACAACCCGATTGTTGACCCAGCGTTGGCAACCGTTGACAATTTGTCCGGCACGGCGGAAACATTTTATTGGACGTCGTTATGCTATGACGCCGGTTCGCCGATATTGGAAAAGGAAAGTTTGCGCATTGGCATATACTTTGACGCATTACCGGAAGATACGACAATCACGCCGATATTCCGCATTGACGAGGGCGACGTCCAACCGGTATCGTCCGGCGAATACGAAACCGTTGTAATCAACGGCGAAACATGGTGTAAAGGTCCACACACGGCGGTTGCGGGCGACCGTTCCGTTCGTTGCGAGGTCAACCAACGCATACATGAGTTCCAATATGGATTTATTGGCACGACCGAAAATGGCATGGAAACGCCGGTCATTAAACAAGTTTCGGCAGAAATAAGGGTATTGAACGAGGAAAGGAAAATATAATGTCCAGCGATTACAATTCCGCCAATTACGGCTACAACGACAAAGTGGCGGACGTAATCCGCCCATTGGGTCAAGGCACCGTCCGTAAACCATTAAACGGTTTTCGGTCGGTTTCTGACGTTCCAATTTCCGCAAACGCCGAAACATACGGTTTTGACACCGGGAAAATCCGAACCGGTAATTTACGTGGCAATCAACAAGTCCGCGGGCAAATACAAGTCGTGGATTCCAACGGACGAAAGGTCATGGTAATGGGCTATGGTAAAGGCAAGTTTTAGGAGTGATTATGTCAAAAACGGCAAGCGGATTACCATACAACGATTACAAGCCCGTTGAACGTGGCGATTATGGCGTGCGTGTCGCACGTAATGGTTTTGACGCCGAAACGTCCGGTGATTCAAACTTGTTGTTCAATTCCGGTTGGCGCATAATCCAAATCGTCAAGGTTATTTCCGAGGACAATAAAGTGGTCGCGGTTGACGAAACGCAAAACATACCGGCGGGGTGGGTTTACGTTGACGAACAAAATGAGGGATTGGGCGATTGGAATTGTGCCGTGGACGAAAAGTGGCTATATTTACCGGGTATTACATACACATACATGGACACAACCGATTACGAATACCATTTATTGCGTAAACAATACAAGATATATCATGGTTTGGGGTATGTCCCATTGTTTTTCAAATCAAAGTATGTTTCCGACCGTCCGGGGTATTATTTATTGACCAACGTTGATATTCGCGAGGACGCGGATTACCCATACACGTCAAAGGCGTCATATTACGACGGAAACACCAAAAATTATGGTATCAAATCCATTTCGCGCACACGGAAACGCATGCCGGAAGCCGGCGAAACACGCGGTTGCGGATTAAACACGTCAATTCAATCAAAATTGGTCATGGCGGTCAAGACAGAAAAATCCATGACGTCGGATTTATTAAACGAACAACCGGGAACGAATCCGACATGCGCATGGGCAGTTCCACGCGACAATAACTCACAAACAACCACCAACATTACGGATTATGAACCGTTTGGATTTTATGCCGGTTCTGGTAGCGGTTCGGGAAAGTTCATGGAATACCCAACGGGTCAGGTCGGTGGCACGGTTTCCGGTCGGTATCAGTTCATTGACCAAGCGGGTGCGGCGTTTGAACGGGCGAAAATGTCAATGGTTATATTACGAACGCCAATGGTCGCGCCGGATTTAGAGGAGTTTACAATATCATGAGCGATTACGGATTCAAAACACATGACGCGACAAATAAGGTCGCAATCAACGCCAAAAATCCGATTTTCGGGTTTGATATGGCGCACAAACCACGTGCGTTCAAAACATTTCGTATTACCGACGCCAAAACGTCGCCATTTCACACGGCGAGCCTTTACGACCCGAACCCAACACCGTCAAATTCATGGGGTTATGCCGAAAACTCCGATTGGGGTTATGTAAAGGAATTGGTCAAAAAGGTCAAACATGGTTATAATTTCCGCCCGGTCGGTTATGCCACAATCACCGGTTCATTAAACACCGAGGTTCGCGTCCAAATCACGCAAAGACAACGCGCCGGTTCGTATGGCGGCAATTATACGTTGCCGTTGATTAAGTCGCAATACAGCGGTCAAGAATTGACGCCGAACATGACCGGTCATATATGGTTTCCATATACGTCATACCCGTCGTATGCGCCACCGGTGGCAACGTTGACCGCAACTGATTTCGCGAACACCACATGGGCGTATGAATACCCAAAATCCGTCATGACAATGCCGTATGGTCCTTTGTATGACCCGGATTACATAAACCAATTTTACCTACCCGACCCGATTTCCGTTGAAATTGACGACGAATATATTTATTTCTACCGCACATATTTATGGTCGGACACAATCCGTCGCGCCAAGTTCACATACGGCGGCAGCACGTCGGACGACATACAGGAACGCGTTAAGGTGTCAACGCAATATACCGGTTCGGTGTATAATATAACTGTATATTTATGTCCGTTTCCAATAGAGGAGTTATTGTAAAATGGCAAGTTCACAAGCAATATGGAACGAATACAAACAATTATCGTCGGTTCATTATTCGGCGGACGATTTTTATGACCAATCGTTCGTGAATCGTATTGCGGACGCACAACGCAAAATTGACAGCGCAATCCAAGAACGTTCCGACGCCGATTCCAAACGCCAACAATCGCAAGATTCGTATGACACGTTTTTTGGCAATATGCGGGATTATTCGTCATTGAACGACGAGGGCGAGAACAAATACGGGGTGACTACCGCCATTGAAAATTACGAAAAGGCGAAATACGCCGTTTCCGCAACCGAACAAATGCTTGACGCGTTGCCGTCTACGCTGGCGCGTAATTCCGGCGTGGTCATGTCGCAACAACGGCGAGAATTGGCATACAACGCCGCCGCAAACCAATGGGGCAAAACAATGGACACGCGACGTGAACAAGTTGACGTAAACAAAGAGGTATGGGACAGGGCGCGCGAAAATGCCAACGCGTATGCCGAAAAATTATACGGCGAACAAAAATCAACATTGAAATCACTGTCATTACAATGGGCAACCAACACCGGATTATTCCAACAAGCAACCGAAAACGTGTTGAGCGCGGAATCATTAAAATGGGACGTCCAACAAGATTACCGGAATTGGCAATGGAATCAAGCAAATATCAAAAATGCGTATGCGCGGGCGCAAGCCGAGGACGCGTTCAACCGGTATATGGTTCAATTATCATACGAAAACACCGCACGCTTGGAAGAACACCAACGCCGCATGGCGGAATTGGAATTACAAAGCCGACAAAGCAAAGAACGTTTGGCACAAACATTGGTCAATTCGTATTATCGTCAGCAAGAGGCAAAAAAGACCGCCGAAATCGTCAATGCCGGTGGTATATTAGGTCGGTTGGCGTATTTATCGTCGCATTGACAAATTATTTTGCTTTTGTTTCCGTTTGTGCTATAATAAAATAAAGTAGCCGCATAGGCGCACGAGCCGTGGCACGAAAGGACAAAATAACAATATGGCAGGCTCTGGACAAACAACACACACTTTCACCGGCGACGAAGCCAATTATTCGCATGATTATCAAAATCAGATTTCTAATTACACGAATAAGGCTAACGAACAATACAACCAATACGGTTCTGAACGTTCCACCGCCCAAAATTATGAAAACGCATACAACGAGGCGTTCAACAATCGCCAAATGTATGGCGATTACATGAATCAAGCCGAGGGCAAATACGGCGTGGAAGACGCAAAAAACACGTATCAAAACTCATTGCGTGCGGTTGCGGCGACCAACCAAGCCATGTCCGCTTTACCGTCAACCACCAATGCCAATTCCGGCGTTGTTTTGAATCAAGCACAACGCAATGCGGCGTTGTCCAACCAAATGAACAAATACCAAAACACGCTTGCGTCATGGCAACAACAAAATGCCGTTGACCAATCCGCATTAAACGTGGCATTACAACAAGCCGCGCAACTTGCCGCCGGAAATTACCAATCGCAACAAGACGCATTGACCGCGCAAATGAACCAATACCAAAACGCATACAATATCGCGAATCAAACGTATCAAAACGCATTACAACAAGAAAATCTATTGCGCGACGTTTACGCGAAAATGTATGAGGACGAATACCAACACATGCAGAGTGATTATCAGTATTGGTATGGAAATCTGCAAGACAAATGGAAACAACAAGAAATCGCGGCGCAAAAATACGCCGCAGACGCCGGATTGCGTGTCCAACAATACTTACAAAACCTTGCCAAGCAAAACGAAAAGACATACAAAAATTGGGATTTCGGCAACGGTTATTCATTACAAGAAAATGCGAACGGCGAAGCCACATATTTGTATAAGAACAATCCTATTTCTGCCGGTCAATTCTTGGAAAATACCGGCGCAAATGGCGCAAATTGGAATTTGTGGAACGATATTTGGAATCAAGGCGTAAGCACCCGCGGTGTTGGGTCGGACACCGTGTCGGCGTTCAACCGAGTGTCCCCGGCAAGCGAACGATACAATTATCTATTTGGAGTATAGACCATGAACGACACACCGTTATTCACCGAAAAAACATACGAGGAAGCCATGCGACCATTGGCAAATTATTCCGGCGACGACAATTACGTCAAGGGTTCAATTTACGCATTACAAAATGGCGGCGACCCGTTCAAATATGCTCAAAATTACAACGCATACAAAAACGCATTAGAGGACGCAAAAGCCAACGACAACGACAATTTTTGGTCGGGGTTGGGTGATTTCTTTGTAGGGAAATCCGCCGAACGTCAAAAGGCAGACCTTGCCGACGAATACTTGAAAGCATACTCGTCAAACCCATTTGCGTTTGAATCCGGTTCATATAACGACGCCGCCGGCAAATTGAAAACCGATTATGACGTTGACCGTGGAACATTTATCAACGGCGGTTTACTCGGTGCGCTTATCAACCCAATTACGCAAACCGTGAAAGCCGGTGTTGATTTGGGTGCTGGTATTGGCGGGAATTGGGACGCGTGGAATAAACGCGACCATTTGTCCGATTTGGGCGCATTGGCAAATACCGCATTGACATTTACCGGTGCTGGAAACCTTGCCCGTGGCGCGTCATTGGGCGCAAAAATCGGCGCAGGCGCGTTGATTGGCGGTTTACAAAATGGCGCATATAATTTGTATCAAAATGGCGAAAATACCAACGCCGGTGATTTATTGGGCGACATGGCATTTGGCGCAGCCATTGGCGGTGCTGTCCCGGTTGCCGGAAATGCGTTGGGAAATATCACGACCAAAGGCGCGCAACGCATTGTGGATTCCGGTTTGGCAAACGCAGGGCTGAACTTGTCTGACGACGCATATATGGCGGCAATAAACAGCGCAAAATCCGGCATTAAAGGCGGATTGACAAGTTTTGGCGCAGGTCTTATGCCGACAACCAAATTAGGGAAAGCCGCCGCATTGGGTGGTGGCGCGGCATTGGGCGGTTTGACATTAAGCAATCTGCTCGGTGGCGGTCAACAAAGCGATTATAACAATTATTATGGAGGCTATTAAACATGGGTATATTGTCCACATTATTTGGTAATTATGCCGACGACGTAATCCGCAAAACCGCGTCAACATACGGCGACGACGTATTAAAACAAGCGGCAAAACAAGGCGTGAAACAAGCGGCGTCCAATTATTCCGACGATTTGGCAAAACAAACCGCAAAACAAGCGGCAAAGGCGACAACCAAAGCCGGAAAATCCACCGCCGCACAACAAATTGTCAAAAACGAATTTGACGATTATTTGACGTCAATGGGCGCAACGTCCAAATTACGACAGCAAATGGCAAACAGTTCATACAACGGTGTATTGGGGAAAACCCCTATGGCGGCACGTTTCCAGAACCTCGGAACTGACCTTGCGAACGTTGCAGACAAATCTGCCGCCGGTTTGAACGCATACGGTGGCGTAATGAGCAATTTGTATGATTACATGGACAACGCCGCCGTCGGTGTTGACCTTTCCGCATTAAAGAAAACCGGTGGTAATTTATTCACCAAAGCGCAAAAAACCCGTTTGGCACAAGCGGGGTTGGACGTTGACGACATTTTGAAAGGTTCCGTTTCCGCAAATCAAGCGAACGAATTATACCGCACGGCACGTGATATGGGTTTGAAATTGTCCGGTTCAACCGACGCAACACAAACCATATTGGGCGACCGTTTGAGCAAATTCGCAAATCAAATCCGCGACAAATTGGACGATACGGCGTCCACGGTGTCAAAATCATTTGGGTTGAAAAACCAACTCATTGACGCCGCCAAATCCATTGACGATATTGAGGTTGCCCGCGCATTGTCCGGCATGACCGACGACGCAATCACCGCGTCCACCGTTCGTTCCGAAATGGCACCTTATATGCAGATGAAAGATTTTATTGGTTTGAAAGCACCGTCAGAAAAAACGTTGAACGTTCTTGGTGTTGATACCGGTATTGCCAACCCATTACCAAAGGCGTCAAAAGCCGTCCAAAAGGGCGTATTGAAAGCCAAAGACGCATTATCGTCCGATAAGGGCAAATTGGCGTTGATTGCCGGTGGCGCGGGTGGCGTCGGATTGCTTGGTGGTTTACTCGCCGGCGGAAATGGCGGTGGCGGTCAAAATTATGACAACACGTCCATGTNNGGTTCTGACGTTGCTTACGGCGGAAATGGTATGAACACCCAACTTGGAACACAAAACGCCACTGCGGGCGGTTTAGGCGGCAATGCCGGGATTTCTGGCGACGCATATACCATTGGTGGTTATTCATACGACGATTTGGAAAACGCATACGTGGCGGCATTGACCGCGGGGGATTCCGGTGCGGCGGCAGCAATTCAAGATATGATTGGTATGTTGGACGCAAAGGTTGAACGCCAACAAGCGGCGGCAAAAAATAATAATTCCGGCACGGCACAAAAGCAACAAGCCGCAATGGACATTTTGAACACGCTAATGGGCAATTTCCAAGCACAAGGATTTATCGGCGGGAATATCACAAACATTTTGAATAATCTGACCGGTGGCAATTATAATTTCCAAGCCGCCAACTATAATGAACAAGCAAAGGGTTCATTGTCCATGATTATTAAGGCGTTGGGCGAATCCGGTGCGCTTGCCGAGGGCGACGTTGACCGCGCAATGGGTCTGATTCCGCAAATCACCGATTCACGAGAAAAGGCGGCGGACAAATACCAAAAACTCATGGCAATGCTACAATCAGCGGGGCAAGGGAGTTAGAAATGGCAGGTATATTGGCACAATTATTGGAACAATCCGAACCGGCGGTGGCTGAAACCGAACCGAACGAAACCGTTGAGGCGGTTGAATCAGCCATTGCCGAAAATCCCGAAAGCGAGCGAATCATACGCGCGGTCGTTGACGCAATCGCCGACGAAATGGGCAAGAAATAACGGGGGTGGATTTCGGAAAATCCCGGAATCTGCCCAAATAGTCTTGACTTTTGCTTATGGGTGTGGTAAGTTAGAATTACCATAAACATTAACGCAAGAAAGGAAAAATAATTATGGCAAACAATACCAAATCTAACGTCAAAACGAACGCAAAAATGGACGAATTGCGTGCGATTGAGAAATCGCCGGAATTGACCGAATACATTATACGCACCAAAATTAAGGACGTGCGCAAAACCGCGCTTATCGCCGGAATCATTGCCGCCGGTATCGCATTTGCGTGTGGTCTTATGCTTGGATTAAACATTGTCAAATTATCAGTCCCACAAAACGTCGTTGAGGTTCGTGTGGATTCCGCACAAAATGCCCCAACCACCGATTCCGAGGGAAAATAGACGGGTCGGCGACCGAAGAACAGCCCGCGGTATCAAATACCACGGCGACCGACCCACAAGAACAACTGACCGGGTGTGATTTAGTGCGCGCCCGTGTCAGCCAATGGGACGATTGGGACGTAAACACAATGGTTGCCATTTCCCAAGCCGAATCGCATTGTAATATGGACGCGGTCGGCGACGGTTCATTGACATACCAACAAAATGGGCGCACGTATGGGTATTCCATTGGCGCATTACAAGTCCGAATCCTACCGGGGCGTGAACATTGCGAAAACATGGACAATTATTGGCAATGCGCACACGCAATTTACCAATCGCAAGGGTATCGCGCATGGTCGGTTTACACGTCGGGGAAATACAAACAATATCTATAATCACGACCGGGCGCAATGCCCGGTTTTTGTTGTTATAATCCGTTTTTGTGCTATAATATATGTATAAATCTTTCGCGAAAGGAAATAATATGGCAGCCACAACAACTTGGTATGAACAAAACGGGACGGCTACCGGAAGTCCCGCACACGGAACGGAAAGCACCGTCACTAATTGTGATTGGAAATCAGCCGACAGCGCAACGACGACACGCGCCGCCGCACCGGTTGCCGCGGGCGAGAATTCGTATCACAAATACAATTATGTAAAGTTCGCCGGCACGTTCAATGAAATATCAAACGTCAAATTCGCGCATACTGCCGGAACGCTCGGCACGGGCATTTCATTAAAGGGCAAAATATCGTCCACATACGCCACGCCGTCAAAATCTGCATTGGGCAGTTCCACAGATATTACGTCAACGACCGCAATTTCAAGCGGTATGTCGGTTGACCTATCAACAACCGGTCCTAACGGAACGTCGCATGCGTCGTCCCAAACGACCACATGCTACACGCAATATATCATAACGCAAGTTCAAACGACGAGTTCCGCGGCGGCGGGCGATTCTGGCACGGCAACGTTGACGGTTCAATATAATGAAAATTAAAGAGGGTATGGCATGGCAGAAGGATTTGACGTTGAACACATACCGGTCAACAAACGTAATCTGTCGGCGACATTGTTGTCGTCGTCAATATCGTCAAGCACGGAAACGATTACCGTTGATTCCGCGTCCGTATTACCAAGCGCAAAATTCTATGCGACAATTACGCCGGCAAATGGGCTATCAAACAATACCAATTCAGAAATAATTTTGGTTCGTTCGGTTTCGGGTAATACATTGACAGTGACCCGTGGTCAACGCGGAACGACAGCGCGCGCATTTGACGCCGGTGCGGTGTTATTCAACAGCACGTGTTTCCAAGACACGCCGTATGACGCGTCCGAGATATTAACCACGCAAAATGAAACATATACCGACGTGCAGGGGTTGATTGCCGCAATAAACGACGGACGACCAATCATTATGAACACGTATTACGGAACGGACGACATGGGCGGGCAAACAATAGTCACGTCGGCGCAACTTGTTGACATGATGGGTATTTCGCAAACAATCACAATTCAATATCTGACCGATAATCGTATCGTGAGAGTCACGATTGACCCCGCAACCGGCGCAATCACCCGTTCCGGTTCAACAATCTGCACGACGATTATGTCGCCTGGGACAACGGTGCTGCAAGATATTGGGACGATTGCGTCAAACACGTCAACGCGAATCAACAGTGCCGGGTTTTTGACCGGCAAGGCATATTCGTCCGCCGGTTATGCGGCAATGGCGTGGTTGGATTCGTCGCGCACAATTCCGCTTGCCGGAATACCATACAACCAATCAAACGCCAATATACAGGTCGCATTTTGCGTGCCGGTTCGGGCATTTCAACAAATATATTGGTCGGCGTCCGGTTCTGGCAAATCACAAATTGAAACCGTCAAAGTCGTCAACGCAATGATTTCGTAAAATGTGTTGACATGCGTTCCGCTTGTGCTATAATAACATTAAGGCTACGCCCCCAGCGGGTGGGCTTTTTAGTATCTAATAATAAAACGAAAGGAAAAAGATATGGCACAATTTAGTGAAAGAGTGACTGCGATTACCTACAATGAAATTCTCCCAACCATTGTGGATTTCGTCAACAACTCCAATATCTTCACTGCTCGCGTAATGAGCAACGTGAAAAATTGGCGCGGTGTCAATATCAAGCAACCAATTCGTATCGCCAATTCAACCACCGGCGGTTCGTTTGACGGTCTTGATACATTTGATACAAGCACCACCAATAATACCCGTTCCCTCACTTGGTATGTCAAGGCATACGAACAAAGTGTGGTCGTTCCGGGCATTGAAAAAGCCGTCAACGGCAATTCCGAAAAGCAAGTAATCTCGTTAGTGACCGACCGTCTTGACGAGGCTAAGATTTCCCTTACCCAAGCAATCGGCGATTTGCTTTATGGCAATGGTGTCGGCAAGGACATTGAGGGTCTTGGTCTTATCGTTGACGACGGCACGACCTCTGCCACGTATGGCGGATTGACCCGTGCGGACGTTCCTGGCACGAAAGCCGACGTTACTGCCGCCGGTTCTGGCAATATCTCACTTGCCCTTATCGCAAGCGAAATGACCGCCGTTTCTGCCGCTGGTAGCGCACAAGAGGCACCAACGATTGCCCTTACAACCCCGGCAATCTTTGACCTTTATGAATCATTATTGACCAGCACGGTTCAAGCCAAATATGACACCGTTGGTGTTAAGGGCTACAACCGCGTGTCCGGCAAAACCCCAATGGGCGTTTCCGTTCCGGAAAGTGAATTACATGGTCTTACCGGCTTTGTATCGCTTTCGTTCCGCGGTCGTCCGGTCGTTGCCGACGACAAATGCCCTGCCGGTCTGTTCTTCTGGTTGAACGAACGTTATATCGAGTTCTACCGCTTACTTTCAAGCGATTTGCGCTCGGTTGACAGCAACCCAAGCAAGACCGAGGGTGTTGATTCCGACATTAAGCAACCAAGTTTCCTACAACTTAAAGAATTCATGTCGCCAATCAACCAATTCGGCGAAATCGGTGCGCTTATCGTTATGGGCAACCTCATTTGCCGCGCACCACGTCGTCAAGGCAAAATCACCGGCATTACCGGCGTTGCGTCTTAACGAACCGGTCGGGGTGTAAAATCCCCGACCAAACCCATGATTATTTAACAATAAACGAAAGGAAAACATTATGTCCTACAATTATGACAAGGTGAATCTCGTGGAAGGCTCGCTCAACCAAATTGACGACGCCCCACGCTACCCACTTGGCACACGTGTCCATGACGCAAATGGTCGCGAATATGTGTATGTCAAGGCAACCGCAAGCCTTACCCCAGGAACAGCCGTTGCTGGCGTAAAGCGTAGCGCAACAACCGTTGTTTCAAGTTCGGCATTTGACGGTGGATTCAAGATTTCCGCCTCAACCCCAACGCTCGCAACAACCGGTTTCAATGCCAACGAACTTAAAGGCACATTGGTAAAGATTACCCGTTCTGGCACCGCGATTGGTTTATTCCCAATCACCGAAGCGGAATATGACGGCACGAATTATGTTTGCCATTGTTCCGAGGTCAAATCGGGCGACACCGTAGCATTTGGCGACGGCGCACCTGTGGTGACTGCCGGTGGAACTGCAAGCACAAAGGCAGGCGCAATCAACGTTGTTCCGATTTCCCCACTTACGTCTGGCAAATACGGTTTCGCAATCCCGGTCACTGTCATTGCCGCTTAACAATGACCCAAAACATTTAACGCTAGAAAGGAAACAATATGTCTTACAACATTGAAAAAACCAATCTGGCAGAGGGGCTTTTGGAACAAATTGACAAATCGCCCCGTTTCCCCTTAGGGTTCAAAACTCGCGACGCAGAGGGTCGGGAATACGTTTACGTAAAGGCAATCAAAAACCTTACGGCAGGCGTTCCGGTTCTCGGCGTCGCGCGGACGGCATTGACCGTCGGCTCGGGGTCTGTTTCAGATAGGTGTTTCACAATCAGTTCAACAACCCCAGCCCTCGCGACCGGCGATTTTGACGCAAACGAAATCAAAGGAACGTTGGTCAAAATTACGAGCGCGGGCGGTGAATTGCGTGGTATTTACCCAATTACCGACGCAACATACGACGGTTCAAAATACATGGCAACATGTCCAGAGGTCAAAACCGGTGATACGGTCGTTTTTGCTAATGGCGCACAAGTTGTCGCCGCGGGTGGCGTTTCGTCAACCGAGGGTGGCGCAACAAATGTCGTGCCAATCGCAGACGTTCCTGCCGGTTCGTTCACGTTTGTCGTGCCGGAAACGGTCGGCGACGGAACGGGTAGCGAATCCGGTGCGCACAATTCAACGTTCCGTGGTCGCGATTTGACAAGTCTATACACGCTTGACGAACTTTCCGCAAAGGTTCAAGCCGGTGATTTTTCCGATATTTTCGTTGGTGATTATATTACCAAGAAAGTAAAGGTCGGCTCGGATTCCGAACGCGAAGAAGATTTTGTCATTGCCGGTATAGATTATTGGTATGGTGTCGGCGACCAAGGCAATGGTTTGACAACGCACCACTTGCTTATGATTCCGAAAAACGGATTTTACCCGACCATGAAAATGAACGATACCAACACCACAACCGGTGGTTATTATGGGTCTGCCGCACACGGTATCGCAAGCCCGGCATACACCGCAGGAACCGGTGGCGCATTAACAAGTATTGTCGCGGATTACGAAACGTTCCACGGCACAACGTTAGGTGCCACGAGCGGGACATACACGTTTGAACGCAATGCGTCTAACCAATGGACGCTTGACGGAAACGTTGTTGGTGCTAACCTCGACGCGTATGGTATCACGTATTCCGGCACGCCGGTTGAGGGCGACACAATCGTCTTGACATACGCGATTGGGTATCTTGAACCTTACCGCAAGGCGGTTTATGACGCATTTGGCGAATCGCACATTTTGACCCACCGCACATACATGACCACGTCAACGTCCGCAGGACAATGGCACAATGCCCGCGTGGAACTCATGAACGAGTGTATGGTTTACGGCAGTAAAATATACGCCAACAACAGCGAGGGTGAGCGTGTTGCGCCAATTCAGTTGCCATATTTCCAAATGGAACCTCAAATGCGCATTGCGCACCGTGGCAAGGGTGGTTCGCGCAACAGCGCTTGGTTGTCGTCTATCAACAGCGGTTCTAACTTCTGCTATGTCTACAGCTNNGTCTACAACTACGGCTATGCCAGCAACAACTACGCGTCCAACGCCATTGTCGTTCGCCCGTATTTCCTGTTCGCCTAAATCCGACCCCCCTTGTGGGGGTCGTCCATGTATCACCCAAATAAGGAACGCAAAATGTCAGTAATCAAAAACAAACGCAGTCTGTCAGATTTAGAGTTCTTTCACAATGCGATAAAATTACGCACGACCATGACCGATTTGTTGTTGCGCGATTTTGGTGTCAAAGCCAAAAACAAAAATGCGCAAGTTTACCCAAAAAAGTTCAAAATGGACAAAGAGGACGGCGAACGGTTTATGGAATTGTGCGAAAAATACCAAATCACGTCAATCATTGAATCATACCCCGATTGGTTGATAAACGAAATGCGAACAAGCATTTTGGAAAATCTGCGCCAATTACTCGCAAATATAACGTCCGCCAATTCAATATACCCCGTGTGTATTGACGAGTGGACGGAACGTCGTTTACGGCAAGACCGGGCAATAGGGAACTGCGAAACCCTATTACAAGAAATGGCATACGTCATTGCGGTCATGCCGGTGGACGCAAACAAATATATGCGATACGTTGACATGATTGAACGTGAAATCGCATTGCTGAAAGGCTGGCGAAAATCCGATAATAAACTGCGGAATCGGTTGCTTAACAAGAAAAAATGATTTTATGGGGCATTTCCCATATCGCGCAACAACGCTTGGTTGTCGTCTATCAACAGCGGTTCTAACTTCTGCAATGTCAACAACAACGGCAATGCCAACAACAACAACGCGTCCAACGCCAATGTCGTTCGCCCGATTTCGTGTAATCGTGCTATGTGTAGGCAAATGCCGACACGAATTACAGGAAAGGGGGAAATGTCCCGCCGTAAGGCAAATATATATATTGACGCGACCAGATACGTCTGCCGTCGCTGTAAGCGATATACAAGCATGAAAAGTTTAGAAAAATTGTCTGACGCAAACGTATTGGTTGACGCGTTCAAAAAAGCGTCCGCGGGCAGTATATGGAAAAGTTCTGTCCAAAAATACGAAATAAACCTATTACGGAATATACGAAAGACACAAACGGAATTATTGAACGGGTCATACCAACAAGGGGATTTTTTAGAGTTTGAATTAAACGAACGCGGACACAATCGCCGCATAAAGGCATTGGGCATTGCCGACCGTGTCGTTCAACGCGCATTGTGCGACAATATACTTATGCCCGAATTGGAAAAATACATGGTATATGATAATGGGGCGTCCCAGAAAAACAAAGGCGTGGATTTCTGCCGGCGACGGTTGGAAACCCATTTGCGAAAGTATTACCGTCAGCATGGTAGCGACGGGTATTTCTTACATGTGGATTTCCGCAAATTCTTTGACAACATACGCCATGACGAATTATTGAAATCGTTTGGTGAAAAATTGGACGGCGATATAATGCCGTTGTTGGACGGTATGATTCGGTCATTTCGTGTTGACATTTCATATACGGACGAGGATTTATACAACAAAGTATTCAATTCAATGGAATATGCCAAGATACCGCATGAATTAAAAACGGGAAAACGGTATATGGCAAAGTCAATGGGCATTGGGTCGCAAATATCACAGGTTGCCGGCGTGTTTTTCCCGACACGTGTTGACACATATTGTAAGGTCGTCCGTGGTTGTAAGTATTATGGGCGATATATGGACGACATTTACATAATCCACCACGATAAAGAGGTTTTGCGCGATATATTGTGCGGAATCCGCGAGCAATCCGCCGAATTGGGGTTATTTATTAACGAGAAAAAGACGCAGATATTCAAATTGCGTCATGGATTCACGTTTTTGAAAATCAAATACAATTTGACCGAAACCGGCAAAATAATCAAACGACCGAACCGAGCCGTGATAATATCACCCGCCAACGCCGTAAAATGAAAAAGTTTAAGCATTTGGTGGACGAGGGGCGTATGTCATTGGACGACGCACGCAACGAAACGAAATCGTGGTTGGGCGCAAACGAAAAATTGAACGCATACCGCACGTGCCAAAACATACGCACATTGTTCCGCCAATTATTTGGTGAAGACGTGTAATTATGCTATAATGTATGTGAGGAGATAAACAATATGGACGAAACACTATACTTATTCAAAAACGAGTATGAGATTGCCGCCTATGCTGGCGAGGTCTTAACCAAACGTGTTGGTGATATTATTGTTGAAACGATTGTATCGCCTACCACCGAACAATTAAAGGATTACGGGTATAAGCCATTGGTCAACACCCAACGTCCAGACGAAAAGCCAGGTTTCGCGATTGAAACATATTACGAAAATGGCAAAACCGAAATCAAACAATGCTACCGCTACGTTCCGATTTCTGAATAATCAAAAATCCCCGAAATGTAAACTGTTTCGGGGTTTTTGTTGCCATTGGCTATTTTTTGTCAACGTTTTTCAAATGGTCGGCGTATTCGTCCATTGTCATTACGATACACTCACCGTCTTTATTTTCCGGCGACGGGTCAAACACGCAAAATACCTTGTCGGCATTGGTCAATAATTTTTTCATGATTAACGCCGCACGTATGTATTCGGACGCCAACCCTTGTAATGTTTGGATTTGAACCTCGCGAATCGTTTTCATTATTTTGGAATCCGTGCGGGATTTCATTTTCAATTCGGCATTGGCGGTGGCGTAATCCATACCGGCAAAACCGCTATACATTAACCGCAAATAACCGATTTCGTGTGGTTGTAATCTAAATTTTTTCATTTGGTTTCCTTTCTATACTCACGCGGATTTCAATATCGGTTGCGCCGCGTTTTCGCACATACCGTTTGGCATTTTCGGCGTCGGACATTTTTTTGAACGATTTGACGTATTGTTTGCCCTTAACGACGAAATATACCTTGAATATCATTTGTCGTCCTTTATGAATCCATATTGCCTTGATTCTTCCGGGTAGTGTTTGATAAACTCCGGGTTTGGTTTCCCGTCCGCGGTATATGGTTGTATTAACTCGCGGTCAAACTTTTGGTATTCCGCAGAACGTCTGTAAACGTCATGTTGACGCGATATGGCAGGGGCGCGACGTTTGACGTCCGCCGCGCTTTTGTCTGCATAATACTTGCCGTCAATCAACACTCCCATATTCCGCACCTTTCTGTATTTCCGCAAAGTTTTGCGCCCGGATTTCGTCCGGCGTTTTCGGAACGACAATGTGTTTGGTTGATTGGAATACTTGTTTTTGACCTTTGAACGGGTCGGAAACATGTGCCGGTGGGTTGGCGCGTTTTTCCAAATCGTTGAATTGGTGCTGAACCGATATGGACAATTTTGCCAATCCGTCCTTATGCGATTCGCCCAATTCCACGCATTTCAACCCCAAATCCATGACGATTTTTTCAATGCGCGTAAGATATAGGAACATTGCCGCGATTACCGCCAACAATCCAAAACACAGGCATACGATTAAAAGTTCCATGTTCTGTCCTCAAACGTTAGTGCCATTTTGGTTGTAATTAGTTTCGCCACGACCGAGTGCGAGTTGATTACAGCCTCACGAATCACGATTGCCGGGTCAATGATATTTGCCCGAACCATATTACGGACTTTCAACGTTTTCAAATCAAAACCGTCGCCAATGGAGCGTTTTTTGACGATTTCGTCGTCGTCAACGCCAGCATTACGCAACAAATCACGGTATGGTTGAACCAAATACGCAAGGTTCAAATCCAATCCAATATCGCGTAAACATACACCGCCACCGGCAACCACGCCACCCGCCAACGCGGATTTCGCGGCACAAATGGCGTCGTCAATACGCAATTTGACCTCTTTTTTCTCAACCTCGGACGCACCGCCAACATATATGTTTGCGACCTTTGCGGTCAAACGGGCGATACGGTTTTCAATCGCCAAACGTGAATCCGGGTCGGATTTTTCACGTTGTTTTTGTAATTCGGCGACCGTCTTTTTCAAGGCGTCGGACGATTCGCCATGACCGCCGACAATGGTTGTTTCGCGCATAGTGACGGAAACGGATTTTGCCCCGCCCATGTCGTCCAATGTCCAATCGGTTGTTTCGCCACGGAATACCTTACCGTCCGTGTATAATGCGACGTCTTCCAATACATTGTCAAACGCTGCGGATTTTGGCGCGACAACCATGACGTCCAAAATGTGTTTCGGGAACTTGGCAAGGAACGTCAACGCGTCGTTCATGATATTGCCGAAAATCACGGCTTTGTCATGACCGGCGGCGTGTAATTTTTCAATAATCGGTGTCAATTCGTCTTGGCGTGTAATGGTATGACCAAGAATCACAACCGGCACATTTTCCAATACCGATTTTTTGTCCGTTTGGTCATTAAAGAACGTTGTTGCGGTTGCGCCAACGTCAATATACATGCCGTTGACAATATCGGTGGAAATAAACGACGTGCCGGAATACACGACGTTCACGCCGCCAAATTCGCCAACGGTTTTGACCACGTCATATATCATTTCACCCAACGACTCGTCGCCGGCGGACACGACACATACACCACGCAACGATTTGTCGGACAATTTACGTTTGGTGCGTTTGTCAATCGCCGCCAAAATTACCGGAACAGCGGATTTGATATTTTCCGCCATAATCATTGGTGATTTATGGTTTTTGTCCATTGCGACTTTGGTTTGTTTGTATAGGTGATATGCGAGAATCGCAGACAATGTTGTGCCGTCGCCAGCGGTTTTGTTCGTGCGTTGCGACGCTTGTTTGACGACTGCAACCGTCATGTCCTCAATCGGGTCGCTACGTTCCAATACGTCAATGTTTGAAACGCCGTCATGCGAAATTGTCGGTGCGTCAGCACGGTTTTCAATCATTACATTACCGGAACGAACGCCGTATGCCGTGCGTGCCACGTCGTATATGACCGCCATGCCACGGTCAATTCCGTCGCGCAAATCCTCGCCGGTCATAATACAACGGTTGTATGTTGGTTTGCTCATTATTCGCCCCCTTTCAAATTTGATTTATTGACCATTGCGACAACGGACAAGACGCCGATTATTTCCACGCGTTCCTTTTTGCCGTCCACAATCATTTGGGTTTCTATGGCGTCGGAATCGTCGTAGAACACAATGTCGCCACGTTTGGCTTCTGCGTATGAATAATCCACGCTCTCGATTTTATTGTCCATGTCGCGGTGTTCAATGCGTTGTTCAAGAACGCCGCCATTTGCCCGCACGACCTCGCCCATGAAATGCCGGTCGTATTTTTTCTCGGTTCGCACAATGTCGGAATCCGCGCGACCGGGTATGACAATCAAATACCCTTGTCCCAATACGACGTCGGATTCATTTATTGTTGACATACAATACTCCTTTCTTGACTTTGTTGTTTGTAATTCCGATTATAGCACAACCGTTTTCAAAACACAATATCAAAAATCCGGCGAACGATTGCGCCGGTTGGTGAATAAAATTCTTGTTCATGGTTTCCTCGCAGGGACTCGAACCCCGATTGAAAGGTCCAAAACCTTTTGTCCTACCATTAGACGACAAGGAAATGGAAAGCCAACTACCGCAACACCAAGAACGCAAGAAAGGAGTTCGGTAATTGGCTTGGTTCAATTATACCACAACCACATTGCGTTGAAAATGCCCATATTTCGCCATTTTCCGGCGATTCTGGGCGTTTTGTGGCAAAACATGAACATGGAATCGTCCGGCACATAAAACCCACGTCAAAACGCATTATTTCGCGTCGTTTGGCTCTTTTACACAACAAACGGGAGTGAAAAATTGTTGTGAAAAATACAAGAAAAAAATGCTTGTGTTTTTAACGATTTGTGATATGCTAATCAGATTCTAATAGTTAAGTTCTATTGTAATAGTAGGGTATGTGGAAAACTCCGAACTCCACCCCAATAAAACCCCAATAAAAAAGTTGTGGAAAACTTGTGGAAATAACGCGAAAAAGTGTGGAAAATGAGTGGAAAACCACAACCGCATTGAAAAACCGTGAAAAAATGCTACAATAAAAGTATGAAAGAAATTGTTTTGGCTTTGATTGCGATTATACCCACCACAGCGACGGCATTGTCCACCATTTATTTGAATAAACAACGACACATTGACCGTAAAGACCAGGAACGACGCGACGCACGCGCCGACGCCAAATCGTCAATCCAAAACATGATTACGCAAGACATAATCCGTGCCGAGGTTTTGGGTAAAATGCCGGAAAACCGAACCGACATTGAGGACGAATACACCATTTACCACAAAAACGGTGGCAATGGAAAAATCACACGCCAAGTTGCCGAATACATGTCATGGTATGAACAATTTAAGCCAAGCAAAACAAACCCAACGAAAATTGCCACGAAATAAACGAAAAATTGTCGTTTATTTTTTGTATAACGGGGGTGGCGAAATGCTTGACAATGGTTTATGGGTGGTGTAAGATAGAACCATAAGCAATTAAAACGCAAGAAAGGAACGCAACATGAAAGTATCAAAATTAAAATCCCGCGGGATTCAACAAATCATAAACGATTTGGACATTGTCAAAAAGGTCATTGACTACCATTACGACATTGAATCCGAAGCATTAAAAACCGACGACATTTATGACGGGACAATGGCGGAATATATTGCCGAAGAATTGGCACAATATGACGGCGACGCATTGGAATACAAATGGTATGAGGAAACTGCAAAACGAATCATGGACGAAATCGCGGACGACGTCGCGGAAGAAATATGCGACCGCGACAATGACGCAATGGAATATGAAAACGAACGCCGCGAGGCAATGAAAGGGAATTATTAAAATGAGCGTATCATTAGACGAAATAATCCGCCACGGCGGGTATGACATAAAAAATGACGTAAACGACGCGCGTTGGCTATTGGCGCAACGCGACGAGTTTGAGGAATTATTGGAAATCGCTGAACAAACCGTTGACGATTATGACGAATACGAAGAATATTTGGACGAAACGCCGGCGGAAGAAGAACCAATGGATTTTGAAACGTGGAAGGAGTTTAACAAATGAAATACGACAAAGATATTGTGTTGCCGATTGAAAACATTGACGGCAACGAACGTTCCATAATGGACGGTCTAATGCAGGATTTCGTCAAAACAATGGTCAATTTGGGGACGGCGATTGGCAATGACAAAAAATGGGCAAAAAAAGAAATTGTATCGCAAATGATAAATGACCAATCGCCAGTTTACATAATCCGCAAGACCAAAGACGAACGCGACGCAACCGTGATATTTGCGTGGGAAATATACGGTGGCAAAATCCACGGCAGTATTGGAATTACGGTTGATTACAAATACGACAAAACATATATGTCAATGTCCGGCATGAGCGAAATAAACGGATTCTCGGCAATCGCGGCGGCGTTCGTGAAAATATACCGAGAATATTACGCGGAGATTCATAATGCTTGATTGGTTGGAAATCTACACGTGGGACGATTTCGCCGAATATATGGGTTGCGTATTGGCGGTGGCGACGGTAGTATTACCGATTGCTGCCGTCATTTATTTTGGTGGAAAACTTTTATGGAAAATCATACGCAAAAAGTCTTGACGTGGCTTATGGGTATGGTAGAATAGAAGCATAAACATTAAACGCAAGAAAGGAAAATATGCCAACATTAACGGAACAAACCAAACAAAAACGGGCGGAATATCACGACCGTCCGGAGTGGTCATATTCCCAAATGAAAGTCATTTTGGATTCCGGCATAGATTACGCGGTGGCAAAGAAAAATAATTTATTGCCCGCACCCGAATCCAAAGCGATTGACATTGGGTCATTGGTTCACCAATTCATACTCGGTGGCGACGAACAATACGTCGTTTCGCCATACGACAATTTCCGCACAAAGGAATCGCAAGAGTGGAAAAAAGAACAAATTGCGAAAGGTAAAATCATTTTGACCGAGGCGGAAGAAGCCATGATTGGCGAAATTGCCGAGAATATCAAAAACCACCCATATTCCAAAGATTACATTTTTGGTAAGGGAATCCAACACGAGGTGGAAATGGACGCAGTATTGGCGGGAATACCGGTGCGTGGTAAAGCCGACGCCTTAAAGATTAGCAAGGGTCGCGACTACATAACGGTATTGGATTTGAAAACCACCGCACAATTTGACGCGTTCAAATACCGGGTATTCCGCAATCATTACGATTTACAATGCGCGACGTATTCGGTCATTGCGGCGGCAACGCAAGGGCGCAATTTACAAGCCGACATGGATTTTGTGAAATACGTATTTTGCGTGGCGGAAACCGTCCCACCATATCGTGTCCAATATATGTGCGTCAACCAAGAGTTCGTCAACCACGGCATTGACAAATTGAATACGTGTTTGGCGGCGATTAAAGAGTTTGGCGACCGCAAGCCCAATTTCTTGATTGAGGATTGGGTGGAATTAGGCGATTTAAGTTATTAAAGAAAGGAGTATCAAATGGCAAATGAAATCGCAAAAACAACCACCGCGAAACGGGCGTTGACCGTCGCGGATTACGCCCACAACGAGGCGTTTAAGAAAAAGATTGAGGAAACGTTGGGGAAACGCACGCCACAATTTATTTCGTCGGTATTGGCGTTGGTCAATACCAATACCAATTTCAACAAATGTAATCCGGTTGATATATTCAACACGTGTCTTATGGCGGCGTCGTTGGATTTACCAATCAACAAGGATTTGGGGCAAGCGTGGGTGATTCCGTATGGTTCACAACCACAATTACAAATCGGTTGGAAAGGTTTTGTCCAACTCGCACAACGTTCCGGTTTATTCAAAACAATCAACACGACGGACGTGCGCGAGGGTGAGATTAAAGGACGCGACCGATTGTCCGGCGAAATCGTATTTGAGTGGATTGACGACGACGCGGAACGCGAAAAAGCAAAGGTTGTCGGGTATATCGCATTTTTCCGATTGACCAACGGTTTTGAAAAATCATTATACATGACCGTGGACGAATTGAACGCGCATGGCAAAAAATACTCAAAATCGTTCAATCGTTCCGACGCATTATGGAAGACGGATTTTCCGGCAATGGCGTCAAAAACCGTGCTGAAATTGTTATTGAACCGGTATGCGCCGTTGTCTGTTGATTCCGTATTGCGCAAGGCGATTGACGCCGACCAAGCGGACGCAGACGGCAATTATATGGACAATCCGCGCAACATTGACGTTGACGGCGCGTCGTTGGGTTCGTCCGAGGAATCCGAAAACGCCAATGATATTGTTGAAGGCGACGTTGTGGAAAACGACGACGAAAATTGACCAAAAAACAAGCCCGAAAGGGCTTGACTTGGTTTATGGGTGTGATAAGATTAAAGCATAATCATAAACGCAAGAAAGGAAATCAAATGAACAACATTTACGATTACAAAAACAATATCAGCGTAATCACAACACCAAACGGCGATAAGGTAATCACAATGAACGAGGCGATTTACGTGGAATTATTGAACCACGTTTGGGACGCGTCAAAATATCAGGAATCGCAGAATCACAGGGCAACCGCCGAATCCACATTGGAAATGCGGGACGCATTAGACGACAAAATGGAACGCCGCGGTGCTTAACAATTAACCGGCGGGGGAAACCCCGCCATTTCATGAAAGGAGGCAATAATGGGAATTTTGGCAATCATAATTGGTTGGTTGCTACTCGCCGCGATATTTGGTTCGGGTTCGGACGACGGCGGCAATAATCCGTTCGCAAACTATTAAAAGAAAGGACAATACAATGAAAAAACAATTAGAAACGCCAATCACGGTAAAGGGTTTGATTGACGCATACGGTGAGTGTAAGGCTGCGACAATCATTGAACACCAAGTGCGCCAAACAATCATTATGACGCAACGCAAAATGCGCAAAGGGAATCCGGTTTACCAAGTATTGTTGAAAGACCCAATCGCCGGGAAACTAATTATTAAAACCGACCACGTATTACATTTGGAACATATCGGCGGGAATAACAAACGCCGTGATTGGTTTACCGCTCACGAGGTGGATTCAATGCGCCGCATAATGCCGGGTTTTGACAAATACTACGAAATCCGCCGTGTGGGGTTTGACAATGAATAGCATTGAACGACGCGCCGCATTGAGTGCGGCAGGACAAAAGGGCGGGCGCGCCCGTGTCGCAAAGGGGTTCGCCAAAATGAACCCCGAACGCCGACGCGAAATCGCAATCAAAGCAAGTAAACGTGCCGCCGAATTACGGTCGGCAAAGAAAGGAAAGAACGCAAAATGATTGAAATACGAGCACCACGATACCGCGACCGGGTCGTGTTATTGGCAAAATATCGCTTACCATGTGGGACGGGCGTTGACGTCAAAATCCTATATGGCGCATACAAAGGAATATACCATGTGTCAAACAAAGCAATATGCGAATCACCGATTGAACCAATGACTACCAAGCAAGGCAAACAAATCCAAATGCGCGCCGTGCCATTGGACAAAATGGAAAGGGTGGAATAATGGCAAAACAAATTGAAACGATTACGTGCGTGGATTGTCCGTATTGTGGCGTAAAGATATTACAGACTTGGCGCACGGACAAAAAATTGTCCGAGGTTGAGGTCGCAGAACGCGGCGACCGTTCATTACGCAATCACATTGAATTACACGAGGAAGCCAACAAATACCAACAATTAAGCACATACGTGCGCCGCATGGCGGAAATCACGGGGGGTTATAAGTATGGCGACTAAAAAGACCGCGTCAGCGCGTCGTGTGGGCGTCCGAACGACGAAAAAGGTATCAACACCCGTCCGTCGTTCAAAAACGCCCAGAACGCCCGCTAAAACGCGAAAAACGGCAAAACCCAAAAAGACCGTCCCGATTGAGGACGTGGAGTGCTTTGATTTCGTGGATTGGTTGAACAAATACGCACCGGACATTGAATACGCCCATGTCGCCAATGAATCGCGGTCGTCCAAAAAAGACGCCGTGATTCGTGGGGCGAAATTGCGCCGCATGGGGCAAAAACGTGGCGTGTGGGATTACGAATTGTTTGTGCCGATATATGACGTGGACGGCGAAATTGGAACTTACCAAGAATTGCGAATTGAAATGAAACGACAACGCGGTGGCGGGTCAACAACGTCAACCGAACAACGCAAATGGGGTAAGATTTACGAACGCGCCGGAATCCCGACCAAAGTATGTTATGGCGCAGACGAAGCGATTGCGTTTGTCAAAGAATATGCGCAACGAATCCAATTTGACGACGACGAGGTGTTTTGATATGATTAAGAAATACACCACCGGCGCACGGGTGCGATATGGAATCGCAACAGCCGACCGCCGGCATTTACAATATATTCGTCAACGATTGGTTGCCGAACACGGTATGGTGTGTGCGTTATGCGGAAAACCGATTGAACATGAATACGAATTGACGATTGACCATATTATACCGCGTTCATTGGGCGGTGCGACGGTTTACAAAAACTGTCAACTCGCACACAAAAAATGTAATTTGGCAAAGGGAACAACGTATATTGACAACGAAACTGTGGAAAAGTCAAACGAAAATGCCAAAAAAGGTCTTGAAATAACATAAACGGTATGATAGAATAGAAACATGACCCACCGAGATATGCGCAAGCAAGATTCGGTGTCCAAACGTTGATATTACGGGGTCATGGCAAGTGTATGACCTTGTGCGGTTGGGAAAATGCCAAAATATCACCAACCCACGTCTTACACAAAACGTTGAGAGTTTATATGTCTAAAAAT
>LXOW01053831.1_pt1 | contig 39346 bp, 31 predicted proteins | sample 1368591 | NCBI WGS metagenome assembly LXOW01 (sample SAMN04884650, study PRJNA319009) | bovine gut metagenome | isolation source: Cow rumen | host: Bos taurus | place: Italy: Legnaro (PD) | collected 2014-07-09
GGCGCAGCCCATCATCTTGAGTGTGAACATCTGTTCGGCGGTCTCCACACCCTCGGCTATCGTCGGCAGCTCAAAGGACTCTGCCAGCAGGATCATGACCTCCAGAAGCCGTGTGTCCTTCCGCTCCTTAAACGCGTTTCGGATAAACTGCATGTCCAGCTTCAAGGCGTCGATAGGGAGCGTTGTAAGCATATTGAGGGAGGAATAACCCGAACCGAAATCGTCCATCTCGATCCGGAAGCCCAGCTCGCGAAGCTGCGAGACCGTTTCGATGATCTGTTCCGCGTCCTCCGTATAGGCCGATTCTGTGATCTCCAGCAAAAGCTCCCGGCTGGTCAGACCGTTGCGCGTCACGATATCCTGCAATTTTCCGACAAGCTCCGGATCGTACAGATCGACACGGGAGACGTTGACGGATACGGGCAGCGTGACCCCGAACCGTTCCTTCCACTGCTTGATCTGCGCCGCCGCTTCGGACCAGACGTATTGATCCAGCGTCGAAATGAGCCCGTTTTTTTCAAAAAGCGAGATAAACACACCAGGGCTCACCATGCCCATCGTCGGATGGCGCCAGCGTACCAGAGCCTCCGCACTGTTGAGGATCGGCTCGTTGGAGCGTACGTCGAATTTGGGCTGGTAGTACACCTGGAATTGACGTTCCCGGATCGCCGCGGGAAAGTCCTCGATCAGCTGCTCGGCAAGCAGCTCCGCTTCGTGCATAGAGTCGTCATACTGACCGATCACCTTCGTAACGCTGCCCTTCACGGTGTCGGCGGCCAGCTTGGCCCGGTCGAAACGGCGCTCGATGTCCAACTCCTTGTCAACGTCGGAATAGACGCCCATCCGAAGACGGATACGGTTTTCACTCTGCCCCTTTCCATTCAGTTCGCCCTGCACGGCTTCGAGGATCGTGCCATTATCCGTGTGCCGGGGGCAGTAGATCCAGAAGTTGTCCGCCTCGCTCCTGCCTGCGATGCCGCCCGTTTTTTTAACGATTTCCAGGAGCTTCTCCGCAATCATGCGGAGTACCTCGTCGCCGTAGGCCTTTCCGTAGCGGTCGTTGATCATATGAAAGTTGTTGACGTTCAGTACGATCGCGTCCATGGGGTAATCTCTGTGATGGATGTCGAGCTGGGCGGCGTAGCGATGGAAGAACTCCTTGTTGTAGAGCCCGGTCAGCTGATCGCGTTCCGTCCAGCGCAGGGTATCCCGGTCCTCGGACAGCTCAATGGTGCGCAGCACTCTCGCCAGAACGACTTCCTGCCGCGGATAAGGCTTGGAAATGAAGTCAATGGCGCCCAGCGTCAGGCACTCCACCTCCGCGTCGCCGTCGGAGGTCGCGACTATGACCGGCAGGCGGGCGGTTCTGGAGTCTGCCTTGATCTGACGCAGAATGTCAAGTCCGCTGAGATCCGGCAGATTCAGATCCAGCAGGATCAGACTGAGCGTCTCATATTGAGAACGGATGATGTTCAGCGCCTCCGTTCCCGTTCCGGCTACAACAAGGTCATAGCTGTCCGCCAGGAACATTTTCAGGATCTCCTGATTGACATACTCATCCTCAATCAGCAGGATGCGCCTTCTGTCGCGAGAAGGGCGAAAGATCGTCTGGTTCTCTTGCATAGCATCATTCCTCCTGTCTGTTTACAGCCGGGTCGCAGCGCCAAGGCTTTTGAGCAGCTTCTTCTCTTCGTACATCCGCGCGTCGGCCGCTTCAAAGACGGCATGGCAGTTTTTCGTCTGCCCGGGATCGTATCCCGTCAGTCCGCGTCATGTCCCTGTGTGTTGCTCACATATTTCAGTCCGTTCACCTATAAAGTTCGTTCTAAAAAATGCTGTAGGAGGTCTTGGAAAAGTGCTCGGAGAGGATACGGTCCTCGGCCATGGTGGAGAGGACTCGGGTCGTGGCGCGGCAGCCGCCGATGATGCCTGTCAAAATCGCGGATAGAGCGGTGGCGATCATGATAACGACACCGGCAGTACCCATGAAATGGCCAGCAGCGAAGAATGTGGGCACCGAGGGGATTCCTGTCAGCCCGTCCAGGGCGTCGATGTACTCCTGCCATGTGGCAAAGTCATCCGGTACGGCAGATACGCTGACCAGTGTCATGGATGCGCAGGCAAAGGCTGCGACAACGATGGACAGGACGATCAGCGGCCAGGACCTGCGGATCGGATCATTCCGGCGGATAAAGGCCGTCATAGCGTTCTATATCCCGTGACAGAGCGCAGGGAAAGGTGGACCTGATGAGGCTGTGCCAGAGCTGCCATGTGCAGAGTCTCCTGCAGGGAAGCATTGGAGAGCTATTCAAATGAAGCGACAGCTTATATCAACCCAAAAGATTCGTAACAACAGGAGCGAGCATATTGGCCAGTTGTGCGTGCCCGCGGCGTGTCAAATGGGTGAAATCTACAGGGTTGAATTCGCACTCTGCTGCATCAAGAAAATGCGCATTGTTTCGGCAGGCGACAGCCTCCATATATGGCGGCAACGCAACGGATTTCTCCACGCAGCCATTGCCCATGACCTCGTCGTGGAATCCCTCGCCCAGCGGAGGCGGACAGACGACTAAGATGTTGGGCTGATTTCCGCTCCAGCAAGGAATGCTTTTGCACTTGAGAAGCAACCTCTCCATTCCAACTGCGATTGCCGGAGCATTGGCCGCAAAACGCTCTTTGGTATCGTTGGTACCCAACATGATGATAAGCAGATCCACAGGCTCGTGGCTCATGAGGCAGGCGTAGACCGTCTCTATTCCGGGCATGCTCTCGTGCAGAGGGTCAGAGAACACGGTTGTCCGACCGGAAAGCCCCTCCTCCAGCACCAAATAGTCCTCGCCGAGACTCTTTTGCAACAAACAGGTCCAACGCTCGTTTTCGTTAAAGCGGTCACCACCGTCGGCGCAGTCGTTTGGGTCTGCGCAGTAGCCGTGGGTGTTGGAATCACCAAAACAGACGATGTGCTTTTTCATTTTGCTTCCTCTTTTCTGTAGTTATTTTTTGTAGACCTATGGTCAAAATAAGCGACGCATACCATCATATGGTAAGCAACAGCAAACCATGGGGCAACTATACTGATTCTTCTTGCAGCATTCGATACCTTTATAAGAAAGTATAACACATATTGGCACAAAAGCAAGATTTCGTGCGATTCTTCCCAAGGGAAAGGCGCCGGGTACACCGAGTACCGCGAGAGTCAAAAGCGCGAAAAGGAGTTGCAGACCGTCAAGACCAACATCGAAAAAATGCTCCGACTGCAGGAGCCGGAGATCAAGCAGAATTACAAAGCACACGAGCAGGAACTGTAGCTTAGATGTCACGCTTTAGGCATGAGAAAACGCAGCAATCATGCGGGTTTCAGGACGCGATTTTGATGGGGTAATACGATTTCACGTTCCCCCGCGATTTCGGAGTTCTGTTATTGCACTGCTTTCACTCTCACCGGCTGTGTGCAGCCGCTGCGAATATGACAAATCGTGAAAACCAAACTTACTCAAAACAGGCATTTTCTCGAGGCCGTCAGCGTATTCGTCCCGAAGCCTTTAAGGAACTGTCCGATACGGTCGTGCGTGAGGTTTATAAGAAAGCAGCGACAAGAACCTGGAAAACGCACCACCTTGTGCTATCGACGGCAGTCGGCTGACTAAGTTGACGGCATTGCCGGAAGGGGACTGGATAGTTACCCTATTTCTTCTATTTTACACCGTTTTCGAGTGGTTTGCAAGTGTACGACAAAAAACAGGCGGCTGCGTATCTCTACCGATACACAGCCGCCCGCTCAGTATTCTTTTTCGGCTTGCGTTTTTATACTATTTACCCATATAACCCTTCAAATCGCGCCGGCGACTCAGAGCGTGAGTTCCTCCGGGCGCAGGGTGCCGAGATCTTCGACGGCCGCGACAGTCGCAAGGCTTTCGACAGAGACGTCGGTATCGTCGGAAACCGTCAGCGCGCCGCTGCGGATGGCCGCCACGAGCGCGGCGTAATCGTCATAGTCAAAGCCCTCGCCGAACTGCGTGGACGGGGCGAGCTGGACATAGTTCTCCTCGGGCCTGTCCGAGACGAGGCCGAGCGCCGCCGCCGTGCCGCCCGCGAAGCTGTCGTTCACTATCGCTTCGAGCTGCGCTTTGACCGTGACGCCGAGGCACTTCATGGCCGAGGTCAGGGTGACGTCCCCGCCGAAATCGCCGGCCTGATCGACGTCGACGCCGATGATCCTGCCGTCATTGGCGCGCGCGGCCTCCGCGACGGAATACCCGATGCCGCCGCCGCAGGCGAAGACTGCCTCGATCTCGTCCTCATACCAGTTGTCCATGGCCGCGGTGATCCAGCTCTCCGGCATGAACTGCCCGGCGTAGGCGTAGCGAATCGAAACGTCCGCGCCGAGCTCCGCCGCCGCGGCGTCCGCGCCCTGCACGAAGCCGTAGCCGTAGCGCTTCACGCCGGGGACGGGGAAGCCGCCGAGGAAGCCGAGCTTGCTGTATCCGAGCTTCACAGCCGCGTAGCCGGCCATATAGCCCGCGATCTCCTCACGGTACACGGTGCAGACGACGTTCTCGGGAAGCGCCTCGCCCTCCTCCCCGAGGACGTCCCCCTCGGAGACGTCGAGCAGGATGAAGCGCAGCTCGGGATACTCCGGCGCGAGCTCGGCCGCGATCGGCCCGAACTCAAAGCCTGGGAGGATCAGAACTGTATTGCCGAGGTCTGCCGCGAACTCGACCAGCTCATAGAGATCCTTGTCCCCGTACTCCGAGAGCCAGTCGCACTCTATGCCGTTTTCGTCACAGAAGGCCCTGGCCGCGGTATAGCTCGCCTCATTGAAGCCGCCGTCCCACACCGGGCCGCTCGCGACCAGCATGACTCTCTCGGTATGGCCGGTCACGGTCACGTTATAGGGGTAGGTCTCGCCGCCGAGCTCCAGGATGAGCACCCAGGCCTCGCCGGTATAGCCCTCCGTCCAGGTCTCGCCGTACTGCTGCGCGGAATCCCAGCGGAAGCTGAGCATGACGCCCGTGGCCTCGTACAGCGCCTGCTCCGCCTTCCGGAAGCAGCCGCCCTCGCCGTCGGTGGTGAAGGTCGCGCTCTGCTCGCCGTCGGCAAAGCAGAAGCCGTCGGTGAGCGTGACGGTCAGCGTGTCGGGATAGCATTCGATGCGCCAGGGCTTCGCGTCGGACACCGTGACTTGCTCGCCCGCCTCCTCGTCGTAATAGTCATACTCCGTCCAGGTGCTCAGGTTGTTTTCGCTCCGGGCGATATCCTCGACCTCGATGTAAGCGATGGGATTGTCAACGATGTCAAAGCCGTAGTAATACCCGGTCGTGCCGACGATCAGCAGCGCGCTGTGCGCGCCCTCGTACCAGGGCGCGTCCGGCTGCTCCTCGGAAACGAGGTAATAGTGCAGCGCGGGCTGCTCGAGCTCCCCGTTGAGCCTTGCGAAGACCTCGTCGGCGCTGCCCTCAAGCTCTTCGCCGTCTGCGAGCAGCACATGGATGTACGGCGTCACGTTGAGCTGGCTCCAGGGCTTTTCGGTCGGCGCCCACCAGCCGTCGATAGGCTTGTAGGACCAGGACTCAAAGCGGCTGGTGCTGAGGAAGTGCTGATAGTCGATGCGGATGCCGCGGATCGGGTTCTCCACCGTGATGAGGCGATACCCCGTCTCCATGATCGGCTCTCTCTCCGGGCCGAGGCTCAGGATGGCGTCATACTCGCCGCCCGGCTCCCAGTGGTCGGGCTCCTCCGCGTAGCGATAGCTGAGGTTCAGGTCGATACGGAAGTTCCTTTGCAGCCAGTCGTGGAAGCCGCCCTCGTCGCCCCGGAAGCTGAGCTCCTCGCCGTCCAGGGTCGCGACGGCGTTGATCGTGTCAAAATTGCAGTCGATATACTCATAGGAGCCCGGCGCGCGCCAGTCCTCGGCCTCGAAGTCCCAGTAATCGGCCATGCCGACCGTGTGGTACACGTCGTCCGCCCAGAGCTCCTGGATGGGGTTCTCGATCAGGGTCACGGGATAGGGCTCGCTCCGGTGGCCGCCCACGACGGCGCAGGCCAGGTACTCGCCCGGCTCTTCCCAGGGCTCCTCCCGGCTCTCGCCGGACTCCCAGTGCAGATCTATATCCGTGCCGAAGGTCTCGGAAAGCTCCCGGCGCACGCTGTCCATGTCGCCCGAGAACGTGCCCTCCGTGGTCTCGACGGACAGCACGGCCTCGTCGTTCTGGCGGATGTAGCAGTCATGCTGCATCCAGACGGTGTTCTGATCGTCCACCCAGTCGTTAGACTCAAAGCAGTCGCCGAGCACGCGCCTGACGCCGCCGTCCACCGTGACGCTGAGGATCGGGTCGGCCTGGACGCTGACCCAGTACTCCGCGCTCTGCCCGCCCGCGTCCAGCCAGCAGGCGTAGGTGACGTCGGCCTCCCAGAGCTTATCCGGGTTCTCGCTGGAATGCCAGCCCAGGAGGTTGTCGTAGCCGGCCTTGTTGAGATCGTCCTGCACCTTGTCGGCGGTGTCGGAATAGACGCTGCCGTCCGTCAGCGTGACGGTGAGCCGCAGACTCTCGTCATTGCGCGGCCAGGCGTCGATCTGATACCAGGTGTGTTCAATCCAGCCGCTGCCGTCGTCATAGCCGTTTTGCTGCCTACGGTCGGTTTCAAAGCGGTAGACCGTGTCGTGCGCCGGGTCGATCGCGAGCGACGCGACGGGGTCGGGCAGCACCGTGACCGCATACTCGCCGCACACGCCCTCGACATAGAAGCGCGCGGTGTGCTCGCCGGGCTGCCAGGGATTGTCCCAGCTCTCGTCGGACTCCCACCAGAGATCAAATTCCTCGCGCAGCTCGTCCTCGACCTCGTAGAGCCTGCCGGAGACGGGCGCGCGCTCCTCGTCCGTGAAGGTGACGGTGACCGTCGCCCCGTCCGGCCAGCAGTCCACGCGATCCCAGGGATCGTAGTACCAGTTGCCGTATTCATCCTGGCGCTGATCCATCTCGCTGCGGCGGAAGATATAGCGCTCGATGGACGAAACGCTGACGGAGGCGATGGGATTGACGCGCACATGCACGGTGTATTCGCCGACCCAGGGCCCGATGATCTGCCAGGCCGTGTAGTCGCCGGGCGTGTTCCAGCGGTACCAGGGACTCTCGTCAGACTCCCAGTGACAGTTGAATCTGACGCCGTATTCCTCTTCGAGCTTATCGAGCAGATCGCCCAGATCGTCGCCGTCAATCGTCCGATAGCGGCCGCCGCCCTCCTCGCTCTCGTCCTCGATCCACTCGTTCGTGACCGCGCTCATGGGCAGGTCGGCGGGATTGACGTCCAGACGGTCATAGTCGCCGATGAAGCTCACCCACTCGAGCTTCCCGGTCTCTTCGTTATAGTACTCGTAGCCGCCGACGGTCTGGGTCTGGCCGCCGAGATAGCGGGTGACTTCGCCGTTCACGACGAGCTCGCGGATCGGGTCGGCCTTCACGAGCACGTCATACTCGCAGGACACGCTGCCCACGTTGAAGACAGCCTTGTGCATACCGGGCTCCCAGGGATCGTCCCAGCGCTCGTCGGAGTTCCAGCCCCAGTCGCCGCCGGACAGCTCCTCCAGCTCCTCCCAGATCTCCTGCAGCGAGCCGGAGAGCGGCTCGCGCTCCTCGTCGGTGAAGACAACGGTGACCGTCGCGTCGTGGGGCCAGCAGTCCACGCGATCCCAGGGATCGTAGTACCATTCGCCGTTATCATCCTGGCGGTGATCCATCCGGCTGCGCTCGAAGATGAAGCGTTCGATGGCCGTGACGCTGACGCTCGCCACGGGGTTTTCGATCACATGCACGGTATAGGGGATCTCCAGAGCGCAGTAGTGGAGCACGGCCGTGTGCTCGCCGACGTCCCAGAGCGCGTCGGGCGTCTCGTCGCTCGTCCAGAACCAGTCGACCAGGTAGCCGTCGTCCTCAAGCTGCGACATGACCTGATTGCCGCTGCCCTCGTAGGTCTTGGTCATACCGAAGCGGCTGACCTCGACGCGCATCGGCAGATCGGAGGGCCAGCAGTTGATCTCCTGCCAGGTGTCCGACGGGGTGTACACGCCGTCGATATAGTAGCCGTAGCTGTCGCTGCGCACATCGACGATGCGGGTCATCTCGCCGAGCTCGACCGAGACGATCTCCGGCCTCAGCGGGGCGTAGACCTCCGTCCAGGTGCTGACGGCGAGGGTATAGTTCGCGTCGCCCTGTCCGCCGTAGACATAGAAGCTCCGGGCGTACTCCGGCGCCATCGCCTCCAGCCAGGCCAGATGCCGGCCTCCGGCGTTGTAATCCGCGGCCAGCGAGGGGCAGCCGCTGAGGTCGAGATAATACAGATTCTCGCAGCCGGTGCAGTCAAGCAGCTCGAGCTTGCCGTTGTCCGTCACGTCGAGATAGCCGATCCCGGTCTCGTTCACCCAGAGCTCGCGCAGCTCGCTGTTGGCTCCGAGATAGACGCCGCGGATACCGGTGCCGCGCAGATTCAGGGATTCAAGCGCGCTGAGGGCGGAAACGTTGAGGCTCTGGATCGGGTTGAAGGCGAGGTTCACGGATTTGAGCTTTGTATTCTCGCTGAGTTTGGCATACCTGAGCGTCGGCTGGGCGTCCGGCTCGGTGGGGGCGCAGTCAAGGCTCTCCAGCTCGGTGAAGTACTCGATGCCGAGCAGGTTCACGATGCCCTCGTCGCCGAGGCTGAGCGACTTTACGGCCGCGAGCTCCTCCGCGCTCAGGATGTTGTCCTCGTCGGCGTCGAGATGCAGACCCACATAGCGACGGAAGTTCTCATCCGGGAAGGTGTTCGCGTCGATATTCACGCCGGGGAAGGGCGCGGTGATCACCGTGCCGTAGGGCACGCTGAGGTAATAGTAGCCCTTGGCTGCGCCGAAGGTATAGTCGCGCCAGGTCTTGCCGTCGGTCTCCTGCTTGCCCATGTTCCAGACCAGGCTGAGCTTCTCGCAGGGCGTGAGGTCGAGTTCGTCGATCGCGTTGCCCGTGCAGACGAGCTCCCAGAGCTCGCCGTTGGCGCTGAGATCGAGACCCGTCAGGCTGTTATTCTGGCACAGCAGCGAGTTCAGGTTGGGATTCTCGCTGAGATCGAGCTCGCCGATGCTGTTGAAGCCGCAGGCGAGCACCGCGAGCACGGGATTCTCACTCAGATTGAGCGAAGCGAGCTCGTTGCGCGGGCAGTTGAGCTCCACAAGCGCATGATTGCCGCTCACATTGAGCGCGGTCAGACTGTTGCTGCCGCAGTTGAGATCGGTGAGCTGCTCGTTCAGGCTCAGATCGAGGCTCGTGAGGCCGCAGTCCATGCAGAAGAGCTTTTGCAGCGCGGTATTCGGACGCACGTTCAGCGTGCCGAGGAAGTTTTGCGAGCAATCGAGCCAGACGAGCGCGGGGTTTCCTTCGAGCACCAGAGCCCCGAGCTGATTGTGCGCGCAGCCGAGCTCTTGAAGCTTGTCATTGCCGCTCACATCGAGCGATTCGAGCTCGTTGTACTGGCAGAAGAGGCGCTTGAGCTCAGGATTGCCGCTGACAATCAGCTCATCCAGGCCGCAGTTTGCGCAGCCGAGCTCTTCAAGGCTGATGTTCTCGCCGATACTCAGGCTGCCCAGCGGGTTATTCTCGCAGTAGAGCGCGAGCAGGTCGGCGTTCGCGCTGAGATTCAGCCCGCTCAGGCCGCAGGACGAGCACACGAGGCGCTTCAGCGCGGTATTCGCGCTCACGTCGAGGCTCTTGAGCTGGTTGCCGCTGCAATTGAGCTCCTCGAGCGCGGTGAAGAGCTCCAAGCCGCTGAGGTCTTTGATCCCCGCGTAGGGGACGCTGAGCTTCTTCACGCCGTCGCGCTCGGCCGGGGTGAGGAAGCCGTCGCGGTCGGGATCGAGTACATCTGCGACATAAGCGCGGAAGCTGTCGTCCGGGAACTGCGCCGCATTGATGCGGATATCATCGCTCTCCGTGACAAGCTCGGTATCGGCCGGGAGCGTGAGCAGGAAGTAGCCCAGCTCGCCGTCGTATTCATAGACGCGCAGGTTCCGCTCTACGTTTACGCTCTCCTCGCCCTCTTCGACGGCGACGAGCAGCTTCGTGCAGAAGCAGATTTCCAGCTCGGTCAGCGGGTTTCCTTCACATTCGAGCTGTTCAAGCTCCTCGCAGAAGCGGAGCACCAGGCTCTCGAGCCCGCAGCCGCTGCACATCAGCCCCGTCAGGGCGTGGTTGTTGCTGAGATCAAGGCCGTTCAGGGCGTTGTTCGCACAGCTGAGCCAGGTCAGCGCGGGGCAGCCGCTCACATCCAGCTCGTTCAGGCCGCTGTTCATGCAGTAGAGGATCTCCAGCTCCTCCATCTCGCTGAGATCCAGCGCGCCTACCTGCGTGTTGTTGCAGTAGAGCTCTCTGAGCTCCGTGCAGCCGTCCAGGTTCAGCTCGCTCAAATTGACATTGCCGTTGCAGGACATCTCCAGAAGCCTCGGACAGGCGCTGAGATCGAGCGCGGTGAGCCGGTTGCGCGAGCAGCCGAGATAGAGCATCGCGCCGCAGCCCGCGACGTTCAGCTCGCCGAGGCTGTTGTCGAAGCACCAGAGCTCATAGAGCCGGCTCAGTCCGCTCACGTCCAGCGCGCTCAGCTCGTTAAACTGGCAGTAGAGCTCGCGCAGACGCGGGAAGAGCTTCACGCCCGTGAGGTCGGCGATGCCCATCTCCGCGCAGTCGATCGTCGTCACGGCGGCGAGCTCGACGCCGCTGAGGACGCCGTCGGCATCCGTGTCGAACATATCGGCGACGAAGGCGCGGAAGCTCTCGTCCGGGAAGCTCGTCCCGTCGATTACCACAGGATCGAAGGCGGTGATGACCGTCTCATGGTCGATCATCATGACGGCGCTGCCGTTTTCGTCGCAGTAGACGTCCACGTTGTCGGGCAGCCACACGGGGCGATCATAGTCCTCGCTCACGCCGGGCAGATAGGCCGCGACGAGCGCCGTGCAGCCTCGGATATCCATGGCCTGCGGGCCGCCCTCTATGTGCGCGAGCTTCGGATTGTGCGTCAGATCGAGGTTTTCCAGCTTCATCTGGCTCATCGTGAGCTCACTCAGCTCGGGATTCCCGCTCAGATCGAGCGCCGTCAGGGCGTTGCCGTCGCAGTAGAGCTTTGTCAGCGCGTGATTCTCGGTCAGGATCAGCTCTTCGATCTGGTTGTGCGAGCAGTCCAGCTCGACGAGCGCGCCGTTTTGCGTCACGTCCAGCGCGCTCAGCCGGTTGCCGCTGCAATTGAGCCTCTCAAGGGCGGCGAGGGCGCTCACGTCCAGCGTCTCCAAAACCCCCGGATTCATGCCGATACCGCGGCAGTTGAGGCTGCGCAGATCCACAAAGAACCCGACGCCGGTGAGATCGACGACGCCGGTCGGAACGTTCATCTCCGTCACGGCGGCGATCTCGCTCTCGCTCAGCACGCCGTCCCCGTCCGTGTCAAACTGCGACACATAGGTGCGGAAGGTCCCGTCGGGGAAGTTCGTCTCATTGATGGCGACGCCCTCGACGATGAAGCCGTTCTCCACCGCCCAGGTATAGGCGTAAGTGCCCTCGTTGGCTGTCACGGTCAGCCCCTCGACCTCGTCAAACGCGGTGACGTCGATCTTGGTCAGAGAGTCCGGCAGATGGATTTTCGTTACTGAGCTCCTGGCAAAGGCGCGAGGGCCGATCGTCCGGATATTGTCCGGCAGCACGACCTCGCCCAGGGACTCGTCCTCAAAGAAGGCTTCCTCCCCGATCGCTTCCAGCGAAGCGGGCAGGGTGAGCAGCGCTTCCGCTTCTTCCTCCGGCGCGGCGGCCGGCGCGGTCTCCGGTTCCTCGGGCTGCGGACTGTCCGCCAGCGCGCCCAGGCTGCCGTTGGTGAGCAGCATACACGCGACCAGCAGCAGCGCAAGCGCTCGACGCAGCTTTTGCATGTTGTTTTCCTCCTTTTGATAAAAATGACAGTCGGGCAGAAAGGCGCGGTTCCGAGCACGAAAGCCGTCCTTACCTGCCCGACCGTTTCGGTATGGGAGATATAGCTATTTCATATTATACTGTAAAAATTTGTAGTATGCAATGCTTTTTTCTGGAAACGCCGCGACTGCGCATGAAACCAGATCTGCATCGCTGTCGCTGACGTGCATCACTTCCCGTCGGGGAAGCTCGTGAAGGCCTCGTGCTCGAAGGCGGGCAGGCCGGCGCGCTCACGCTCGGCGGCGATCGCGCGGATCAGAAAGGCCATGCTGCGCGCGAGGTTGCGCATGGTCTGCAGACCCTCCGCGTCCTTCTCCACGTCCTCGGCGGTAAAGCCGTGTACCTGGTTCCAGTAGCTGCTGGTGGCGATGGGCATGCCGGAGATGCTGAAATACTTGTTCAGCACGTCGAAGGACGCGGTATTNNGGGCATGCCGGAGATGCTGAAATACTTGTTCAGCACGTCGAAGGAGGCGGTGTTCCCGCCGCGCCGACAGCTCACGACCGCCGCGCCGACCTTCATGTGCTTGGAAAAGCCCGTGCTGTAGAAGAGCCGGTCGAGGAAGCTCAGGAGCGTCCCGTTTGGCGAGCCGTAGTAGACGGGGCTGCCGACGATCAGGCCGTCCGCCGCTTTGAACTTCTCGGCGACCTCGTTGACCTTGTCGTCGGTGAAAACGCAGCCCTGCCCGGCGCGGCAGAAGCCGCAGGAGACGCAGCCGCGCACCGCGTCGGCCCCGATGTGGATAAGCTCGGTCTCGATCCCCTCTTCGTTCAGCACCCGCGCCGCCTCTTCGAGCGCCCGTGCCGTGCAGCCCTGCGCATTCGGACTGCCGTTGAGTAAAAGTACGCGATAACTCATGGTTTTCCCTCTCTTTCTTTTCCAATCCGTCCGCAAAGCGGACACCATGATTATGATTATTCATTATTACTTATTCATTATAACGATCTCCCCCGCCCCGCACGGCGCGGGGCGCGCTTTCAGCTCCGCGAGCGAAAAGCGCTCGGCCAGCCAGGCGACGTTCTCCCGGTGCTGCCCGATGAGCTGCGAGAGCTCGCGTTCGTTCACGCCGAGCGTCACGCGGCTGCCCGGAGCGACCCCTTCCAGCAGCGCCTCCGCGCGGTTTCGCAGCACGCGCGCGCGCACGAGCTCGCCGAGCGCCGGGTGATAGGCCCCGGCGACGGCGGCTCCGGCGGAGAGCTCCTCCGTCGGGTTCAGGCCGAGGCGGATGATCGGGATGCCCGCCGCCTCAAAGAGCGGCACGAGCTCTGCGCAGACGCGCACCGCGTCCTCGACCGTATGCTCGCGGTACTCCCCCGCGCGCCACATGTCATACAGCGCCGTGTCGCGCACGATCACAGTCGGGTAGATGCGCACGGCGTCGGGCCGCAGGGCGATCAGCTCGCGCGCCGTGTAAACCGCACGCTCGTCGCTGTCGCCGGGCAGACCGGTCATCATCTGCAATACGAGTTGGAAGCCCGCCTCGCGCAGCAGGCGGGACGCGCGGCGCACGTCCTCCGCCGTGTGCCCGCGCCCGGAGAGACGCAGCACCGTCTCGTCCATCGACTGCGCGCCGAGCTCGACCGTGCGCACGCCGCAGCGTTTCAGGCGCTCCAGAACAGTCCCGTCGATCGCGTCCGGGCGCGTGGAGAGGCGGATGCTGTCAATCAGCCCCCGGTCGATCCCCTCCTTCGCGGCTTTCAGCAGCGCCTCCTGCCTCTCAGCGGGGATCGCCGTGAAGCTGCCCCCGTAAAAGGCAAGCTGTCGCTCCGCCCCGGAGGGCAGGGCGGCAGCTTCGATCAGGCGATGCACGGCGTCGGCGCTCACGCTCTCGCGCTCGCCGCTGATGCGCCGCTGGTTGCAGAAGACGCAGGCATGCGCGCAGCCCTGATGCGGCACGAAGACCGGGAGGATGCAGCCGCGCGCGCTCATGGGGCGTAGCAGGAGAGCGCGACACGCGCGGCCTGCTGCTCGGCCTCCTTCTTGGTGCGGCCGCTGCCCTCCCCCGCCGCCTCGCCGTTGATGCTGACGCGGAAGGTGAAGGTCTTGTTGTGGTCGGGGCCGCTCTCGCCTGTCAGCTCATAGCGGATGACCTGATTGGGCTTCGACTGCACGAGCTCCTGCAGCTCGGTCTTATAGTCCTTCGAGCGGTGCTCCTCGCTGATCTCCGCGCCCTTGAGCACCTTTTCCAGCACGAAGCGCCGCGCCTCATCGAGGCCGCTGTCCAGATACAGCGCGGCGATGATCGCCTCGACCATGTCCGCGAGCACCGAGGCGCGCTCGCGCCCGCCGGTCAGCTCCTCCCCGCGCCCGAGGCGCATATAGGGCGGAACGCCGAGCGTGAGCGCGACGCGGTGCAGCGCCTGCTCGCAGACGAGCTCGGCGCGCAGGCGCGTCATCGTCCCCTCGGGCAACGGCGGCTGATGGCGGTACAAAAACTCCGCCGTACACAGCCCCAGGATCGAGTCGCCCAAAAACTCCAGGCGCTCGTAGCAGGGCAGACCGTCGCTCTGCCGCTCGTTGGCGTAGGAGCTGTGCGTCAGCGCGGTCAGCAGCAGCTCGCGGTTTCTAAACCGGTGTCCGATTCTCTCTTCCAGCTTATCCATTGTTCTCCGCTTTCAGCTTCATGTATTCGATGTTGGCCTCAATCTCGCCCACGACGCCCGCCTCGACAAAGGCCTTGGCCTGGCGGATGGCGGCGAAGATGCTCGCCGCGTTGGAGGAGCCGTGGGCCTTGATGACGGGCTTGGAGATGCCGAGCAGCGCCGTGCCGCCGACCTCGTTGACGTCCATGGACTTCTTCATAGCCTTGAGATCCTTCTTGAGCACGGCGGCGGCGAGCTTGTTCTTCGTGCTCGCGTAGAAGACGCCCTTGAGCGACTTCATCATGTACTTGATGACGCCCTCGGAGGCCTTGAGGAGGACGTTGCCGGTGAAGCCGTCCGTCACCACGACGTCGACCTCGCCGCCGAAGACGCCCGTGCCCTCGACGTTGCCGACAAAGCGGATGCGCCCCTCGGCGTCGGCCTCCTTGAGCAGCCGGAAAGCCTCGTGCCGCAGCTCGTCGCCCTTGGTGTCCTCGGTGCCGACGTTCAAAAGCCCCACGCGCGGCTCGGGGCAGCCCATGATCTTTTTCGCGTAAAAGCTGCCCATGTACGCGAACTGCAGCAGATATTCCGGCGTGCACTCGACGTTCGCGCCGCAGTCGATCAGCATGACGCCGTGCTCGCCCGCGGGCAGCACCGGCGCCAGCGCCGCGCGGCGGATGCCGCGGATGCGCTTGACGATCAGCGTCGCGCCGGTGAGCAGCGCGCCGGTGGAGCCGGCGGAGACCACCGCGTCGCCCTTGCCGTCGCGCAGGAGGTTCAGGCCGACGGTCATGGAGGAATCCTTCTTGCGGCGCGTGGCCGTGCTGGGGTCGTCCTCCATCGTGACGATCTCGCGCGCGTCGATCACCGGGATATCCGCGCAGCCCTCGGCATTTAAGCAGCGCTCCACGTCCTCTTTCCGGCCCACCAGCTCGATCTCCACGCCGAGCTCGCGTTTCGCGCGCACCGCGCCCTTGACGATCTCCTCCGGGGCGTGATCGCCGCCCATCGCGTCCACAATGATTTTCACAGCTTGAGTACCTCCCTGTCCCGTTTCAGGCTCTCCACGATCGCGAGCGAACGCTCCGAGATCGCGGCGTTTTTGTTTCTCTTGCCCTTGACCCGGTGGTCGAGAGGCGTGATGATGCCGAAATTGATGTTCATGGGCTGGAAATCGCCCACGCTGCCGCCGGAGACGTAGAGCCCCAGCGCGCCGATGGCCGTCTCCTGCGGGAAATCCACCGGCGGGAGGCCCAGCAGCCGCGCCGCGGTCTCGATGCCGACCAGCAGCCCGGAGGCCGCGGACTCCACATAGCCCTCCACGCCGGTCATCTGCCCGGCGAAGGAGATGCGCGGCTCGCTTTTGAGCCGGTAATAGCGGTCGAGCAGCCGGGGAGAGTTCAGGTAGGTGTTGCGGTGCATGACGCCGTAGCGCACGAACTCCGCGTTTTTGAGCGCCGGGATCATCGAGAACACGCGCTTCTGCTCGCCCCAGGTCAGGTGGGTCTGGAAGCCCACGAGGTTGTAGAGCGTGCCGTCGGCGTTGTCGCGCCGCAGCTGCACGACGGCGTAATTCTCCTTCCCGGTGCGCGGGTCGCGCAGGCCGACGGGCTTGAGCGGCCCGTAGCGCAGCGTGTCCACGCCGCGGCGCGCCATGACCTCGACCGGCATGCAGCCCTCGAAGACGCCGCCGTCGTCAAAGCCGTGTACCTCGGCCTCCTTCGCCGAGACCAGCTCGCTGACAAAGGCCAGATACTCGTCCTTCGTCATCGGGCAGTTTACATAATCCGCCGTCCCCTTGTCGTAGCGGGAGGCGAAGAAGGCGCTCTCCATGTCCACGCTCTCGAGCGTGACGATGGGGGCGACCGCGTCGTAGAAATGCAGGTCGCTGTCCGGGCAGAGCGCGGCGATCCTGTCCGCGATCGCGCCGTCCGTCAGCGGGCCTGTCGCGATCACGCACTCCCCCTCCGGTATCTCAGCCGCCTCGGCGGAGACGAGCTCGATATTCTCACACGCGCGCAGGGTCTCCGTGACCGTGCGGGCAAAGCCCTCGCGGTCGACCGCGAGCGCACCGCCCGCCGCGACGCGGTTTTGATCGGCGCTGCGGAGGATCAGCGAATCGAGGCGGCGCATCTCCTCTTTCAGCAGCCCCACCGCGTTCGTCAGCTCATCCGAGCGCAGGGAGTTGGAGCAGACGAGCTCGGCGAAATACGGCGAGCGGTGCGCGGGGGTCATCTTCCCCGGCTTCATCTCCACGAGCCGGACGGGAAGGCCGCGCTTTGCCAGCTGCCAGGCGCACTCGCTCCCGGCGAGGCCCGCGCCCAGTACCGTGACGGCGCTCATGTCGTCTCCGGCTTTTTCGCCGTTTTCTTTGTCGTCGTCTTCTTGGCCGCCGTTTTCTTCGTCGTCGTCGTTTTCTTGGACGCTGTCTTCTTCGCGGGGGTCTTGGCCTCCTCGCCCTTGTCCTCGGTTTTGGCGGCGGCTTTCTTCCGGTAACCGCGCTTGTCCTCGGGCAGGAAGTTCGGGCAGCTCTCGTTGACGCAGAAGGGCTTGAGCGCGCCGCGGCCGGACTTCTTGAACATCGTCTTGCCGCAGCTCGGGCAGTAGTCCTTCGTCGGCACGTCCCAGGTGATGAAGCCGCAGTCGGTGCCGCGCTCGCAGGCGTAGAAGACATAGCCCTTCTTCGAGGTGCGCTTGAGGATGCGGCTGCCGCACTTGGGGCACTTGCCCGGCATCTCGACCACGATGGGCTTGGTGAAGGTGCACTCGGGGAAGCCGGGGCAGGCCAGGAAGTGGCCGAACTTGCCCTTCTTCACGACCATCTGCCGGCCGCAGACCTCGCAGAACTCGTCCGAGAGCACGTCGGGCACCTTGATGCGCACGCCGTCGAGCTCCTGCTCGGCCTGCGTGAGCTCCTTTTCAAAGCCGGTGTAGAACTCCTGTAAAACATCGCGCCACTTCGCCTTGCCGGTCTCGATCTCGTCGAGCTCAGACTCCATGTGATTCGTGAAGCGCAGGTCGACGATATCCGCGAAGCGCTCCTTCATGAGCCCCGTCACGACCTCGCCGAGCGGCGTCGGGCGGAGGTACTTGCCCTCCTTGATGACGTAGTCGCGCGCGGTGATGGTGGAGATCGTCGGCGCGTAGGTGGAGGGGCGGCCGATGCCCTTTTCCTCCATGGCGCGGATCAGCGTCGCCTCGGTATAGCGGGCGGGCGGCTGGGTGAACTGCTGCTCGGACTGCATCTTCTCGAGCCGCAGCGTCTCGCCCTCCGTGAGCGAGGGCAGGGGATTTTTGAGCTCGTCGCTCTCCTCGTCCTTCGCCTCCTCGTAGACGGCGGTATAGCCGGGGAACTTGAGCTCGGAATAGTTGGCGCGGAAGGTGTAGCCCGCGCTCTGTACGTCCACGGAGACGTTGTCATAGACGGCGTTCGCCATCTGGCTGGCGGTGAAGCGGCCCCAGATCAGGCGGTAGAGCCGGTACTGCTCCTGCGTCAGATCCTTGCGCACGAGCTCGGGCGTGAGGTTCACGTCCGTGGGGCGGATGGCCTCGTGCGCGTCCTGCGCGCCGGCCTTGGTCTTGAAGCGCCGGGGCTTGCCGGGATAGTAGGCCGCGCCGTAGTGCCCGTCGATATAGCCGCGCGCGGCGGCGAGCGCCTCCTCGGACAGGCGCAGGGAGTCGGTACGCATATAGGTGATGAGGCCGACGCTGCCGTGGCCGCTGATCTCCACGCCCTCATAGAGCTGCTGGGCGATGGACATGGTGCGCCGCGGGGTCATGCCGAGGCGGCGGGAGGCCTCCTGCTGCAGGGTGGAGGTGATGAAGGGGGGCGCGGGGCTGCGCTGCTTCTCGCCGCGCTTGACCTTCGAGACGACGAAGGGGGCGTGTTCGGTATCATGGATCACGGCCTTGACCTCGTCCTCGCTCTTGAGCTCCTGCTTCTTCTCCCCTTTTCCGTAGAAGCGCGCGGTGAAGCGCCCCTCCTCGCCGCGGCTCAGCAGCGCATCGAGCAGCCAGTACTCCTCGCTCTGGAAGGCGCGGATCTCCTCCTCGCGGTCGACGACCATGCGCGTCGCGACGGACTGGACGCGGCCCGCGGAGAGCCCGGTCTTGATCTTGCGCCAGAGAAGCGGCGAGAGCTTGTAGCCCACGATGCGGTCGAGGATGCGGCGCGCCTGCTGCGCGTCCACGAGATCCTGGTCGATCGCGCGGGGGTTTTGGATGCTCTCGGTGACGACCTTCTTTGTGATCTCGTTGAAGGTCACGCGCCGGGCCTTCTCGTCGGGCAGCTCCAGCAGCTCCTTGAGGTGCCAGGAGATCGCCTCGCCCTCGCGGTCAGGGTCGGTCGCGAGATAGACGGTCTTCGCGCTCTTCGCGGCCTTCTTCAGATCGCTGATGAGCTCGGTCTTGTCCCGCACCGGGATATACTGGGGCTCGAAGCCGTGCTCGATATCCACGCCTATCTTGCTCTTGGGCAGATCGCGCAGATGCCCCATCGAGGCGGTGACCTTGTAGTCCCCGCCGAGGTATTTCTCTATCGTCTTCGCCTTCGCGGGCGATTCCACTATGACCAGATCCTTTGCTTTTGCCATTCCGGTTCCTCACATTCTATGAGTTCTGCGGCCTCCCGCCCTTGCGGCGTTCGGCCACGGTCAAACACTATAAGCCACATCCGCCCGCTTGTCAAGCCGTGCGCGAGGGCTATATATAATAGTGTGGACTATAATACACAGAATAAAGCCGTTTTGCAAGAGGAAAAATCCTTGCCTTCTCTCCCACGCTGTGCTATGCTTCGCTCAGAAAAACAAACGGGAGGGCTATTCATGGCTGAACAGACGATCTATCTCGCGGGCGGCTGCTTCTGGGGCACGCAGAAGTTTTTCGATCAGTTTCCGGGCGTTCTCGGGACACAGGTGGGCTATGCCAACGGGCCGAGCGCGAACCCGAGCTATCAGGAGGTCTGCGCGAGCAGCGGCCACGCCGAGACCGTGCGCATCGACTTTGACGACAGCGTTCTCCCGCTCGAGCGGCTGCTGGACTACTATTTCATCGTCATCGACCCGACGGCGTATCACCGCCAGGGGCCGGACATGGGCGTCCAGTACCGCACGGGCATCTACTATACGGACCGCTCCCTGCTCCCCCGCCTCCGGGCGCGCTACGCGCAGGAGCAGGAGAAGTACGATTGCCCGCTTGTGACCGAGCTCCTGCCGCTCAAGAACTTCTATCCCGCCGAGGAATACCACCAGAAGTATCTGGAAAAGAACCCGGAAGGGTACTGCCATATCCCGAGGAAGATGATGCACCTCGCGGAGAACGAGAATGAATAAGTAATAATTGAAATAATCTGTTACATAAGCGCAGGGTAAGCTCATGGATCGTGAGTTCACCCTGCGTTTTTTGTGCTCTGTTTTTTTATTGCATCGCGAGTCTGTTCGGGTCGCCTTGTTTCAAAACCCGAACCGCCTGTCCAGGATATCGTACAGCTTCCCATACCGCTCGTCGGTCATGCCGACGGTCTCGCCGAGCTCGAGCAGGCGCGCGCCGTCAGCCGTCGTCTCCCACACGGGGAGCCCCTCGCCGTTGGGGTCGCCCGTGCGCAGGAAGTTCACGATATACTCGCTGAAGGTCTCGGAGAGCGCGCGGTCGCTCTCGTCATAGAGCCGGGAGTGTGCAGGAATGTTGCGGTACAGATAGACCTCCTCCCCGCTGTGCCAGGGGCCGAGGCGGCCGTTTTGTTTCGTGAAATAATACTCGTACACGTCCAGCCCGAGCGCGCCCGCCTGCCGCGCCCAGCAGGAATGCCCGTAGCTGAAATACCAGACGGAGTAGAGCTCGATCCAGTTCTGCCTCGCCTCCGCGTCGCTCGCCGCAGGCCAGAGCGCGAGCACCTCCTCGGCGCTCTCGCCGAAGAGGGCGCGAACCTTCTGCTCGTAGTTTGAGAGCTTCGCCATACCGAAGAGGATGAAGGGCGTGCCCTCCTCGCTGTTATAGCCGTGCAGAAGCGCCGTCTCGTTGTGCTCCCCGGCGCGATACGCCTCATACGGCGTCTTCGTCAGCACATAGCCGTCCACCGTGATGTGGTGGTTTGTATCCATCGCCTCGACGAGCCGTTCCGCCGGGAGCTGCCGCAGCTCCTCGATGCTTGCGGCGCCGAAGCGCGCCTTCGTCGTCTCGCCGGTTTTCAGCGCCTCATCGAGCGTGCGGAACGAGTGCGCGGGCGCGGGCGCGGTGACAGACGAGCTCTCGCCGATGGCGCGCACGAAGAGCCCCTTCGCGAGCGGCGAGACACACAGCGCGCTCACGCAGGCTGAGCCCGCAGACTCGCCCGCAAGCGTGACGTTTTCCGGATCGCCGCCGAAGGCCGCGATATTGCGCTGCACCCACTTGAGCGCCTGAATCTGATCGAGCAGGCCGTAGTTGCCGGTCGTGCCGTTTGGGCTCTCGGCGGCGAGCTCCTCGTCGGCAAGAAAGCCGAAGACGCCGAGCCGGTAGCCGAAGTTCACGACGATCACGCCCTTGCGCGCGAGGCCCTCGCCGCTGTAATCGGCGTACCAGGGCTGGCCGGTCTGGAGCGAGCCGCCGTGGATATAGACCAGCACGGGCAGCTTCTCCCGCGCGCCGGCGGGCTTCCAGATGTTGAGATACAGCGAATCCTCGCTCACCGCGTCGGTGAAGTTGTCGGAGAGCGAGATCGTATAATCATGGTAGCCGATGAGCTGCGCGAGGGAGGAATAGAGATTGGAGCTCACGACCTGCATGGACATGGGGGCAAAGCTCGCCATGGAGCGCACGCCGTCCCAGTGCTCCGGCTCCTGCGGCTCGCGCCAGCGGAGCTCTCCGACCGGGGGCGCGGCGTAGGGGATGCCCGCGTAGACCTCCACCGCGCCGTCGGCGCTCGTGAGGCCGGTGAGCTGCCCCTGCTCCACGGTCACGATCTCCGTAGCTTTCAGCCCCGTCCCCTCAATCGCCGGGCGCAGGCGCACCGGCCCCTGCGTCGCCTGAAACGCCGCGAAGAGCGCGCCTGTCAGCAGCAGGAAGGCCCCGAGCTTCGTAAACCATTTGGCGCACTTCAGCACGCGCCGGTGCAGCAGCGCGAAGCCAACGAAAAGCGCCAGCGCGAACGCCCAGCCGACGAGCGTGTTCTTGTTCAATTCCAGCGCCGCAAACCACAAAAGGGCATAGACGCCCAGACCGATGCAAAATGCCATCACCGTTCTCCCCCTTCGTACTCAAAATCCGATTCTCCCGCGACCTCTACGCCCGCGTCCCGCAGCGCCTCCGCCGCGACGCCCCAGCCGTGGATCAGCGCGCCGGAGAAGCTGCCGTCGTAGATCTCCCCGCTGCCGCAGGAGGGGCTGCGCTCCTTCAAGAGCGCGCGCGTGCAGCCGTGTTCGCGTGCGAGGCGCAGCGCCTCGGCCGCGCCGCGCTCGAAGAAGGCCGTCACGTCCTCCCCCGCGCGATTCACGACGCGCCCGCTGCGCCGTTCACTCGGGATGCGCGGCGTGGGCAGGCCGCCGTCCCGCTCGGGGCAGACCGGGATCAGCTCGAAGCGCGCGCGCAGCTTCTCGAGCTTATCCGCCGCGAGCGGCTGGGAAGCGCCGTCGTAGCGGCAGCGCTCGCCGAGGAGACACGCGCTGATGAGCAGTTTTTCCAAGAGCATCCCTCCCGCGTTCGTTTTCTTCACAGCGACAGCATATCACAGAAAGCGCGGGAGGGAAAGCCTTTTTTTGGCTGTTCCAAGGCCGCCGCGGCCGGAGGCGTGCAGGCTCGCTCTGTCGGCTCGGTCTCGGGCATTATGCACAAGCAGCGCCTGAAATAACAAGATTTTTCCCGGCTCGTATTGACAAAATGACGGGGCGGAACTATAATTGCCTCAGTCATTTCGGTGACATATCAAAAAAGTGAGGAGAGAAAAAGTCATGAAAAAGCTGCTTGCCCTGTTCCTTGTGCTGACGATGCTGCTCTGCCTGGTTCCGGCCGCCTTTGCCGCCGACGAGATCACGCTCGACGTCATCATCTGCCAGTACGGCCCCAACACCAACGACTGGTTCCTCGGCACCGGCATGAACGGCACGAACTTTGTGGACAAGTTTGAGGCCGAGAACCCCGGCATCAAGCTGAACCTCGAGGTCGTCTCCTGGAACGACGTACACCAGGTCGTCGACACCCGGATCGCGAACAACAACGCGCCCGACATCCTGAACATCGACACCTTCTCCGAGTTCGTCCCCGACGGGCTGCTGATGCCCGTGAGCGACTACTGCCCGGAGGAGCTGTACAACGACTTCTTCCCCGCCTTCATCGCCGAGTCCGTGATCGACGGTACCGTGTGGGCCGTGCCCGATCTGGCCTCCGCCCGCGCGCTGTTCTACAACGTCGATCTGCTCGCCGAGGCGGGCGTCGAGGTCCCCACCACCTGGGCTGAGCTCGAGGACGCCTGCCAGGCGATCATCGACTTCTATGACGGCGAGGTCTATCCCTGGGGCATCGACATGACCACCGACGAAGGCCAGGCCGCCTTCGCCTACTACGCCTGGGGCAACGGCGGCGGCTTTGTCGACGCGGACGGCAACTGGGCGCTCAACTCCCCCGAGAACGTCGAGGCTGTGAAGTTTGCCGTCGGCCTTGTGGAGAAGGGCTACACCAACCCCAACCCCGCCACCCAGACCCGCTATGACCTGCAGGATATGTTCGCCGCCGGCAAGCTGGCCATGGTCATCGCGCCGAACCAGCTGCCCACCTACGTCGCCGACAAGGGCGGCGAGATCAATATGGCGACCGCCGGTATCCCCGCCAACGAGGGCAAGACCTCCTCCTCCGTCGGCGTCATGGACCGCGTGATGGCCTTCAAGGACGACTCCGCTCCCGATCAGGCCGCGCGCAACGAGGCCATCGGCAAGTTCCTGAAGTTCTTCTACGGTCCCGAGAACTATGTCGGCTGGGTCAGCATGGAGGGCTTCCTGCCCGCCGTCAACTCCGCCGTTGAGGCTCTGGTCGCGTCCGATCCCTCCTTCGAGGCCTGGCTCGACGTGCTCGCCACCTGCCAGTTCTACCCCGCCGCCAAGGCCGAGTGGGCGCAGGTTCGCCAGGGCGTCACCACCGTGGAGCAGGACGCTCTGATCGGCGGCGACGTGCAGGCCGGTCTGGACGCGCTCCAGGCGGCTGTCGCCGGTTGAAGCGCAGCGCTTTTGTAGAACGTAGGGGCGACCCTTGTGGTCGCCCGTGCGGAATCATTCAGATATGCAGAAAAGCTGGGCGTATTCGTAACGAGCTGCGAATTCGCCCAACTTTTTCACAAACACGAAAGAATCTGCTGCCGGGCGACCGCGAGGGTCGCCCCTACAAAAGGGGGTAAACCCGTGTATTCCATTCAGAGCAAGCGCAGGTGGGAGCCCTATGTCTGGCTGCTGCCGAGCCTCGTGCTGATCGCGGTCTTTGTCGTGTTCCCGATCTTCATCGTCTTCAAGCTCTCGTTCAGCGAGATCTCCCAGGGCGGGGTGATCGGCGGCTTCATCGGCCTGGATAATTACATCGAGGCCGTGAAGCTCCCTGCCTTCAAGACCGTGATGCTCAACACCCTCTGGTGGGTGCTCTCCGTCGTCGGGCTCTCCACCCTGCTGGGCTTCGTGATCGCGCTCGTGCTGAACCAGAAGTTCCGCGGGCGCAAGATCGCGCGCTCGATCCTGGTCTTCCCCTGGGCGACCTCGCTGGTCATCCAGGCCTCCGTCTGGAACTACATCATCAAGTACGAATACGGCAACCTCAACAACGTCCTGCTCAATCTCGGCATCCTCAATCACGCCGTCAACTGGCGCGCGAGCTATCCGGTCGAATTTATTTGGGAGTGCGCGGTCGGCGTCTTCGTCACGGTGCCCTTCGTGGCCTTTTGCGTGCTCGCGGGCTTGCAGAGTATCGACGGCTCGCTGTATGAGGCCGCCACGGTGGACGGCGCGGGCTTCTGGAGCAAGCTCTGGAAGATCACCCTGCCGATGGTGCGCCCCTCGCTGACCGTGAGCACCGTGCTGAACATCATCTACGTCTTCAATTCCTTCCCCATCGTCTACACCATGACCAAGGGCGCGCCCGCGCACAAGACGGACACGATGATCACCTACCTCTACATGCTCTCCTTCTACGAGCGCAGGAAGGGCCCCGCGACGGCGCTCTCCGTCATCGGCTTTCTGATCCTCTGTCTCTGCGCGGGGATCTACATGATGAGCGTGATGCGAAAGGAGGAGGACGTATGACGGCTTCCCCCGAAAGGCGCGCGCAGAACCGCCGCGCGCTGCTTTTGCTGCTCGTCGGGCTGCTGCTGAGCGCTATCGTCTGCTCGCTGCCGCTCTACAGCTTCACCGCGAACGTGTACACCAAGAAGTCCGGCAACACCTTCGTCGGGGATGAGAAGTACCGGCAGGCGCGCGAAGAGCTGGAGGCGGTCGCGGAGGAGTACCGCGCGCAGGGCTTCGACATGGAGATCAGCGAGAGCGTCCTGGAGCGCGTGAACTCCAAGGGCGAGACGACCTCGCTCATCACCTTCAGCCTCCGCCAGCGCTATACGAAGAGCCTTTGGAGCTTCCTCGGCTCGGGCTTTCCATCCGGGAAGCTGCTCGGGCTGCTGCTGTTCTGGCTGCTCGGCTGCGGCTGCACGGCGCTCGCCGGCTGCCGGGGCTCGATGGAGACGCTGCCGCGCTTTCTCGACGGGCGCTGCAAAAGGCAGCGCACGGAGGCCTGTGTGCTGGCTCTGCTCGCGCTGCTGCTTGTGCCGGTTTTCGTGCTGACGAACAACGTGCTCTTCTCCCGCCGCCTCGGGCTCTACAGCGCGGGGCTTTTGGAGGCCGGCAAGGGGCGCTTCTACGGGCTCTGCGACCGCTTTTTGTTTGGCGGGCAGATGGGCGAGAGCATCGAGGCCGCGCTCAGCGGGCTCGAGATGCACGTCTCGCCGCTCGTGTGGCTGCTGCTGCCGACGATCTTCCTTTGTCTGCTCGCGGCGATCGAGCTGCGGCGCGGGGAGATCAAAAACACGCTCCTGCGGGGGCTTTTGTACTTCTTCGTGATCGTGGTCTGTCTCGTCACGCTCTATCCCTACTACGTCATGACGATCACGGCCTTCCGCTCCAACGCGGAGACGCTGGACATGTATTTCCTGCACCTCTTCCCGACGAAGTGGATCTGGAGCAACCTCTCGGATATCGTCCACCGGGGTGTGCCGCGCTATCTGCTCAACTCCCTCTTCGTCGCCGGCGGCGCGACCGCGCTCGCGATGCTCTGCGGCATCCCGGCGGCCTACGCCATGGCGCGCATGAGCTTCAAGGGCAAGAAGGCCTTTCTGGGCTTTGTCATCATGAGCCAGATGTTCTCCCCGGTCGTGCTGCTGATCGGCATCTCCCAGCTCATGAACACCCTGCACCTCAACGACACGCTCTGGGGCCTCATGCTCATCAACGCCGCCTTCAACCAGGCCTTCGCGATCTGGCTGCTGCGCGGCACCTTCGTGTCCATCTCCCCGGAGATGGAGCAGGCCGCGCTGATCGACGGCTGCGGCACGGTCGGCGCGCTCACGCGGGTGCTGATCCCGATGGCCGCGCCCGGCATCGTGACGGCGCTGATCTTCGTGTTCATCAACGCCTGGAACGAGTACACGATCTCCACGGTGCTGATCTCCACGGCCTCGAACCGGCCCATCACCGTCGGCATCACGCAGTTCTCATCCTTCAACATGATCGAGTGGCAGTACCTCTTCGCGGCCTCCCTGCTCGCGACGATCCCGGTGGTCATCCTCTTCATGAGCATCGAAAAGCACCTGACCTCCGGCCTCACCTCCGGCGGCGTGAAGGGATAGTCGCGCATATTTTCACATTGACGGTTGACACGGCCGGGTTTTTGTCGTAAACTACGCACATTGAGAGACAAGGACGTCTCGCAGGCTTTTCTGCGCGTCCCTGTCTCTCTTTTTCTTTTTTGGGAGGGATATGTATGTGTTCCATCATGGGTTTTACCTCCGGCCTTTTGCCGCCGGAAGCCTTTCTGCCGTATTTTGAGCGCACGAAGTCCCGCGGGCCGGACATGTCCCGCGTCGANNATGCAGCCCTTTCATCTCAAGGGCGATATGTGCGTCTGCAACGGCGAGCTGTATCTCTTCCGCCCGCTGAAAAAGGAGCTGGAGGACGAGGGCTATGTCTTCCAGAGCGATTCCGACTGCGAGATCATCCTGCCGCTCTATCACCGCTACGGGCTCGATATGTTCCGGCGGCTGGACGCGGAATTCGCGATGATCCTCTACGACGGCGAGACGGGCGGCTTTATCGCCGCGCGCGACCCCATCGGCATCCGCCCGCTGTTCTACGGACAGCTCGCCGACGGGAGCACGGTCTTCGCGAGCGAGGCCAAGAACCTCGTCGGCCTGTGCGAGAGAGTTCTGCCCTTCCCGCCGGGGCATTACTGGAAGGACGGCGTCTTCACCCGCTACGCCGATCTGACGACGGTGGAGCGCTATGTCGGCGGCGATCTGGACACGATCTGCGCGAAGATCCGCGAAAAGCTGATCCTCGGCGTGGACAAGCGCCTGGACGCGGACGCGCCGCTGGGCTTTCTGCTCTCCGGCGGGCTGGATTCCAGCCTCGTCTGCGCCATCTCCGCGCGCATTCTCGGCAAGCACGTGCGCACCTTCGCCATCGGCATGGACACGGACGCCATCGACCTCAAGTACGCCCGCTGCGCCGCGGACTACATCGGCGCGGAGCACACCGAGGTCTACATGACGCGGCAGGAGGTGCTGGACTCTCTGGAGGAGGTCATCGCCGCGCTCGGCACCTGGGACATCACCACGATCCGCGCCAGCATGGGCATGTACCTCTGCTGCAAGGCCATCCACGAGCGCACGGATATCCGCGTCCTGCTCACCGGGGAGATCAGCGACGAGCTCTTCGGCTACAAGTACACGGACTTTGCCCCCTCGCCGGAGGAGTTCCAGCGGGAGGCCAAAAAGCGCGTCGACGAGCTCTATATGTACGACGTGCTGCGCGCCGACCGCTGCATCTCCGTCAACTCCCTCGAGGCGCGCGTCCCCTTCGGCGACCTGGAGTTCGTGAAATACGTCATGTCCATCGACCCGGCGCTCAAGATGAACCGCTACAACATGGGCAAATACCTGCTGCGCCACGCCTTTGAAAAGGATCACCTGCTGCCCGACGAGATCCTGTGGCGGCAGAAGGCGGCCTTCTCCGACGCGGTGGGCCACTCGATGGTGGACGACCTCAAGGCTTACGCCGAGAGCCTGTACACCGACGCGGAGTTTGAACAGAAGCGGCGGCTCTACGCCTATAAGCCGCCCTTTACGAAGGAGAGTCTGCTGTACCGGGAGCTCTTCGAGAAGCACTATCCCGGCCAGGCGGAGATGATCGCGGACTACTGGATGCCGAACCGGAGCTGGCCGGGCTGCGACGTGAACGACCCCTCCGCCCGCGTCCTGTCCAACTACGGCGCAAGCGGCGCATGATACAGTTCAGTGAACAGCGGCCGGTGAATAGTATGATCACCGGCCACTGGCCGCCGGGGCTGGGAAAGATACTTTCCCAGCCCCGGTTTTATTCTTATCCGTATCTATTCAGTCTTTGTCATGGCTTCGCGAACGAAGCGAGTCGAAGGATCTTTTTTTATTCCGGGATAGGATTCTTCCGGCCATGGGCTCTACGGCTCCTCAGAATGACACGGAGGACTGAAGCGATACTCTTATCCAAGCTTCTCGAGCGCGATCCGCATTCTCCGCAGCGTCTCGGCCTTGCCGAGGATGCGGCAGATCTCGACCGCGCCGCCGGGGGTCACGGCCTTGCCCGCCGCCGCGATGCGCACGGGCCACATGACCTTCGCGTTCTTCTCCCCGCGCTCCTCGGCGAGGGCGGCCATCGTGTTCAGGATATGCTCGTCGTCCCACTTGTCCAGCGCCTCGAAGCGGGGCAGCAGCGCCGTGAGCACCGCCTTGGAGCTCGCGGCGTCGGACTTCGACTTCTTGTGCGTGAAGAGCTCGAGGCCGTACTCCGGAAGCGCGTCAAAGAAATCGACCTTCTCGGGGATCTCGGTCAGCACCTCGGTGCGCTGCTGGAGCAGGGCGGCGACGGCGGCGGCGTCAATGGCGGGATTCTTCACTTCACAGTCTGCCGGATATAGGGCTCGGCGGCCTTGGCGAAGTCCTCCGCACTCATATTGCGGATGTAGGTGGCGTTAAAGTAGCGCAGCTTCTCGATATCGAAGATGGCCGGGGACTTGGAGATGCCGCTCATCTCGAAGACCGCTTTCAGCTCGTCGAGCGAGAAGATCTCCTGCTCGCCGCGCGGGCTCCAGCCGAGCAGCGCGACGTAGTTGAGCACGGCGTCGGTCAGATAGCCCTGGGCGATCAGATCCTCGTAGGAGGGGTCGCCGTGGCGCTTGGACATCTTGTTCTGCTGGTCGCGCATGACCGGCGAGCAGTGGACGTACTTCGGGATCTCCCAGCCGAAGCCCTCATAGAGCAGGTTGTACTTCGGCGCGGAGGACAGGTACTCGCTGCCGCGCACGACATGGGTGATGCCCATGAGGTGGTCGTCCACGACGTTTGCGAAGTTGTAGGTGGGCAGGCCGTCGCGCTTCATGAGCACCTGATCGTCCAGCGTCTTGTTCTCCACCGTGATGTCGCCGAAGATCTCGTCGTGGAAGGTGGTCGTCCCCTCCTGGGGGATGCGCTGGCGGATGACATAGGGCTCGCCCGCGGCGGCGCGGCGCTCGGACTCCTCACGGCTCAGGAAGCGGCAGGGGTTCGCCGCGCGGTCAAAGTCCCCGCTGTCCTCCTCGCTCTCGGCCTTCTCGCAGAAGCAGCGGTAGGCGTGTCCCTTCTCGACCAGCAGCTCCGCATACTTCCCGTAGAAGGGGCGGCGCTCGGTCTGCACATAGGGGCCGACGGGGCCGCCCACGTCCGGGCCCTCGTCGTGCTCGAGATGGCACTCCGCCATCGTCTTGTAGATCACATCCACCGCGCCCTCGACCAGGCGGCCCTGGTCGGTATCCTCGATGCGCAGGATGAACTTGCCGCCGCCGTGGCGGGCGATCAGGTAGGTATAGAGCGCCGTGCGCAGATTGCCGACGTGCATATAGCCGGTGGGAGAGGGCGCGAAGCGCGTGCGCACCTCGCCGTGCGGGATGCGGCGTTCCATATCGTCAAACCAGGTCATGTCCATCGTTGATATCTCCTTATCAATAAAAATGAAAAATGAAAAAGTGTTGTGTCCGCTGCGCGGACGGATCGGGAAAGGCGCACTGCACGGAACCCTGCACGGCTTTTGCTCAGCGAAGGCAGCGTTCAGATCATGCAGAATGTGCAGGAAAACGGCAGGCCGGTAAATCCTGCATGTTCTGAACCATCTGCATGATTACCTATCCATACAGGAATCATGCAGGATCCGCCATTCCGGGTAACAGTTCACCCCATGTCATTCTGAGGAGCCAACAGGCGACGAAGAATCTTATCGTTACGCAGTAACCGGGGAAAGATTCTTCGCTTGCGCTCAGAATGACACAGGGGCTGAACTGTTACCATTCCGGCAGCCTCCTAATCTTATTTTACATTTTCCCAGTTGTCAAGACGCATTTCTTTTGGTAGAATAAAAAACCGTCATAGAAACAGCGAAAGCCCCGCATTCGCGGCGCTTGTGTGAATCCCGCCGCGCGGAGTGATTCCAATCCGTCGCGAAGCGACACCGCAATTATTCATTTTTCATTTTTCATTATTCATTATACTAAAGGAGATATACGATGGACTCTCACGTGTCTGCTGATTCTCTCGTGCCTGCGAAGAAGGTCATGCTCTCGGGCATCAAGCCCACGGGCGATCTCACGCTCGGCTCCTATCTCGGTGCCATCAAGAACTGGGCGGAGCGCGCCGAGCAGTACGACTGCTATTATTTCATGGCCGATCTGCACGCGCTCACCACGCGCAACAACCCCGCCGATCTGCGCCGCCGCACGCTCGAGCAGCTCGCGCAGTACGTCGCCTGCGGCCTCGACCCGGAGAAGAACACGCTCTTTCTGCAAAGCCACGTCCACCAGCACGCCGAGCTCGGCTGGGTGCTCAACTGCTATACGATGTTCGGGGAGCTCAGCCGCATGACGCAGTTCAAGGACAAGAGCGCGAAGAACGCCGAGAACATCAACGGCGGCCTCTTCACCTATCCCGCGCTGATGGCCGCGGATATCCTGCTCTACCAGCCCGATTACGTCCCCGTGGGCGAGGATCAGAAGCAGCACGTCGAGCTCACGCGCGACGTGGCGCAGCGCTTCAACAATCTCTACGGCGAGACCTTCAAGGTGCCCGAGCCCTGGATCCCCAAGGTCGGCGCGCGCGTGATGGATCTGCTCGACCCGACGAGCAAGATGTCCAAGTCCGACGAGATCGGCAACGGGCGCGTCTGCCTGATGGACGATCCGGCGGACATCATGCGCAAGTTCAAGCGCGCCGTCACCGATTCCGAGAGCGGCGCGGGCTGCGTGCGCTTTGACCCGGAGCGAAAGCCGGGCGTGGCCAATCTCATGCAGATCTACGCCGCCTGCACCGGCAAGAGCTTCGCGGAGATCGAACGGGAGTTTGCCTCCGCGGGCTACGGCGTCTTCAAGCCCGCCGTCGGCGAGGCCGTCGTGGAGACCCTGCGCCCCATCCGCGAGGAGGCCGAGCGCATGATGAAGGACAAGGTCTTCCTCAACGAGCTGTGCAAGACCGGCGCGGAGAAGGCCGCGTATATCGCGAACAAGACCCTGCGCAAGGTCTATAAGAAGGTCGGCCTCGTCGCGCCGAACTGAGGACGCCGAGGGAGACAGAGACATGATCCCACATTTGATTCCCCGTTTTCTCATCCCGCACTTCGAGGACTGGGTGCGCATCGGCCTGGCCTTCCTCGTCGGGCTGCTCGTCGCCTGGCTGCTGACCCCGCCGGTCAAGCGCTTCGCCGAGCACGTCGGCGCGATCGACGTGCCGAAGGACGCGCGGCGCGTCCACGATCACCCGATCCCCCGCATGGGCGGGCTTGCGATCTTCTCGGGCTTTCTGCTCTCGGTGCTGCTGTTTGTGAACATCAGCACGCAGGTGCTCGGTCTGCTGGTCGGCGCGCTGATCATCGTCGTGATGGGCGCGGTGGACGATATCGTGTCGCTCAAGCCCGGCGTGAAGCTGCTCGGGCAGCTCGTCGCCGCCGTCGTCGCCATCCGCAGCGGCATCGTCTTCGAGAACATCTCCAACCCCAACTTTCTCTCCCCCGAGACGTACATCTTCGTCGGCTGGCTTTCCGTGCCGCTGACCCTGCTCTGGATCGTCGGCTGCACCAACGCCGTGAACCTCATCGACGGGCTTGACGGCCTCGCGGTCGGCGTCTCGGCCATCGGCTCGCTCACGATGCTCATCATCTCGCTCTACGTCTCCGAGCCCGTGGTCTCGATCCTGCTCGCGGCGCTGGTCGGCGCCTGCATCGGCTTCATGCCCTTCAACCTGAACCCCGCCAAGATCTTCATGGGCGACGTCGGCTCGCAGTTTCTGGGCTATGTGCTCGCGACCGTGTCGATCATGGGCATGTTCAAATTCCACGCGATCATCAGCTTCTTCGTGCCGGTGCTCGCGCTCGCCGTGCCGCTCGCGGACACGACCTTCGCCTTCGTGCGGCGCATCGCCCACGGGCAGAGCCCCTTCAAGGCCGACCGCGGGCATCTGCACCACCGCCTGCTCGCGGCCGGGATGAGCCAGAAGCAGGCCGTCGCCGTGATCTACGGGGTCTCGGCCGTGTTCGGGCTCATCGCCCTGCTCATCACCGGCGAGGGGCTTCCGATGCGCGTGATCTGCCTCGTGCTGGCTCTCGCGATCTCCATTGTCGTCTGGCTCATCTCCTTCCGCTCCGGCCGCGCGCGCGAGGCGAAAAAGCAGGGCGCGGAGGCGCTTTCACAGCAGGAAGAGCCCGCCCATCACGATTAACAGGTCGCTGTCCCCGGTCTCCCGGTACATGAGGTAGAGGATCAGCAGCAGGAGGATATCCTCCGTCTCGAGCTTCTCCGTGAGCCCCGGCAGCAGCCGCCCGAGCGAGGCGAGCATCCCCGGCTCGCTCTGCGGCGGCGGGGGCGGCAGCGGGCGCGGTGGAAGCGGGGGAGGCGGCGCGGTATGCTCCTCCACGCGGCGCACCTGCCCGGTGTTGCCCTGATAGCGGTTATACACGCCCCTCCCCCTCTCCGAAGGCCAGCTTCGCCAGACGGCTCAGGCGCGCGAGCTTCAGCGCCCGCTCCAGCTTCTCGCGGCGCCGGGGCGCGAGATACGGCTCCAGCGCCCGCAGCATCCCCTGCCTGCCGCCCGTCTCGCCGTCGTCGCGCAGGAGCTTCGCCGCCTTCGCGAGCAGCGAGGCGTCGAGGCCGAGCTCCGGCGGAGCGCTCTCCGCAGGCTTTGCCTCCGTATCCCCGCCGCCCATGAGCGACTGGGCGAGGCGGCTCAGCTCCTCCATCTGCGCCGGATCGTTCAGCACCTGCTGGATGCGCTCCTCCCACTCCCCCACGGCCTCAGCCCCCCTTCCGCTACTTCTCCATCAGCTCCTCGACGCTGCGCGCGAGGCGCTGTCCCTCGGGCGAGCTGAGCACCCCGCGCAGCAAGCTCGCGAGCGCCGCAGAGTCCCCGCTGCGCGCCGCCCGCGCTACCGCCGCCGCGTCAAGCGAGCGCGCCACGCGCTGCCCGTCGTCCGATTCCGCAAGGCTCTTGAGCGCCCCGGTCTTGCCCCGGCGCTCGAGCTCCTTCCCCAGCTCTTCAAAATCCGGCACGATCCCCGCTCCTTTCCCAGTCTATGCAGCTTTTCCGCAAATCTTTCCTGTTTGGAGGCGTCACCCATGCTCAAGGCCGCCGTCTTCTCCGATACGCACATGAACACCGCCAAAATGCTCCGCGCCGTCCGGGACTGCAAGCCCGACGCGCTCATCCATCTCGGCGACCACGCGCGCGATACCGCCTGCCTGCGGCGCGAGTTTCCCGAGCTGCCCCTGTACAGTGTACGCGGCAACTGCGATACCGGTGACAGCGCGCCGGACACGCTCACCGTCTCCCTCGGCCCGGTCAAGGTCTTTCTCACCCACGGCCACCTCTACAACGTGCGCTGGACGCCGACGAATCTCGTCTTCGCCGCGCAGGAGGCCGGCGCGCGCCTCGCGCTCTTCGGCCACACGCACGAGCCGATGAACGAGGAGATCGGCGGGGTCTGGCTCCTGAACCCCGGCACCGCCGGGCAGGGGCGCTCTTGCAGCTACGCGACGATCAACGTCTGCGACAACGGCGCCTTTCTCTGCGAGATTCACGATATGAAGTAAACGCGGGGACGCGCTTCCCCGCCGGGGAGGGGCTTGTTCCTCCCGGCAACGAAGCCAAAACATGAAGACAGCTGCGGCGAATTCGTAAATACGCGAATTCGCCGCAGCTTCGTTATAGAGCATCTATTATGGGGGATCGGAAAGCTTCGCCCTTCGCGACCCCTTCTTATTCCCATCCGTCGGCGAGGCCGACACCAGGATTATTNNCTGTTGAGGATGAGGTCGTAGTTCTCCCGCTCGCCCCAGACCTGATCGGTGTAATAGCGGTAATAGCTCCCGCGATCCTTGTCTACCTGGCGCACAAGCTTCTTCGCCTGCTCCTCGGTGAGCTGCTGGCGCTGCATCATCGTCTTCACGCGGAAGCCCTCGTCGGCCATGATGAACACGCGCACGAGGTTTTCCTTCTTGCGCAGCACATAGTCCGCGCAGCGGCCGACGAAGACGCAGCCGTCCTTCTCCGCGAGGCTGCGGATCGCGTCGAACTGCGCGGCGGCGACCTGCATGTTCAGCCGGAAGCCCTCGCTGAAGCCGAGATAGTGCGGCACGGGGACGATGTAGGGCGAGACGCGCTTCTCGTCGTAGGAGTGCAGGATCTCCTTGCAGAACTCGGAGTTCTCCGCCGCGTGATCCACGATCTCCTTGTCATAGCAGGCGTAGCCGAGCTCCTGCGCCAGGGCGCGGGCGATATCGTGGCCGCCGCTGCCGTGCTCTCTGCCGATGGTGATGATCATAGTCCTTACCCCTTTCCGGAATCTTTGTATTGATTGTACAACAGCGCCGGGGAAATTTCAAGAAGAATCAGCGATTCTTCCGCATAGATTGGTTCCAGCAAGCCCTGTCGCCTCCGCCGTGCCAGCCTGAGCGCAGCAGAAGGATCCTTCGCCGCTGCCGTTCCTCAGAATGACACGGCGATTCAGGACAGCCGCGCCGCCGAGAGGAGCCCGTCGATGCCGAACCGCCGCCTTGCATCCAACACCGCCCTGCTCACCGCCTCGTCGCTGCTGATGAGTGCGATCGGCATGGCCTTTCAGACCTGGCTCGTCTCCCGCATGGGGCCGAGCGGGATCGGGCTGTACCAGCTCACGCTCTCGGTGACGAACCTCGCCGCGACCTTCGCGATCTCGGGCGTGCGCTTCGCCTCGACGCGCCTCGTGGCCGAGGAGCTCGGGGCGGAGCGCTTCGAGGGGGTGCAGGGGGCGATGCGCCGCTGCCTCGGCTACGCCGCCTTCTTCGGCTGCGCGGCGGGGCTGATCCTCTATCTGCTCGCGGCTCCGCTCGGCGCTCTCGCGATCCGCGATCTGCGCGCCGTGCCGTCCCTGCGCCTCGCGGCGCTCTCGATGCCCTGCATCTCGCTCTGCTCGGCGCTCTCGGGCTGCTTCACCGCCTGCGGGCGCGTCTGGAAGAGCGCGCTCGTGCATCTTGTCGAACAGCTCCTCGGTATCGCGCTCGCGGCGCTCTTTCTCAGCCGGGTGCAGGGCGGCGATCTCGCGCGCGCCTGCGCCGCCGTGACCCTCGGGCGTCTGCTCGCGGACTGGGTCTCCCTCGCGCTGCTGCTGCTCGCCTGGCGCTTCGACCGCGCGGGGCATGTCGCCGAGCGCGAGCCTCCCCCCGCCCTGACCGGGCGGCTGCTGCGCATCGCCCTGCCGCTGGCCGTGTCCGCTTACGCGCGCAGCGCCCTCGGCACCGCGCAGCACCTGCTGATCCCGCGCGGCCTGCGCGCCGCGGGCTTCTCGGCTGAGACCGCCCTCGCGGGCTACGGCATTTTGCAGGGCATGGCGCTGCCGGTCGTGTTCTTCCCGGCCTGCGTGCTCGTCTCGCTCGCCGAGCTCACCGTCCCCCTGCTGACCGAGGCGCAGGTGCGCGGCGACGGGCGGACGATCCGCCGCACGAGCGACGCCCTGCTGCGCCGCAGCCTCCTCTACGCCCTCGGCGCGGGGCTGTTTCTGCTCGTCTGCGCCGAGCCGCTGGGCTGGTATCTCTACAAAAGCAGAGCAGCCGGACGCTATATCCGGCTGCTCGCTCCTCTGATCCCCGTGATGTACCTCGATATGACCGTGGACGGCTGCCTCAAGGGTCTCGGCGAGCAGCTCTACAGCATGGGCGTGAACATCGCCGAATCCCTGCTCGGCCTCGTGCTCGCGCTCTGGCTGCTCCCGCGCTACGCCCTCGGCGGCTATATCGCGCTCGTGTACCTGACGGAGGGTTTCAATTTTGCGCTCAGTCTTGGGCGGCTTCTTTCCGTGCTTTCCGGCGGTCATCGCCCTTGTGGAGGATCGGCGAGATGCGCTTATACAGCAGCAGCGTCAGCAGCGACACCACGCAGCCCTTGAGCAGATTGAAGGGCACCACCGCGTAGAGCACGAGCGTCGAGACGCTGGTGATATGGGCGTTGACCTTCGTGCCCATGCCGACGATGACCTCCATCGGCATGCCGAAGAGCGCGGCGAACTTGGGCAGCAGATAGATCGCGTTGAAGGCGCTGCCGAACACGGTCATGACCAGGGTGCCGACGGCGAGGCCGATCAGGGCGCTGCGGCGGCTGGGCTTCGCGTGATAGACCATGCTCGCCGGGAGCACGAAGGAGCAGCCGACGGCGAAGTTGGCAAAGTCGCCGACAAAGGCGGTGGAGGTGCCCTTGAGCAGGAGCTTGATGCAGACCTTGATGAGCTCCGCCACGACGCCGGCCACCGGCCCGAGATAGAAGGTGCAGATCAGCACGGGCAGCTCGCTCAGGTCGATCTTATAGAAGCTCGGCGCGAAGAACAGCGGGATCTCCATGAGCATCAGCACGCCCGCCATCGTGGAGAAGATGGCGGTATAGGTGATATAGTGCGTGTCCGAGAAGGCCTTGCGGTTCTTGACCAGTACGCGCTCGGCCAGCACGGCCAGCAGCACGAGCCCCGCGAAGACCGCGAGGCAGACGAGGATGAATTTCAGGTTTTCCATTTTGACCCCTCCTAAAAAAATGACGCCCGAAGACCCTTCGATCTTCAGGCAAAACAGGACAGGACAGGCATAGCAACAGATTTATACCCGTCTTCTTCCATCCAGACTGTACTGTCGGTCCCGGAATCGCACCGGGTCAGCCTTTCGGCTCGCGGACTGTTTTCTCACCGCCGGTCGGGAATTTCACCCTGCCCTGAAGACAAGGAGAGTATAGCACCGTTTTCTGCCTTTGACAAGAGGCAGTTTCGGGGTTACAATAAGGAAAACCAGGCGGAGAGGAGGGACGCGCATGGACGAACGAAACGCACGCTGCTGCTTTACCGGGCGGCGGCCGCAGCATCTGCCCTGGGGTATGCGGGAGGACGACGCCCGCTGTCTGCGGCTCAAGGCGGAGCTCGCCGCGCGGCTGGACGGGCTGTACGAGGCCGGGTATCGCGAATTTATCTGCGGGATGGCGCTCGGCTGCGATATGTATTTCGCCGAGGCCGTGCTGGCCCTGCGTGAAAAACACCCCGACGTGCGCCTCGAGGCGGCCATCCCCTGCGGCGACCAGCCCGAGCGCTGGAATCGCGCGCAGCGCCTGCGCTACAACGCCCTGCTCGACCGCTGCGACAAGGTAACGGTTCTGCAGATCCGCTACACGCCCGACTGCATGATGCGCCGCAACCGCTATATGGTCGACCGCTCCTCCCTGCTGCTCGCCTGCACCGACGGGCAGCCCGGCGGCACGCTGAACACCGTCGTCTACGCGATGGAGCAGGGGCTCGAGCTCGTGACGGTAGAGATCGGCGGGGAATGAGGAGTCAGGAATTAGAAGTTATGTAAACCAAACGCGGTCTCATTTGTTATCATCCGTCCGCGAAGCGGACTCCGCAGCCTCTCATTCCTCGTTCCCGGCTCCTCACTTGCAGCAAATCTCCCGTCTCTGCATAGACTAAGCCGGGAGGCTTGCTATGAACCAGACCTATTTTCTCGGCGCCAACTCGCGGGACGGCTTTGCCTCGCTGTACCGGCACTTCCCCGGCGACGACGGCGCGTATCTGCACATCCTCAAGGGCGGCCCCGGCACGGGCAAATCCGGCTTCATGCGGCGCATCGGCGCGGCGGCGGAGGCGCGCGGGCTCGAGGTCCACTACGTTCTCTGCTCGGGCGACCCCGATTCGCTCGACGGCGTGTATCTGCCCGCGCGCAAACTCGCCTGGGTGGACGGCACCGCGCCGCACAGCCTCGAGCCGCGCTGCTTCGGCGCGGACGGGGAGTACCTGAACCTCGGGCGCTTCTGCCGCACGCCGCTCGCCGCTATTGACCGCGAGCGCGTCTGTGCGCTCAACCGGCAGTATCAGGCGCTCTACCGCGAGGTCTACCGCCTGCTCGCGCTCGAACGCCCGGCTGAGGCGCCCGTCGGCGCGCGCCGGACGGCGGAGGAGCTGCTGCGCGGCGTATCCCTCGGCGACGAGCGCCCCTGCGCGCCGGAGCGCCGCTTCCTGCGCGCGGTGAGCTGCAAGGGCGAGCTGACGCTGGACGGCGAGATCGAAAAGCTGTGCGGCCGCATCGAGCCGGTCACGGCCGCGGAGCTCGCCGCGCTCTCGCTGGACTTGCAGCGGCGCGGGCTGCACGCGATCCGCTGCCCCTCGCCGCTCGATCCCGCGCGGCTGGAGGCGCTGCTGCTGCCCTGGGCGGACGCGGCCTACCGCGCGCCGGTCACGGCTCACGCGCCGCGCTCCGCGCTCGACACGCTGCGCGAGGCCAAGGCGCTGCACGACGAGCTCGAGGCCGTCTACCGGCCCTATATGGACTTCGCCGCGCTGACGGCCTTCACGGACGAGACCGCGGCAAGGCTGTTTTCGGACTAAAAGACTGTCTCCCCGCCTTTCGGCAGGGAGACAGATTCTTTTTATACTACGCTGATGACGGCATAAGTCCCGGCGGACATGATCGCCGCGGCGATGCAGACCCCGACGATGATCGCGGGCGCGGCCTGCCTGACGCGCAGGTTCAGCAGCGCCGCGATCAGCGCGCCCGTCCAGGCCCCGGTGCCGGGCAGCGGGATCGCCACGAAGAGCAGCAGCCCCCAGGGGCCGACGCGCTGCACGACCTCGCTCTTGCCGCTGGCCTTACTCTCCATGCGGGTGATGATGCCGTCCAGCCGCCGATCCCGCCCGCGCAGCCACGCGAAGACGCGCTCAATGTAGACGATGATGAAGGGCACGGGCAGAAGGTTCCCCAGCAGCGCGGCGCTCAGCGCGAGCGGGTAGCTCAGCCCCATCGCGATGCCGGTGGGCAGCCCCACGCGCAGCTCGATGATCGGCACCATCGAGATCAGAAAGGTCAGTATCCATTTCCCCAGGGTGGTCCCGGTAAACCACGCAGTCATTCAGGTCTCTCCACTTTCACACATAGTGATGTTTAGTATAGCACAATCCATGCGCCCTGACAAGCGTATCCGAGATATTCTTCCCGCTCAGGCATAAAGAATCGGTAACAGCTCAG
>LXOW01090090.1_pt2 | contig 39312 bp, 32 predicted proteins | sample 1368591 | NCBI WGS metagenome assembly LXOW01 (sample SAMN04884650, study PRJNA319009) | bovine gut metagenome | isolation source: Cow rumen | host: Bos taurus | place: Italy: Legnaro (PD) | collected 2014-07-09
GGCAGGAAAGGCTGATGGTCGAGTCATTTCTGAGATTGTAAAGAAACTCTTGGCATAAACTTAGATTTTATGTTTGGAATTAGTGGCACAATAATGGCACAGAGCACCGTAACTCGTTGGTACTCAGTATGTGCTTTAAACTTCAACGAGGATGAGTATTAAGGGACAGATAGTGTTCGACAAAGAAGAATACTAAGCATCAGTTTCTTCTCTATAAAAAAGTATCAGCGAGATAAGCATTTGTTGTTTATCTCGCTGATTTGTGATGTTTTGATATGAGTTTTGACAGGTGGGGATACCTGCTTGATTCTATGTAGATGGGTTGGCTGGGGTGTTAGAACCCTGCTGTGAAGCCGTCTCTTTCCATTTCGAGCGATGCCCAGATGAATGGGCCTACGCCCTTTGCGTCGTTGTCGCGAATGGGCTCGCTCATGTAGTATTCGAAGGAACCGTCGCGGTTTGGCGATTTCTCGGGACCGAGTCCGCTGACAGCGCAGCAGCGTGTGAGGCTGATGGTCTTGTCGTCGTTGGTCTTGATGAAGTTTTTCAGCAGGGCCTGATATGCCTTCACGCCTTCTGCCTTGAAGTCATATTTCTCACCGCCCATCTTCTTGGCCTCTTCACAGAGTGGGTATGCGGTGTTGCCTACAGAGAGCTGCTGCTTTGTGGGCAGATAGCCCAAGCGAGCTCCCTTGAGCAGCACGTAGGTGAACATGGATGATGCCGTTGACTCCAGGTAGTTGCGTGGGTCTTTCACGTCGAGCACGTCATACCATGCGCCGCTCTGCTTGTCCTGATAGTTGAGCGTGGCGGTCATAACCTGCTGCAGCATGTTCACGATGTCCTGACGATGAGCGTAGTTCTCGGGCATAGCGTCGAGTATCTCTATCATGGCCATGCAGAACCATCCCTGTGCGCGAGCCCAGGTGTGCTGGCTCAGACCTGTCTCTTTGTTTGCCCAGAACATGGTGTGAGTCTCGTCCCATGCGTGTTTCCAAAGGCCGGTCTTCTCGTCGAAGGTGCGCTTGAAGGTCTTGCTGATCTGGTCATAGGCATCGTCGTAGTATTTCTGCGCACCCTTCTTGCCTTTCAGCTCCTCGGCAGACATGGTGTAGAAGGGCAGTCCCATGTAGATGCCGTCGAGCCATACCTGCCAATGGTATATCTCTTTGTGCCACCATACGCCCTCCTTGGTCCTTGGCTGCTCTATAAGTTGCTTGAAGAAGGTCTGCAGGGCTTTGTCAGAGCCTTTGTGTGGCCAAAGACGGTTGGCACGCAGAATGAAGCGTGCCGGGCGGATATTGTCGAGGTTGTAGGTCTTGAGGTCGTAGCCCACGGTGTTGCCCTGTGCGTCTATCATCTGCTCGGGATAACGCTTCACGTAGTCCATGAAGATGGGGTTGCCATAGGCCAGATAGGTGTCGAGTATGCTCTCCAGCTCTATTCCCATGACATACGACCATTTTCCCTTTGGTCGCTTCTCCTTGTCAGTGAAGTCAAGGTAGATGGGGTTATCCACGCGCTGCATCTCGCTCCATGACATCCACTCAGAGTAGTGATTGAACGGAGGATTAGAGAGTACGAGTTCGCCGTTGATGCGCAGATTGTCGAAATGTATGTCGTGACACTTTCCGGTCTTGCGTACCTTCTCGTCGGTCACGCCGTTGAAGGAGCAGTTCTTAATGTTGATATTGTAGATATTGTCGTAGTCGTCAAGACCATTGAGCAATACACCATATTTTGACTTCTGGCATGTGACATTCTCCATGTAAACGTTGCGCACGGTTGGTATGAAACCTCTCTTGGCCTGCTCGCGTGGCTCGTATACGAGGTTGATGCGGAGCACGGCCTCGCGGCATTGTCCAACCTCTATGTTACGCATGTAGATATTCTCCGTCACTCCGCCTCGGCAGGTGTTGGTCTTGATGCGCAGGACGCGGTCGAGGTTAGGAGAGTCCATCTTACAGTTCTCGGCAAAGACATTCCTCACGCCCGCAGAGATTTCAGATCCCAGTACCACGCCACCGTGTCCGTCAGCCATTGTGCAGCCTCGGATGATGATGTTCTGTGAAGGCTTGGCATCCTTGCGTCCGTCGGCATTGCGGCCAGACTTGATGGCTATGCAGTCATCGCCGGTATCGAAGACGCAGTCCTCGATGAGCACATCCTCGCATGACTCTGGGTCGCAACCGTCGCCATTGGGGCCGTCATTGATTACCTTCACACGCCTTACGGTGATGTTTTTTGAGAAGGTTGGCGTGATAACCCAGAATGGCGAGCGCAGCATCGTGACGCCCTCTATGAGGATGTTCTCGCACTCATAGAAGTTTACCAACTGTGGACGCATGCCGTGACCAGGACCGAAGATGCGCTGCTCTGTTGGCAGACCCTCGTCGCTCATCTTCAGGAGCGCATTGCGGTTGGTAAGCATAACGCCCAGAGAGTCTGTTACGTAGGGCATCAGCTTGGGGTCGTACACGTCGCCCTCTTTGTAGTATGGCATGTTCTGTGCCTCTGGCGTGGTGCCCTTGGTGAAGCCGAAGTGTGGCGCTCCGCACCATTGCCACCATGTGTTGTTCTCACCATTGCCGTCGATGGTGCCCTCACCGCTTATGGCGATGTTCTGAGCCTGATAGGCATAGATGCAGGGTGAGTAGTTCATCAGGTTAAGGCCCTCCCAGCGTGTCTTCACCATGGGATAGAGCTCGGGCTGATATGCAAAGAGGATGGTGGCATCCTTCTCAATGACCAGATTGACGTTTGACTGCATGCGGATAGCACCAGTGAGGTATGTACCTGCAGGCACGATAACCTTGCCGCCACCCTTGGCCGAACACTTCGCAATGGCCTTGTTGATGGCTTGCTGGTTCTTGGCAGCAGAAGCCTTGGTGGAGGCACCAAACTTTGTAATCTTGTATTCCTTGTCCTTGAATGTTGGGGCTACGATGCGGCTCTCTATCTGTCGGTACAGAGCCTCGTCCCATTCCGCGTGTGCCGAGAAGGCAAGGCTGAACAGCATTAATGGAAGTAGATAAAGTCTTTTCATTGTTTATAGTTTAGTTATTGGATGAAAAAAACATGTACCATCTGTCACGCTTAATGATGACAGATGGTACATTAAAATGAATATTACACCTCTTCAGGCTTCATGTTGGTATAGACGGTCTGCACGTCGTCAAACTCCTCCAGTTTCTCCACCATCTTGTCGATAGTGGCGCGCTGCTCCTCGTCAACGTCCTTGAGGTCGTTGGGGATGTAGGTGAACTCGCCGCCGATTTCCTCGAAGCCCTTCTCCTCAAGGAACTTCTGTATCTGGGCGTATGACTTTGGGTCACCATAGATAGAGATGGTGGTCTCTTCCTTTTCTTCATCGAAGTTCTCGTCAAACTCATCGTCGACATTGAAGTCTATCAGCTCAAGAATCAGGTCGTCCATGTCAAGGTCTGAAGGCTTCTTGAAAGTGAAGATGCACTTGTGGTCGAAGAGGAAGCTGAGCGATCCCGTTGTTCCGAGGTTTCCTGAGAACTTGTTGAAGACTGAGCGCACATCTGCAACGGTACGTGTGGTGTTGTCGGTCAGAGTGTCAACAAAGACAGCGATGCCGTGAGGGCCGTATCCCTCGTAAGTAACCTCCTTGTAGTCTGACTGATCCTTGCCCATAGCGTTCTTTATGGCACGCTCAATATTGTCCTTCGGCATATTCTCACGCTTACATGTAGCGATGATGGAACGCAGCGTAGGATTAGTGTCGGGGTCTGGTCCGCCAGACTTCACGGCTATTGCTATCTGCTTGCCCAGACGTGTGAATGTTTTTGCCATGTGGCCCCAGCGCTTCATCTTGGTAGCCTTGCGATATTCAAATGCTCTTCCCATTGGTGTAAATAAGTTTTATTTATGATTATTGTGTTATGATTTCGCTATCTTTTCCAATTTGACTGCAAAGGTACGACTAAGTTTTGAGATATGCAAGAAAAAGCATGTTTTTTATCTTGCATATCAAAGATGTGGTACCTTTGGCAAATCTCCCTTCCTCCCCTCGGAGAGAGTCGGGGCGTGGCTTTTTCATAACTTAATCTTTGCCGATGCCATAAGCCAGAACCCTGGTTGCTCAACGTTGCCAATGTCATAGTAATGTGTGTTGGTGATGTTGTTGAGCGACAGCGAGAACTCATAATGCCGTTCTTTCCAGCTGAGCTTGGCATCGAGGAGAGCGTAAGGGGAGTAGGGGTGTGCTATGCCCGTTGACTTGTTGTCGGCATAAAGGATGTAACTGCCCATGCGCTCCTGCCATCTGAACTGCCATGAAGCGAAGAGGCGTGAATACACCTTATGGTCGAGAATGGCGATGAGCTTGTGGCGAAGATACTCCATAGCGTAGTTCGACTTATAGATGTTCACGTCATCATGCCGCTTCTGGTCGGTGAAGGCATAACCCACGTGTATCTTGCTGATATAGAAAGTGTTGTTCCACTCTTGCGGCAGGATGTCTACATCGGCATCAAGACCACGATTGTCGAGTTTGAAGTTGGCTGAATGATAGATGTCGTCGCTGCTGTACATTACCCAGTCAATCATGTCTGTACCCCAGTCGTAGAAAGCACCGGCCTGGGCCATGATGCCTGTGGTGCGATACTGTCCTCCAAGGCGCAGAGACGTAGTCTTCTCGGGCTTAAGACCGATGTTGCCCTCCTGTGTCGGCGACTTATAGAAGAGGTCTGTAAACGTAGGCATACGAAATGCCATATTCCATGATGCCGTGACCTTCCATCTGTCACTGGGCCGGTAGCTCATGTCGATGCCCGGATAGAAGCGGTAGCTGTCGTTATATCCTGTGTTCTTGTTGGCCATAACGCCTAATGAGGTTGTGAAGTTGCTGAGCAGGATGTTGTGCTCAAGGAAGAGGCTGACATCGGTGCGGGCCTTGCTCTTGGTGTAGTTCACGTCGTAGTGTGGCACCTTGAAATAGTCTTCCTCCTGCATGGGGGTTCCGAGGTTGGTTGACCATATCTTCTCGCGGCGTATCTCAAAGCCTGCAGAGGTGCGTCCCAACAGCCAGTTGCAGTATGCGTTGAGCGAAGCTCCCGTCGCGTCGTTGCGATGAAAGTTCTCACCTTTGGTTGAGTGGCGTATGAGTTGGAAATGGTCGTAGTTGCGGTTCCAGTATAGTGAGGGCATGAGGTGTATGGTCTTGCCGATAATGCCCGAGAAAGGAGTGAGGTCGGCCCTTACGTTTGCGAAGATGCGGGCATTGCTCTCATACTGGTCGGGATATGCTGCCGAATAGAACGTGTTGGCTCCGTATCTCATCGTGGATAGTCCGAGGCTCCATGACAGGGATGATGCTTCAGTCGATGATTTCTGCAACCTGAATGCCGTACCTCCCTGATAGTAGGCTGTTGACTTGCGGAAATAACTGTTGCGAACGGCTCCGTCGCTTTGTTTATACGAGGCTGACAGGCTGTTGGCAAGTGTGGTTGTCTTGCCTGTACGATGCTCTCCCCTTGCCGATAGTCCGAAGGTGCCGTAAGAGCCTCCTTCGAGCGAGAGGACCAAGGGCGAGTAGCTTTGCCGTTGCGACGTATTCGCTTCAGCCACGGGGCTCTGCGTCACGATGTTTATGGCACCATTGAAGGCTCCCGCTCCATATACGCGGGCCGCAGCACCTTTTATCACCTCGATGCGCTGAATATCGTCAAGTGTTACTGGGAAGTCGGCAGAGAGGTGTCCCGTCTGTGGATTGCTGATGTTGACACCATTAAGAAGAATAGCAATCTGGTCGAATGTGCCTCCGCCAATGGAGATGTCCGTCTGTACTCCAAAGCCACCACGCTGACGGACGTCCACGCCGGTAGCTGTCTTTAATACATCGTTTACGGTCTCTGCCGCCATGCGCTGAATGTCGTCGCGCGTGATGACGGAGACAATCTTTGCTGCCTCACTCTCTGTGAGGGGTGCGCGTGAGCCGGTGACGATGACCTCGTCGAGTTTCTGCTCCTTCTGGCTAAGCGTCTCGTCGGATGTCTCGTTCACGACGCTAATGCCGTCAGCCCTTGAATGGCTTAGTGTTGACACACTAAGGATGCAGATGAGAACCTCACGTCCAAGGCAGGAGAAGAGCGCATAGCCCTTACGGCTGAAATGCTTGAAACGCAAGGCCGGCTTGCACAACAGGTTTGTTGTCTTTTGCATCTGTTTTGTTTAATTAATGATTGATAAAATGACGTTATTTCGTTATAACGTTGTTCCGCGATGACGTAGCTCCGTTATAACGATATTTCGTTATCCCGTTATAACGCTGTTCTGTTATCCTGTGGTTCCGTTCCCCTCCCCTTGGGGAGGAGGGGGACGGTTTTCAATATTCAAACGAACTTCCTCCCAGGAACTCTCTGAGGAGGCTTGTTGGCGGTACTTTGTCTGCCTCTATGGGCTTGAAATACTGCAGGAATTGCAGCAGTCGTTTTGCCTCGGCATATTCCGGAGAGTCCTTTGGTACAGCCTGTAACAGAGGCTCTGCCTGTTTTTTTATGATGGAGATCTCAAAGAGCATGGCCGTATTGAATATGGCATCGGCATTCTCCTGATAGGGGAATATCCACTTCTCTTCTCCCGCCCTTACCGATGGCCAGCGCTTCAGCGTGTCCTGTGCCGTGTTGTTGCGATATTTGTGGTCGCGAATGATGCGGCGCAAGAGTCGGTTGTCTGTTGTGGGTATGTAGTTGTGGTCATCGAGGGTGAGTGTGGTAAGGGCTGAAGCATAGACGCGGAATATCTGCGAGTCAGGAATCTGCGATGTCAGCTGAGGGTTTAGTGCATGTATGCCTTCTAAGACAAGCACCTGGTTGTTATCCAGCTGGAGTCGCTTGCCGCTCTTCTCGCTCTGTCCCGTAGCGAAGTTATAGCGTGGCAGTTCCACTTCCTCACCCGCTATCATGGCGTTCAGCTGCTCATTGAAGAGCTCAAGGTTGAGGGCATGGATTGACTCATAGTCATATTCCCCCTTCTCGTCGCGCGGTGTCTGTTCCCTGTTTACGAAGTAGTCGTCGAGGGACAGTCCCACAGGCCATATTCCGTTAGTGAAGAGCTGTATGGAGAGTCGCTTGCACGTCGTTGTCTTTCCGCTGCTTGACGGTCCGGCAATAAGCACCACCTTGATACCTTTTCTTGAGGCTATCTCATCGGCAATACGTGAGATGCGCTTCTCCTGCAGGGCTTCAAAGACGTTGATGAGCTGTGTAGCGTAGTTGAGGTTGACGGCTTTGTTGAGTGTACCCACATTGCTTATATGCATGAGGTCCTGCCATTGGTGGTATTCGTTAAATACACCAAACATCTTGTCTTGCCTGATATATTGTCCGAGGCGGGTAGGGCAGTCCTTGCGTGGCACTCGCAGAAGAAGGCCGTTGTAATAGAGTTCCAGTCCGAAAAGCTGCACCTCTCCGGCGCTGTTCATCATTGGCCCATAGAAATAGTCATTATAGTTGCCAAGACTGTAGTATTCCGTTTGCTCCATCTGAAGGCTATTGAGCAATGAGCATTTCGACTCATCGTTACGGAAAACCTCCAGTGCCTCCTCCAACGTGCAGGTGTGATGCACGAAGGGCTCGTCGGCTGCTATAATCTCGCGCATCCTGTTGCGCAGCACCTGTACGTCTTCTGGCGTTACCGTACGATTGATGTCAAGGTTGAAGTAGTAACCATTGCTGACAGGAAACTGTATCTTTATCTTGCCATTGGGAAAAACATCATGCACAGCCTTGCAGAGGATGAATGTTATGGTTCTGACGTATGTCTTCATATTCGCCTCTTTGTTTTAGGTTATCGTTATAGTTTTCGTTTTCGTCTTCGTAGGGGCTTTGCCCCGCTTCGTAGTCACGAAGTGACGCTTCGTCTTCGTTATGGATGCACAAGTGTGCCTATGTCTTCTCCTTCTATAACCTTCTTGAGGTTACCCACGATATCCATGTTGAAGACGTATATTGGCAGGTTGTTCTGCATACACATTGCCGTAGCTGTGATATCCATCACCTTAAGGCCCTTGGCTATCACGTCAGCGTAAGTGATGTCGTGAAACTTCGTGGCAGTAGGGTCTTTCTCCGGGTCGGCGGTATAGATACCATCTACGCGCGTACCTTTTAGCATTACGTCGGCCTCAATCTCTATACCCCTCAGCGAAGAGCCCGTGTCGGTAGTGAAATAGGGATTGCCTGTTCCGGCACTCATTATCACCACTTCGCCACGCTGCATAGCTTCGATGGCTTTCCATTTAGTGTAGAACTCGCCGATGGGCTCCATGCGTATGGCGGTGAGCACCTTGTTGTTCTGGCCTATGGCTGACAATGCCGAAGATAGTGCCAGCGAATTGATTACTGTGGCACACATGCCCATCTGGTCGCCCTTGACGCGGTCAAAGCCCTTGCCGGCTCCGCTCAGGCCGCGGAAGATATTGCCGCCGCCAATGACGATGCCTATCTCAACGCCCATATCGGCTATTTCCTTAATCTGACGGGCATAGTCGCCAAGACGATCGGAGTCTATGCCATAACCCTGTTTGCCCTGAAGGCTCTCGCCTGAGAGCTTAAGAAGAATACGCTTGAATTTCATCGCTAATTTGTTAATTGGTTAATTTGTTAATTGGTTAAATGGCTTACGCCGACCCGCTCACAAAACTTCTTAAAAAGTATGCCCGCCCCGCAGGGGCAACAACGAGCAGCTTATTATAGTCGCTATGCTCGGGGTTTGTTACTTTGTCTTCACTTCCTTGAACATATATCGCCTCATGGTGCCGTCAGACAATCTGAGGTGCAGCATGCCGTTGGCCTCTACATGATCTATGGCGGCCATGAAGGTACCATTGTCATCTTCGTAAGGGTGCATGCCGTCGCGATGGTACAGGTGCTGATGATATAGGCTTACTATATCAGCATATTTCCCATGTTCCAGCTGCTTCAGCAAAGGCTCGAACCTCGACAGTATGTCATGCAGAATAACGTTGCGGTCATATTCCCTGCCCGTAATCTGGTATAGTGAGACGGGGTTGGGGGCATCTGAATGAAACTCTCTTTGGTTAATGTTGATGCCCGTGCCTATCACCACATCTGCCAGCATTGAGCCGTAAAGATTCACGTCAATGCGCGTACCGCTTATCTTCTTGTCTTGCCAGTAGATATCGTTAGGCCATTTGATGGTCACGTCGGGTATCACGGCGTCCAATGTGCCTTGCAGGGCCAGCGCTTCAGCCATTGACAGCAGATATTGCCTGTTGACGGGAAGCCAGGTGGGGTGAAGGAGAATGGAGAAGAGGAGGTTCTTGCCAGCCTCACTCTCCCAGCGGTTGCTGCCCATGCCCTTGCCGTGACTCTGATAGTCTGACACGGCCACGACATCCTGCTCCGTGTGTAACCCAAGGAGGTAGTCGTTGGTGGAGGGTATGTCGGTAAGGTGTATTATCTCCATCGTTTCAGGAAGGCATCACGGTCGTTCTCGGCCTTGGCCTTGAAGACTTTGTATTCGTCGCTATCGGGGTTGAAAGGTCTGTGTGAAAGGGCTTGCCTAATGGGTTGCCATTCCCTTGTCATCTGCACGCTCTCTTGGCTCAGGCAGGCTTGTTCGAAACGATTGTAGATGTATTCTACTGCCTGCTCTGACGGATGCAGCATATCCGGGGCATAGAAGCGATAGTCGCGCAGCTCGTCGTTGACAATCTCGTAGGCCGGAAAGTAATAAGCCCCGCAGCGCTTCTCCATCTCTCTTGTGGCCAGCAGCAGCGTGGCCTTCGATAACTGGCTCTCGTGGAAGCCGTATTTGGCGTAGCGGATAGGGCTGACGGTGAGTATGACTTTTGTATTTTCATTTCTCTTCCTCAGCATCAAGACGGCCTGGCACAGATATTCCGTACATTCGTCCATTGTCAGTTCCTTCTCCGTAAAGAGGCGTTGTGGGCGCTTCTGGCAGTTGTCCACAATCTCACCGGTCTCGTTGAGGATGTAAACGTGGTTGGTGCCAAGGGTTATAACGGCCACATCGAAGCCGTTGCCTTCCTCATTGTCCAGCACCCTCTCTACAGTATGCATAACGGAGGCGGGGTTATACATCACTCCATAGGGATTGACCGTAGTGAGGAACATATCGTCGGTCATGTGCTGCCCCATCTTGTCGGCAAAGCACGAACCGACGAATAGCACCTTGTCCTTGGGACGTATGCTGAAGGGTGCCTTCTCTATGTCAACCTTTGTCTGAAGTAGCATATCCGTATTCGCAATGATGGGGCAAAGTTACAAAATAATCTACTAATGACAAAACTTTATCCCTAAAAACTTAAAAAAATCCCCAGGTATGTGTTCAATTTGATGTACCCCATTTTGGAACCGTCAAGTCTTGCTGAGGCCAGGGACGTGGGCATCTCGCCCGCGATGCCGTGAGGCATAACGCTGGGGTGTCCTATACGAGGTAGCTACAATGCTGCGGGTGGGGTGTTCTGTTTTTGGTAGATGCTTCGTTGTTCGAATGGCTTTATATATGTCCAGCCCTTTGTGGTGAGTCGCAGGGCAAAGATGGCGCCTCTGACGAGTAGCTCTATGGCCATTGCTATCCATACGCCCCTGAGTCCCATGACAGGTGCCAGCAGCAGGGTTAGCGTGATGCGCACTCCCCAGATGCTGCCAATGTTCATGATGGTAGGCACAACGGTCTTTCCTGCACCCACGAAGACGGAATAGGCTATGATGGCAGCGGCGAATCCCGGCTCTGCCCAGGCCTCGATGCGCAGTATGTCGGTACCGAGAGTTATGACGTTGATGTCGGGAGTGATGAGCTGTAGCATCCACGGTGCCGTAATCCACATAATGACACCCATGAGCGCCATTATGCCCACACCCATTGCCATGCTTATCCAGGCAAATGACTTCATGTAGTCCCGCCGTTCCGCACCCTTGCTCTGTCCCACGAGTGTGGTGGCTGCTTCGCCGATGCCGTAGCCGGGCATGTAACAGAGGCTCTCCACGTTGATGGCGAAGGTGTTGGCGGCTATGGCTACTGTTCCAAGGGGGGCTATGATACTGCTGATGGTGACCTGTGCCGAACACATCACGCTGCGTTCCAGTCCCATGGGCAGACCTATTCGCCCTGCTTTCTTCAGTATCTTCCAGGTAGGGAGGTAGCGTGACAGCTCTATGGTGGCGAAGGATGACTGGCTGCTGTCGTTGTCAAGCGAGAAGCGTAGCGTCTTGTCCTTACATATCATGACGTAGAGCATGAGGCTCATCGTCAGGAAATATGCCATCATCGTTCCGTAGGCTGCTCCTGCCGTTCCGAGATGCATGGGGAAGATAAGGATGTAGTTGAATACTATGTTGCTCACACACATCACCATCATCAGTATGCTTGGTGTCTTGATGTTCCCGGAGCATCTGAGGCTTCCTGCTGCGATGTTGTTGAGTACTATGAGGGGCATTCCGAGACAGAAGATAGAGAAGTAGTATGATGACTCCTCGCAGATATGCTCTGCCGCTCCGAGCCAGTAGGGCAGGCTGGGGGCTATGGAGAGACCTATCAGGGTGAGTATGATGGAGAAAATGAGTCCTGATAGTAATCCCTGCCTGATGATGTTTCTTGCTCCTCGCTCGTCGTTGGCCCCGATGTGGTGAGCCACCTGCACGGCATATCCTGCAGCGAAGGCGCTGTTCAGGCCTCCAAAAAGCCAGATCGTGGTGGAGACAAGCCCTACGGCTGCTGCCTCGTCGGTTCCAAGATGTCCCAGCATGGCGGCATCTATCATCTGCATGGCGATGAACGAGAACTGTGCTATGATTGAGGGCAATGACAAAAGAATTGTGAGACGACACTTTTGCCTCAGTGTCATCTCACTTCCTTTTTCTCTCAGTAAGTCGAGTAGTTGGTTTTTTGTCAATGTCATGATGTGATTATGGCTAACAGTCTTTCACTCTCAGCCTCATGGCGTTGGCGTGGGCCTCCAGCTGCTCGTTTTCTGCCATGCATACCACAGCCTCGCCTATGGAGCGTATGCCCTCGTCAGTGAGGTGCTGGAAGGTCACCTTGCGGCAGTAGCTGTCAAGGTTCACACCGTTGTATGCTACGGCATATCCGTGTGTGGGCAGCGTGTGGTTCGTTCCTGATGCATAGTCGCCGGCACTCTCACAGGCGTATGTTCCGAGGAACACGCTGCCAGCGTTGACCACCTTCCCTGCCAGCTGCTCATAGTCCTCTGTGGATATGATGAGGTGTTCGGGAGCATAGGCGTTGCTCAGTTCCATAGCCGCCTCAGTGTCGGCAACGAGCACGAACTGCGAGTTCTCAAGCGAGCGGGCGGCTATCTCCTTCCTTGGCAAGACGCTGAGTTGCTTCTCCGTCTCTGTTATGATGTCCTGCAACTTCTTTTCGTCGGTGGTAATGAGCAACACTTGTGAGTCTAAGCCGTGCTCTGCCTGCGAGAGCAGGTCGGCAGCCACATAGCGTGTATCGCTCTTGGCATCGGCAATGACGCAGACCTCGCTGGGGCCTGCAGGCATATCGATGGCTACATCGTGGAGCGATACCTGCTGCTTTGCCGCCATAACGTACTGGTTGCCCGGGCCGAAGATTTTATATACCTTGGGAACGGACTCCGTGCCATAGGCCATAGCTCCGATGGCCTGCACGCCGCCGGCCTTGAAGATCTTGCTTACACCGGCTATCTTGGCCGCTACGAGGATGGCAGGATGAACCCTCCCTTCTTTGTTGGGAGGGGTGCACAGCACTATCTCGCGGCAACCGGCAATCTTTGCCGGAACAGCCAGCATGAGGACCGTAGAGAAGAGTGGGGCAGTGCCGCCGGGGATGTACAGGCCTACCTTCTCTATGGCTACGCTTTTCTGCCAGCATACCACACCGGGAGCCGTCTCTATCTTCTCGCCCTCAAACTGCTGCGACTCGTGGAAGGCCTTGATGTTATGATGTGCAAGGACGAGTGAGTCATATAGGTTCTTGTCTACCTGCTGCTCTGCCTCAGCTATCTCGGCCTCGGTCACGGCAAGCTGGGAGAGCCGCACCTTGTCGAACTTCTCCTCGTAAGCGAGAACGGCCTTATCGCCATTGTCCCGGATGTCAGAAAGGACACCTCCAACGATAGTTCCCAGTTGCGACACGTCCATCTGTGGCCGTTTGCAAATCGTCTCGTAATCTCCCCGTGTGGGATACTTAATTATATTCATTTTTAATGTTCAATGGTCAACCCCGAACGAGGCGACTATGAAGATTAAGGTCTAGCAGAGACCGCAGAAATCGCAGATAATCTTCAAAGAGCGTCCTGAGCGGGTCAACGAAGTTAAAGCTTAAAGTTTAATGCTTAATGCTTAATGTTCAAAGAATCATCTTCTCTATTGGCAACACGAGTATTCCCTCAGCGCCGATAGCCTTCAACTGGCCTACTATCTCCCAGAAGTGCTTTTGGTCGATGACGGCATGAATGCTGGTCCATCCTTCTGTGGCAAGAGGCAGTATTGTTGGCGACTTGATGCCAGGTAGTATCTTGCATATCTCGCCGACCTTCTCCGTCGGTGCGTTCATCAGAACGTACTTCTTGTCATCGGCTACGAGCACGCTCTGTATGCGGAAAAGGAATTCATCGAGGATGGCCTGCTTCTCAGGACAGAGGTCTTTGTTGCATATCAGCAGAGCCTCGCTCTTCATCACCACTTCTACCTCGCGCAGCTTGTTGCTGACGAGTGTGGAGCCTGAGGACACGATATCGAAGATACCGTCGGAGAGACCTATGCCCGGAGCTATCTCCACGCTGCCCTGAATGACGTGTATGTCAATGTTGATACCCTTCTCCTCAGCATATTTGCGAAGGATGTTAGGGTAGGAGGTTGCTATCTTCTTGCCGTCAAACCACGACACATCCTTGTAGTCGACGGCCTCGGGGATGGCCAGTGAGATCCTGCACTTTGAGAAACCCAATCGCTTCGCTATGCGGGCATCTTTACCGCGTTCCACAAACTCGTTCTCACCCACGATACCGATGTCGGCGATGCCGCTGGCCACACACTCGGGGATGTCGTCGTCGCGCATGTAGAGCACTTCGATAGGGAAGTTGGCTGACTGTACCAACAGGGTCCTGCGGGCATTGTTTATCTTTATGCCCGTCTCTTTCAGAAGGGCCATAGTGTCTTCATAAAGGCGTCCTTTGGACTGTACTGCAATTCTAAGCATATATTCAAATTAACGAATTAACGAATTAACAAATTAACGAATTATGATTACCTCTGGGGCAGGGACGTGGGCGCCTCGCCCGCGATAAAGCTTAAAGCTTAATGTTTAATGTTCAAAAGGGGACGTGGGCGTCTCGCCTGCGACAATTCTTCACTCTTCACTTCCCCTCCCTATGGGGAGGGCAGGGGTGGGGCTTCCCCCTGGGGTGGGACTTTACCTTACCATATATATCGTGACCGGAGAGTTGAGTCCTGATGGTACTGGCTGCCAATTGTCGTATAGGGTCTTCTTATAGTTGATGTCAACGACGTTTATCTCATCGAACTTGCGCCATTTCACTCCCTTGCGGTCAAGGTCGGCGATACGGTTGGCAGGGAGGTTTGTCACCTCTATGCGTATCTTGTTGGTGCCGGGATGCAGGAGCATACCGTCGAAGTTAAGTATATAAGGTACGCACCAGGCACAACCAATGTATTCGTCGTTCACATAGACGTGGGCGGTCTCCCTAACGTCGCCGAGGTCTATGGCGAAGGTGCCGTAATAAAGGCTTGTCGACTGCAGCACCAGGTCGGTCTCATAGATGCCCGTTCCCATGGTGGTCCTTACATTCTCGTCGGTGAGGTTCTCCCATGTCTGGGCGTGGATGAGGTTGAACTCCTTCTCTACCTTTGGCGTAGAGTTTTCGAAATGCAGCCTCCAGGGATTGTCCAATGGGAAGACGGTGTCCTTTACGAGTGTCTTCTGCATCACCTTACTCACTTCCTTGCGCAGCCTGAATGGTGCGTTGGAAGGCTGTGGGTTTACCTGTCCGCCCTTGAATTGTCCCTCGGTGAAGGTCTCTAGGATGAGTGACTCTCCTGAGCGCAGGTTGATGCGCAGGGCTCCGTCAGCGTTGGTCTCTATGGCATACCATTTTCCGGCGAGTGGATCAAACCACTTGGCGTCCTGGTAGTCTACTGCGAGCTTCGTGTATGCATCCACATCATTTGGCGTGAGGTTGGCTATGAAATAATGATAACCGTTATCGTTCTTGCGTCGCACCATGTTCAGTCCCAGTGTCGTCTTCATAACCTCGGGCTTGGCAGCCAGGCGCAGGGCCTGCTCGTCGTTGCCGTTGATGACCTTCACACCCTGTGCCTTGAGCTGTGAGATTTTGTTCTTCACCTCAGTAGTCAGCGTGGCATCCTTCGGAATGAGCAGCGCCTTGTATTCCGCACCGCCCTTGGTCTTGAGGAAAACGTCGGCAGCAGCAATGGCGTTGGCATGCTTCACGGTGCCGGTCTCAAGCAGTTGCATGTCCGATACGTAGTCGCAGTCATATCCCAGACGGTCAAGTTCCAGGATGGAGGCCTTAAAGTCAGGAGCCAGCTTTCCGAGGTTGTGGATGGCGAGCTGCATGAGGAGTGTCTTTGTGTTGCTGTTCCACAGGTCGTGAATGGGGAAATACACGAGGAAGTCGTTGTCGGGTTCACCCCACTGCAGGAACTTCTGGCAGCGGTCAATGTATTTGTTGAACTCCGTAGCATCGTTCCACATGGTGTTCGTGGGCGACATATCGATGGAAGCGTAGAACTTCCATCCCGGCCATGGGTCGTCCTTTGGCGAATAGCATGTGCCGTGATAGTACATGTTGTTCACTCCTGCGCAGAACATCAGGTCGAGGTCGGGCTTCATCTGCGAGAGGGAGGTGCGGAAATGCTCCGTGAGCCATGTGAATGTCTCGCTCGATACGAGCTTCTTACCTGCCACATGTGCGGCACTGGGGGCGTATTTGAACATGGAGTAGTCGGAGTCGTTCTTTCGGGTCATGCCCGGGTCTTTGCGCAGACCCTTGATGCCGAACTCGCTGAGTCCGAAACCCTCTATCTCGGGTATATCGACGGCGGCATAGAGGTCGAGGATGTTGGCTGGGGAGCCGTGAGCCTGGTTGCGCACCTTCATGCCGTGATTGTGAGCCCATGACGCCCACTGCTGCGTGAAATTCGTCAGGAGCATCTCCGAGAGCGTGGCGCGGTAGTCATGAATCATCTGCACGTCACGTTCTACAAGCTTGTTGATATGTGCCTTGAGGGAGTATCCGCGACGGCTCTCGAACTCTCCAGGAAGGGTAGGGGTCCAGTCTGCGCCATACACTTCGTAGGAGTCGTTGAACATCGTATTGGGCCATGGTGCACTGTTCTCGCTGAATGCCTTGTCGAAGCCTTCCAGATAGCGCTTTACGGCGTCGCGGTCGAAATGGTCTATCACATATCCCTGTCCACCAGGAGCGGCACGCTTCACTTGCTGGCGCGTCCTGCCGTTGAACACCATAATGACGCGGTAGGCACCAGAGGGCACATCATCCCACGTCAGCGTGTTCTCGCTGCCCGCCACGTAGGGCGTAAAGTCAATGGCGTTGTTGGTGTATATCTTGGGCAACGACTCACCTTTCATCTTCAGAGGCTCGGAAAGCGGCTTACCGTCCTTGTCGAGTGGGTAGGCCGTAGCGAAGCTGAAGGTGGCGTATGGCTTGTCTTTCTCTCCAAGAAGTGGCGTGAGACCTTTCTTTATTATCTTTGAGGTGACGATGGTGTCGACAATCACCACCTTGCACGCAGCATCGGTCAGTTCCACCTTAGGACCTCCGAAGGGCCATCCCGTGCCGTTGTTCATGTCTATCTGTATGCCGAGGCGCTTGCCCTCGCTTACCACATGCTTGTACATTTCCATCCACTTGGGTGAGAGATAATCGAGGTTGTTGGCCTCATTGCCCTGAACGCCATAGAGAGGTGTAATCTCCAATGCCCCGATGCCGTGGGAGGCATACTGTTCCATGTTCCAAGTAATGTCCTGCTTGTTGAGCGCAGAACCCAACCACCACCAGCGAGCACCGGGCTTCGTAGTGGCAGAGATGGTTACAGCGACCAGTAACATCAATACCGAAAGGATAGGTTTTCTCATCATTAGTCTGCTATTTGTGTTATTTGAAATATCAATCTTTTAATTAATGCTTAATGCTTAATGTTCAACCCCGAATGAGGCGACTATGAAACGCTTGTCGTTTCAAGGAGCGTCCTGAGCGGGTCAACGAAATTAATGTTCAATCATGATGATACGGCTCATTATTCATGATAGTACATGCACGATAGAGCTGCTCCAGGAATATCACCCTCACCATCTGGTGCGAGAAAGTCATCTTCGACAGGCTTATCTTGCCGTTGGCCCTGTCATAGACGTCGCTGGAGAAGCCGTACGGGCCTCCTATGCAGAAGACAAGACGCCGCGAGCCCTGCTGCTGCTTCGTCAGCCATGAGGCAAAGTCCACCGACGTGAACTCCAAGCCTTTCTCGTCAAGCAGTATCAGCGTGTCGGAGGGTGACAGTGACTTCAGTATCAGCTCCCCCTCCTTCTGCTTCTGCTGCTCCGACGAAAGGGAGCGCGTATTCTTGATTTCGGGGATGACGACTACGGAAAAGGGCATGTAATGCACAATCCTCGACTCATAATCAGCCATGCCTGCCTGAAAATGTTTGTCGGTTGTCTTGCCGACAAGAAGGAGCACAGTCTTCATATTGCATACAAAAGTACTATAAAAAATCCATGTGTACAAATAATTCTCGTCTTTTTTTCAAAAAACAAGCATAAATCATTGCAGAATGAGTTTTTTTTTATACCTTTGTCCCACAGCAACAAACCTGCTAACCATTATTCAACCCAATAAAAACTTCAACAACAACTATGTCAAACAACGAAGAACTCATTGCTCAGTGCCGGCAGAAGGCACAGGAGTGGTTGTCCCCGGCATTCGACGAGGCAACACGTAAGGAAGTACAGGCTATGTTGGACGACTCCGATCCCACAGCGCTCATCGATGCTTTCTATCAGATATTGGAATTCGGCACGGGCGGCCTGCGCGGCATCATGGGTGCCGGAACCAACCGCATGAACAAATACATCGTAGGCATGGCCACACAGGGTTTTGCCAACTACGTGCTCAAGGCTTTCCCCGGACGTAAGGACCTCGCAGCTGTCATTGGCCACGACTGCCGCAACAACGGTCGTATGTATGCCGAGACCGTAGCGGCCATCTTCACGGCCAACGGCATCAAGGCCTATCTCTTTGAGAGCCTCCGTCCAACACCTGAGATATCCTTTGCCATACGTCAGCTTGGCGCACAATGCGGCGTCAACGTGACGGCATCCCACAACCCCAAGGAGTATAACGGCTACAAGGCATACTGGGAGGACGGCTCGCAGGTGCTGCAGCCACATGACGTGGGCATCGTGGAAGAGGTAAAGAAGGTGAAGATTGAGGATGTGAAATGGGAGCTCAACCCTGATCTGCTGCAGATTATCGGCGGCGAGATGGACTATGACTATATGTGCGCCGTGAAGGAGGGTATGGTTGACCAGGACGTCATCCTGCGCAACAAAGACCTCAACATCGTCTACTCTGCTATGCACGGCACAGGCCGCGTTCTCGTGCCACTGTGTCTGCGCTCATGGGGATTCCAGAATATCAACGTAGTACCTGAGCAGATGGTTGTTGACGGCAACTTTCCAACAGTCGTTTCTCCTAACCCGGAGAATGCCGAGGCAATGACTCTGGGCATGAAGCTGGGAACGAAGCTCAATGCCGACCTCGTAGTGGCTACCGACCCTGATGCCGATCGTCTCGCCATCGTCTGTCGTAACGACAAGGGCGACTGGCAGATTCTCAACGGCAACCAGACGGCATGCATGTTCTATTGGTACACCATCAAGAACAAAAAGGCCTTGGGACAGCTGAAGGACTCTGACTTCATGGTGAAGACCATCGTGACCTCCGAGCTCATCGCCAAGATAGCACGTGCCAACGGCGTAGAGTGCTTCGATGAATATACGGGCTTCAAGTGGATAGCATACCGCATCCGCGTCAACGAAGGCAAGCGCAAGTACATCGGAGGTGGCGAGGAGAGCTTCGGATACCTGCCTTACGACAAGGTGCGCGACAAGGACGCTCCTGCCTCTATCTGCCTCATCTGCGAAATTGCTGCTTGGGCAAAGGACCAGGGCAAGACGCTCTACGACCTCCTTCTTGATATATATAAGGAGTACGGCTTCCAGAAGGAGGCAGCCATCAGCGTCACCAAGCCTGGCAAGAGCGGTGCCGACGAGATAAAGAAGATGATGGAAGACTTCCGCGCCACACCTCCTACGGAGATAGCAGGCAGCAAGGTCGTTACCGTCAAGGACTATAAGAGCCTCAAGCAGGTTTCTGACGGCAAGGAGTCAGCCCTCGATATGCCAACGACAGCCAACGTGCTGCAATGGTTCACCGAAGACGGCATGAAAATTTCCGTACGCCCATCAGGCACGGAGCCAAAGATTAAGTTCTACTGCGAGGTACCTGTTGCAGGCTTCGACGGCGACTATGCTGCAGCAACGGCAAAGGCCGATGCACGCATCAACGATATCAAGAAGTCGCTGGGACTCTAATTCCCCGATCATCACCCTCTCCGCGTCACGGGTTCAGCTCGTCTGAACCCTTCTGAGTACGAGTAACCTATTAAAGAAATTCACGAATTCTACAAATTATCTGCGCTGAGCAATTTGTGGAATTCGTGATTTTTCTTTTACTTATCCTTCTTTGGGTTTCTGAAGAAGTCGAGAGCTGCTTTTATGGTTTTGTCGTCGCGGTTGAGGTATTGCATCCAAGCATTTTCGTCGAGTATGTTGTATATGATGCGGGAGTTGATGTAGGTGTTGAGCAGGCCGTATGACTTTTTTATCATGAGGTTGCGGCGCTGAAGTCCCCGTTCGCTGGCGTAATCGGCAAACTTCTCTACGAGGCCTTGGCGCTCAAGGTAGTCGGACAGTTCCATCATCTCGCGGAAATTGTTCAGCTTCAGACGGTTGTCGTCGGTATATGTGAAGGCGAACTGCAGTATTAGTCCTGTCATGCTGGCCTCACGATAGTAAGAGGTGACATTGGAGGTGTCCTCGGCCACAAAGATGTCTGGCGTGATGCCGCCACCACCATATACTGTTCTGCCGCCCACAGTGTGATATTCCGGACCATCGTGTTTGATGCTGTCCTTTGAGAAAAATTCACCATGTTCGTAGCGGTCTATGATGTCTTTCTGGTAGCCTTTGTCGTCGCCTCCCACGTAGGGTTTCTGTATGCAGCGTCCTGAAGGTGTGTAGTAGCGTGCTATGGTTAGTCGCACGAGGCTGCCGTCAGGGAATGCCAGTTGCTGCTGCACGAGTCCCTTGCCGAAGGAACGTCGGCCTATGATGGTGCCGCGGTCGTTGTCCTGCACGGCGCCGGCGAAGATTTCGGCAGCAGAGGCGGAGCCTTCGTTGATGAGTACCACGAGAGGCATGTTCTGATAGGAGCCACGTCCGTCGGTCTTGTATTCCTGACGTGCTGACTTGCGACCTTCCGTATAGACAATGAGGCGGTTCTTCGGGAGGAACTCATTAATCATCTGCACGGCAGACTCCAAGTAGCCGCCGGAGTTGTCGCGAAGGTCTATGATGAGATTCTCGAATCCTTCCTGCTGCAGTTCAGCAAGGGCTATGAGGAGTTCGGAGTAGGTGTTCTCACCGAAGTTCTTGATGCGTATGTAGCCCGTGGTTTGGTCTATCATATAGGTGGAGGAAATGCTATGGGTCTTTACCTCGCCGCGGGTTATCTCGATGTTCTTCACCTTTTTCGAGCCATATCTGAGGATGCCTACGGTAACCTTCGATTTGTCTGGGCCTTTCAGACGGTGCATAGCTTCCTCATTGGTGCATTCCTTGCCTACAAAGGGCTTGCCATCGACAGCCACAATCTTATCGCCAGCAAGGAGTCCGGCTTGCTGTGCAGGACCATCGGGCAGCACGTTCTGCACGTGGATGGTGTCTTCCCTTATGACGAACTCTATGCCTATTCCGAAGAAAGACCCTTTGAGGTCATCGCTGGCCGTCTGCGCATCTTTGGCTGTGATGTAAACGGAGTGCGGGTCGAGCGAGGCCAGGATCTGTGGTATGGCTTTCTCCACCAGGTCGTTGATGTTGACGGTATCAACGTACTGGTCGTCAATGATGTGGATGAGGTTGTTGAGCTTGTTGGTGCCAGAGTTGATGACGCTAAGCTTGTTGCCTGAAAAATGGTTGGTGTAGAAGGTACCGATGAGGATGCCTACTACCACGCAGAGTGCCATTATCAGGGGCATGTATCTTTGTTTCATTTGAGTTTCAATATTCAATGTTCAACCCCGAACGAGACGACTATGATGCGCTTGACGCATCAAGGAGCGTTCTGAGCGGGTCAACGAAGTTAATGGTCAATATTCACCAACTGCGTCTCTATCCCAGCTCTGCTGAGTAGCTGCAGGCCTTCGTCGAGGCGGTATTTCTCTCCGTAGATGACGCGCTTGATGCCAGCCTGTATTATCAGTTTCGCACACTCTATGCATGGTGAAGCCGTTACGTAGAGCGTTGAGCCGTCACTGTTGTTGTGGGAACGTGCCAGCTTGGTGATAGCATTGGCCTCAGCATGCAGTACGTATGGGAACGACACGTTGTTCTCCTCGCAGATGTTGTCGAAGCCGCTTGGGGTGCCGTTGTATCCGTCGCTGATGATGCGTTGGTCTTTTACTACCAGCGCTCCTACCTGCCGCCGTTTGCAGTAGCTGTTCTCTGCCCAGATGCGGGCCATGCGCAGATAGCGACGATCAAGAAGTTCCTGTTTGGTCATATATTTCGAATTAACGAATTAACAAATTACTTCTTTATTCCATTACGCTCCAGGAGTGCGTCGATGGATGGTTCTGCTCCCTTGAAGCGTCTGTAGAGGACTGCTGGGTGTTCGGTGCCGCCCTTCGACAGTATGCAGTCGCGGAAGCGCTGTGCCGTCTCTCTATTGAAGATGCCCTCATGCTTGAATACAGCGAAGGCATCAGCGTCAAGCACCTCTGCCCATTTGTAGCTGTAGTAGCCTGCGGAGTATCCTCCTGCCATGATGTGTGAGAACTGCACGGTCATGCAGGTGTTTGGCAGCTGCTTGTCGATGATGGCATCTTTCCACGCATTCTTTTCGAAGGTGATAATGTCGTCGTTGAAGGCTTCGGTCTTGGTATAGTAGGCCATATCAAGCAGTCCGAAGCTGACCTGCCTGAGGCATCCGCATGCACACATGTAGTTGCGGCCAGCAATGAGTCGGTCGATGAGTTCATCGGGCATGGGCTCCCCAGTTTCATAATGGAAGGCGAAGGTGTGGAGGAACTCTTTCTCTAAGGAGAAGTTCTCCATGAACTGTGACGGAAGCTCCACGAAGTCCCACCATACGCTGGTGCCGGAGAGCGACTCGAAGCGTGTGTTGGCAAACATGCCGTGCAGGGAGTGTCCGAACTCATGCAGGAATGTCTCCACCTCGCCCAGCGTGAGCAGCGCCGGCTTCTCTTCGGTGGGTTTGGTAAGGTTCATTACTACAGATACATGCGGACGTTCGTTCACTCCTTTCTTTGTGATACACTGTCCCTTGTATTCCGTCATCCATGCTCCTCCCTGCTTGCCTTTGCGAGGGTGGAAGTCGGCATAGAATACTGCGAGGAACGACCCATCCTTGTCATACACCTCATAGGCTTTCACGTCAGGATGGTAAACTGGGATGTCGGCGTTCTCTCTGAAGGTGATGCCATAGAGCCTTGTAGCAAGTCCGAAGACGCCACTGATGACCTTTGAGAGCTCCAGATATGGTCGCACCATCTCTGAGTCGACGTTGTATTTCTCTAACTGCAGCTTGTGTGAGTAGTATGCTGAATCCCAGGGCTGCAGTTCGAAGTCATCGCCCTCCATTGCCTTTGCTTTGGCTAACAGCTCCTGACGTTCTATAAGAGCGTGGGGTTTATATGCCGCGATGAGTTCATAGAGCAGCTTATAGACGTTCTGCTTGTTGGATGCCATGCGTTTCTTCAGCACATAGTCGGCGTATGACTCATATCCCAGCAGCTGAGCCATCTCGCGGCGCAGGTTAACAAGACGCTTGCATATCTCTATGTTGTTCGACTCGTTGTCGTGGGTGCACTCCGTATTGCGTGCCATATACATCTTCTCGCGCAGGGTGCGGTTTTCGGCATACTGCATGAAAGGACCGTAGGAGGGACTGTCAAGCGTGAACACCCATCCCTCCATGTCGCGCTCTTTGGCTGCTTCGCGTGCCGCTGTGCGCTGTGTCTCGGGAAGTCCGGCAAGGTCTTGCTCGTCGGTGATGTGGAGAGTGAAGGCCTTGTTCTCCTTCAGCAGGTTCTGCGAGAACATCAGCGAAAGCATGCTGGCTTCCTCAGAGAGCTTGCGCAGTTTCTCTTTGCCTTCTTCGTCGAGTAGTGCACCGGAGCGCTCGAAGCCTTCATACACGTTCTCCAACAGCATCTGCTCCTCTGACGTCAGCTCGCGATGGTTGTCGTAGACGGCCTTGATGCGCTCGAAGAGACGCTTGTTGAGCGTGATGTCGTTCTCGTGTTTGGTCAGAATGGGCTGCATCTTCTGTGCCAGCTGCTCCATATCATCGTTTGTCTCGGCTGAGAGGAGGTTGAAGAATGCTGTTGATACCTTGTCGAGGAGTCCGTAGTATTCGTCCTGTTCTTCGCTGAACTGTTCCGTGATGATTGTGTTATCGAATGTAGGAGGCTCCGGGTTGTTGATAATCAGCTCTATCTGCTCCTCGCTGCGCCTGATGCCCTCAAGGAAGGCAGGCTCGAAGTGCTCAAGGCGTATCTCATTGAAAGGAATGGTCTCGTGCGGAGTCTTGTATTTCTCGAAGAAGGGGTTTGACATTGTCTATGTTTTGTTGTTGAAGTTTTTTGTTCGGTATGGTGGTGAGGCAAGGCTTGTGGACTACTGCCGGGTAGCCTTACAGCAGTTCTGGTGCCGGGATTACTATCATGCCTCGCTTGAGAATGATTTTCTCTTCCTGTTCCATCTGGTTGAGTGCCTTGGAGACATCGAGCCTTGAGGCGTTGAGTTCGTATGCCAGCTGGCGCATCATGATGCGTAGCGTCTTCTCGCCTGCAGGGTATCGCGAATGTTGGCGTATGAACTGCACTATCCTGCCTCTCACGTCGGCAGACTTCTGCTGCCAAGGCAGGCTCTCGGCCATCTGTGCGGAGCGGCACACGATGTTGAGAAAGTTAAGATGAACGACGAGGTATTGTCGCATCATGCTTGTCACGTCGCTCTTTTCTATCGTCAGTATCTCACATTTCGTCTGTGTGATGTAAGATGACTGGTAGCGCTGCCTCAGACCGAAGAGTTTGTCGGGCTCGATAATCCAGGGTGCGCGTATCTTCTCGTGCATAGAGTAGCTGTGGTCGTCACTCTTGCTGACGATGTTCATCTGTCCGTTGACGAGAATATTGATGCTGTCGCACATGTCACCACTCTTCACTATTGGCTCATCCACCTTCAAGCGCTGAAGGGTGAAGCTGATATCGTCAGAGATATCGTCGAGCTCCGACTGTGTGAGTCCAAGAAACAGCGGGAGGGTCTTTAGCTGTATATGCTTGATGTTAGATGGGTGCATACGCGTTTTTTTACTGCAGATGCGGCGAGCTCCACACGCAGTACTGTCCTTTCTCGTCGGTATATATGAGGTAGGCCTTCATCTCCGTATGTCGCTTGAGCAATTCCTTTGCCTTCTCCATCCCCATCACCATGAACGATGTAGCGTAAGCGTCGGCAATGGCGCATGTGGGAGCCAGCACGGTGGCAGAGAGGATGCTGTGCTGCACGGGCCGTCCTGTGTGGGGGTCTATGGTGTGGGCATATTTCTTGCCGTCTTTGTAGTAGAAGTTGCGATAGTTGCCCGAGGTGGCCATCGCGATGTCTGTTAGTTGCAGGACTGTCTGCAGCTCGTTGCTTGTTGACAGGGTGTCGTCAGTGGGTTTCGTCACTCCTATGCGCCACGCTTCACCCTTAGCGTTCTTACCATGAGCCACGATTTCGCCGCCTACTTCCACCATCATGTTCTTCACACCGTGGGTGAGAAGCATCTGTGCCACGCGATCTACGGCATAACCCTTCGCTATTGCCGAACAGTCGAGCATCATGCGGGGGTCGTCCTTCCTTACCTTGCCGTCCACCAGTGACACCTTGCTCATTCCTACGAGGCTTCTGAGGCTGTCTATCTGTGCCTCAGAGGGCATCGCGCCGTTTTTGAAGCCGAAGCCCCAAGCATTTACCAATGGTGCAACGGTGATATCGAAGGCTCCCTGAGTGTCTGCACAGATGCGCTGTGACAGTTGGAAGACCTCTACGAACATACTGTCGGGCACTACGGGCTTGTTGTTGTTGACAGCTGTGATGACCGATGCCTCGTTGAATGGCGAGAGGGAGCTGTTGATGGAGTCGAAGACGGCGTTGATCTCGTTGCTGAGGTCGGAGCTGCCCTGATAAGTTATATTATAAGAGGTGCCGAAAACGAGGCCGGAGGCCTTACGGTATGTCTTATGCCTGCTGCCGCTGAAAGCCACCAGGAGCGCCAGCACGATGGCCAGCACGGGTAGGAGATATGTTATGCGCTTATCCACTATATTTCAAAGGTTACATTGAAGGTGGCGCCAATCTTGTTGCCATACTTGCCATATCCGGGCACATACCACAGGTTGTCGGCTCCCAGGTCGGTCTTGTGGATGTCTTTGCGGTATCTCACGCTCCATCCAAGCCTGACGGGTCCCCATAGCTTGCCGTCAACGGTGAAGGCCAGCTCAAACCAGTGGAAATTACAGCGCCTCATGTCGTAGGTGAAGTCGGTCACGTTGCCCCAGTAAGGGTCTTTGGCTATGCCGCCCACTTCGGTCACGAAGGAGGTGAAGCCGTAGCGGGCTCCGACATAGATGCGGTAGTCGTCATGCTTGTTCTTGGCCATGTTGAGGTCGAGACCTATACGTCCGTAGGGTGCGCTGACCTTGCAGGCTACATTCGTCACAAGGTCGGTCTTGTGGTTGGCATCGCCCAATCCCACCTCTACGATGGGAAAGTAGCGGTCTCGCAGGTTTACCCTCAGTGCGGCCTCATACTGACCATAGTCGCTGACCATACGCATCACCGTGCCGGCGAGGTCGTATGACACAGCGATGCCCCGAAACAACCTCGTGCTGTCTCGCTCCTCCTGAACGTTGTGCCTGCCCTGTGCCATTAGCGTCACGGGCATCGTCAGCATGCTAATCGCGAATGCGAATGAAAAGATTCTTCTTCTTAGGGTCATTGGTCACGAAGGCGTCATTGATGACGATATGGTCTATGAAGTTATGGGTGTCGGCATCGGCAGAGAAGATGGTGTGGTTATAGTGAGCGTTGCAGTCAACAGACTCAAACCAGGGTTCGTTGCTCTTGCTGATGCGTATCTTGTCGGAGAGACTATAGGTGTATGCGGTTTTTACCGTCCCCGTGTCGGTGGTGACGGTGATGGTATCGGTGATGCTCAGTTCGAGCAGCATCATGTCCTCTTCCCCCAGATAGCTCAGCGGAATGTCGAATGACGAAACGTCGCTCTTCTGGTTAACGTAATGCACGGTGTCGCCATTAGGATACACCAATGCCACCGTCAGTGGGTAGGCGAGGACTACGGAATCGCCGTTGCTGTCTTGCAACTGTACGTTGCACAGCACCTTGCTATTGAGGCTGCAGTCGATAGACGAGCAGGCAGCCATAGCCATCATGGCAATTACGTACAGAAATGCCTTATGTAAATTAAATGCTGACAATTTGAAAAATGAAAATTGAAAAGAATGGGAGGTGTTCCACCTATACTGTTTTCTCTATCTGATACTGATTTCTGTCCTGTGAAGAGCGGCTGACCAGATCGGCCACGAAGCCTGCGAGGAACAACTGCGTGCCGATAATCATCATCGTCAGCGAGATGTAGAAGTAAGGAGAGTCGGTAACGAGACGCTGCGGAATACCCTGACTCAGGGCCCAGAGCTTGCCAATACCGATATACAATGCAGCAAGGAAGCCTATGAAGAACATCACGCTGCCTAAGAATCCGAAGACATGCATGGGCTTCCGTCCAAAGGTGGAGAGGAACCATAGCGTGATAAGGTCGAGATAACCATTGACAAACCTGTTCCATCCCATGAACTTCGAGGTTCCGAACTTGCGTGCCTGATGGTGCACGGGCTTCTCGCCAATCTTCTCAAATCCCGCATTCTTCGCCAGGTAAGGCATGTAGCGGTGCATCTCGCCATATACCTCGATATTCTTCACCACATCTTTGCGGTATGCTTTCAGTCCGCAGTTGAAGTCGTGGAGGTTATGTATGCCGCTCACCTTGCGTGCCGTAGCGTTGAAGAGCTTCGTAGGGATAGTCTTTGAGAGTGGGTCACCCTGCGAGCGGTTCTGCTTATAGCCGCTGACGAGGTCGTAGCCGTCCTCGGTAATCATGCGGTAGAGCTCAGGAATCTCGTCTGGCGAGTCCTGAAGGTCTGCATCCATCGTGATGACCACATCGCCCTGCACCACTTCGAAGCCGCAATACAACGCAGGCGACTTGCCGTAGTTACGACGGAACTTGATGCCGTGAACATGGTCGTCTTCTTTGGCCAGACGTTCTATCACATCCCACGAATGGTCTGTAGAACCATCGTTCACGAATATTACCTCATAGGTGAAGCTATGCTCGTTCATCACCCGTTTTATCCAGGCATAAAGCTCCGGAATAGACTCTTCCTCATTAAACAGAGGAACAACAACAGATATATTACAACTCATGTTTCGAATTAACGAACCGTTTCAAATTAACAAACTATTTCGAATTAACAAATTATTTCGAATTAACGAATTAACAAATTGTGATTACCTCTGGGGACAGGGACGTGGGCGTCTCGCCCGCGACAATGTTCAATTTGTAGATGTCTCGCAGAAATCGCAGAAAACGCGGAAAAACGCCTCAGCAGATGTCATGCGCCAGCTTAATTTTGACTTCGTCGACCCACTCGGGATACTCCCTGAATAGCTGTGCCTCCCCGCAGGGGCAACATCGGCACGCTCTTCATGGTCGTTTCGCTCGGGGTTCAATTCTCAATTTTCAATTGTCTCAGGGCCGGGGTGGGGCTTCAATTTTCAATTTTCACCCCTCACTCCTCATCCCCTCCCCTCTGGGGGAGGCTGGGAGGGGACTTTCACTCTTCCCATAAGAGCCAGCACAAGGCTGAGTGGTATGGAGAGAAGTATGCAGTTGGAGAATGTTGATATAGCGATGTCGATGGGTCGGGCATGTGAAATCTCCGCCACCTGTCTGTCTATCTCGGCCATATCGGCACCAGCATCGGTGAAGAGCTTTCTTACCTCTGGTACGGCGAGGCTCTCCTTGAGCGTAGAGATGAAGGTGCCGTTGTCGAGGAAATAGAAATACACCAGCGTGGCTCCGGCCAGTATTATCGAAGCATAGGCCATTGTAAAGGCCGTGAAGGCAAAGGCTCTGCGGAAGGAGATGCTGCCCTTCAGTACTCTGTCGCGATAGTGCTTCAGGTAGTAAAACAGTATGAAAGGTGTAGCAAGGGCAATAGCGATGTACCCCACCTGAAAGGCGGGATTATACATGCTGGCTACGAACGATGCAAACATTATCGTCCATATCACGCCAAGGAAAAAACCGTCCTGTCGTGCAAATGCCTTAAGCTGAATATATTCGTTTGTTGATATCATCGGTGGGTTCAAATTTGCGAAACCAGATGCAAAGGTACAATTAAGTTTTGAGATATGCAAGAAAAGTGGCTGCATTTTTGCTTCATACCCCAATCGCTGCACTATGATTGCGCAAAGAACCATTCAAAACGCTGCACTATGATTGCGCAAAGAACCATTACGTCATGCTTACCTGCAGGCCTCGTTTACTGAGGGTCATATCCACAAAGCGTGCGTTGGATGAAAGGGCATGTGCGGTGAGTATTTCCTTTATCCTGCCTGCTGCCTCGTTGTCTTTTGCCACCATGTAGAGGAACCCTCCGCCGCCTGCTCCTGGCAGCTTGTAACCCAGGCAGAGGTCGTCCACAAGGTCGGTGAGTGCCTTTACGGCAGGTGGATTGGTGCCTGAATCGATGGTCTGGTTCTGGTTCCAGGTGCGTCGGATAGCTTGTCCGAGGCCGCAGAAGTCGCCACGCTGAATGGTTTCGTACAGCTGCATGGTGTGTTCCTTCATTTGTCGCAACAAAGTCATTTCTCCATTGTGGTTGAGGAACATACGCCTTACTATCTCAGCCAGCAGGGTCTTTGCCGTGCGGGTGATGCCGGTATAATATAATAGGTGGCACGGAGCATATTCGGGCATGGTGTAGAGGTCGTCAGGAAGCCAGCGCACCAATGGTGTCTGAGCATAGCCTTTCTCCGTCTGAAGCAGTTTGATGCCTCCCAGCACTCCTCCAAACTGGTCCTGCCAGCCTCCTCCTGTTGTCAGGAGCTGTTCGAGGATTAGCGTCCTGATGCCTATCTCGTTCTTGTCCCACGCCAGGCCGCAGAAGTCGTTGAGTGCTCCGAGCACCGTAGCAGCGAGTATGCTGCTGGTGCCCAACCCTGATCCTGCGGGTACGGCGGAGAGCATCGTCACCTCTATGCCGCACCCGAAGTCCTGCAGCTGCTGTTGAAGACTGTCGTAGCGGTACAGGCAGAAGTCCGGGTGGAAGCCCGCCAGTGCCAGTGCGGCCTTTGGAATGGAGAATGGCGAGCCCACCTTGTTGTATTGGCACAGCTCGTCGTAGGTTGTTATGCGCTCCATTGCCCCGAGGTCTATGCTGCGAAGGATGATGTCTGGGGTCTTACCCGGCTTGATGTAGGCATGTAGCGGCGGTTGTCCTCCCAGTTCTATTGCAAGGTTGATGACCTTGCCTCCCTCCATGAGGCAGTAGGGTGGTGTGTCGGTCCATCCCCCAGCAATGTCGATGCGCACCGGCGAGCGTCCCCATACTATCTGGTCGCTGCATACTGACAGTCGGGGCATTTGTCTGTCGGCAAGGAGATGCTGTATGAGTCCGCTGCGCAGACTGCTGAAAGCCTTTCCGGAATCTTCCTGCCATTCTTCGCCTAAAAGCTTCTTCACTTCTGCGCGGAACATGCTGTCGTGCAGCGTCTGCCCGGCTGGTGCCGATTCTTGCAGCGGCGACGGAAGCGGGATGTTGTGCAGGGCATAAAGGTTGGCTATCTGGTGAAGGTCGGATTGGAAGAAGATGCTATGACGGTAGTTCTCCGCCAGGAGTGGAAGGGCCGTCACTAACAGCTGCGTACGCTGCTCTGTGAGTCGCTGCAGGTTGGCGTAGGAAGAGATGTCGTCAGCCGACAGCTTCTCAGCCTTCATCCACAGGGACAGGGCCTCCTCGTCGCTGCAGCCGTCTTCGATGTCTCTGCCGCCAAGCATCCATCGCAGCAGCATGCCGGCTTGTTGGAGGTCGGATACTGCGGGGAAGATGTGTGCCGACTGTATGTCGCATCCCTCTTCGAGACTCTCCGACGGTATGCCGTGATTCTCGGCCCACAGCGGGAAAGGAACACCGATAAAATGGGTTGAGGAGTCGGTTATCGAGCCTCTGAACTTATCGTCATAACCGTAGGGACGCACTATGTAGAGGTCTTCCTTGTAGGGCACTATGTCAACACATTGGCCCGGCTGCAGGCATATCTCCCAATCGTTCTTTGGTACGCCGGTAATAACATTGTTTTCAGATAGTTGCCACTTTGAGTTGATGTAACTGTTTTCTATCCAGAGATTGCGATTCTTGTCTGACACCTTTATCTCCATCTCGGTGTTCTGGATGAAGATGGCGGGGTGTGGCTTGCGCGAATTGTGCATAATTTCGCGCTGGTCGTTGATAACGTTCTGTATAGCCAACGTCGATGATATAATCTCAGGTGTCGTTCCATAGTGATAGAACTCCCCGCCCTCTAACGGCAGAATGGCTACCGATAGCGAACTGATGTCGGCATCGGGCGTTGTGGGGGCATAACCCAAAGCACATCCGAAGTCGGAGTAGAGGTCGTAGTTCTTCAGGGATTGCGAGGTCAGTCCGTCGGGGTTGCCCGATTTCTTCATCAGCACCTTCACCGCCTTGTCTGACAGGAGCCAGATGCCTATGTCCGTCAGGTAGTAGCCATGCTCCAATACCTCCGACAGCTTCTGCAGGGATGGCTTCTGAAGCATGCATTGCAACCGTGACGGGTCTTCCTTCGTTGAGAGGAACACTCCGTGATTCTTTGCTATCTCTGCATCAAGCCAGAGGCCGTAGCACACCACGTCGGCATCAGGAATACGTCCTATAGGCTTTGTGGAGCGAATATACACATCTCCGCTGACTATCATGGTGTTAAGTCTGCTCGGCGCTGCTTCCATGATACGCTCATAGAGTGGCATCTGCAGCGACAACAGATTCTGCGTCACCTGCTGTCCGCGCTCCCATCTGAAGACGGGAATGGGTGTGAGCACCTTGCCCGAAGGAGCATAGGCAGGCAGTCGGCGGCTCTGACCCCCTGCATGAAGAAGGATGCGCTTCTCCTTACGCAGCCAGCTGTCGAAAGCGGCATCGGTACTGCTGTCGGCCTGTTGCTGTTCTGCTCCATAAGCCTGCATAAGGAGCCATGTGGTACCGCCGCCGGAACCCAGCTTTTGTCCTATGGGGTCATTCGTACAGAACCACTCCTCAGCGGGGAGCGATGTGATATCGTGAAAGTGTTCTACTAAATTTGGCGGAAGTGAAAGAAGCTTTTTCATGCATGCAAAGGTAGGAAATTATTCATAATCCGTGAAAAGACAATCCTAAATTCATGTGGCTTAGTGTAAAAAAGATAAAAAAGTCTTGCGTATATGCGTTTTTTATATTAACTTTGTCGCCAATTATGAAAAGACTGTATGTATTACTCATCATATCGCTCTTTGTAAGTGTTGTCTCAGCCCAGACCTACGAATGTGAGGACACCTGTACGCATATTCACGGCATTGATATCTCCCACTATCAGGGAGAGGTATTCTGGGAAACGATAGGCGAGAACACAAAGATGGCATACGTGTACATCAAGGCCACAGAGGGTGGTGACAGGATTGATGCCCGTTACGAACAGAATATTAAGTACGCCCACGAATACGGATTGAAAGTGGGCTCCTATCATTTCTATCGAGCACGCACGCCGCAGGAGGAGCAGCTGGCAAACTTCGTGTTGCAATGCCGCCCGAGCGAGCAGGACCTCATACCGATGATCGACGTTGAGACGACATCCGGGCTTCCTACAGAGGAGTTCTGCGACTCGCTGTTCAAATTCCTCGAACTCGTGGAGCACACCTACCGTCAGCGCCCGTTGGTCTATTCCGGCACGAACTTCTATAATAAGCATCTCGCTGGAAAGATGGATCGCTACATGCTGATGATAGCCCAATATCAGGATCGTCCTCCAGTGCTGAACGATGACCACGACGTTGCCATGTGGCAATATACGGGTAAGGGACACCTGTCAGGCATACGAGGCTATGTGGACAAGAGCCGCTTTATGGGCGACCACAGGCTGAGGGAGATAAGGTTCCGACATCGAAGAGGGGAAATGTAGGGGCATTGAACAATTAAGCCCCACCCCGGCCCTGAGACAATTGAAAATTGAAAATTGAACCCCGAGCGAAACGACCATGAAGAGCGTGCCGATGTTGCCCCTGCGGGGAGGCACAGCTATTCAGGGAGTATCCCGAGTGGGTCGACGAAGTCAAAATTAAGCATTAAGCTTTGATAATTGTCGCGGGCGAGACGCCCACGTCCCTGGATATCGCGGGCAGGATGCCCACTTCCCTGGCCCCAGAGGTAATCATAATTCGTTAATTCGTTAATTNNGGCAGCTTTTTATAGTCGCTTCGCTCGGGGTTCGTTAATTTGTTAATTTGTTAATTCGAAACTGTTTGTTAATTCGAGTCCATGTTAATAACCTGTCCTGAATGCGGACACCAAGTGAGTGACAGAGCCGCTACCTGTCCTGGATGCGGCATACAAATAGCCGGATACATCACTCATCCGGATAGTGAGGAATCACCTGCTGCTACAGGTGGTCAGACATCCTCTTCATCCTCTCAGACTTCTTTCAAGCCTGCCAAGAAGCCTAAGGGCAAGAAGAAGTCGTGCCTGCTGCTGGTCATCTCCTTTATCATTGCCCTTGCTGCATGCGGCGTGGGCTATTTCTACTATGAAGATGCCCTCAGGCAGAAGGAGCAGGCAGAATACGAATACGCTCTCAGCAGCAACAGTCAGGAGGTCATGCAGGCGTATCTGACGCGCTTCAAGGATGCCCCGATGGAGCACCGCAACGCCATTGCAGGTCGGTTGGAGGAGATGCACCAGAATGATGCCGATTGGAGCAACGCCGTCGTGAGCGCCTCAAAAGGTGCACTGGAGGAGTATATGCGCAAGCATCCTGACTCTCCCCACAAGGGCGAGGTGGCAAACATGATAGACTCCATCGACTATGCCTTTGCCGACCGTATAGGCACTATGGCCTCATACGTGCAGTATCTGGCACAGCATCCTGATGGCCGTCACGCCGCTGAGGCCCAGGAGTATGTNNCCACCTGCCGCCATTTCTTCCAGGCCATCAACGCCAACAACGAGAGTAAGCTGTTGGAAACCGTCACCGAGACGCTATCCTCCTTCCTCAACCGCACCAACGCCACCAGCAGCGATGTTCTGACATACATGAGGAGGCTATACAGCCCATCCGACATAGAGAACATGAACTGGCATATCCTCGACGACTTCAAGGTAGAGAAGAAGACGACGGAAGACGGCGTGACGCTGCTGAAGGCGCAGTTTGGTGCAGAGCAGCACATAGACCGCACCGACCCTACAAGGGAGCACTACGGCAAATACATCGTATCGGCAGAAATAACAAAGGACGGTCGCATAACACGCCTGAACATGAGAAAGCTTCAGACGGCAGAACAGCACCCTTGAGACAGAACAGCACCCTTGAGACAGAACAGACTATTGAGGCAGAATGACATTTGAATGGAACATACGCGAGACAACTGAGAGACAGGAGCGTCAGGCCAGGGAACTCAGTGAGAAACTCAACATCTCTCCGGTGTTGACAGCACATCTCGTGCGCCATAACATCACAACAGAATCGGCGGCAAAATGCTTCTTCCATCCTGCCCTCAACGACCTTATCAACCCATTCCTGATGAAGGATATGGACCAGGCCGTTGACCGTCTCAACGATGCCATAGGCCGAAAGGAACGCATACTCGTCTTCGGNNTTACAAGTTCATCAACCAGTTCTACAGCAACATAGAATACCACATCCCCGACCGATATAATGAGGGCTACGGTGTCAGCAAGGCCAACATCGACTATGCCGCGCAGCACGGCATATCACTCATCATCATCCTCGACTGTGGCATCAAGGCCATCAGCGAGATTGCCTACGCCAAAAGTCTTGGCATTGACTTCATCATCTGCGACCACCACACTCCCGACGAAGTACTGCCCGATGCCGTAGCGATTCTCGACCCCAAACGCGAGGACGACGCCTATCCCTTCAAGCACCTCTGCGGATGCGGAGTGGGCTTCAAGTTCATGCAGGCCTTTGCCAAGAACAACGGCATACCGTTTGCGAAACTGCTCACCCTGCTCGACCTCTGCGCCCTCAGCATCGCTGCAGACCTTGTCGAGGTGACCGACGAGAACCGCATCCTGGCCTTCCACGGACTTAAGAAGCTCAACCAGAATCCCAGCGTAGGCATCAAGGCGCTGGTAGATATCTGCGGCCTTGCGGGACACGAGATAACGATGAACGACATCGTCTTCAAGATCGGGCCTCGCCTCAACGCCTCCGGACGCATAGAGAGCGGCAAGATGTCCGTCGATCTCCTGCTGCAGAAGGACTACAACAAGGCTATGGAGATAGCCAAGCACATCGATGCCTACAACGATCAGCGCCGCGACATTGACCGCCACATGACCGAAGAGGCCAACAACATCGTGTCGAAGCTTGAAAAGAAAGAACATTCCTCATGTATCGTCATATACGACGAAGACTGGAACAAGGGCGTCATAGGCATCATCGCATCAAGGCTCACGGAGCTCTACTTCAAGCCTACCGTAGTGCTTACCCGCGACGGGGAGTTTGCCTGCGGGTCGGCACGCAGCGCCGGGGGCTTCGACATTTATGAAGCCATAAAGAACTGCCGCGACCTCCTGGTGAACTTCGGCGGACACACCTATGCCTGCGGACTTACCATACGATGGGATGACCGCGAGCAGTTCGCACAGATGTTCCAGGCCTACGTAGAGCAGCACATCGGCGACATCAAACTGTATCCTACGCTCAACGTCGATGCCATAATAAACTTCAGCGACATCAACAAGCGTCTGCTTCACGACCTGAAGCGCTTCTCACCATTCGGCCCCGGAAACCCCAAGCCCGTCTTCGCTACCGAGCGCGTCTTCGACTTCGGAACGTCAAAGGTCGTAGGGCGAGAACAGGAACACATCAAACTCGAACTGGTCGACTCCAATTCGCCCACCGTTGTCAACGGCATCGCCTTCGGACAGTCATCGGCAGCACGCTACATCAAGTCAAAGCGTTCCTTTGACATCGCATACACCATAGAGGAGAATATATATAAGAAAGGTAACGTACAGCTTCAGATAGAAGACATTCACAGGAACGAGAACGATAAGGAGGACTGAAGCTGGCTACCGACTATCTGCACATACTCCGGGAGACCTTCGGATACCCCTCCTTCAGGGGTATTCAGGAAGACATCATCCAAAGCATAGGAAGCTGCCACGACACCCTTGGCCTCATGCCTACGGGGGGAGGAAAGAGCATCACTTTCCAGGTGCCCGCTTTGACGATGGAAGGAGTGTGCATCGTCGTCACACCACTCATAGCCCTGATGAAAGACCAGGTGATGCACCTCAAACGCATGGGACTCAGGGCCGAAGCCATCTACTCAGGCATACACCGCAAGGAGATAATAAAAATCCTCGACAACGCCATCTTCGGCGCCGTGAAATTCCTATATGTCTCCCCCGAACGACTGGGCAACGAGCTCTTCCTCGCAAAGCTCGCCTACATGAAGGTGTGCTTCATCACAGTCGATGAAGCACACTGTATATCACAATGGGGATATGACTTCCGACCCTCCTACTTGGAAATCAACAAGATGCGCGCCCTGCTTGAGGGAGTGCCCGTGCTGGCACTTACGGCAACGGCAACGCCAAAGGTTATCGACGACATCATCAGGAACCTGGAATTCGGAAAACACGCCACAGCCGACAACCCCTCATCAACCACGGCAGAAACCGACAACCCCTCATCACCCTCGGCAGGAGAATACACTCCCCACGTGTTCTCCATGAGCTTCAAGCGCGCCAACATCTCCTATGTGGTGCGGCATTCCGAAGACAAAGAGCGCGAGCTCGTACATATCCTCACATCCGTCAAAGGGTGCGCCATCGTCTATACGCGCAACCGACAGAAGACAAAGGACATCGCGCGCATGCTCAACGAACACGGCATCTCCGCCACATACTATCATGCCGGCCTCGACATCGCCATCAAAGACCTGCGACAGCAGCAATGGCATGACGACCAGGTGCGAGTCATCGTGGCCACCAACGCCTTCGGAATGGGTATCGACAAGCCCGATGTAAGGCTCGTCATACACATTGACTGCCCCGACTCCCTTGAGGCATACTATCAGGAGGCAGGGCGTGCCGGGCGCGACGGACAGCGCAGCTATGCCGTCCTGCTATATGCCAAAAGCGACCGTCATGCATGGAACAGACACCTCGCCACCGTCTTCCCCGCAAAAGAATACATCAGGCGTGTTTACGACCACCTGTGCTTCTTCTTCTATGTGGGGATAGACAGCGGTGCAGGAGCGCAGCTCGACTTCGACCTCTACCACTTCTGCAGCATCTACAAGCATTACCCTGCAATACTCGAAGGGGCACTCAACATACTGAGCAATGCGGATTATATCTACTACAATCCCGATGGTGAAAACAGGGCAAGGGTGAAGATCAAGGTGCCGTCCTACGAACTATACAACCTCAACAGCATCACACCCTTCGAAGAAGAGGTGCTCACGGCAATGCTGAGGCTCTACGGAACACTCTTCACCGACCTTACCTTCATCGACTTCGACCTGCTCTGCAGCAAGTGCAAGATCGACAACCAGCGGCTGCACGTAACGTTCAAGGAACTGGCACGCAAAGGCATCATCGTCTATGTGCCGCGACGCGACATCCCATCCATCACATTCCTGCGCGACAGGGTAGAGTCATCACGGCTCATCATACCGCAGGCCATCTACGAAGACCTGCGCGACATGTATGTGGAGCGGGCAAAGAAAATGTTCGAATATGCCGAAAAGGGCTACGAGGACGACAGCCTCATCAATGCCGGCAAGGCCACCTGCAGGCAGAGGATGCTGCTCGACTACTTCGGGGAGACCCTCGGGGAAGACTGCGGCACATGCGACATCTGCATACAGCGGAAGAAAGAAGCTGCCACAGACAGTCAGCACCCCTCCGGGCCTGTTCCCCAACAGGGTGGGGGAGCACCAACACCACTTCAGGCACTCATGCAGCTGCTCTCTGACGGCAAGGAACACAACATGGCTGAGGTAAGACAGCTGGACTATCCCATGCCACGACTAACGGAAGCAATAAGCCTGCTGCGCAACCAGGACAGGCTCATCATCAACGGACCATTAATAAAACTTACACCATAACTAGGGACGTGGGCATCCCGCCCGCGACAACCAGGGACGTGGGCATCCTGCCCGCGATAAAGCTTAAAGCTTAATGCTTAATGCTTAAAGCTTAATGTTCCATGTCCAAAAAAAGAATAAGGATAACCCTTATGGGCTATCCTTATTATGTTTGTTTGGAATAAGCTTTTTTAGTAAGTTTTATGCCATTGGGAGCATTACCCGTGGGCAGAGGTCGTTAAGCCTCGGCTGCTGGTATGACAGATACCACGCTCTTGTCGTACTTTCCCTTGTGGAAGTTTACAGTACCGTCAACGAGAGCATAGAGAGTGTCGTCCTTACCCTGAGCAACGCCAGCACCGGGGAAGTGCTTGTTACCACGCTGGCGAACGATGATGTTGCCGGCTGTAACGCTCTGACCGCCGAAAATCTTCACGCCAAGTCGCTGTGAAGCTGACTCGCGACCGTTCTTAGAACTACCTACACCTTTCTTATGTGCCATTTCTTAGTCCTCCTACTTGTTTTAAGCCACTACTGACTTGATTACTACTTCAGTGAACTGGGCACGGAAACCGTTGCGCTTGCGCTCGTCCTTGCGACGCTTCATCTTGAAGACGATGACCTTGTCGCCCTTAACGAGGGGGTTCACTACTTCACATACTACCTTTGCACCGCTTACCGTTGGTGCGCCTACTGTTACGGTGCCGTTGTTGTCAACCAAAAGCACCTTGTCGAACTCAACAGACTGGCCTTCCTTGGCATCCTGAATGTGATGAACGAAGAGCTTCTTGCCCTCCTCGGCCTTGAACTGCTGACCCTGAATTTCTACAATTGCGTACATTGTCTGTTTTGAAATTTGGGATTTCTCCGCTGGGCGGCCTGCCACCACGGCAGACACTTAACCGAGCCCATAACGGACTATCAATCTTTTTTTGCGGCTGCAAAGGTACTAATAATTCTCCGAATGGAGAAGCACGCAACATACTTTTCACATCATAATAGCAAAGATTTACATTTTTTTAACTTCTCAAAGAGGGAGTCCTCCTATTAAGTACATCAATAGAACCCTGTTTTGATTGCCCTCATGAGTCATGAACATGTCACGCCATTCAAAAAACATCGTGGGAACTTTGGGAACTTTGGGAACTTTTTCTCAACGAAGTCAATGTTCAACCCCTGGGGACGTAGGCGTCCCGCCCGCGACAGCAACGTCTCGCTGACGATGATAAGGTCTCGCAGAAATCGCAGAAAACGCAGAAATCTTCGTAGCCAGGGACGTGGGCGTCTCGCCCGCGACAGAAAATGCACACCCATCAGCGTAATATGCCTCACGGCATCGCGGGCAGGATGCCCACGTCCCTGCGTCCCGCCCGCGAAATTTTCAATTTTCAATTTTCAATTTTCAATTTTTCTCACGCCCT
>LXOW01313651.1_pt1 | contig 39268 bp, 35 predicted proteins | sample 1368591 | NCBI WGS metagenome assembly LXOW01 (sample SAMN04884650, study PRJNA319009) | bovine gut metagenome | isolation source: Cow rumen | host: Bos taurus | place: Italy: Legnaro (PD) | collected 2014-07-09
GAGCCGCCCGCCGCCGCCAGCACCTCGGCGGGCACCGTGCAGTCGTCCGTCAGCAGCGCGACGTCCGCCGCCGTGCCGCTGCCCTTGAACACGGCGATGGGGCTGAGCCCCAGCCAGTCGTCCGAGAAGAGAAAGGACACGGCCAGCCCGACGCTGCCCGAGGTGAGCGGCCGCGTCGTCTCGCAGCGCGCCTCGCTGCCGTTCACGGTCATTCGTATCATGTGCATCCTCCTTATCCGCCGCCCGACGAAAACGCGGGCGAACTTTTGTGATAATTGGAGTATAACACTCCATAACGTCGATGTCAAGAGCTTTTGCGCGATGACGCAAGGGAAACGCTGATTAAANNATAAAAAAGATCCTTCGACTCGCTTCGCTCGCTCAGGATGACAAGGACTGAACAGTTACCAAAAGCGCAGGAATACTTTGTGTATTTCAAGCTTTTGTAACGCAGAGCCGGCGGATAATTTGCCGGCAGACGCGTGACCGGCGGATGAATCAGCGTTTCCCCAGGGATTTTCAGACCGGCGCGCGAAGCGTCCGGCCCGCCGTCTGTCATGGCTTCGCGAGCGGAGCGAGTCGAAGAATCTTATTCACCGGTTTTGCGGAGAGTCCGGGAAAAAGATCCTCCGCCGCCCTGCGGCTCCTCAGAATGACAGGCTGCGGGCTGCCCCCGCTTTTGGAATTTCAGACAAATGCCTCTTGCGGCACGGTGCAAGATGTGGTAGTATGACTCCATAAACAGTGGGGGAGTATGCCGGGCACGGCGGCTCCCTCGGGCGAAGAGAACGCGGCGCTGACGCGAAAACAGAGGTGTTGTGCTATGATCCAATCAAAGGAACTGAATCGGCGGCATCTGATTTTGATCGTGGAGGATCAGGAGATCAACCGCGACGTGCTGAGCATGCTCCTGGAGGACGACTATGACCTCGTCTGCGCCGAGAACGGCCTGGAGGGGCTCGAGATCATGCGGCGCATGGGCGACAAGCTCTCCCTCGTGCTGCTCGATCTGATGATGCCCGTGATGGACGGCTTTGAGGTGCTCGAGCGAATGCGCGACGACCGCGAGCTCACGAAGCTGCCGGTCATCGTGCTGACGGCGGAGAAATCCGCCGAGCTCAGGGCGCTGCAGCTCGGCGCGGCGGACTTCATCACCAAGCCCTTCGACATGCACGAGGTCATCCTCGCCCGCGTCGGGCGCATCATCGAGCTGAGCGAGGGGCGCAACCTCATCAACGCCGCCGAGCGCGACCCGCTGACCGGGCTCTACAACCGCGGCTTCTTCTTCGAGTACGCCGAGCAGATTTTCCGCTTCCACCCCGAGAAGCACATGGACGCGCTGGTGCTCAACATCGAGCGCTTCCACTCGCTCAACGAGCTCAACGGCCGCGAGTTCGGCGACAGGGTGCTGCGCGCCCTCGGCGAGGAGATCCACGACTTCCTCACGGATCACGAGGGCATCGCGAGCCGCATCGAGGCCGACCGCTTCGATATCTTCTGCCTGCCCTGCGAGGACTATCACGCCGTGCTCGCGCGCTTCCAGCAGGCCGTGAACACGATCACCGGCAGCGTCAGCATCCGGCTGCGCATGGGCGTCAAGCCCTGGCACGAGGACGTGACCCCCTCGCTGATGATCGACCGGGCGCGCGTGGCCTGCAACATGGTGCGCGGCAGCTATAAAGAGCACCTGATGATCTTCAACGAGGACATGCACGAGCAGGAGCTTTACAACCAGCGCTTGCTGAACGATCTGCGCCGCGCCCTGGAGGAGGATCAGTTCGTCGTCTTCTACCAGCCGAAGTACAACATCCAGTGCGAGCCGCCGCGCCTTGTGAGCGCGGAGGCGCTGATCCGCTGGCGGCACCCCGAGCTGGGCATGGTCTCGCCGGGGGCGTTCATCCCGCTCTTCGAGTCCAACGGCCTCATCAATCTCGTGGACAACTTCGTCTGGGAGAAGGCCGCCGCCCAGATCGCGCTCTGGCGCGAGAAGCTCGGCCTGACCCTGCCCGTCTCGGTCAACCTCTCGCGCGTGGAGATTTTCGACCCCACGCTCGAGCGCACGCTGCTGAGCCTCGTGAAGAAGAACAATATCACGCCGCACGAGCTCAATCTCGAGGTCACGGAGACCGCGTATACCGACAACGCGCAGCATCTGATCGAGGTCATCCAGCACCTGCGCTCCAAGGGCTTCGAGATCGAGATGGACGACTTCGGCTCCGGCTACTCCTCGCTGAACATGCTCTCGTCCCTGCCCATCGACGTGCTCAAGATGGACATGAAGTTCATCCAGAACGTGCGCGTTGACACCAGAGAGTTCCGCCTCGTCGAACTGATCCTCGATATCGGGCGCTATCTCTCGGTGCCCGTCGTGGCCGAGGGCGTGGAGACGGCCGATCAGGTCGCGCTGCTGCGCGAGGCCGGCTGCGATCTCGTGCAGGGCTACTACTTCTCGCGCCCGCTCCCGCCGGAGGAGTTCGAGAGGCTGATTTTGAAGGAAAAAGCGATAGACAGGAGGACAAAAGAATGACCATTCAGGAAGTGTACGAACAGATCGGCGGCAATTACGCCCATGCCCAGCAGATCATGAAAAAGGACAAGATGATCCAGAAATACCTGCTCAAGCTCGAGAGCAGCGGCGTCTATGAGGGCCTCAGGGCTGCGGGCGAGACGATGGATCCGACCGCGCTCTTCGAGGCCGGCCACGCGCTCAAGGGCGTCACGGCGAACCTCGGGCTCGACACGCTCTCCGCCGCCGCGAGCGAGGTGACGGAGGAGTTCCGCCCCGGCAACGCCCGCAGGCACACGGACGAAGAGGTGAAGGCGATGCTCGCGCGCGTCGACGCGCTCTACGCCCGCACCGCCGCCGGGATCCGGCAGATCGCAGCGGAGAATCCCTGAGGGAAAGGAGTCAGTCCCCTTCCGGGGGCTGTTTCCTTATCGCACGATACGAGGGTAAGCTATGAAAAGCGAACAACAGACACAAAACGGCGCGCTGCGGCCGTATCTGAGCCCGCTCGGGGCCTGGGCGCTGGCCTTCGGCTGCGCGGTCGGCTGGGGCGCCTTCGTCATGCCGGGCAGCACCTTCCTGCCCATCGCGGGGCCGCTGGGGACGGTGCTCGGCATTCTGATCGGCGGCGCGGTCACGGCGCTGATCGGCGTCAACTACCACTATATGATGAACCGCTACCCCGACGCCGGCGGCACCTTCAGCTTCGCGAAGACGGTCTTCGGCTATGACAGCGGCTTTCTCTGCGCGTGGTTTTTGGCGCTGACCTATATCGCGATCATCTGGGCCAACGCGACGGCGCTGCCGCTGATCGCCCGCAAGCTCTTCGGCGGCCTGTTCCAGTTCGGCTACCTCTACCGCCTCGCGGGCTTCAACATCTACGCCGGGGAGCTGCTGCTCTCGGTCGGCGCGCTCGCGCTGTGCTTCTTCGTCTGTCTGCACGGCGAGCTTGCGCGGAAGGTGCAGGTCGTCATGGCGCTGACCATGCTGATCGGCGTTGCGCTCTGCTTTGCCGCGGCGCTCCTCAAGCACGAGGGCGGCCTGCCCGCGCTGCGCCCCGCCTTCGCCCCAGGCAACCGTCCCTTCTCGGCGGTGTTCAACATCGTCGCCCTCGCGCCCTGGGCCTATGTCGGCTTCGAGTCCATCTCGCACTCCGCGGGGGAATTCCGCTTTCCGGTCAGGAAGAGCGGCGCGGTGCTGCTCTGGGCGGTCGTCGCCGCAGCCTTTGCCTACAGCGCGCTCGTGCTGCTGGCCGTGACTGTGCTGCCCGAGGGCTATGAGAGCTGGGCGGAGTATATCGCCGCGCTCGACAGTCTGGACGGCCTTGCGGGTCTGCCCACCTTCTACGCCGCCGGCGCCTCGCTCGGGACGCTCGGTCTCACCCTGCTCGGGCTCGCCGCCCTCGGCGGCATTGTCACGGGCTTGGTCGGCAACTATATCGCCGCGAGCCGCCTGCTGCTCTCCATGGGCCGGGATCGGCTCATCCCGGCGCGCTTCGGCAGACTCGACAAGAACGGCGTGCCGCGCGACGCGCTCTTCGCCCTGCTGCTCGTCTCCGCTGTCATGCCCTTCTTCGGGCGCACGGCGATCAGCTGGATCGTCGACGTCACCACGGTCGGCGCGGCCATCGCCTACGCCTACGCCTCCGCCGCGACGCTGCGCACCGCGCGCGAGAAGCAGGACAGGCTCTATATCGCCTGCGGCGCGGCGGGGCTTGCGATCTCGCTGCTGTTCGTGCTCTTCTTCCTCGTGCCGAACATGCTCGCGGTCAAGACGCTCGCCACCGAGTCCTATCTGATCCTCTCAGCCTGGAGCATCCTGGGCTTCCTCGTGTTCCGCGAGGTCTTCCGGCGCGACGAGAAGCACCGCCTCGGCCGCAGCACGGTCGTGTGGATGGTGCTGCTCTCGCTGATCGTCTTCACCTCGACCGTCTGGGTCGGCCAGGAGACCGACGAGGCCGCCGAGCGCGCCGTGAAGCCGATCGAGCAGCTCTATGCCGAGGACGGCGGCGCGCAGGATACGGACGCGGCGCTGCGGGACGTGCTCGGCCGCATGGACAGCCATGTCCGCCGGAGCGTGCTCGTGCAGGTCGCCATGATCGTCGCCGCGATCGTCATCCTCTTCAACGTCTACACCCTGATGCAGAGGCGCGAGCGGCAGACGGAGATCGAAAAGGCGCTGGCCGAGGAATCGAGCCGCGCCAAGACGAGCTTTCTGTCCAACATGAGCCACGAGATCCGCACGCCCATGAACGCGATCATCGGCCTGAACAACATCGCCCTGCGCGATCCCGAGCTCCCGCTGCGCACGCGCGAGCAGCTTGAGCAGATCGGCGCGAGCGCGCGGCACCTGCTCTCGCTCATCAACGACATCCTCGACATGTCCCGCATCGAATCCGGGCGCATGACGCTGAAGAACGAGGAGTTCTCGTTCCGGGACTTCCTCGATCAGATCAACGTCATCATCAACGGCCAGTGTACGGACAAGGGTCTGCAGTACGAGTGCAAGATGATCGGCCGCACGGACGAGTACTTCGTCGGCGACGATCTCAAGCTCAAGCAGGTGCTCATCAACATCCTCGGCAACGCCGTCAAGTTCACCGACACGCCGGGCAGCGTCACCTTCACCGTGGAGCAGACCGCCCGCCTCGACGGCAAGTGCATCCTGCGCTTCACGATCCGGGACACCGGCATCGGCATGGACAAGGCATTCATCCCCAAGCTCTTCGAGGCCTTCTCGCAGGAGGACGCCACCAACACCAACCGCTACGGCGGCAGCGGCCTCGGCATGGCCATCACGAAGAATCTCGTCGAGATGATGCACGGCGACATTCATGTGGAGAGCGAGAAGGGTGTCGGAAGCTGCTTCACCGTCACCGTGACGCTCGGCAGCGCCGTCAGCGCCGTCCATCCGCGCGAGCAGGACGCCTCGCTCCAGGGTCTGCACGTGCTCGTCGTGGACGACGATCCGCTCGCCTGCGAGCACGCGAAGCTCGTGCTCGGCGAGCTCGGCATCGAGGCCGAGACCTGTTCGCACAGCCCGGACGCCTACACGCTGATCCGCAAGCGCTGGGATGCGGGCGAGGGCTTCGACCTCATCATGACCGACTACCGGATGCCCGTCATGAACGGCATTACGCTGTCCGAGGAGATCCGCCGCTTCGACAAGGGCAGGACGCCCATCATCATCCTGACCGGCTACGACTTTGACGGCGAGGCCGAGCAGGCGCATCGCTCCGGCGTGGACGGCATTCTGTCCAAGCCCCTCTTCACCGACAGCCTGCTGCGCGAGATCCAGTACGTCCTGCGCAAGCACAGCGAGGTGCGCGAGGAGCCCAGAGCCGAGGAGCCGCAGCGCGCCGAGCTCGCCGGCCGCCGTGTGCTGCTGGCCGAGGATATCCCGCTCAACGCCGAGATCCTGATCGATCTGCTCGAGATGGAGGACATCGAGACCGAGTGGGCGCAGAACGGGCAGCTCGCGGTCAACGCCTTCAGCGCGAGCGAGCCGGGGCACTTCGACGCGATCTTGATGGATGTGCGCATGCCCGTGATGGACGGGCTCAACGCCACGCGCGCGATCCGCGCCCTGCAGCGCCCCGACGCTGAGACGATCCCGATCGTCGCCATGACCGCCAACGCCTTCGACGAGGACGTGCAGCGCTCGCTCGACGCGGGCATGAACGCGCACTTCTCCAAGCCCGTCGACCCCGAGAAGCTCTATGACACGCTCGCCGAGCTCATCGGCACGCATGAGGCGGCGCAGAAGTGAGCAAAGCACATACGGACTTTGACGCCGCCGTCGTCGGCGGCGTCAACATTGATATCGGCGGCTTTGCCGCCGCGCCGCTCGCCGCGCGGGAGTCCAACCCCGGCGCGGTGCGCATGAGCCTCGGCGGCGTCGGGCGCAACATCGCGCACAATCTGAGCCTGCTCGGCCTGCGCCCGACGCTCGTGACCGCCCTCGGCGGCGATCTCTTTGCACAGCGCGTCGAGGCTTCCTGCGCCGCGCTCGGGATCGACCTGAGCCTGAGCCTCCGCGTCCCCGGCGCGCGCAGCTCTACCTATCTCTTCCTCGCCGGGCCGGAGGGGGACATGGCGCTCGCCGTCTCGGATATGGAGATTTATGCGAATCTGACGCCCGCCGCCCTCTCCGAGCGCATGGACGCGCTGAACCGCGCCCCGGCGCTCGTGCTCGACGCGAACCTGCCCGCGGAGTCGATAGAATACCTCTGCGCCCACGCGGCCGCGCCGGTCTTCGCCGACCCCGTCTCCGCCGCGAAAGCGGAGAGGCTGCGCCCGGTGCTGTCCCGTCTGCACACGCTCAAGCCGAACCGCCGCGAGGCCGAGCTGCTCTCCGGCGTGCGCATCACGGACGAGCGCAGTCTGCGCCGCGCGGCCGACGCCCTGCTCGACACCGGGCTCAGGCACGTCTATATCTCCCTCGGCCCCGAGGGCGTGCTCGCCGCCGACCGTAACAGCCGCGTCCGCCTGAGCGCGGCGCGCGGCCCGGCTGTCAGTACCACCGGCTGCGGCGACGCCTTTATGGCCGCGCTGGTCTGGGCGCACCTGCGCGATCTGACGCTGGAAGAGAGCGCCCGAGCGGGCCGCGCCGCCGCCGGTCTCACCATGGCCGCGGAGGAGACGGTGAACCCCAAGCTCAGCGCTGCGGCGCTGAGGATAACTAATAATGAATAATGAATAATTGTGGTGTCCGCTGACGCGGACGGATTATAATACTTATGCAGAGTTGGTTTCTGTCTCTTTTTTCAATCGTCGCGAAGCGACACCATAGTTATTCATTATTCATTATTACTTATTCATTATGTTCTACAGGAGGACACAAGCATGAACCCCTATCTGGATATTTCCCCCGAGGTCGCGGCCGCGCTGGCGGCGGGGAGGCCCGTCGTCGCGCTTGAGAGCACGATCATCTCCCACGGCATGCCCTATCCGAAAAACGTCGAGACCGCGCTGCTCGTCGAGCAGACCATCCGCGACAACGGCGCGACGCCCGCGACGATCGCCGTGATCGGCGGCCGCCTCAAGGCCGGGCTCAGCGACGCGGAGATCGAATATCTCGGCAAGACCGGCCGCGCCGTGACGAAGGCCAGCCGCCGCGACCTGCCCGCGCTCGTCGCGCGCAAGGCCGACGGCGCGACCACCGTTGCGACCACGATGATCATCGCCCACCTCGCCGGCATCTCGATCTTCGCGACCGGCGGCGTCGGCGGCGTACACCGCGGCGCGGAGACCACGATGGACATCTCCGCCGATCTGGAGGAGCTCGCGCAGACGCCTGTCATGGTGGTGTGCGCGGGGGCCAAGTCCATCCTCGACCTCGGCCTCACGCTCGAGTATCTGGAGACCAAGGGCGTCCCTGTGATCGGCTATGGCACCGAGGAGCTGCCCGCCTTCTACACGCGGCGCTCGGGCTTCGGCGTGGACTACCGCGTGGACAGCCCCGAGGAGCTCGCCGCGCTCTTTCGCGCCCAGCGCGGACTCGAGTACAAGGGCGGCATGCTCGTCACGAACCCGATCCCCGAGCAGTACGCGATGGACAAGGCCGTGATCGACGCGGCCATCGAGCAGGCGCTCGCGGAGGCGAAGGCGCAGGGCGTCCACGGCAAGGAGACCACGCCCTTCCTGCTCGCGAAGGTCGTGGAGCTCACCGGCGGCGAGAGCCTGGAGTCCAACATCCAGCTCGTGCTCAATAACGCCCGCCTCGCGGCGCGCACCGCCGCCTGTCTGAGCCGGAGCTGAGAGGAATGGAGACCGTCAGCTCGCGCAAGAACGCGACGATCCGCCACCTGCGCGCCCTCGCCTCCGACGCCGCCTATCGGCGCGCGGCGGGGGAGTACCTCTGCGACGGCCGGAAGACGCTGGAGGAGGCGCTGCAATACGGCGCGGAGGTCAGAACCGTGCTCTGGAAGGGCGAAGAGAGGACAGTTCCGGGTCTTTCCGGCGCCGCGCAGCTCGTCGCGCCGCCGGAGCTCTTCGACTACGCCTCGCCCCTTCAGAACAGCCCCGGCCCGCTCTTCTCCGTCGCGATCCCGGCGGAGGGGGCGCTGCCGAGGCTGCGCCGCGTCCTCGTGCTCGAGAACGTGCAGGATCCCGGCAACGTCGGCACCGTCGTGCGCACGGCCAACGCCTTTGGGATCGACGCGGTGATCCTCGTCGGCGCCTGCGCCGACCTCTATCAGCCCAAGACCGTGCGCGCCACGATGGGCGCGATCTTCCGCCAGCGCGTGCTGACGCGCGATCTCGACGGCCTCTGCGCCCTGTGCGCTGCAAACGAGCTGCCGCTCTACGGCGCAGCGCTCGATCCCGCGGCGCTCGATGTGCGCGCGCTCGAGCTTGGCGCGGCCGCCGTCGCGGTCGGGAGCGAGGGGCGCGGCCTCAGCGCGGCGCTGCTCGCACAGTGCGAAAAAAAGCTCATCATCCCCATGCGCCCGGACAGCGAATCGCTCAACGCCGCCGTCGCCGCCTCCGTGCTGATGTGGGAAATGACAAGATAGCGGATAGTGCATAGTGGCTGGTGGTTAGAACTTACTAATCACCAGCCACTATTCATTGTCCGCTGAGCCCCTGCCCTGGCTCTGCAAATAAGGACAGTTTTTCTGTCAAGTCCCGACATGGGAAAACGGGTGCTTTTCCGCTATACTGGGACCATCAAGACAAGGGGGAAACCGGCATGAAGTACTATCTCGCTGTTGACATCGGCGCGTCCTCCGGGCGGCACATCGTGGGCTGGACGGAGAACGGCGAAATCCGGACCGAAGAGGTCTATCGCTTCCCGAACGGCGTGACGGAACAGGACGGACATTTGACCTGGAACATCGACGCGCTGGAAGCCCACGTCAGAAAGGGCGTGGAACTCGCAAAGGAGAAGTACCCGGCAATCGAGAGCCTTTCCATCGATACCTGGGGCGTCGACTATGTGCTGCTCAAGGGCGAGAAGGCCGTGTATCCCTGCTATGCCTACCGCGACGGGCGCACCGAGGCCGTCGTCCCCGCCGTGCATGAGAAGATGCCCTTCGCCGAGCTCTACCGCCGCACGGGCATCCAGTTCCAGCCCTTCAACACGGTCTATCAGCTCTATGCGGACAAGCTGGCCGGGCGGCTCGAGGGCGTGACGGACTTTCTGATGATCCCGGAGTACCTGATGTACCGGCTCTGCGGCGTCAAGTCCCACGAGTACACCAACGCCACGACCGGCGGCCTGGTCTCCGCCGAGACGGGCGAGTTCGACGCGGGCCTTCTGGAAGCGCTCGAGCTCCCGTCGGAGCTCTTCCACAGGCTCCAACAGCCCGGCACGGTGATCGGCGAGTACGAGGGCGTCAAGGTCGTCCTCTGCGCGACGCACGACACCGGCAGCGCGGTCGAGGGCATCCCGATGAGCGAGGACGCGCCCTACATCTCCTCCGGCACCTGGAGCCTCCTCGGCGTCAAGACGGCCAAGCCCCTCACCGACGCGGCGTCTCAGGCGGCCAACTGGTCGAACGAGGGCGGCGTGGGCTACAACCGCTACCAGAAGAACATCATGGGCATGTGGCTGGTGAACCGTCTGCGCGCCGAGCTCTGCCCGGACAAGCCCTTCGGCGAGATCGTCAGTGATGCCGAGGAAAGCCGCTTTGACGAGACCGTGGACGCGAACGCCGCCTGCTTCCTCGCCCCCGAGAGCATGAAAGCGGCTTTCGACGCCGCGCTCAGCGTAAAGCCCCAGACCGTCGGCGACTACTTCCGCTGCGCGTACAGGAGCCTCGCGCTCAGCTACCGCGACGCGCTGGCGGAGCTCGAGCGCAACACCGGAAAGACCTACAGCAGCCTCTACATCGTCGGCGGCGGCGCGAAGAACGCCTTCCTCAACCGCCTCACCGAAGAGGCCAGCGGCAAAAAGGTCATCGCCCTGCCCATCGAGGCCACGGCGATCGGGAATCTGAAAATACAGCTCTCCTGTCATTCTGAGCGCAGCGAAGAATCTTAAGATCCTTCGACTTCGCTACGCTCCGCTCAGGATGACACTGTAGGGGAGGGGCTTGCCCCTCCCGCAAACCAACTGTATGACGCTCGGGAGGGGCAAGCCCCTCCCCTACGATAAGAAATCAAGAGGGAGGCCATTTTTATGCTAGTCACCACCAAAGCCCGCGTGGGCGTGTTCGCCATTGCGCTGGGCGCGTATCTGCCCCAGTTCCCGAGCCTGGTGCCCGAGTTTGAGAGCCAGTATGCCGACTTCAAGACGCGCATCCCCGACTCCGTCGAGCTGATCGACGGCGGCATCGTCACCACGAAGGAGAAGGCCATGCAGGCGGGCGACAAGTTCCGCGCCGCCGACGTTGACCTTGTGATCCTCCAGCTCCTGACCTACGCGACCAGCTACAACATGCTCCCCGCCGTGCGCGATCTGGACGTGCCGGTCGTGCTCGTGAACCTCCAGAAGAAGGCCGCGCCCGACTACCCCAACACCGACACCGCGACCTGGCTCGGCGAGCTCTACGCCTGCGGCGCGGTGGGCGAGATGGTGGCCGACCTCGAGCGCGCGGGCAAGCGCCACGCGGTCATCACCGGCGTCGTCGAGGGCGGCGACCCCGAGGTGGACCGCGAGATCGCCGACTGGTGCCGCGCCGCGCAGGTGCGCCGCCGCTTCCGCGACACGAACCTCGCGCAGATCGGCCGCCCCTACCCCGGCATGATGGATCTCTACATCGACGAGACCAACCTCTATCACCGCATGTGGCTCTACACCAAGCAGTTCGACTGGGAAAAGATGTGGGCCATCGCCGACGATATCACCGACGAGGCCGCCATCCGCGCCAAGGCGCAGGACATCCTCGACACCTTCGACATCGAGGGCGGCGGCACCATCGAAAAGGTCTGGGATATGGCGAAGTACGTCGTGGCCTTCGAGCAGTGGGTGAAGGACGAGCAGCTCGGCTTCGTCGCGAGCCACTATGACGGCTTCGCGCAGGGCGTCGCGGGCAAGCTCGACTCCATGCTGATCCCCGCCTTCTCCATGCTCATCAAGCAGGGCACCGCCTGCGCCGTCGAGGGCGATATCAAGGTCGCGATGGCGATGAGCATCCTGAAGACCATCTCCGGCATGGGCCAGCTCAGTGAGATGTACTCCATCGACTTCCCCGCGGATATCTGCATCATCGGCCACTCCGGCTCCGGCGACGCGGATATCTCCAAGGCCAAGAAGCCCACCATGAAGATCGTCCCCGTCTTCCACGGCAAGACCGGCGGCGGCTATCTCACGCAGTTCTACCCCGCCGAGGGCCCCGTGACCTATCTCGGCATCACCCAGGACAGGGACGGGCACTTCAAGTTCGTCGTGGCCGAGGGCGTGAACGAGCCCGGCCCCATCTTCACCTTCGGCGACACCAACATGCGCACCCGCTTCACCTGCGGCGCGCGGGAGTTCTGCAACCGCTGGAGCGAGGCCGGCCCCACCCACCACATGGCCGCCGCCTCCGGCCGCTGGATCGACACGATCCTCAAGGTCGCGAAGATCTTCAACGTCCCCGTGGATATCGTGACGCGGTAAACCATTTTCATATAAAAAACGAAAAGGAGATATCACAATGAAAGTTCTGGACGCTGAATTTGTAAAGGGTTTCATGCGCATGGCCGACGACGGCTGGCAGCAGGGCTGGCATGAGCGCAACGGCGGCAACCTCAGCTACCGCATCAAGCCGGAAGAGGTCGAGAGCGTGAAGGAAGAGCTCGTCCCCGGCGAGTGGCGCGAGATCGGCGCCTCCGTCCCCAAGCTCGCGGGCGAGTACTTCCTCGTCACCGGCTCGGGCAAGTATTTCCGCAACGTCACCATCAAGCCCGAGGACTCCTTCTGCATCATCGAGCTGGACGACAAGGGCGAGAACTACCGCATCTGCTGGGGTCTCGTGAACGGCGGCCGCCCGACCAGCGAGCTGCCCAGCCACCTCATGAACCATGAGGTCAAGGTGCATGCGACCAACGGCAAGCACCGCGTCATCTACCACTGCCACCCCGCGAACACCATCGCCCTGACCTTCGTCCTGCCCCTGACCGACGAAGCCTTCACCCGCGAGCTCTGGGAGATGGCGACCGAGTGCCCGGTCGTGTTCCCCTCCGGCGTCGGCGTCGTGCCCTGGATGGTGCCCGGCGGCCGCGATATCGCCGTCGCGACGAGCGAGCTGATGAAGAAGTACGACGTCGCCATCTGGGCGCACCACGGCATGTTCTGCTCCGGCGAGGACTTCGACCTCACCTTCGGCCTGATGCACACGGTCGAGAAGAGCGCCGAGATCCTCGTGAAGGTGCTCTCCATGCAGCCCTATAAGCGCCAGACCATCACCCCCGACGACTTCCGTCATCTCGCCGTCGACTTCAAGGTCGAGCTGCCCGAGAAGTTCCTGTACGAGAAGCACTGATATAACTGTCCCCGCGCCGCAAGGCGCGGGGAGAAATGAATTAGAAAGCCCCCGCGCCGTCAAGGCGCGGGGGTCTTATTCTCACTCGATAAATCCCTTCACCTGCTCTCGCAGCCAGTCGAGCCAGGGCTCCATGCCCTCGCCGCTGCGCGCGCAGATGGGGAAGATCTTCATGTTCGGGTTCAGGCGGCGGACATACTTCTTGCAGGCTTCGATGTCAAAGTCGAAGTAGGGCAGCACGTCGATCTTGTTGATGAGCAGCACGTCGCAGATCGAGAACATCAGCGGGTACTTGAGGGGCTTGTCGTCGCCCTCCGGGACGGAGAGGATCATCGCGTTCTTGACGGCGCCGGTGTCGAACTCCGCCGGGCAGACGAGATTGCCGATGTTCTCCAGAATCGCGAAGTCCACGTCCTCCACGCCGAGGCCCTCGAGGCCCTGCCGGGTCATGCCCGCGTCGAGGTGGCACATGCCGCCGGTGTGGAGCTGGATGACCTTCGCCCCGGTCTGCTCAATGGCGGCGGCGTCCACGTCGGAGTCGATATCCGCCTCCATCACGCCGATGCGCAGCTCATCCTTGAGCCCCGCGATCGTGCGCTTGAGCGTCGTCGTCTTGCCCGAGCCGGGGGAGGACATGAGGTTGAGCAGAAAGGTCTTGCTCTGCCTGAGCTCCGCGCGCAGCCTGTCGGCCTCGCGGTCGTTGTTCTCGAATATGCTCTGCTTGATCTCCAAAACACGGTAGCCTTCCATGTGGTTCTCCTTTGTGATTCGTAGGATGGATGCAGTATAGCACAGCGCGGCGGCGATTTCAACGCAGAAGCGAGAGCGCCTCGCGGATGCGCGCCTCGAAACCGGCGCGGTTGCGCGCGTAAGCCGTGTCCGCGGGCAGCGTCAGCTCCTGCCCCGCGAGCGAGAGCAGCGCGGCGTCGAGCGCGTCGGCGGCTTCGCGGTCGAGCGGCGAGGCGGGGACGAGCCCCGCGTCCAGCGCCGCGGCGGGCAGCCGCTCGCCCTCGAAGAGAAAGCGCAGCAGCGCGTCGAGCGCGCGCCGCATCCGCGCGTCCCGCGCGGTCACGGCGAGGCCGCGCCCCTCCGCGAGCGGCTTCGCCTCCGAAAGCGCGCTGTATTCCGCGCCCGCCGTGTCTCTCCCGCGCAGCGCCGGGCTCAGGTCGAGCGCCCAGGCCGGCGTATCCTCCGCGCTCAGGCTCAGAAAGCCGGAAAATGCGGCCTCCGCGACGGCGTTATAAAGGTTTACATAACTTTCAGAATGCACGCCGTCGAAATCCGCCGTGAAGGCTTCGCCGCTCTCCCACAGCGCCTGACGGAACAGCGGCGCGAAGGCGCCGATATAGAGCAGCGCAGAGAAGCTTTCGGACTCGGCGATGCGCAGCAGGGGCAGGGCGAAGCCGAGCGGGTAGAAGCCGTGCCCGACGCAGCCCGCGCGCGCCCGGAGCCACGCGGGGTAGTCCGGCGAGAGGCCGGGGTCGAACAGCAGCCCCGCCTCGGCGAGCGCGAAGGCGTCCTCATGCCCGAGCAGCGCGAGCGCCGGGGCCGCGCCGCTCTGCAGCGCCGCGAGCAGCCGCTCCTCGCTCTCGAAGGCGCGCAGCGTCAGCGGCAGCGAATCGCGAGGGCGCGCCCCGTTCCAGTCCGCGGCGAGGCGCTTGAGCGCCGGGGCGAGGGGATCGCCCTCGACAACCCAGAGCGTGAGGGCGTAGTCCGTCTCCTCAGCGCCCGAGGCGCAGCCGGAGAGCAGCAGCGCCGCAAGCAGCAGGAAAGCGAGCAGTTTTTTCGGCATGGCCGCCTCCTTGACCTGCCCTGTCATCCCGAGCGGAGCGAAGGAGCTCTTTTTGAGTCAGCAGAGAGAAGGAGCCTTCGTCGCCGTTCGGCTCCTCAGAATGACAGGACGACAGCTTGACAGGGCGTGTATAATCTCAGTAGAAACAAAAAAATGGAGGATCCCTATGGCTTATCAGGCGGTTTTGTTCGATATGGACGGCACGGTGCTCGACACGCTGACCGACCTCGCCGCAGCGGCGAACGCCGCGCTGCTAAAGTTCGGCCTGCCGGAGGTTTCACGGGAAAAGGTCGCCGCGAGCCTCGGCAACGGCGCGTCCCATCTGATCCACTCCGTCGTCCCGGCGGGGACGCCGGAGGACTTCACGCAGCGGGTGCTGGCCTGGTACCTGCCCTGGTATGACGCCCACTGCCGCATCGAGACAAGGCCCTATCCGGGCATCCTCGAGCTGATGGCGCGGCTCCGCGCGCGCGATATCAAGCAGGCGATCATCTCCAACAAGGGCGACGCCGCGGTGCAATCGCTCGCGCGCGAGTTCTTCCCCGGCCTGCTCGAGACCGCCGTCGGGGAGAGCGCGACCGTGCGCCGCAAGCCCGACCCCGACGCGGTGCTGGCCGCGGCCGAACGCATGGGCGTGGCGGTCGAGAACTGCGTCTATGTCGGCGACACCGAGGTCGATCTCGCGACCGCGCGCAGCGCGGGCATGGACTGCCTCATCGTGAGCTGGGGCTTCCGCTCGGAAGCGCAGCTCCGGGCCGCGGGCGCGGAGAGAATCGCGCACACGGCGGAGGAGCTGGAAGGGTTTATCGTAAACGAATTTGAAAAATGAGTTTACGATATTGCCGTGTTTTTCGGTTGCCCCGCCAGGGGCGAGAAAAACGGCTTCAATCTGTGACAGGAAATGCAAAAGCTTTTTGCGTTTCCTGTCTCACAGCGGATTTTTCTTGATCTGCGCCCAGCGGCGGGGGTACTGCTGGGGCGTCGGGCGCGCCTTCTCGATCATCACGAGGCTGTGGCGCGCGTCCACGCCGGGGATCGGGTACTCCGCGATGCGCAGCAGCCGCCCGCCGAGCGCCGTGATCGCCTTTTGCGCCTCCTCGGCCTCCTCCGCCGCGCCGGGGCCCTTCATCGCGAGAAAGAGCCCGCCGACCTTCACAAAGGGCAGGCACAGCTCGCAGAGCAGATTGAGCCTTGCGACGGCGCGCGAGGCCGCTAGATCGAAGGACTCGCGAAGCTGAGGCGGCGCCTCCTCGGCGCGCGCGTGCAGGCAGCGCAGGTCGCTCAGCTCGAGCTCGTCCGCGACGCTCCGCAAAAAGCGCACGCGCTTGTCGAGGCTGTCGAGCAGCGTGACGGAGAGCGAGGGGCAGGCGATTTTCAGCACGAGCCCCGGAAAGCCCGCGCCGCTGCCCACGTCGATCAGGCTCTTGCCCTCAAAGTCCGCGAGCGTCAGCAGCGCCGCGCAGTCGAGAAAATGCAGCCGCGCGCTCTCGTCCTCCCCGTCGATGGCGGTGAGGTTCATGACCTTGTTCTGCTCGGCGAGCCTGTCGTAATAGCGCCGGCAGCGCGAGAGCGCCAGCGCGTCGAGCGGCAGCGACAGCTCGGCAAAACCGGCGGTGAGAATATCTTCCAGCATAGTGCGTCCCTACTTATAAAAATGATGCAGCCCGATCGTGACGGTCGGGGTGAGCGCGTCGGCAAACCAGCTCCCGTCCCCGCGCTCGGGATTGACAAAATACAGGCTCTCGCCCACGGTGTTGAAGCCCTCGAGGCACAGCCGCGCGGCGAGCTTTGCTTCCTCCTCCGGCTCGGCCGCGGCCTCCCCGGTCTCTATGGGGCTGAACTGCACGACCGGCGTGCGCTCGAGCACGACGCCCGTCACCGTGTCGGGGAAATGCGCGTCGCGCACGCGGTTGAGCACGACGCTGCCCACGCCGATCTTCCCCGCGAGCGGCTCCCAGCGCGCCTCGGACTGGATGATGTGCTCGAGCCAGTAGAGATCGTCGGGGGAGAAGTGCGTCTGATAGTAGTCCTCGCCGCCGAGCAGCAGCCGGAACGAGCCGCTGTCGGTCTCGGCCTTCTCGCCGTCAAAGCGGAACGTGAGAGAAAAGAGCCGCCCGACCGTGTCCGAGGGGAAGCAGACGCGCCCGTCGAAGAGGCGCAGCCCCTCAGGGCAGTACAGCAGCCGCCCGTCGGCGGAAAAGACCTCGGAAGCCTCCTCCGCCTCGAAGCGCCAGACGCCGACCGAGAGCGTGTAGCGCCCGCCCTCGAAGCTCTCCGCGGCGTCCAGCTCAAAGAGGCGGCAGAGCTCGGCGGGGCAGAGCCAGAGCCTCCCCTCCGCCTGATCGCCGCGCAGACGCAGCAGCCCGTCCACATAGACGCGCACGCGCGTTGGCTCCGCGGCGGGCGCAGGGGACGCTACCTCCCCCCTTTTGTCCGCTGCGCGGACATTTCCCCCGCCGGGGGAATCTTCCCCCGGCGTCCCGCGCTGTGCTTGTGCATCAGCGCACGCGGCGGGCGCGGAGAGCAGCGCGAGACAGAGCAGCAGCGCGAGCAGCCGCCTCATGTCCCGGCCTTGATGGCCTTGAGCGCCTGGGCGAGCTGATCGGGGCAGGAGCTCAGCTTGAGGCCGCAGCGGATGCCCTCGAGCCGTTCGATCGCCTCGTCTATACGCATCCCGGCCACGAGCCGGGAGATGCCCTTGAGGTTGCCGTCGCAGCCGCCGACGACGCGCAGACTGCGGATGACGTCCCCGTCGGTCTCGATCTCCATGAGCTGAGAGCAGACCCCGCGCGGGCGATAGGAATAGGTCATGCAAAACGCCTCCCTTTGTGTGCTGTCGATACTCCGTACTATACCACAGCCGCGGGAGGCTGACAAGAGTGCGCCGCCGCTTCGCAAGGCAAACGCATGAACGAAGCGGAGGGCGCCCCTGCGGCGCATGACCGCGGTTCCGGCGGCGGGACGCCGAGGACGGCGTCAACCGGTCAAGCGTTTCTGCTCAGCGTAGGGAACGGTTGACACGGTTGACATGGTTGACATGGTTGACGATTTATCCTTTTCTCGTGCTTGTGTCAACCATGTCAACCAAACTATATCCATACAAACATGGTTGACATCGTTGACGGTCTACCCCATTCTCGTGCTTGCGTCAACCGTGTCAACAATGTCAACCAAACTATATCCATACAAAAACGGTTGACATCTGCATATACTACCGAAACTCCTCCGCGAGGCTTGCGGCCTCGGCGAGGGGGCGGGTGTAGCCCTCGAGCAGCCGCGCCTTGACGGCGAGGCCGCGCGAGCGGGGATTGATGAAGATGCGGCACTTCTCGCGCCCGTTTCGCGCCTCCTGGATCAGATTCAGACCCGCGGAGCTGCCGTCGAAGGCGAGCAGCGCGGAGGGGACGCGCTTGAAGATCTCGTAGGCGAAGCTCTTGTAGAGCCCCATGCCGGAGCTCTCGATCGAGACCAGCACGCCGACGCCCGCCTCGCGCAGCCGCCTTGCCTCGGCGGCGCTGAGCCGGTTCGGCACAATGGCGAAGACGCGAAAGCGCCCCGCCGCGCGCCGGACAAGCTCGCCCTCCTGCCCCGCGAGCCGGTGCCCCACGACGAAGCAGAGCTTCGCGGGGTCGGCCTGGAGCAGCCGCTCGAGCAGCGCGCGATCCTCCGGCGTGACGCGGCTGCGGTGCTTGCTGTTGTTGAAGCTGCCGCCCGCGACGACGACCGGGAAGAGCCCCGCCGGGAGCGTATCGAGCTGCGCGGCGAGCGCCTCGCGCGCGTCAAGCTTGTCGGAGCTCTGCCAGAGCGCCTCCTTGGAGTTTTCGGCGCGCTCAAGCCGCTCGCGGTACCAGCGCTCGATATCGCCGCCGGGGAAGGCTGCGCGGAAGGCGGCCTCCTTTGCGGCGAAGACGCGGCGGCTCTCGGCGAGGATGCCGTCCTCGGCCTCGCGCATGCGCAGCAGCGCGTCGTACTTGAGATCGAGCAGCTTCTCGAGGCTCAGCTCCTCGTCGATGGAGTTCGTGCCGTAGAGCGCGCCGCCGTCGGTGCCCTGCACGCACTTGACGCCCGCTTTCAGATAGAGCGGGAGGGGGTGGCGCTCGAGCGAGCTGAGGTTATTCAGGCGCACGTTGGAGCTGAGCTGGAACTCGAGCGTCACGCCATAGCGCCGCATATCCTCGAGGAGCTTGCGCCCCTTCGCGCTGTTGAGCTTGCAGGTATAGAGCCCGTGGCCGATGCGCATCGGCGGGAAGGGCTGCCCCTCGCCGAGCGCCTCGGCCACGCAGCGGATGCTGTTGGCCACGTTGTCGCGCAGGCTGTCGTTCTCCCCGGCGTGGATGCGCAGCACAAAGCCCGGATGCTCCCCGGCGATGCGCACGAGCTCGCGCAGGACGCTTCTGAGCTCTAAAATGTCGTTGATCTCCTCGCCGATGATGTCGCTGCCCGCGACATAGGGATCGGCGGCGACGGCGCGCAGACAGCGCAGGTTCCCGGCCAGATAGTCGTTCGGCGTGACGGCGTCGCGCACGATCGTGAGCGGGATGCGCCGGATGCCCGCGAGAAAGCGCAGCAGCACCCCGGTCTCGCGCGTGACGGAGGGCATGATCTCGTGGATCTGCCGCAGCCGCGCGGGGAATTCCGCGGGGTTCAGCAGCGCCGTGTCGCTGATCTCGGCGTACTCGACGCCGTGCTTGCGGTACTCGCGCGCGATCCAGAGCAATAAATCCTGATAGAGAGTGTTCGCGCGGTAGCGGTCGTCCTCGCGGTCGGCCAGCACGCGCGCGGCGCAGGCGGCGACCTCGCGGTCGGGGATCGGCGAGAGGCTGAGGCCGCTGAGCGCGTCCTCGGCGCGCTGCCCCTTCGTGAAGACGTAGCGGTAGAGGTAGACCTTCTCGAGATCGGCGAAGACGGCCTGCCCGTCCTTCGGGATGGTCAGGGAATTGCGGATGCGCTCGATGTTGTACGCGGCGTCGGCGGGGTTGCCGAGGATCAGCTCGGCGAAGTTGATGAAGGTGTAGTCGTCGATCCGCCGCTCGCGGCGCTTCCCGGTCAGGGGCAGCGCGCCGAGCTCCCGTTCGACCTGCGCGCGCCGCGCATCCAGCAGGGCGCGCTGCGCGTCGGTGCAGCGCAGGGCGAGCTTCTTTATATAGTAATAGGGGTAGCGTATCTGGTGGCAGATGCCGAGGGCGATCAGCACGTCGGGCGGGAGATTGCCGTTCATGTGCGTGTGCAGGTCGGTGCGGAACTTGACGTCCGAGCGGATATAGGTCTTGACGATGGTCTTCTCGATCCCGAGGCGGTAGTCCTTGGTCTGGCTCATCAGCGTCTTGGAGATCGCCGGGATCGAGGCCTTGAGCTCCACGCGCCCGTCGGGGAAGATGTTCGCGACCTTCGTGCTGCCGAGGCGCAGGATGTAAAGCCGCCGGTTGTCCCCGTCGATATAGCAGGGCAGCTCCCCGCGCAGCACGAGCAGCCCGTTTTCATCCTCGCAGGGGTCAAGCTCGCAGAGCTTCGCGAGGTTGCGGATGAGATTGCCGGTGCGGTGGTTCGGCGTGCGGATCAGATAGTACAGCCGCTCGCCCTCCATGCTGAGCTCCACCGCGACGTCCTTCTCCCGGTCGAGATAAAACCGCTGAAACTGGATCATAGCCGCCTCCCGTGAAAAACGTTTTCCCCATCCTCTCATCTGCCGCCGCTCTTGTCAAGCCCCCGGCGGATATTTTTGGCACCGCCGCCGCATACTGAGAGTAACCGTTCACCCCCCCTGTCATCCTGAGCGGGCGAAGCAAGTCGAAGGATCCTTGTCAGCACACGCACGAAAAAAGATTCTTCGTCGCCTTACGGCTCCTCAGAATGACACAGGGGGGCTGAATTGTTGCTGCTGAGAGCATAAAAGCCGCCGCGCTTTGGCCGATTCGGCTGAAAAAGAGCGCGAATCGGGCGGGAAACGGAGTCTTATTACAAAAAGTTTACAAAAGTTTTCAAAAGACTCTTGACCATTGCGAAAAAATGGGATAATATAGAGGCGCTGAAATTGGGTCGGCACGCTTGGCGTGCGCCGACTTTACAAATAGGGAGGCAATTGTATGGATTTCAAAGCCGAAGGGCCTGAGAATGTTGTCACGATCAAGGTGGTCGGCATCGGCGGCGCGGGCAACAACGTCGTCAACCGCATGGTCAAGGCCGGCACGCAGGGCGTGGAGTTTATCGCCATCAATACCGACAAGCAGGCGCTGGCCGTCTCCAACGCCGATCAGAAGATCCAGATCGGCGAGAAGATGACCCGCGGCCAGGGCGCGGGCTCCGATCCCGAGGTCGGCAAGCGCTCCGCCGAGGAGAGCCGCAACAACATCGCCAGGCGCTCGAGAATGCGGATATGGTCTTCATCACCGCCGGCATGGGCGGCGGCACCGGCACGGGCGCGGCGCCGATCGTGGCCGAGATCGCGCGCGACGCGGGCCTCCTGACCGTCGGCGTCGTGACCAAGCCCTTCAAGTTCGAGGGCAAGCGCCGCATGGATCAGGCCAACGCCGGCATCAAGGAGCTGCTCGGCAAGGTCGACTCCCTGCTCATCATCCCGAACGACCGCCTGAAATACGCCACCGACCAGAAGGTCACGCTGGCCAACGCCTTTGAGATCGCCGACGACGTGCTCAAGCAGGCCGTCACCAGCATCTCCGACCTCATCAAGAACACCGGCTTCATCAACCTCGACTTCGCGGATGTGACCTGCATCATGAAGAACGCCGGCTACGCCCACATGGGCGTCGGCCACGCCGCCGGCAAGGGCAAGGCCGAGGAGGCCGCCCGCATGGCCGTGGCGAGCCCCCTGATGGAGACCTCCATCAACGGCGCGCGCGGCGTGCTCATCAACATCACCGGCTCCGAGGACATGGGTCTGGAGGACGTCGAGGCCGCCGCCAACCTCGTGCAGGAGGCCGCGCACCCCGAGGCCAACATCATCTTCGGCGCGACCTTCGACGATACGCTGGAGGATGAGATCCGCGTGACCGTCATCGCCACCGGCTTTGACGAGGCCGGCAAGGTCGTCGAGAGCGCCCCCGCCGCGCAGCCCGTGCAGCCCCGCCCGGTGGCGCCCAAGCCGCAGGGGCTCTTCACGAGCGCCGCGGAGAAGGCCACCGCCTCCTCCGCCGTGCCCCCTCCGCTGACCCCGGACGAGTTCGCGGCAGCGCCCGCGGCCGCCCCCGCCGGCGACGCCGCGCAGGAGGATCCCTTCGACAGCATCTTCAAGATTTTCTCCTCGAAATAAAATACGCTATAGGGAAGCGGCCGCGTCGGAAGACGCGGCCGCTTCCGCGCGCAGAGCGGGGCTTGTATTCCTGCGTGAAAGAGTGTAAAATGGTCGGCGGAACAGGGGGGAAGAGCATGAAAAAGCTGCTCACGGTGCCGCGCAGAGCGGCCGGATACTATCTGCGCCACAATCTGCCGCGCGCGGCCGCGGCCTTGTCCTACTATATGACGATGACCTTCTTCCCGCTCATCATCTGCCTCTACTCGCTGCTCGGGAAGAACTACGCGCGCATCATGGAGTCGCTGAACTTTCTCTCCCAGTTTCTGAGCGAGCAGACGACCGCGATGCTGCGCAACTTCCTCGGCTATGTGGTGCTCAGCCGCAGCGACGGCATGTTCGCCGCGGGGCTTGTGGTCTTGCTGACCACGGCCTCCGCCGGCGGGCGCGCGCTCGCGCTCACGCTCGGCGAGATGCAGGGCGGGCAGCGGCACACGGGCGTCGTGAGCTTTCTGTTCAGTCTGCTCTACTCCGTGGTCTTTGTCGCCGCGATCTATTTTGCGATCGTCGTGGTCTTCACCGGCCGCACGATGCTCGAGCGCCTGAACGGGCTGCTGCCCTTCATCGACATCTCAAGCTCCTGGCAGTGGCTGCGCTTTCTGCTGCTCGGCGGCATCGTCTTCGTGATGCTCTGGGGGATGTTCCTCGTCACCAGGCGGCGCGGCGCGCGCTGGCGCTGCTATCCGGGCGCGCTCTTCGCGACGCTCGGCATGGTCGTGATGAGCTATATCTTCTCCGGCTTCATCGCGGCCTCCGCGCGCTATCCGCTGGTCTACGGCTCGCTCGCCTCGATCATCCTGCTGATGTTCTGGCTCTTTTTGAGCTGCCAGATCATCTGCCTCGGCGCGGCGGTGAACCTCGCCATCCGCGACGCGATGCAGAGCGAGACCTGAGGGATGCGGCGGAGGGGGAACGCTGTAACAGTTCAGCTCCTTGCCTCGCCCCACGCCGAAGGCGTAGGGGAGAGGTGTCACGAAGTGACGGAGAGGGGCAGCGTGTCCGAGCTTGCAGCGACCCCTCTCAGGCGCTGCGCGCCAGCTCTCCCCGACGCGGGGAGAGCCAAGAGCCGCAAGGGCTGAATGTTACCCTCATTCCAGCCATTCCCGTTTCTCCCACGAATCAAAGATTGACATAAGACGCTAAAAAAGCTATAATAGCCAAAAAAGAAGAAAGCTGTGCGCCGAGGCGGCCGCTGCGCGTGGGTATGCGCGGGGCTGCGCGGCCTTTAGGAAAGGCAGGAGACTGCATGAAAAAGAGAGTTTTGCCCCTGATGCTCGCGCTGCTGGTGCTGCTTGGCGGCTGCGGCCTCTCGATCCCCGCGCCCACGCCCGCGCCCACGCCGGAGCTCACGCCCGCGCCGCCCCAGGCGACGGCGGAGCTCCAGGTCTTCCAGCAGAGCCATGACAGCGTCCCGGCCGATGAGGACGAGGCGGAGGAGGGCGACGCCGAGGCCGAAGCGCTGCCTCCGGAGGAGGAAGCGGAGCCCGCGCCGGTCGTCACGCCCGCGCCCGCGGCGGCCGCCATCGCGGAGAATACCGCGGTGCGCGATCTCGAGCTGGTGCGCGTGCGCAACTACATCCCCGATCTGCTGATCGACCTCAAGTACGCCACGACCGATAACTTCACCGGCAAGGTCGTCTACAGCTTTGACGAGCCCTATCTGCGCTGCGGCACGGTGAAGAAGCTCGCCGCGGCGAAGGCCATGCTCGAGCAGCAGGGCTATGAGCTGCTGCTCTGGGACGCCTACCGCCCCAACGAGGCGCAGTTTGAGCTCTTCGACGCCTTCCCGAACGGCGTGTACGTCGCCAATCCCTACGGCGGCGGGCACTCCTCGCATACCAGCGGCGGCGCGGTGGACGTGGCGCTGATGAAGGACGGAACGCTCTGCGAGATGCCCTCCGGCTTCGACGAGTTCTCCGCCCTGGGCGACAGGAACTATAACGACGTGTCCGAGGAGGCGGCCGCGAACGCGAAGCTGCTCGAGCAGGTCATGGTCGCCTGCGGCTTCTCGACCTATTTCGGCGAGTGGTGGCACTATATCGACAGTACCGGCTACAACTATACGGACGTCGAGGGCTGCGTCCTGCCCGAGCACGCGACGACGGTGTACGAGTCGGAGTGCAACGAGTATATCAACATCCGCCGCGTGGCGAATCCCTCCGCCGAGGCCATCGGCAACATCCCCGACGGCCGGCAGATGACCGTGCTGAGCTACCTGACCGACTTCATCCACATCCAGTACGGCGAGCTCACCGGCTACGTCAACGTCCACTACACCAAGCCTGTGTATTGATCGCATACCGCAACACAGCGGCCGCGGGGAAGCTCGCGGCCGCCTGAATTCGTCGATGCTTCGACATATATGAAAAGGAGCCATTCGGATCATGAAAAGAACGCTTTCCGCGCTGCTCTGCGCGGTGCTTGCCCTGAGTCTTGCGCTCCCGCTCGGCGCGCGCGCGCTGGCGGAGGGCTACCCGGCGGGGCAGAGCTATTCGGAGGATAAGAGCGGCGTCGAGGTCTATACCGTGCAGGTCGCCGCGACCGAGCTGGACAGCGGTGCATCGCAGCTCAGAGCCTCGATGCTCGCCGCGGGCTACGACTGCTTTGTCTATTGCAGGGACGAGCTGTATTACATCATGTGCGGCAAATTCTCCGCCTACGCAGACGCGGAGGTCTACCGCAATTCCATCATCTCGAACACCAGCCGCAGCCGCGCCTATGTGACGACGGCCTGGGTCCCCGAGGCGGACAGGCAGCTCTTCGAGAGCGTCTACGCCGCGGGCGAGGGCGTGGTGTCGAAGGACACGGCGGAGAGCGCGCGCAGCTACGCGCTTGTGAACCTCGCGCTCGCGCCGGACACCTTCGACGCGGAGCAGTATTACGAGCCGGACGCGGCGGCGCAGGCCGTGTATACCGTGCAGGTCTCGGCGCACTACGGGCGGGAGACCGCGGAGTTCGACCGGGATCGGATGCTCGCGGCGGGCTATGACAGCTTTGTCTACTACGACGGCGGCGTCTTCTGCGTGATGTGCGGCAAGTTCCCCTCAAGCTACGAGGCGCTGTGCTACAGCGAGGCGATCCACACCGACCCCGCGCGCTACAGCTCCTTTGTGACCCTGGCCTATCTCCCCGCCGCGGCGATCCAGCGCTTTGAGACGCGGCTGAACGAGTTCGTGACGATCCCGCAGGACGCCAAGCGCATGGAGACCTACTGGGAGAGACCCACGGGCGCGTACTATCGCTCCGATCTCGAAGGCGCCGTGGAGGTCTATACCGTGGAGTTCTCGCAGGGCAGCTCCTTCACGAGCAGCGAGAGCCGCCGCGACGAGCTGGAGGCGAAGGGCTACCCCGCCTTCTGCTACAAGGTGCTGATGGCCTACAAGACCATGACCGGCATGTTCACGGACAAGGCGGAGGCGCAGCGCTACTGTCAGGAGATCCGCACGGCTGGCGAGAGCGGCGCGAGCGTGACGACGGCCTCCGTCCCGCAGTCGGCGCTGGACAGCTTCCGGAGCTGGTACGAGGGACGCTGAGAGAGTGAAAGGCGGGGGCGCGAAACCCCCGCCTTTCTCCGTCTGTGGTCTGCGCTGAAATATCACTTGACGGACAGGGGAAAACGGCTTAGTATGAAGGAAACTGACCTGGTATGAATGAGAAGAAAGTACAGATACTGACAGGGGAAGCCACGCAGAAGAAGAAACGCCTGAGGATGGACGCGCTGCTGATCGCGCTGCTGCTGCTCGCGACGGGCGTGCTGTATCTGGTCTTCGGCCGCGCGAAGGACGACGGCGTCTACGTCGTCGTGAACGTCGAGGGCGAGGAGGTCGCGCGCTATCCGCTCAACCGCGACGGGGTCTACAGCCTCAACTACGGCAGCAACATCCTGCAGATCGAGGACGGCTATGCCTGGATACGCGAGGCCGACTGCCCGGATCAGATCTGCGTGCTGCTCGGCAAGATCAACCGCAGCGGCGAGCTGATCGTCTGCCTGCCCAATATGCTCATCGTGTACATCGAGGGCGGCGAGGAGCCGCTGGACGGCACGGTCGGTTAGGAGGCGGGGATAGGTGAAGACAAAACGCCTCACCGTCATGGCGATGACAGTCGCCGTGGCGCTGATCCTGTCCTATATCGAGAGCCAGATCCCGCCGATCTTCACGGCGGTGCCCGGCGTCAAGATGGGGCTTGCGAATATCGCGGTGGTCTTTGCGCTCTACAAGCTCGGCTGGAAGGAGGCCGTGCTCATCTCGCTGCTGCGCGTCTTCCTCGTGACGCTGCTGTTCAGCCCGCTCGGCGTGATGGGGCTGGCCTACAGCCTCGCCGGCGCGGCGCTGAGCCTGCTCGGTATGATCGCGCTCAGGGCGACGGGGCTCTTCTCCTCCGTCGCGGTCAGCGTGACGGGCGGAGTGCTGCACAACGTCGGGCAGATCGGCATGGCCTGCCTGCTGCTCAAGACGCGGGAGCTCGTCTACTATCTGCCCGCGCTCGCGCTCAGCGGCATCGCGGCGGGCGTGCTGATCGGCGTGCTCGCGGCGATCCTGGTCAAACGGATTCGGGTAGAGGTATGATATGACGGTGCTGATTGCGGCGGCGGTGATCCCCGCGGCCTTTCTGCTTTGGAAAATCTATCGGCTCGACCGGCTGGAGCCGGAGCCGCCGCTGCTGCTGCTGAGCCTCGTGCTGCTCGGCGTGCTCGCGACCTCGCTCGCCGCGCTCTGCGAGGAGCTGGGCGAGGCGCTGCTGGACGAGCTGTACCCCGAGGGCGGGCGCAGCTGCGATATCCTCCTGTACTTCGGCGTCGTCGGTCTCGCGGAGGAGGGCTGCAAGTACCTGCTGCTCAAGCTGCGCACCTGGCGGCACCCGGCCTTCAACTGCGAGTTTGACGGCGTGGTGTACGCGGTCTTCGTCTCCCTCGGCTTCGCGCTCTGGGAGAACATCGGCTATGTGCTCGCCTACGGGCTGGAGATCGCGCTGGCGCGCGCGGTGACGGCGGTGCCGGGCCACGCCTGCTTCGGCGTGATGATGGGCGTCTGGTATGGCATGGCCAAGCGCCTCGAGCTCGACGGGCGGCGGGCGGCCTCGCGCCACGCCCGGCGGCTCTCGCTGCTGCTGCCGCTGCTGCTGCACGGGCTCTACGACTATCTCATTCTCAGCAGCGACGGCGAAGTGCTCGCGGCGCCCTTTTTGATCTTCGCGGCGCTGCTGTTTTTCGTATCGTACCGCCTCGCCCTGCGCGCGGCGCGCAAGGACAGATATATCGTATCGCCAGGATGGTTTTGAAAGGAGAGACACATGGATCAAGTGTATGACGTCATCGTCATCGGCGGGGGCGCGGCCGCGACGGCGGCGGTGCTGACGCTGAAAAACCGCGGCAAGAGCGCCGCGGTCGTCTGCAACAAGCCCGACACCACGAGCCTGTGGAAGGCCGAGTCGATCACCAACTACCCCGGCCTGCCCGCGATGAGCGGGGAGGAGATGAGCCTGCTGTTCCGCCGCGAGCTCGAGGAGAGCGGCGCGGCGCTGATCTCCGGGCGCGCGCTCTCGGTGCTCCCGATGGAGGACAGCTTCGGCGTCGCGGTGGGCAGCGAGTTTTACATGAGCCGCGCGGTTATCCTCGCCGCCGGCATCACGCGCGAGAAGCTCTACCCCGGCGAGGCGGAATTCCTCGGGCGCGGCGTGAGCTACTGCGCGACCTGCGACGGGATGCTCTACCGCGGCAAGACCGTCGCCGTCGTCGGCACGGGCGAGGAGGCGAAGGAGGACGCGGACTTTCTCGAGAGCATCGGCTGCACGGTGCTGCGCTTCTTCCAAAACGCGAAGTTCGAGGTGCGCGGCGGCCTCAAGGCCGACACGCTGCTCGTCGGCGGCGAGGAGCACAGGGTGGACGGCGTGTTCATCATCAAGGACACCGTCTCCGTGACAAAGCTCGTGCCGGGGCTTGAGTACCGCGAGGGCGGTATCGCGGTCGACCGCCGCATGGCGACGAATGTGCCCGGCGTCTTCGCGGCCGGGGACTGCACGGGCAAGCCCTTCCAGCTTGCGAAAGCCGCCGGAGAGGGCAACATCGCCGCCCTGTCCGCGTGCGATTATCTGGCGAAGAAATAAAAAGGAAAAACACGCCCCATGCGCACAGCGCATGGGGTGTGTTTTTATCCTGCGTCGAGCGTGACCGTGCAGTCCGGCAGACCCTCGCGCAGCTCCTGTATCTGCTTGTCGCTGAGCCCGCAGCCGCCGACGTTCAGCGTGCGCAGCTTGCCGAGGCGCAGCAGGGGAGAAGCCGATTCGAGCGGGTTGCCGTAGAGGTTCAGGTTCTCCAGCGCCCCGAGCTCGGCGAGCGATGCGACGCTGCGGATCTCGTTGAAGCTCAGATTCAGGCTCTTGAGCGTGCCGCGGCTCGCGCTGATCTGCAGCAGATAGAGGTTTGAGATGCGGTTGCGGCTGAGATTCAGGCTCTCGAGGTTCGTCAGGCGCTCCAAGCCGCTGAGATCGGCGATCCCCTCGCCGCTGAGATCGAGCTGCATCACGTCGCTGCGGACGCTCCGGTTCTCGATCTGGATGGTATAGATCAGCGCGGAGTGACTGATCGCGCAGCCGCGCAGACGGGACTGGAGCTGCCCGTAGGCTTCGTTGGTGAGGCCGGGGTTGTCCTCGATCGAGAGCTGCCCGAGCTGCGTCAGCGCGCCGAGATAGTCGAGATCGGCGTCCCTGAGCCCGGTCTCGTTGAGCCGGAGCGTGCCGAGACTCGTGAGGCGGCGCAGGGCGCTGAAATCGGAAATCGGGTTGCGGGAGAGATCAAGCGATTGCAGCCAGGTCATCGCGCTCAGCGGGGAGAGATCGACGATCGCGTTGTCCGCGGCCTTGAGCGTGCGCAGCGTCGTGAGGCCGATCAGCGGGCGCAGATCGACGATCTGGTTGCCGGAGATATCGAGATTGCCGAGGCGGGGCAGATTCATGAGCCCCTGCAGGTCGGTGAGCGCGTTGTCCGAGAGATTGAGCCACTGCAGCTCCTTGCACACGGCGATCACGCCGATATCGCGGATGCCGCACCCGCTGAGATTGAGCTCGCGCACGTCGGAGCGGAAGGCCAGCCCTCCCAGGCGGATATCAATGCAGGCGGCATCCTCGGAATCGCTGAGAATGGCGCAGCCGGGCAGCGCCTCGGCGAGCGCTTGCAGCGCGTCCACGCTCAGCGCGCAGCGCCTGAGGCTCAGCGTGCGGAGATTGACCAGAGCAGCGAGGGGCGAGACGTCCTCGAGCGGGTTTCCGTCGAGCGTGAGCGAGCGAAGCTGCGTCATGCGCCCCAGCGCCGCCGTCGAGCGGATCAGGTTGCCGCTCAGATCGAGCTCGTCGAGGCTGCCGAGCGCGCAGAGCGCCGACACGTTGACAAGATCGTTGTCCCTCAGCGAGAGCGAATCGAGCGCGTATAATACGGTGATCTGTTCGAGGTCGGCGTCCCGCAGACCGCGGTTGTCCGCCTCCAGCGCCGTGCAGTCCCGCGAGAGCTGCATCCCGAAGAGCTCGATGCGCTCGGCGCTCTTCTGCTGCGCCCGGCGGCTTTCCAGCGACAGGATGCGCTGTGCGGTCTCGGAGTCGTTCGGGTCGGCGCGGCGCAGCAGCTCCAGCGCCTTGTCCAGATTGCCGAGCTGCTCATAGCAGGAGGCCATCAGCAGCAGACAGTCGTCGCTCTCATCCAGGGCGGAGGCGAGGCGCAGATGCTGCAGCGCCCTCTCCCAGTCGGCCTGTTCCCAGGCCTCGAGCGCGCGCGACATGTTCGCCTCGTAGAGCCCCGTCTCGGCCGGCGTCAGGATCAGCGCGGCGGCGCCGAGCAGGAGCGCGGCGGCGACGGCGGCGAGCAGAAAGCGCATCCGCTTCGAGAGCCGCCTGCGGGCGGGGGGCGGTTTGCGGCGACGGGACGGCTCGACAGGAGCGGCGCGTTTGGCGTGGATGCTGTGCGCGCCGCTGTAGCGAGCTGCCCTCATACTTCCCCGTTCTCCGCGCCGCTCTCCGGCGTGTCGGAAGCGGGCTCGGACGGCGCGGCGGCCGGAGGCGTCTCAGGCTGCGCTGCGGCGAAGGGGGAGGGCTCGGCGGGACTCGGGATGGCGGGAGCGGGCTCCGCGGGCGGCTGTTCGTTCTTCTTCTTGCGCTCGCGCACGAGCTTTTTGATCCCGAGCGTCAGCAGCGTCATCGTGAGCAGCACGCACAGCAGACTCATCTCGCGCATCCCGTCGGCAAAGCGCACGGGGTTCTCCGCGTCCTGGAGCAGCAGCACGTCCCGGTAGAAGGCGCGGTAGAGAAAGGGGACGGCGAAGAAGGGGACGAGCAGCCATTTTGTGCGGATCAGGGTGAACACCGTCCCGGCGTAGAGCACGGTGATGAGCACGCAGCAGGTGATGCCGATGACCATGCTGAGCTTGTCGGCGGCGTTCCAGGCCAGATAGCCCTGGTAGGCCATGCCGCCCAGGAAGGGCAGCAGTGTCAGCCACAGCGCGCTCTTGCCGAGGAGATTCAGCACGAGGATGAAGAGCAGATACGAGGCGACGGGCAGCAGAAGCAGCGTGAGCACCGTCATGCGGTCGCTCCACAGACCCCAGCAGCCGATCAGCTGAAAAATGCTCGCCAAGCCCAGCAGGATCGAGGCGGAATGCGCCCAGAAGCTCTTCGGCTCCACATAGAATTTGATTTTCGGATTATCCATGGCCGTTCCTCCGTAAGATACGACCGCCGTCAGGCGGGTTTGTTTCCATCATATAGCCGAATTATAGCACAGGCGGAGAGGGAACGCAAGCAGGAGACGAATGGGAGTGAAAAAACCCCTCCGGGCGCGCCGACGCCCGGAGGGACAAATGACTGTAGGAGGCAATGGGGGAAGAAGCGCGCTATTCCCACATGACAGCGCGCACGGAATCGCCTCTCGGGGGATTTACGCGGTGAAACTTAAGCGCGCGCTCCGGCGTGGTTTCGGGGCAATCCTCATCAAAAGCGATGGGCCTTTTCCTCGCCGCCGCCAGTTCCTCCAACTCCTCCCGAGTAAAGGCGAGCTCATCCATCTGTTCCTTTGAAAAATCACATCTGTTTACCATAGTATAACCCCCTCTCAAAGCTGGTCGCCAGTCTCGCTGAGATCAGCCTCGTCACATCCTGCCTTTTCCCGCCGCATTCCTCACGTATACGTTCTGTATAGACAACATAAAGGATGTCGTCGACATCCGCTGCAAAGATTTCTACATTCCCGATCACTGTACTGCCTGATGATACGGAATTGAGACGCCCCGCCGACGTATCTCCAATGGTATCGTATCTGTCCTCGGTCGTGCTGTTTTCTTCATCATAGAATTCTATGCGGTCATAATCAAAGAAAACACGCGCCGCGCTGCGGAAGGAAATGCCGTGCTTTTTTATATTCTGCCGGTTCTTCTCCTCGTCATACTCAAACAACATGCCGTTCAGACTGAATACTACGGTTCTTGTGTCCGGCAACAGACTCGCCCCTTTACGAAATCGGATATCTTTATTGCGCGAAATAACAAAGTGACTGCCATATACTCGGCAGCGCCGCTCTGGTCGAAAACCAACGGATACACCGCTTCAAGGTGTTTGTTTATGATAATAGTTTACACGGAATATGTGAAGAATTCAAGTCGGCAACGCAGGTTTTTGCTGTGAATATAGATGGCGTGGTGAAATGGAGCGCCGATTATCCGGAATACAAGAGGACTGACCCCGCGTGTGCTGTGAGAAGGGGACAGCTCTACTCCCACTCCACGGTGGCGGGGGGCTTGGAGCTGATATCGTAGACGACGCGGGAGACGGCGCGCACCTCGTTCACGATCCGGGAAGAGGCGGCGGCCAGCAGCTCATAGGGCAGGCGCGACCAGTCGGCGGTCATGAAATCGTCCGTCGTGACGGCGCGCAGGGCGACCGTCCAGCCGTAGGTGCGCGCGTCGCCCATGACGCCGACGCTGCGGGTATCCGTCAGCACCGCGAAATACTGGCTCGGCGTCTCCGGGAGCGCGGCCTTGGCGATCTCCTCGCGGAAGATGGCGTCGGCCTCGCGCAGCGCGCAGAGCTTTTCCTCCGTGACCTCGCCCATGACGCGCACGGCGAGCCCCGGCCCAGGGAAGGGCTGGCGCATGACCAGCGCCTCCGGGATGCCGAGGGCGAGCCCCACGGCGCGCACCTCGTCCTTGAACAGATAGCGCAGCGGCTCGACAAGCCCGTCGAAATCCAGACGCTCCGGCAGACCGCCCACATTGTGATGGCTCTTGATGACGCTGGCGCTGCCCGCGCCGGATTCGATCACGTCCGGGTAGATGGTGCCCTGCACNNGCTTCCGGCTCCCGCACGCCCGCGAGCCGGGCGAGAAAGCGCTCCTGCGCGTTCACACGGATGAGGTTCATGCCGAGCTGCCCGCCGAAGACGCGCTCCACCTCGTCGCCCTCGCCCTTGCGCAGCAGGCCGTGGTCGACGAAGACGCAGGTCAGCCGCTCGCCGATGGCCCGGTGCAGCAGCGCCGCCGCCACGGCGGAATCCACCCCGCCGGAGAGGGCGCAAAGCGCGTACTTGCCTTCGAGCTCCCGGCGCAGCCGCTCGACGGAGGAGGAGACGAAGTCCTCCATCGTCCAATCGCCCGCGCAGCCGCAGACCGAGAAGAGGAAGCTGTGCAGCAGCGCCTTGCCATAGGCCGTGTGCGTGACCTCGGGGTGAAACTGCACGCCGTAGAGCCGGCGGCTCTCGTCCGCCATGGCCGCGCAGGGGCAGGACGCGGTCGAGGCGATCGCGCTGAAGCCCGCGGGCAGGCGTTTGACACAGTCGGTGTGGCTCATCCAGCAGACGCTCTCGGCGGGAAAGCCGGCGAAGAGCGGGCTCTTGGCGACTCTGAGCGCGACCTTGCCGTATTCGCTCTTGCCCTCGGCGGCGGCGACCTCGCCCCCGGCCATCTGCGCCAGGAGCTGGTGGCCGTAGCAGATGCCGAGGATCGGCACGCCTATATCCAGAATGCCGGGGTCGAAGTGCGGCGAGGCGGGGNNCGGCCCGCCGGTGAAGATGACGCCGCGGTATCCCGCGCTTTGAAGCTCGCCGAGGCTGAGCCCGTCGTAAGGCTGTATCTCGGCATAGACCCGCTGCTCGCGCACGCGGCGGGCGATCAGCCTGCTGTACTGACCGCCGAAGTCCAGAACGAGGATGCGCTCCCGCGCGGCGGGGAGCCCTGCGCTGCTGTCCATAAGCCCGTCTCCTCTCATAATAAAAAACACACCGGCGCGAAGGGCGCGAAAAACACGCCGGGACGCCGATGTCTCAACCTGGGGCGAGTATACTCCCGCGGGCTGGAATTGTCAAGCTTGCCGATTGACAAAACTCCGCCTCATGGTGTACCCTTGTCCGAGAAAGGGAGTGTTCCGTATGCGCTTTACCGAACAGGAAGTCATGGAATATGTGGAGCAGGAGGACGTGCGCTTTATCCGCCTGGCCTTCTGCGACGTGTTCGGACGGCAGAAGAACATCGCCATACAGCCGCGGGAGCTGGCGCGCGCCTTTCGCCACGGCATCGCCATCGACGCCTCGGCCATCGCGGGCTTCGGCGGCGAGGTGCGCTCCGATCTCTTTCTGCACCCCGACCCCGCGACGCTCTCCTGCCTCCCCTGGCGGCCGGAGAACGGCAAGGTCGTGCGCATGTTCTGCGGCGTGTCCCACCCGGACGGGACGGCGCTCGCGGCCGATTGCCGCGCGCTGCTGCAAAGCGCCGTGGAGCGCGCCGAGCGCGCAGGCGTCTCCTTCGCCTTCGGCGCGGAGATGGAGTTCTATCTGTTCAAAACCGACGAGGACGGCGAGCCCACCGGCGTGCCCTACGACCGGGCGGGCTACATGGACATCGCGCCCGCCGACAAGGGGGAGAACATCCGGCGGGAGATCTGCCTCACGCTCGAGCAGATGGGGATACAGCCGGAGTGCTCCCACCACGAGGAGGGACCCGGTCAGAACGAGATCGACTTCCGCTACTCCGACCCGCTCACGGCGGCGGACAACGCCCTCACCTTCCGCGCCGTGGTCGAGACCATCGTCGCGCGCAACGGCCTGGCCGCGGACTTCTCGCCCAAGCCCCTGTCCGAGCAGCCGGGCAACGGTATGCACGTCAATCTCTCCGTCAAATCGCGGGACGGGCGCGAGCTGCTGCCCTATGTGATCGCCGGAATCATGGAGCGCGTCACGGAGATCACGCTCTTCCTGAACCCCACGGAGGCCAGCTACCGCCGCCTCGGCAGCCGCAAGGCGCCGGGCTATATCAGCTGGTCGAGCGAGAACCGCTCCCAGCTCATCCGCATTCCCGCGGCCCCGGCCGAGCTGCGCCGCGCGGAGCTGCGCTCGCCCGATCCGGGCGCGAATCCCTACCTCGCCTTCGCCCTGCTCATACACGCGGGGCTGGACGGCATCGAAAAGGAGACGCCCCTGCCTGCGAGCGCGGATCTCAATCTCTTCACGGCCCCGGCGGAGCTGCTGGCGCAGTACCGCCGCCTGCCCGCGTCGCGGGAGGAGGCGGCGGACGCCGCGAGGCACAGCGCCTTCGTCCGGCGCTGCCTGCCGCCGGAGATCATCGAAGCCTACTGCGGCTGAGACCGCCGTATCGGCGATTCTGAGAAGAGGGGAGGGGAGAGCGCCGTGATCTTTCAGGAGAGGACCTACGCCGTTTTGATCGTGTCCGCGTCGGAGAAAATGGAAGCGGGGCTGCGCGCGCTTCTCCCCGGAACGGACTACTATCCGATCCACAGCGCCGGGAGCGTGGGACAGGCGCGGCGGATGCTGCTGGAGACGGACTACGATCTCGTGCTGATCCACACGCCGCTGCGGGACGATTTCGGCGTGCAGCTCGCCGTCGATATCTGCGCCGACAGCGATGCGGGCGTGCTGCTGTTCGTGAGAAACGAGCTCTTCGAGAGCGTGAGCGCGAAGGTGCTGCCGAGCGGCGTCGTCACGCTCTCGACGCCGACGGGCTCAGCGCTCGTCAGCCAGAGCCTGCGCATGCTCTGCGCCCAGCGGGAGCGGCTGCGGCGCATGGCGGCAAAGCAGCAGAGCGTGGAGGAGAAGATCGAGGAGATCCGCCTCGTGAACCGGGCCAAGTGGCTGCTGATCGAGCGCGAGGGCTTGAGCGAGCAGGAGGCGCAGCACTGCATCGAGAGGCAGAGCATGGACAGGCGCGTCGGCAAGCGCCGCGCCGCCGAGGAGATCATTTCAGCATTGCAAGAAAAGGATTGACAAACGCGGTCTGCGCATGTATGCTCTCTTCGTTGAACAAAGACGTTCATCCGGGATCACTGCGCCCGGATGGGCGTTTTATTTTAGTGTTCAGTCACTTAGTGTTCAGTCACTTGGCTCGCCCCCGCCGACAAGTGGGGGAGAGCAGGCGCGCAGCGCCTGAGAGGGGGACGGCGTCGGACAAGCGACCCTCTCAGTCGCTTCCTGACAGCTCCTCCGACGCGGGGGAGCCAAGAAAAGCACGGCGGCTGAATAGCTGCTGTTTCATGATCGTTTTTTCGGGGAGGGGAGAATTATGACAAAATACATTTTCGTGACCGGCGGCGTGGTGTCCGGACTCGGCAAGGGGATCACCGCCGCCTCTCTGGGCAGGCTCCTGAAGGCGCGGGGGCTCCGCGTCGCCGCGCAGAAGCTCGATCCCTACATCAACGTCGATCCCGGCACCATGAGCCCCTATCAGCACGGGGAGGTCTTCGTGACCGAGGACGGCGCGGAGACCGATCTGGATCTCGGGCACTACGAGCGCTTCATCGACGAGGATCTCAACCGCTTTTCCAACCTCACGACCGGCAAGGTCTATTGGAACGTGCTCAACAAGGAGCGGCGCGGCGAGTACCTCGGCTCGACGGTGCAGGTCATCCCGCACATCACCAACGAGATCAAGGACTTCGTCTACCGCGTGGGCCGCGAGACCGCGGCGGACGTGGTCATCACCGAGATCGGCGGCACCATCGGCGACATCGAGGGCCAGCCCTTCCTGGAGGCCGCGCGGCAGATCTCGCTGGAGGTCGGGCGGGAGAACAGCATGTTCATCCACGTGACGCTGGTGCCCTATCTCTCCGGCTCCAACGAGCACAAGTCCAAGCCCACGCAGCACTCGGTCAAGGAGCTGCAGGGCATGGGCATCCACCCGGACATCATCGTCCTGCGCTGCGACGAGCCGCTGGAGCCCTCCATCTTCCAGAAGATCGCGCTGTTCTGCAACGTCACGCCCGACTGCGTGATCGAAAACCGCACGCTGGAGTGCCTGTATGAGGCGCCGCTGATGCTGGAACAGGCGGGCTTCTCCGGCGTGGTCTGCCGGAGGCTCGCGCTGAGCTGCCCGGAGCCCGCCCTGGGCGAGTGGGCGGACATGGTGGAGAAGATCAAGAGCGCCGCCCGGAACGTCACGATCGCGCTGGTGGGGAAGTACATCCAGCTCCAGGACGCCTATCTCTCCGTGGCCGAGGCGCTGCGGCACGCGGGCTACGCAAACGGCGCGCACGTCACGATCCGCTGGATCGACTCGGAGACGCTGACGGCGGAGAATATCGCCGGGCGGCTGGAGGGCGCGTCAGGCGTCCTCGTGCCGGGCGGCTTCGGCAGCCGGGGCGTGGAGGGCATGATCCTCGCGGCGCGCTATGCGCGGGAGCACGGTCTGCCCTATCTCGGCATCTGCCTCGGGATGCAGGTCGCGGTCATCGAGTTTGCGCGCAACGCGGCGGGGATCGCGGACGCGAACTCCGGCGAGTTCGACGAGCACTGCGCGCACAAGGTCATCGACTTCATGCCCGGGCAGAGCGACGAGATCGACAAGGGCGGCACGCTGCGCCTGGGGGGCTTCCCCTGCGAGATCGTACCGGGCACGGTCATGGCGCGCTGCTACGGGCAGAGCCTGATCCGCGAGCGGCACCGCCACCGCTATGAGTTCAACAACGACTACCGGGAAGACCTCAGCGCGGCGGGGCTCGTGCTGTCGGGGCTCTCGCCGGACGGAACGCTGGTCGAGACCGTCGAGCTGCCCGGCCACCCCTTCTTCGTGGGCGTGCAGTACCACCCCGAGTTCAAGAGCCGCCCCAACCGGCCGCATCCGCTGTTCTCCGGCCTGATCCGCGCCGCCCTGGGAGACGAGTGAGGCTTGCGTCATACAGTTGCCCGTCGTTTTGAAGAACTGTCCCATCCCGTCATTCTGAGGAGCTGTCCCATTCTGTCATTCTGAGGAGCTGTCCCATTCTGTCATTCTGAGGAGCTGTCCCATTCTGTCATTCTGAGGAGCCGACAGGCGACGAAGAATCTTACTGTCGCGCAGGAACGGGAAAAAAGATTCTTCGCTTCGCTCAGAATGACAAAGGGCGGACAATTTACCCCCTGTCATTCTGAGGAGCCGACAGGCGACGAAGAATCTTGCTGTCGCGCAGGAACGGGGGAAAGATTCTTCGCTTCGCTCAGAATGACAAAGGGCGGACATTTTACTCCCTGTCATTCTGAGGAGCTGACAGGCGACGAAGAATCTTACTGTCGCGCAGGAACGGGGAAAAGATTCTTCGCTTCGCTCAGAATGACAAAGGGCGGACAATTTACCCCCTGTCATTCTGAGGAGCTGACAGGCGACGAAGAATCTTACTGTCGCGCAGGAACGGGGAAAAGATTCTTCGCTTCGCTCAGAATGACAAAGGGCGGACAATTTACTCCCTGTCATTCTGAGGAGCCGACAGGCGACGAAGAATCTTACTGTCGCGCAGGAACGGGGAAAAGATTCTTCGCTTCGCTCAGAATGACAGGGTTCGGGCGGCTTCGGTAAAGTTAAGATTTGGCGAATTGTAAAGCCGCGCTTTTTCTGCTATACTGGGGGCAGTTCGACACAGGGGGTCTCTGATATGCGGCGCGTTCTGTCTCTTCTGCTCTGTCTGCTGCTTCTGCTCTCGCTCTCCTCCGCGGCCTTCGCCGAGGAGGAGCCCTTCGCCGTCACCGTGCATCTCGGCACGGGGACGATCCCCGTGCGCGCGCGGCTCGACGGCTATGAGAACAACCTTTATCTCTCGCTCTCCGACCTCTCCGCCGCGCTGAGCGGAACGGAGAAGCAGTTTAGCTTTGCGCTGACGTACTCGGCGCAGGACGGCGACGTCTTCGTCATCACGACCGGTCAGCCCGCCGCCGCGTCGACGGGAGCCGTCGAGGGCGCGCCGCGCAGGGTGGACACGCTCTATCCCTACCGCAGCCGCCTCATGGTCGACGGCCGCGAGTGCAAGTATTACACCTGCCGCTACGGCGGCGAGCTGTACATGAGCCTTGTGGATGTGCAGCTCCTGCTCGATCTGACGATCGAGGCGTACCCGGACGGCAGTCTGCGCCTGCTGCCCGAGCAGCGCTTCCTCCCCGAGCCCGCCGCGCTCGCCGCAGGCGGCTTCTTCGAGGCCGTGAGCGCCGTGCTGCTGGCCGACGCTGCGACAGGGGAGGTGTACTATGCCCTCGACAGCGGACGCTGCCTGCCCATTGCGAGCCTCACGAAGCTCATGGTCTATCTCCTCCTCGCCGAGGACGTGAACGCCGGGCGCGTGGGCCTCTGGGACGCCGTGCCGATCAGCGAGAAGGCCGCCGCGCTCTCGAAGCTCCCCGACGGGCAGATCGAGCTGGAGGCGGGCGGCACGGTTCCCTTCACGGAGCTGCTGGACGCGATGCTGCTCGCCTCGAGCAACGAAGCCGCCCTCGCGCTCGCGGAGTACTGCGAGGGCTCGGAGGGGGCCTTCGTCGCGCGCATGAACCGCCGCGCCGCCGAGCTGGGGCTCACGAGCGCGGTTTTCCACTCCGTCCACGGCCTGCCGGTCTATACCGAGAGCGCGGCGCCGGCCAAGCTCCAGAACCGCATGAGCGCGGACGATCTCTTCACGCTCTGCCGTCTGCTGCTCGAGCGCTACCCCGCCCTGACCGCGCGCACCGGGCGCCAGTTCGCGGAGCTTCCGTCTCTCGATTACATCACGGCCAACTCCAACCCCATGGTCTTCAATCTGCCCGGCGTGAACGGGCTCAAGACAGGCAGCACGAACCGCGCGGGCTACTGCCTCGCGGCCTCGCTCCCGCTTCAAACGCAGAGCGGGGCGCACACGCTCGTCGCGCTCGTCCTCGGCGCGGAGACAGCGGCGATCCGCAACCAGAGCGCGCAGATGCTCCTGCGCTGGGGGCGGGAGCTGATCCTTCGCGCAAATTGAAGCAGATTGAAGCAGATTCTCAGCGCAAGATGAAAAAAACTCT
>LXOW01433578.1_pt1 | contig 39139 bp, 35 predicted proteins | sample 1368591 | NCBI WGS metagenome assembly LXOW01 (sample SAMN04884650, study PRJNA319009) | bovine gut metagenome | isolation source: Cow rumen | host: Bos taurus | place: Italy: Legnaro (PD) | collected 2014-07-09
TGTTGTCTAATTGACTATCTTTCAGGCGGTTATACTTAGTCAATAGGGCGCTCATCAGCGGTCGTTTGGTGCCTGAAAAACCTGCCTCGTCAGCGCAGGGCGCATCAATGGCGCGAAGTGTTAAAATCCCACGTAAACGAAAGTTAAACAAAGGCAGTTTTTTTGTTGTTTTGGGTGTGTTTCGCAAAAAAGTTGTACCTTTGCGGTGTGATTTCCTCTTACCTCGATACCCGGCTTGCACGAGTGAAAGGATTAGACCCACCTTTAAGACTCACCCTTTAAGATAGAATTATTGCTTATGAGAAGATTGTTTTTTCTTTGTACGGCTTTGCTGCTTTGCACGGCGCATGTGTCTCATGCACAGGATATCAGTACCGTTATTGACAGCGTGAAGTCGAATATCAACAACAGCGACGTGAAGGAGGCCCTGCTGAATATCCGCGACGCCTTCAGACTTAAGGAGGCTAACGTCGAGAAGCTGGTAGGCAAGTGGCGGTATGCTGAGCCTGCCGTGTATGCCACGAAGGGTAATATGCTGTTTAAGCTGGTAGGCAATTCTGTTGCCAACCAACTGGAGAAGATTCTTGACAATTATATCGAGGATTGTGACATCACGCCGGAGAATACTACGTTTACGTTTAATAAGAACGGTACTTTTCAGCGCAACGTGGCCGGCCATAAGGCGAAGGGTGTATGGATGGTTGGCAAGACTAAGCTATACCTTGGCATCAACAAGGTGCTGACGGCAGAGATTACCATTCACCAGGACGACGACAAGCTGATGTTCCTCATCGACATCGACAAACTGATGACAATCTTCAAGCTGCTTGGCGCCATTGAGGACTCCAAGGTGAATAATACGCTTATCAAACTGTCGAAGCAGATACCGTCGCTGCAGGCGGGGATGGCGTTTGAGTTCAATGAACATTGACTGAGCCCACTATAAAAAGTGGCATTTATTTACTTTCTAAAGTGGACTCAGATAATGAAGATTGAAATTCTTCCTTACATCAGTTGTTTTGTCTGCAGGCGTGTTAATGCCATCTCTTCGTATCTGGTGCCTGGGCGGCCATAGTTGGCGAAGGGATAGATGCTGATGCCTCCACGGGGCCGGAAGAGTCCTGTCACCTCAATGTATTTCGGGTCCATCAGCTTGATGAGGTCTTTCATGATGATGTTGACACAGTCTTCATGGAAGTCGCCGTGGTTCCTGAAGGAGAAGAGGTATAGCTTCAGACTCTTGCTTTCCACCATCCGCTTGTCAGGGATATACATTATTTTTATCTCGGCAAAGTCGGGCTGTCCCGTAATGGGACACAGGGATGTAAACTCCGGGCAGTTGAACTGTACCCAGTAGTCGTTCTCCTGATGCATGTTCTCGAAAGTCTCGAGCACCTCGGGAGCGTAGTCGCTGCAGTATTTTGTTTCTGACCCAAGGAGTTGCAGCCCCTCTTCGTTACGTTTTATCATTCTTCCTCACGGTTTGATGGTTTGAGGATTTCCTCAAAGTCGGTAATTCCGGCATCAACGAGGATGTTATACCACTGCAGCAGCTTCTTTATGTCGGAGGAGTGTACGCGGTCACGGTCGAAGTTTGGTAGGAAGCTGGCGAAATATTCCTGCAGCTGCGCTCCGCTGGCTTTCTTGAAATCGAGGGAAGCCTTCTTTCCCTGCTCCATGTCGCGCAGGGCGCACATGATTTCTCCCAGAGGCTTGTCTTCGTCCTCGGTATACATGGCTATGTCGCCCAGTGCCGTCACCCTGTCGGTGGCGAAGGCTGGGATGCGCTTGTGATCTACTATGCTCTCTACGATGAGGCCGTTCTTTGAACGTGATACTAACTCATAGAGTCCTGGTTTGCCTGAGATGGCGAGTATTGTCTTGCTCATTATTCTAATTAACGAATTAACAAATTAACGAATTAAGTATGTTGTCGATTTGTGGCTGGAGTGGCTGTATGCCGTCGTTCACTATGACGTAGTCGGCTCGTTGCTCTACCTCCTGCTGTGGCATCTGTGCCTTTATCCATGCCTTTGCTTTCTGGCGCGTGATGCCGTCGCGCCTCATGATGCGCCCTACCCTCACCTCTTCAGGAGCCACGACGGCCACCACCTTGTCGGCATAGTGTTCCAGATGTGAGTCGTAGAGTATGGCACATTCCATCCATTGCATGCCTGAAGCGAGGAAGTCACGCATCACGGCAGGATGTACTATATTGTTTATGGCACGTTTGTTCTCATCCGATGCAAGGAGGAACTGCGCCACCACGGCTTTGTTGTACACCCCGTCGCGGTAGGTGTCGCTGCCGATGAGGCGCGTGAGCTGCTCCCTGACCTCTTGCGAGGCAATGACGCAACGCTTTGCACTCTCGTCGCAGTCGAAGACCTCTATGCCCCGCTCCCTGAGAAGCCTGCATACGTATGACTTCCCTGATCCGATGCCCCCAGTGAGGCAGTATCGTGGCTGTTGCTTGTCCATGAACATTCGAGAGATGTTAGCGTTCTGACTCCAACAGGTAGTCTACGCTGTTGGACTTGAGCGTTGCCTTGAGGACTCCCTTTGGCGTCTTGGTGATGCGGATGGGGAGTTGGGTCTTGTTCTCGCCATGCAGCTCGTCATAGTCGGCCACGATGGAGAACAGCTCGGGCTTGATGCTCTCGCTGCGCTCCACTCCCACAGCGGCCTTCACCTCCATTCGTGCCGGGAAGGTCTTTACGACCATTCCCTTCGGGACATTGACCACAGTGATGGGCACGAGGAAAGACACCTCGGTAATCTGTTCGCAGATAACGTTGACCGTAACCTTGGCAGGATTGAGCTTGGCACCGTAGATATGCTGCAGCTCCACCTGCTGTGAGAAAGACTGTGCCACGTTGTCCATGCGCACCTGCTCTGTCCTTGCCGCCATGATGGTATCAAGGGCCTTGGTGGCAGCAAAGACGTTGACGGTGTCGGGGCTTACGGTGATTCTCGATACGTAGTAGTTGGGCTTGGTGGTGAAACTGGCATCTATCACCACAGGCACTATCTTGTGGGCTCCGTGGTTATAGCAGAAGTCCCAGTGTTTTGCCTTCACAGCCACGATGCGCGTGGATGAGGGGAACCGCATGGCGAAGAGTTTCTGCACCTCGTTGGGTGATACAGACCCCTTGCCGCCCTTTCCCTTGTAAACGCGGAAGGAGAGGCGTATAGGCTTGTCGCGCTCCTCTAACAGATGGTCGAGGAGGATGAAGCCCTTGTCCTTTACTGTGAAGACGACGCTGTCGGGCAGGGGTTCGGAAATGACGATATTCTCAGGCACCTCCGACAGTTGCATCGGCACCTTCATCTCCATCTCATACGTGTCGTTGAGCGTAGAGACGAACCAGAAGGATGCGCTGATGACAAGGAAGATGCCAAAGGCGATGAGATCCTTGCCACGAATAGATGGCAACGACCTTCTGAATCCGTTCATCGTATGTCCGTCAAGCCAGTTCACCTTTTTTGTAAAAAATGTACGTTTTTAGGACGGGTTTTACTTCATCTGCTGTGCAGCGGCGTTGGCAAAGACGTAGTTACGGTCTACGACGATGGTGACGCCCTTTGCAATCTCCAGTTCCAGGGAGTTGCTCTCCAAGATGACGTGCTTCACGGTGCCGTAAACACCTCCGGCTGTTATCACCTTTGTACCCTCGGTGATGGAGTTCTGGAAGTTGCGGATTTCCTTCTGCTTCTTCTGCTGAGGACGTATCATAAAGAAATACATGATGGCAAAGATGGCTACCATCATGATAATCATGGAGTAGCCTCCTCCATCGCCCTGTGCCTGTGCGGCAAGAATAATGTTTGTCATTTTAGCGTAATATTGATTATGTTATTTTTCCGTGTTCTCGGGTTTGTTCTTGTCGGCCTTCTCCGCAGGCTTCTTATAGACGGGTCGTTCAGGCATCACCTTGTTGAGTTCTCCCACCTTGATGAGATGCCGCGCAATGCCGTCGAGCATTCCGTTGATGTATCCTCCGGAGCGTGGTGTGGAATAGAGCTTCGCCAGGTCCACATACTCGTTGATGGTAACGCTGATGGGGATATTGGGGAATGTCATCATCTCGGCAATGGCCAGCTGCATTATCACCACATCCATGTATGCCAGTCGAGAGAAGTCCCAGTTGCGCGACGCCTCCGTCATGTAGTGCTGGTAGAGGTCGGCATTCATCACAGCGGCCCTGAAGAGCCTGATGGCATAGTCGCGGTCCTGCTCGTCGTCATACTCCTGCAGGAGCTCCTGAGCTTCACCGTTGGCAGGGTCGAAGCGCTTGATGGTCTTCAGGACGAAGGTGTCAACCACGTCCTTGTCGTCGTTCCAATAGAGACTCACCTCCTCAAGGTTGTCGCTCACATCCTCGTTGTTCTGAATGAACTGCCTGTATATCTTTCTCCACACCTCACGATGTGCCTCATAGCTGTCATCGTCAGAGGCCATGAAGTCGCGGAACGCCTCGCTCTGCTCTATCTGCAGGTAGAGTGACTTTACGAACTCCTGCTTCTCTGCCCAGATGTCACCTGCCTCCTCAACATATTCCTTCAGCGTCAGGTTGCTCTCAAGCTGCTCGGCAAACTTGTTGAAGGCAAACTTCCCTGAAGGCCTGGTGCCACCCTCGCGGTCTGTCCTCGCCTTTGCCACCTCATAACGCTTGCGCGCCATACGCGTGACGGCAACGATAAGGAGGAGCAACACCTTATATAAATGATATGACTTGGACAAGGAGAAAACCAACTCCTTCTCTGCCGAGTCTATTTTGTTGCTTGCATTCTGAAAGTAGGCATAGGTTAACTGAACAGCCTTGATTCTGATAAGTTCTCTGTTAATCATACTCTTGTTTAGATCGCTCGTGTTACGTTTCTTTAGTTTTGGTGCGTAGAGAGGATGCGCTATCCTCGAAAACGCTTGCAAAGGTATATAAAAAAGGTGACAAAACCCCTCTACAGGCCATATTTTTACAACTTTTTCACAAAAATTATTGTGTATATCAAGAAAATGTAGTAATTTTGCACCCCGAATAAAAATCAAGCGCTATAATAAAGCATCCGTGTGATGGTGAGTTAAGCGAATTATTAACACTTAATTTAGAGTAACACAACAATGTTAGAAATCAATCTTTCAGGAAAGAAGCGTGCCGCAGTCGGCAAGAAGGCTTCACGTCAGATGCGTAAGGAGGGGCTCATCCCCTGTAACCTCTACGGAGAGAAGAAGGGCGAGAACGGTCTGCCCGAGGCAATGGCTTTCACCATTCCTTTCTCAGAACTCCGCAAGGCCATCTACACTCCCAACATCTACATCGTAAATCTCGACATCGAGGGCGAGAAGCACACCGCCATCATGAAGGAGATGCAGTTCCACCCCGTGACAGACGCTCCTCTGCACGTTGACTTCTTCGAGATCACTCCAGACAAGCCTATCACCGTCGGCATCCCTGTAAACCTCGTAGGTCTTGCAGCTGGTGTACGCCTCGGCGGACGTATGTCACTCTCTATCCGTCAGATCAAGGTGACAGCCCCCTACAAGCAGATTCCAGAGAAGCTGGACATCGACGTTACACACCTCGAAATCGGCAAGTCCATCAAGGTTGGCAGCCTGAAGTTCGAAGGTCTGGAGCTCGCTACACCAGCAGAGGTTATCGTATGCTCTGTCAAGATGACACGTGCCGCACAGGCTGCCGCTGCCGCTGCCGCTCAGGAGTAATACCACCTCTTGTCTTATATGGAGAAATATCTCATCGTAGGGCTGGGTAATCCCGGTCCCGAATATCATGAGACGCGACATAACATCGGATGGATGGTCGTGGACTCATTTGCACAGAACCAAGACGCTTCGTTTCAGGACAAGCGTTTTGGTTTTGTTGCAGAAACGAGCGTCAGGGGCCGGAAGCTCTTCCTCCTTAAGCCCACCACATACATGAACCTCTCAGGCAACGCCGTGAGATACTGGCTGGAGAAAGAGAACATCCCCACNNGGTCGAACGGTGGCCACAACGGCCTGGGCCACATACAGCAGCTCATCGGACAGGCTTATTCCAGGCTGCGCATAGGCATAGGGAGCGACTTCCCGCAAGGCCACCAGGTGGACTGGGTGCTCAGCAAATTCTCTTCAGAGGACAAGGAGACGCTCAAGCCGCTCATCGAGACGTCCTGCGAAATCATCAAGTCATTCTGTCTGGCAGGAGTAGACATCACAATGAACCAATACAACAAGAAATAACATTGGAAGAGAGACAGCTGAAACAACAAGAGTCGGCCCGCCTTGACAAATGGCTCTGGGCAGCCCGCATCTTCAAGACACGCACCATTGCCGCCGATGCCTGCAAGAACGGAAGGGTTACCTCCGGAAGCACTACACTCAAACCTTCACGCACCGTAAAGATAGGCGATGTCATCAACGTAAAGAAGGCACCCATCACCTACTCCTTCAAGATTCTCAACGCGCTCGAGAACCGTGTGGGAGCGAAATTCATCCCGCAGATATACGAGAACGTCACCGACCCCAAGCAGTACGAGCTGCTTGAGATGTCAAGAATCAGCGGCTTCATCGACAGGGCCCGCGGCACAGGCCGTCCAACCAAGAAAGACCGCAGGGCTATGGAGGCATTCATTGAACCAGCCATGTTCGGATGGGACGATGACGATGAAATGTTCGACAATGAAGATTAGTCCGATACTAAACCCAAACCACTATAACCATAACATTATCAGCACAAAACCAATAACTAAGATATGAAGAAGAAGATTCTTCTACTCCTGACATTCGTCTCCCTGCATGCATGGTGTGGTAACCCCGTAGTTCCAGGCTTCTTTGCCGACCCCGAGATACTATACGCCGAGAAAGACAGCACATACTATATCTACAGCACCACCGACGGCTATCCCGGCTGGGGAGGCTGGACCATCAGCGTCTTCTCATCAAAGGACCTCCAGAGCTGGAAGGCAGAGGGCGCCGCCATCGACGTTAAGAGCGACCAGGTACCATGGGCCACAGGATATGCATGGGCACCCAGCATCATAGAACGTAAGACCCCGCCTGGCAAGAAGCGCAAGCGCTCTCGTAAGCAGGCCGCAGAATACACTTACTACCTGTACTTCAGCGCCCACAACCCCGTATCAAACAGAAAGGAAATCAGCGTGGCCACCAGCAACAGCCCTACAGGTCCCTTCAAGGCCCTTGACCGCCCCATCATTACCGACAAAGACCGCCCTGAGGGCATCACCAGAGGACAGGCAATAGACGTCGATGTGTTCCAAGACCCCGTGAGCGGCAAGTACTACCTATACTGGGGCAACAGCTTCATGGCGGGAGCAGAGCTGAACGACGACATGATAAGCATAAAGCCCGAGACACGCACGGCGATGACACCCGCAGGAGGCTCACTCAAGACATGGGCTTATCGCGAAGGCACATACGTATTCTATAATGAACTGTCGAAAGACGCCCCTTACTACTTCATGTGGTCTGTTGATGACACAGGCTCTCCCAACTACCATGTGTGCTACGGCACTTCCGACTCGCCCCTCGGACCCATAAAAATTGACACCCTCAGCTATCGCGTCATAGAACAAATTCCCGAAAAAGAGATTTACGGCACGGCCCACAATTCCGTGATACGCAAGCCCGGCACCTCCGACTGGCTCATCGTCTATCACCGCATCAATAAGGACTACGTAGGAAAAGCGAAAGGAATTCCCGGTACACACAGGGAAATATGCATTGATAACATGTTTTTTGACCCCAAAGGACGCATAATCCACGTAAAACCCACCAATTATTAACACTTTTTTCTAAAATATTGTTAAAACCTTTCCTTTTTCACAAATTAATTGTACCTTTGCAACGAATTATATAATAGTCAAAACATATTGTACAATAATTTAATATTTTAAAACGTATGAAATTAAGAAACATTATTGCAGCTGTAGCCCTCTGCTTCGTAGCCGGCACAGCATTTGCACAGGATGAGAAGCCCGAGTATGAATTCCTGCCACACGCATTCCTTGACATTCAGGGCGGTGCTCAGTACACACTCGGTGAGGCTAAGTTCAAGGATCTCATCAGCCCTAACGCACAGTTAGGCTTTGGTTACCAGATCACACCTTGGTTCGCTCCACGCCTTCAGGTTAACGCATGGCAGAGCAAGGGTGGCTGGAGCGCTTGGAAAGAGAATGGTACAGAGTATGCTCCAAAGACTTACAAGTATAACTATGTAGCTCCTGGCGTTGACTTCATCTTCGACCTTACAAACGCTTTCGGCGGCTTCAACCCAAAGCGCTGCGTATCTGTAGCACTCTTCGTTGGTGGTGGTGCAAACATCGCATGGGGTAACGACGATGCAAACGCTATCGCTGCTTCTATCGCTGCACAGCAGACATACAAGGGCTATGAGCTCGAGTATCTGTGGGACGGCACAAAGGTTCGCGCCTTCGGTCGCGGTGGTATAGAAGTCGGCTTCCGCGTTAGCGACGCTGTTTCTATTATGGTTGAGGGTAACGCAAACATCCTCTCTGACCACTACAACTCAAAGAAGGCAGAGAATGCTGACTGGTACTTCAACGCTCTGGCTGGTGTACGCATCAACCTCGGCAAGGCTTACAACATCAAGGAGAAGCCAGCTCCAGAACCAGAACCAGCACCTGTTGTAGAGCAGCCAAAGCCACAGCCAAAGCCAGCTCCAAAACCCGTTGTTGAGAAGATTGAGCCATATCGTTGCGACATCTTCTTTAAGATCAACAAGGCTGTTGCTTCTGAGGAAGAGCTTGCTAAGCTCGACGGTCTGAAGACTTACATGGAGAAGTATCCAAAGGCAAAGGTTAGCATCGTAGGTTACGCTGACAAGGGCACAGGTTCTGCAGCTTACAACCAGAAGATTTCCAGCCGCCGTTCTGCATACGTTAAGGATCTTCTCATCAACAAGTATGGCATCGACGCCAGCCGTATCTCTGAGGACTTCAAGGGTGACACCGTACAGCCATTCGCTGAGAACGATGCAAACCGCGTAACAATCTGTATCGCAGAGTAATCAGACAAGCATAACATACACAAACAATCCCGGCACATGATGGTGTCGGGATTGTTTTTTTGTATCTTCCTGAAGCTATCAGAATGGCAGTCCTACGGCGAAATGCAAAGCATAGTCGCGGGAGAACTTGTGGTTGGTTATGGGATAATGTTCCTTGTTATTAGTATAGGCTGGATTAATGGCTTTCATGCCCAGGTCAAGACGTAGGATGAAATAGTCGAAGTTCAACCTCAGACCTACACCGTAGGCCACAGCAATCTGGTCGATGAAGTCGGCAAAACGGAACAGTCCCCCCTCCTGGTCGGCATAGCTGCGAAGATTCCAGATATTGCCTGCATCAATAAACAAAGCACCCTGGAATTTCCAGAAGAGGTCGTAGCGCCATTCTGCATTGAGGTCAAGCTTGAGGTCGCCTGTCTGGGTCAAGAAATTAATCCTGCCATCCTTACTGATATATCCTCCCGGACCGAGAGTTCTGACATTCCATCCACGCACGCTGTTGGCACCTCCTGAGAAATAGCGTTTCTCAAAAGGAAGGATGTTGCTGTTGCCGTAAGGGATAGCAATGCCGAAGCGCCCATGCAGCGCCAGGATGTTGCGCGTATCAAAACGCAGCAGGCGAGTATAGTCCAAGTCAAACTTCACATACTGGGCAAAGGCAATTCCGAGGGCTTTGTATTTCCCGTCAGCGTTGGTGGGCATATTCACTATCTGCGACAATCCATAAAGGAAATTTCCCGCCGCCTCAATATTGGCACGCAAGGAATAGTTGTCGGTATTGGTCTTGATGCCGAAACCGGTCTTCATAATGAAGAGGTCCTCGTAGTTATAACGCAGTATTGCATTCCTGTTGCTCAGCGAGTCGAGATAGTCATGCTTGAACGTAGCCGAGATCCAGGGCATTGAGATATAGTTCAGGTCGAGGATATCGAAGGAATACCCCAGCCGCTCCTTGTGGGCGGTCCACTTGTAACGCCACCTGCCGGTAAAGACTCGCCGGTGGAACTCTGGCCGGTTCTGGGTATTGTAGCTCACGAGCAGCTCCGTCGTAGCATTGTGGCGACGCTGGAAGTCTTCGCTGATGCCTGGTATGATAAACTCGGGAAACGTTAGCTGGGCTTCCAAACCATATTCCTCATAGTTACTGTTAGAATAGCCCTCCAGACCGCTGATGGCCTCAAACGCTGCACGTGCCTGCAGCGAGAACACCTCACTTCCCCTGAAGACATTACGGTTCTCATAGATGACAGACATTGCAGCTCCAAAGTCGCCAGCGGTATTAGTGCCCTCCGGCTGAAGCTGTATGGAGTGTTTCTTACGTGGTGTCAGCTGAACAACGGCATCCAGGGAGTCAGGATATTCCGTTGTATTATAAGAAATGTTCGTAGCGCGTATGGCGCGCAAGCGCGAGAACTTATTGTATGTTTGCTGCATGTCCTCTGCGCTGTAAGGCCTTCCGGGCTTGAGGAAACTATTAATATCGAGCGTGTGGGCACGCAGCGGCACCTCAGCATGAAGAGGTGTCTCAAACGTGACGTTCCTCAGGAAGTACCGATGATGATTATGCAATGAGTCAGAGGAGTTCCTGCGATAGAGGTCAATATGCATGGTAAGGTCAACGAAATGTCCCTGCCTGGAACTGTCGGCGCTGAACGTGATATTCTCTTTATTGAAGAGCATATATCCATTGTTGTTGAGCCATGATGCTATGCGTTTCCGCTGCTCCTGCAGGTGCTGCACAGAGAAGGGTGCTCCAGAACTAATGGGGGCATACTGAATGACATTTGCTGCGCGGAGAAGGCTGTCGATACGCATGTCCTGAATGTCGTAGGATATGTTCCTGATGTCATAAAGGCTATTGGGTGTAACCCTGTAGAATACAGCAGCTTTCCTGCCCTTTTGGATAATATCGTATGCGGTATGCGCATCAAGATACCCCCTATTGTTCATATAGGTAGTGAGTTGCTGGCAGGATTTTGCCGTCAGGGCCGTATCAAGTATTACGGGCTTTGTCTTTTTGAAGGAAAAAGAACGGCGAGTGGGCTTCTGAGCCACATGGTCGAGCATAGCATGGCTGTCAATATCTTCACCGCCTTCGACGATTATCTCATTATGTACAAGGGCCAGCTCTCCATCACTCAGAGGCTTGACTGCACAACCGCAGAGAAGCAGAGGGAGAAGGAAGGATAATGACCTTTTTACACTTAACATTGAGAATACCATATAAGAAGGTGGGGGCTATTCATTCCCACCAATGTTAAACACAGTAACTGCGCGAATTTCTTCGCAAAGTTACAATAATATCTTCAAAAGCACAACTTTTGAGCCCAAAAATTTTGTCAATTGAATAATTTATAGTAATTTTGCACCGCTGTTACGAGATAGCAGCATATTCACATCTATATTATTAACAACAAAACAGTTATTTTAAGAACAAATGGCAACAAAGATTCGTTTGCAGCGCGGCGGTCGTAAGAGCTATGCTTTCTACAGCATCGTTGTAGCTGACGTAAGAGCTCCACGTGATGGTAAGTTTACAGAAAAGATTGGCACGTACAATCCTAACACTAATCCAGCCACAGTAGATCTGAATTTTGATCGCGCCCTGTATTGGGTAGAGTGCGGTGCACAGCCCACAGACACAGTGCGCAACATACTGTCTGACGAAGGTGTTATGCTTATGAAGCACCTGCGTGGCGGTGTGAGAAAAGGTGCCTTTGACGAGGCTGCTGCTCAGGCAAAGTTCGACGCATGGAAGAAGGCCAAGGAGGCAGGCTTCAACAGCATCAAGGCTGACGAGGCTAAGGCTAAGGCTGCTGCCAAGGCTGCTGCATTAGAGGCTGAGAAGAAGGTGAATGCCGCCAAGGCTCAGGCTATTGCAGAAAAGAAGGCTGCCGCAGAGGCAGAGGCCAAGGCCGCTGAAGAGGCTGTCGCCGCTGAAACTGAGGCACCTGCAGCAGAAGAAGCTCCTGCAGAGGCTTAAACGCTACAAGGAGAGGAGGAGAGAGGATGAAATAGAGATGTGCAGGGGTATCATTCCTACGCACATCTCTTTTTTCTGTTTTTAGTAACGAAGATAGCACAAACCTGTTTACTGGCACAGCAAGCCCTAAGAAGCCTTCATGAAAGAAGAAAGATATTTCTACGTACCGAATGCAGCAAATCAGAAAGAACTGCCCCAAGACGAGGCTGCCCACGCCACACGTGTGCTGCGCCTTACTGAAGGCGACGAGATATACCTTATGGACGGTGAAGGCTCATTCTACCGTGCTGAAATCACACTGGCATCACAGAAACGCTGTTCATACGCCATCAAGGAACACCTGCCCCAGCAGCGCCAATGGGATGGTGCGATACACATCGCGATGGCTCCGACAAAGATGATGGAGCGCACCGAATGGATGGCCGAAAAAGCCACAGAGATAGGCATCGATGAGCTGTCGTTCATTGAATGCCAATTTTCGGAACGGCGCAAGATGAGGACAGACCGCATAGAGAAAGTCGTGGTGGCTGCCATGAAGCAAAGCCGCAAAGCATGGATGCCGAAAGTCAACGACCTCTGCACCTTCAGACAATTCATCGACAAACCCAGGAACGGACGTAAATACATCTGCCACTGTTATGACGACATAGAACGCTGCGACCTCGTGCGCCTCCTATACGACAAAGGCCTCATCAACAGCAATGAGCCAGGAGACGACGTGACAGTACTCATAGGACCTGAAGGCGATTTCTCTGCCGAAGAGGTGCGTTATGCCATTAGCAAGGGATATGAAAGCGTTTCGCTGGGACAGTCACGGCTCAGAACGGAAACAGCGGCTATTGTAGCAACAAATATGATACACAACTTAAGAAACATCCTGTCAATACTATTGTTCGCCATTGCCATGATTATGGTATCATGCAGCAAGGGCGACTACGTAGACTACGTCCCTGCTAACAGCAAGGCCGTTGCAGTAATAAACCCCATGAAGCTGCTTGACGAGGCTTCTCCACTGAAGACGATACTGAAGCCTTTCGTGAGCAACGACAAGAAAGGCCTGAAAGGCATAGACCTCACGAGGGACTTCTATGCCTTCGAGACTGTTGACGGCATGTTCGGCCTGTGTGCCCCTGTGAACGATGCCGACGAGCTCAGCGACTTCATGGGACGTCTGAAGACAATAGGCGTGATGTCAGATTTCAACGATAGCGACGAAGCCACCTTCTGCGTGGCTACAGACCAATGGATGATAGGCTGGCAGGACAACTGCCTGATAGCCATGGGACCCTTCATCAACAGCACCATTGAGCGCAAAAAGATGATAAAGCGAATGAGGCACATGATGGAACAGGACGAGGATGATGGTCTCAGAAGCTCTACCTTGTGGGGCTATATGGAAAACATCGCCACCCCAGTGAAGATGATAGCCCAGGCATCGGCTCTGCCACCACAACTCGTGTCGGCATGCACCATCGGCACCCCTAAAGGCACCGACCCTGATGACGTGCTGCTGAGAGCAGAACTATTTTATGCCGACAGCACCCTGTTCGTTCAGGGAGACATGTGTTCTTATAACCCAAACATCGACCAGGCGCTGAAAGAGGCCACAGAGATGTACCACCCCATCACTATAGACTGGCACAAGACCTTCTCCGACTCGCTCCTGGCAGGCATCTTCATGAATGTGGATGGAGAGCGATTCGTTGAGCAGCTGAACAAGAACAAGACTCTCAGCACTATGCTCATGGGCACGGGCAGCTATGATCGCATCAAGGGTAACAAGGGCGACCTCGCCTTCCTCTTCAGCGGCAAGGTGGAGCCAGGCAAAGAACAGACTGTGCACACCAGAGTGATGAACCTGCCCAAAGGTAACGTAAAAGACGGAGAACGACTTGTTGTAGCAATGAACGTAAACAACATCGCCGGGCCTATAGCAAGCGACATCCTCTCATGGGTCAGCAAAATACGAAATATTGTATTCACCCTAAAGGAACCTGACACGAAAGAGGCCAATGAACAGAATTGATTTCGACAACGTCACGCCCAAGGTGTTTGAAGGAATTGACGGGCTTCAGTCAGAGATATGGCAGAGTCACGCCACCTTCGAGCGAGGCCGTACATACCTTGTGGAAGCCGAATCAGGAAAAGGAAAAAGCACCTTCTGTAGCTATATCACAGGCTACAGGCACGACTATAGCGGGCGCGTACTCTTTGATAACGAGGACACCAAGACATATAGCGCCTCAACATGGACCACACTAAGACGCGAACACGTCAGCCACCTGTTTCAGGAGCTGCGGCTGTTTCCTGAACTGACCGCAATGGAGAACGTGCTCATCAAGAACCAGCTCACCAACCATTGCGACGTAAAGACCATCGAAGGATGGTTTGAGCGCCTGGGCATACCGGAGAAGAAAGACCAGAAGATAGGACTGATGTCATTCGGACAGCAGCAGCGCGTAGCAATGATGAGGGCTTTGGCACAACCTTTCGACATATTGCTCGTCGATGAGCCCATCAGCCATCTTGATGACTACAACTCTGAGATAATGGCAGGCATAATGATGGAGGAAGCCAGAAAGCAGGGTGCATGCGTCATCGTGACCTCCATAGGCAAACACATGACGCTGCCATATGACAAAGTGTACAAACTATAAAAAAGAACATCTTCCACAAGACAGCATAACACGGACAAAACCATGCATCTACTCTGGAAATTACTCAGACAACACATCAGTATAGGGCAATTCTGCGGATTCGTCTTTGCCAACCTTCTTGGAATGACCATTGTCCTGGCAGGCTACCAGTTCTATCATGATGTACTACCCGTCTTTACCAACGGCGACTCCTTCATGAAGGCCAACTCCATCATGGTGACGAAGCGCATCGGTACGGGTAATGCCATTTCCGGACGAGCTGCAACATTCTCCGACAAGGAGAGAGCTGAGCTGGAAGGCCAGCAGTTCATCAAGCGCGTAGGTTCATTCACCTCGGCCAACTACAAAGCTACAGCACGCCTGAGCATCAGCGGCACGCAGATATTCAATTCCGAGATATTTTTTGAAAGCATACCCGATGAATTCGTAGACATCAGCATGAACGACTGGCATTATGAGCCTGGAGGCAACACCGTGCCCATCATCCTCCCGCGTACATATATCAACATGTATAACTTCGGCTTCGCCCGAAGCCACGCCCTGCCACAGATATCAGAAGGGCTGATGGGAATGATTGACCTTTACATCAACATTCGGGGAAACGGTAACAGCCAGGACTTCAAGGGAAAGGTCGTTGCATTCTCCGGGGCTATGTCATCCATCCTGGTGCCCGAAAGCTTCATGAAATGGAGCAACGAAACATTCGCACCGGAAGAAGACACGCAGCCAACAAGAATGCTCATGGAGGTATCGAATCCTGCAGATGAAACACTCACGGCATATCTCGACAATAACGGACTTGAAATGGAGAGCGACAAGTTGAACGCCGAGAAGACCACTTATTTCCTGCGACTCGTCATAAGCATGGTGATGGTGATAGGCATCATCATCAGTGCACTCAGCTTCTACATTCTGATGCTTAGCATATATCTGCTGGTACAGAAGAACACGGAGAAACTGCAGAATCTGCTTCTCATAGGCTACAGTACAGCAAAGGTAGCGCTGCCATATCAGCTGCTTACAGCAATGCTCAATATCATGGTACTGATAATTGCCGTTATGGCAGTAATACTGATTAGAGGCTATTACATGGACGTCATTAAGGCTCTCTATCCCGACATCCCCGACGGCACGCTGTTGTATGCATGCTCACTGGGCATACTGTTGTTTGCTGTTGTTACACTGCTTAACATTCTTATCATCCGAAGAAAAATAAAACATATCCAATCGTGAGGCAACTGGAACTACTTTCTCCCGCAAAAAACCTTGAATGCGGCATTAGCGCCATCAGTCATGGAGCTGATGCCGTGTATATCGGTGCGAGAAAGTACGGAGCGAGGGCAGCAGCAGGCAATAGCATTGAGGATATAGCAGAATTGTGCCGCTATGCACACCAATACGATGCAAAGGTATATGCTACCGTCAACACTATAATATATGATGACGAAATGTCAGACACACTGACACTGTGCCACGACTTAAAGAAGGCAGGCGTCGATGCCCTGCTGATACAGGACATGGGACTGCTGACACACAACCCCTACCCTGCCCTTCATGCCTCAACGCAAACGGACAACCGAACCGCTGAGAAGGTGAGATGGCTCGCTGACCTGGGATTTAAACGTGTAGTTCTGGCAAGGGAGTTAAGCATCAAGGAAATTGCCGCAATACATGAGGCCGTACCGGATGTGGAGCTGGAAGTCTTCGTGCATGGCGCACTATGCGTCAGCTACTCCGGCCAATGTTATGCCTCACACCACTGCTTCGGACGTTCTGCCAACAGGGGCGAATGCGCACAACTGTGCAGGATGCCTATGACGCTAAAGGATGCCGAGGGAAGGGTGATAGAACAAGGAAAGCATCTGCTGTCATTGAAAGACCTCTCTCAACTCGAGAATCTGGAACGTCTCGCTGAAGCAGGTGCGGTGAGTTTCAAGATTGAAGGCCGACTGAAAGATGCAGAATACGTGAAGAACGTCACCGCAGCATATAGCGAAGCCCTGAACAGACTCTGCCATCTGTATCCGCAGAGATACCGTCGTGCCTCAATGGGACACTGTACCTATACCTTCAAGCCCGACATCAACAAGAGTTTCAACCGGGGTTTTACCACATATTTCGCAACAGCCAACAAACTGCCCGATGACAGAGAGCCTATGGCCTCGTTCTTTACGCCAAAGGCAATGGGAGAATTTGTAGGTAAGGTGAAGGAAATAAAGAACCATTGCTTCAGCGTTGCTTCACTGGCAGCCTTCTGTAATGGCGACGGACTATGCTACATCATGGATGGTAAGCTAATCGGCTTTAGGATAAACAAGGTCGAGGGCAACAGATTATATCCACTAACAATGCCTGTCGGTCTGAGACCAGGCTTAAAACTATATCGCAACCATGACCAGGCCTTTCTTTCTGTACTCAGCAAGCCTTCAGCACAGCGAAAGATTGACATAAGCATGGAGCTTCAACTGTCCACGGAACCGTCAGTTAGTATGCTACAGCTTATTGTGACTGATGAACACGGTCACCAAGGCTCTGCAAACATAGAATGTGGCAACCAAATAGCGCAAAAGCCCCAAGAAGAAAACATTAAACGCCAACTGTTAAGATTAGGTGACACACCATATGAATGTGTCTCTATCGACATGCCTGACCATCTCCCCTTTATCCCAAGTAGCCTACTCTCACAGCTGCGCCGCAATGCGATACAGGCGTTGTCATTGAATGTAAACGGGGACAACTGCGGGAACGACAACGGGAACGAAGGCAATCATGAAGCGCATGCCGACGTTGCCCATGAGGCACCTGTCCCACATTACGACTCTGAGGAATTATACAATGCCGCCAACAGAGATTCCAAGGAGTTTTACAGGCGATACGGAATCGATGCCAAAGCCTTTGAACAAGACGGCGGCGCTGTCGTAATGCAATGTCGATACTGCCTCAGACATGAACTGGGCTACTGTACCAAACAAGGCAAGAAAGCCTCATGGAAAGAGCCGCTGACAATCTCGATAGACAACGGAAAGACCTTCCAACTGCACTTCGACTGCAAGAAATGTGAAATGACGGTAAATACAATATAATGAAAAAGTTACTATACATATTATATATCATCACTACAACTTGTTTACTGTCTGCCTGCTACAACGATAAGGCAAAGGAAGAGCAGGAACAACATGATGCTCTTCCTGAACAAGACAGCACCGTCGTTGAGGACAGTATCTCGTTCTATAGCACCCATCATTATAGCGTGGGTTATAACTTCGTGGTGCATGACGACAGTATCATGCTTATTGCACAGCAGCCCGAAGAACATGTTTCACAACTGGAGACAGACACCTTTGCCGTTCCTCACAACCAGCAGATAGCAGTTAGCGACATACGCATCATCCCTCAGGACAGCATTGACTCCGTATGGGTACAGTTAGTGAGCGAGACAGGACGACTGGGATGGATTCATGAGACAGAGCTACTGCCTGCTGTGGTGCCTACTGATCCCATATCGCAGTTTATCATGTTCTTCAGCGACAGTCACATTTTGTTTGCAATAATAATCCTTGCACTCATCAGCGCAGCATACATTATCCGCACAGTCAACAAGCATAATGCCCCGATAGTACATTTCCGTGACATTCCTTCATTCTACCCCACCCTGCTGTGCATCATCGTAGCCTGTGCAGCCACATTCTATGCATCGCTGCAGATGTTCGGGGCTGAAACATGGCGGCACTTCTATTACCACCCCTCTCTGAACCCGTTTACTATGCCACCGATACTGGCTATCTTCATATCATCCGTATGGGGCATGCTGATAGTTGGCATCGCAGCCGTTGAAGACACACGCCATCACCTTTTTTTCCAGGATGCGTTGCTGTACATCTTCGGGCTGATTGGCGTATGTGCCGTGCTATATATTGTATTCTCTATAAGTACGCTGTATTATGTGGGATACCCCCTACTGGCAGCCTATTGCTATTATGCCATAACAACATATAAGCGCAATAACAAACACAAATATATGTGTGGCAACTGTGGGAAACGCATAGCCGATAAGGGCGCGTGTCCATATTGCGGAGCCATTAACGAATAATGACAACGATAATAAAGATAACGAATAACGATAATAACGATAATAACGAATAAGGAATTAAAAATAACGATATGAAAAGTATTCTGTTCTTTCTGACAATGTGCGCAGCACTCTTCTCGTGTTCCTCTGACGATGGCAGGGGCGATCAGCCAACCAAGACAGCCTTCCGTACCGTTATAGTATATATGTGCGGCGACAACAATCTCTCCGACTCGCTCCGTCAGGACTATAAAGAGATGATTGCCGGATCAGCCAAACTCTCTGACAATGTCAACGTAATAGTGCTTAACGACAATCTCAGGAGCACACCGTTCATTGCCAAGTTGTCAGGTGGTCAGGAAACTATTGTCAGGTCATGGGACACAGACTTCTATGTCACTACCCCCGACTCAATGCTTAACATCATGCAGTGGATTATGAACAAATATCCCGCAGAAGAATACGCCACCATATTCACCGGTCACGGCACGGGCTCACGACAGACAGTAGACACCGTAGGGACAAGCCTCAGACGCTTCTATGCCTATGGCGTAGACCGCAACTACTCCACAACCGAAGGAGCGTGGATCAACGTACCAACTCTGGCCACCGTCTTCAGCAACCTCAAGACGCCTGCAGGGAACAGAGCCCACATGAAATTCATATTCTTCGACTGCTGCTGCATGCAGACCGTTGAGGATGTCTATGAACTGCGAAACTATGCCGACTACATCTCATCACCATTGTCGGAGGTGCCAGCGGCAGGAGCCAGCTACAGGGAGGTAATCCCCAAGATGAGCAACGACTTTGACAGTTACCCCGAAGACCTCATCTTCTATACCGAGAACCAAAAACTCTGCGCTTCAGTCATCAGGACCGACAAACTCAACAACCTACTTCAGACCACGTTTAACGTATTGCTTGAAATAAAGGCCAATTCTGAGTTGTCGCAGAAAACAGAACTGAAATACTCTGGCTGCATCTACTATTATCGCCGCACCAACCCATTCCTGTACGACATGCAGAGCATCTTCCACAAACAGGTGGAGGAAGAGTTGCTCTCTGAAGCCACATACAATGCATGGAAGCAGGCATTGAACGAAGTCGTAATCTGCAAGAAAATGGCTTCTACGTGGGTCACCAGCATCGGCATAGACTTCACTTCTTTCAATGTAAGCGAAGAGACATACGGTGGACTGAGCATGATCGTACCACGCTATGGATATGACTATTCCGTGTCATACAGCGGTGACACGGAACGTATCGTGAACGAATACATGTATGACTTCCTGTGGTGCAACAAAGTAGGGTGGAAAGAACTCGGCTGGTAATTGGCACACCTTTTGCAATAACAGGGGGCAACAGCCTGCTCTCCCCACAAACTTCCGGAGGGCAAGCGGCACAACAAACATTCTATCAACTAAAAAAAATAAACAAAGCAATGAACATTCAACCATTAGCAGACCGCGTGCTGATTAAGCCAGCACCGGCAGAAGAGAAGATTGGCGGTATCATCATTCCTGACACCGCAAAGGAGAAGCCACTTCAGGGCGAGGTAGTAGCAGCAGGCAACGGCACCAAGGACGAAGAGATGATACTCAAGGCCGGTGATACCGTTCTCTACGGAAAGTATTCTGGACAGGAAATCGAATTTGAAGGTGAGAAATACCTGGTAATGCGTCAATCTGACGTCATCGCCATCGTTAAGTAATTACCTTATTTATTATTAACTATTAGTGGGAATTAACAGAGCCCACCTATAACATATACAACTATGGCAAAAGAAATAAAATTCAATACCGAGGCTCGCGAAGCCTTGAAGAATGGCGTTGACCAGCTTGCCAACGCCGTAAAGGTGACACTTGGTCCAAAAGGCCGCAACGTAGTGCTGGAGAAGAAATTTGGTGCTCCACAGATTACCAAGGACGGTGTCACCGTTGCTAAAGAGATTGAACTGGAGGATAAGTTTGAGAATACTGGCGCACAGCTTGTCAAGAGCGTAGCCTCAAAGACTGGCGACGATGCCGGTGATGGTACCACCACCGCCACAATCCTCACTCAGGCCATCGTAACCGAGGGTCTGAAGAACGTCACCGCAGGTGCCAACCCAATGGACCTCAAGCGTGGCATCGACAAGGCTGTGTCTGCTGTAGTAGGCTATATCAAGGATAATGCAGAACTCGTTGGCGACAACTACGACAAGATTGAACAGGTTGCCACCGTTTCTGCCAACAACGACCCCGAGATAGGCAAACTCCTTGCCGACGCTATGCGCAAGGTAAGTAAGGACGGCGTCATCACCATTGAGGAGAGCAAGTCACGCGACACCTCTATCGGTCTGGTTGAGGGAATGCAGTTCGACCGCGGATACCTATCTGGATACTTTGTTACCGATACAGAGAAGTTGGAGTGCACTATGGAGAATCCATATATCCTCATATACGACAAGAAAATTTCCAATCTCAAGGATCTCCTTCCTATCCTGCAGCCAGCAGCAGAAAGCGGACGCGGCCTGCTCATCATTGCTGAGGACGTAGACTCTGAGGCTCTCACCACGCTCGTCGTTAACCGTCTGCGTGCAGGTCTGAAGATATGTGCTGTCAAGGCACCAGGCTTCGGCGACCGCCGCAAGGCAATGCTCGAAGACATCGCCATCCTTACCGGAGGTATCGTCATCTCCGAGGAGAAGGGACTGAAGCTGGAGCAGGCAACACTTGAGATGTGTGGTACAGCCGACAAGGTTACCGTATCGAAGGACAACACCATCATCGCTGGCGGTGCAGGCTCCAAGGACTCTATTGCCGACCGTGTCATTGCCATCAAGAAGGAGATTGAGAACACCACTTCTTCTTACGACAAGGAGAAACTGCAGGAGCGTCTGGCCAAGTTGGCTGGCGGCGTAGCAGTACTCTACATCGGTGCAAACAGCGAGGTAGAGATGAAGGAGAAGAAAGACCGTGTTGACGATGCTCTCTGCGCCACCCGTGCAGCCATTGAGGAGGGTGTTGTGGCAGGTGGCGGCACAACCTACATCCGCGCACTCAGCAGCCTTGACGGCCTGAAGGGCGACAATGCCGACGAGCAGACAGGTATCAACATCATCGTTCGTGCTCTGGAGGAGCCTCTGCGCCAGATAGTAAACAATGCAGGCGGTGAGGGTGCCGTAGTAGTTCAGAAGGTTCGCGAAGGCGAAGGGGACTTTGGCTATAACGCACGTACCGACCAGTATGAGGATCTGCGCAAGGCAGGTATTATCGACCCAGCAAAGGTGGCGCGTGTAGCACTTGAGAATGCAGCATCCATCGCAGGGCTCTTCCTTACTACCGAGTCAGTAATCTGTGACAAGCCAGCACCAGAACCCGCAATGCCAATGGGTGGAGCTCCTGGTATGGGCGGAATGATGTAAAGGCATCATGAAGCCAATGCCAAAAAGGCCTTTGGCGGAATGATGTAAAGGCATCATGAAGCCAATATTGAAAATCCCTTGAACCGGCTGGTTCAAGGGATTTTCTTTTTCGTTATACCGAAATAACGTTATACCGTTATTACGATATACCGTTATTCCGTAATGTCATTATCTTACTCGTCAGTATCGAGGAACATCATGGCTACGCGGTTACACTCGTAAACTTCAAACAGTTTGTCGGTAGCACCGCAACCCTCTGCCTTGATACGGTTAGGATTAATCTTATACTTGTTGACAAGCATTGTCTTAACGGCCTCAGCACGCTTTACGCCAAGCACATTGTTGTTGTCGGCAGGTCCTTCTGGAGAAGCGTAGCCCTTAATCATCAGTCTGAATGTTGGGTGGTTCTTCAGAATCTCTGCTGCGATAGCAACATTCTGCTGCTGTGCAGGTGTGATGACAGACCTGTTAACCTGGAAGAAGATAGCAGGCAGACCAGGAGTAACCTCCTTCTCCACAACTTCCATCTCCTGAGGTGCTCCGAGACATGCGTTGAGCTCGTCGGCCAGCTCGTTGTTCTTAGCAGCAAGGCTCTTGATGGTGTCCTGCTGTGCAGCGCGAAGTTCGTTCACGGTGTTGCTCAGCTCGTCGAACTCCAATGGGTCACAAGCGTTGGCTATCATGAAGTAGTGTGCGCCGTTAGAGTTCTTGAATCGATACATGATACCCGCGTTGAGCTGCAGGAAAGAGTTGTTGATGTTATACTTTACCGTCTGTGCACCCTTACCGAGTCCATCCTCCTCAGCACCGGCAATAGCCCAGTTGATAGATGGCTCTACGAAGACGTTCCATTCCTTCATCTTGCCGAAGTTCCAAGAGAAGTCTACTCCGAGTTTGTTTACTAGGGTGTTAAGATATGTTCCGTTCACACCGCCGTAGTTGTGACCCCAGTAGAAGCCTGTCATTGGCAGAACTTCAAACTTGCGTGGCTCGCCATAGAAGCCCTTGATGGCATTAGAAAGGTTCACCATGAAGTAAACACCTACCTGATGATAGGCGAAGAGGCCTGGGTCACCTTTGAATTGCACTTGTACACCATTCTCCATCCATGGGTCATTACCATGCTTATAGTCGAAATAGAATGTGCCCTCCAAACCAGCGGCAAATACAGGTGTGAACGACTTGTTCAGCCTGATGCCCAAGTTAGGGTTCAAGTTCTTAAGGAGGTTCTGGTGAGTTGTTCCTGCACCTACACCACCATTGAGGCCAATGGACCAGTTGTCAAGGAACTTCGTACCACTGTAGACGGTCTCTTCCTGAGCATTGGCTGCAAGAGAGGCCATAAATACTGAAAGAATAAGAAATAACTTTTTCATAAAGGGTATTTTTATTGTTATCTTTGCCTAAGTTTATACAATATGGCTGCAAAGTTACAACATTTTCTTAAAATCAACAAGAAAATATTTGTTTTTTTTCTATTCTTCCCCTAAAAACCGCAAAATTCGCATTCATCCAGCGGTAAATAACAATCCCCAAACACAACAAGACACAATATATAGTATACACGTATCTTGTTACATATGTTTCTCTTCAACTTATATATAGTCAACGTGTCCAAAACTTTATGGGAGCCCCCGTCGTGCGATATGTTAAAGAAATTGAAAAAAGAAGACTGTACTTTGCTGTTTGGATTTTTTGTACTACCTTTGCACTCGCAAAAACGGAGAGCCCCTTTTTGGCGGTATTTTCTCGCTTTGTGTTGCACCCTTAGCTCAGTTGGTAGAGCAACTGACTCTTAATCAGTGGGTCCAGGGTTCGAATCCCTGAGGGTGTACAAAATACACGGGTTGACACGACGTCTGCCTGTTAACAAAAGAAACCAACTGAGCCGGAGACAAAGAAGTGTTTTCGGCTTTTTTCAAGAAAAAGACAAAAGACAAGACAGAAATGGACGACTATCACGCGACACAATTCAACATCAGTCATGCGTGAGGACATCTGAGGTACTGAAGTCTAAGAAGCTCTCCCTCCCCGTTCCTCATGCATTATCAGTAGTATTGTTATTGGTAATTATTTATTATTGAGGAACAGCCAATGAAGACGTATTGGAACACCATCAATGGTATTCACTCCATTCAGGAGTGGGAACCTAACTGCTGGATACAGGTTACTTCTCCCACAGAGCAGGACCGCCAGCAGATAGAGGAGGAGTATCATATTCCCGACTATTTTTTCTCTGACATCAGCGATGCCGACGAGAGGGCGCGCTATGAGTTTGACGAGGGCTGGCAGCTCATCATTCTTCGTATTCCCTACATGAAGGAGGTACGCTCGCGCACACCGTATACCACCGTTCCCCTGGGTATCATCCATAAAGGCGAGGTTCTTATCACGGTGTGTTATTTTGAGAATGACATGATGACGGACTTTGTCAGCTACCAACAGCGTCGCGGCGAGGGCTTCACCGACTATGTCGATATGGTTTTCCGACTGTTCCTCTCCAGCTCCGTCTGGTATCTGAAGCGCCTGAAGCAAATCTCCATGCTCCTTGACCGTGCGAAGCGTTCTATGGACCATACAGTGAATAACACGTCGCTTGTTAATCTCTCCCGACTTCAGGACTCTCTGACTTATTTCATCACCTCCATCCGCGGCAATGAGACTCTGCTTCAGAAGCTGAAGTTCAAGCTTCCTGTTGACGAACTGGATGCCGACCTTATCGAGGATGTAAATATCGAGATGGCCCAGGCTCGTGAAACGGCGAATATCTATTCAGAAATTCTTGAGTCGACGATGGACACTTATACCTCCATCATCAACAACAACATGAACACGGTGATGCGTACGCTGACTTCGTTTTCCATTATCCTGATGTTCCCTACGCTTATTTCTTCGCTTTTCGGCATGAACCTCATCAACGGCATGGAGGGCAGTTCATGGGGCTTCCCCATAGCTTTAGTGATATCCTTGTTCGTCAGCATAGGTTCATGGATTATCCTTCGTTGGAAGAATCTTCTATAAAAGAGCATGCCCTATAGCCAAGCGCTACGGGGCATGTCTATAATCGTTACTTTCTTTGCGAATGCTCTGCCTTAGCAAAGCCTACAATCGCTTCTTTATTGCGAACGCCAGTATCGACACTTTTACATCTGGCACGGTATGGAGCACGTTGGTGCATTCTATCGTTGTGGCTCCCGATGTCACCACATCGTCAATGAGCAGCACATGTTTGCCTCGGAGGCTGTCCTTTGCCTTTTCGTTTAGCGAGAAGCATCCTCTTACGTTTTCATGTCGCTGAATGATGTTCAGCTTTGTCTGCGACTCTCTGAACTCTGTGCGTTTCAGGCAATTAGAGATTACAGGCAGTCCTAAAATGTCTGCCACTCCCTTTGCCATTTCCTCACATTGATTGAAACCTCTTCCTTGCTTTCGTCCCCTTGTCAATGGCATGGGAACGATGCAATCTATCCCCTCAAAGAAGTCCTTCGGCAGAATGCCCTCTGCCATACGTCGCCCCAGGTGTCGCCCCACGTCGTAACGGTTCCGGTATTTGGAATATACCATTTCGGCCATGTTGCTCTTTGGGGTGTAATAGAGATGTGCCGTAATCCTTTCTACGTCAGCCCTGCCGAGGTAGCGCTCTATCAGGTGCGGGTCTTCCTCCGAGAGGCGAGGCAGGTTCAGGTCGCACATCACACAGATTATCTCCTCTCCTCTTATCAGTCGCTTCCCACAGATGATGCATCGTCGGGGCATCAGAATGTCGAGCACGTTATGTATTAGCTGTAACATGTGATATATAACCTAAATAGAATGGAAGGTATGCCTCAGTAAATCTTCACGGCACGTTCCATCTCGCGCTTGTCCTGCTTCAGCTTCAGGGTCTCTCGCTTGTCATATTGCTTTTTACCCCTGCACAAGGCAATGTCGAGCTTTGCGCGACCTTTATCGTCGAGGAAGAGAAGTATCGGTACTATGGTGTATCCCACGGCCTTTGTGTCTTCAAAGAGCCTGCGTATCTCTCTCTTGTTGAGCAGCAGCTTGCGGTCTCTTCGCGATTCGTGGTTGTTGTATGAGCCATAGAAGTATGGTGATATATTCATACCTTTGACCCATATCTCCCCGTTGTGTATGAAGCAGAAAGTATCCACCAGGGAGGCCTTGCCCATGCGGATGCTTTTTATCTCCGTGCCGGTAAGCACTATGCCTGCCGTGTAGGTATCTACGATGAAATAGTCAAAGGCGGCTTTCTTGTTCTTTATCTGCACAGGACTGTTTTTCCTAAGCAGTTCTTGTTCTTTGTTCATGTCGTTATTTTGAGTTGCATTAAGTCTGAGCCATTCATTATGCCTTATTCACAATGACAGCATTCATTATGCCTTAATCACGATGAAATCCTCGAGGTGGTTGTCCATGTATTCGGCCACCAGCCGGCTCCACTCTTCTTCGTTGGTTACAAATTCATCGTCGAGGTCTTCAAAGTCGGGCATCCTCTCGTATAACGCCATGAATTCCTCGTCGGTCATGTCGGTTTCTATGTCTTCCCTGTGTCTCTGGTAGTATTTCTTTGCCCTTCTCATGAGTCGGCACAGGTCTATGAGCCCCCATTGTCTTACTGCGGCATCGAAGGGGTTACGGAAGAAGAACGGTCCGTATCCGTTGTGTATGAGTTGCACGAATCCCCCGTCCATGAGTTCTTCGCGCAGGGTGGCATATCCCATGAGCACTATCTGCGCCGTTGACATTATCTGCATATTGTCGGCTGTCAGTTCGCCGCCTATGGCAGCCCTTGTGCGCTCTATTACCAGGTCGAGGAAAGCGTCGGCTCCATTGCCTGCCGCTTCTCTTAGTTCGTTGTCAAGAATCTCTACGTTTATCATTATTTGTTATTTTTACTTTGCAAAAGTAGTAAAATTTCTATAGAAAAGAATAAAAAAGTATAGTTTTTTTTATTATCTCGCTTTTTTTTCGTACTTTTGCATCTGAATTTGAATATTCATACTTTATTTTTTTAACAAAGCACTTATATGATTTACACAAAGGAAGTCAACGACATGTGTGTCGTTGCAAAAGGTCCTAATCACGGTCCTGCTCCCATTCCAGAGGAGGGCAAGTGGATTCAGGCAAAGGAGATAAAGGATATCTCTGGTATGACCCACGGTATTGGCTGGTGCGCCCCTCAGCAGGGTTGCTGCAAGCTGTCTCTTAACGTTAAGGACGGTATCATCGAGGAGGCTCTTGTTGAGACCATCGGTTGCTCTGGCATGACCCACTCTGCCGCTATGGCATCAGAGATTCTGCCTGGCAAGACTATTCTTGAGGCTCTGAACACCGACCTGGTATGTGACGCCATCAACACCGCTATGCGCGAGCTGTTCCTTCAGATTGTCTATGGCCGCACACAGTCAGCCTTCTCTGAGGGCGGTCTGGCTATCGGTGCCGGTCTTGAGGATCTTGGCAAGGGTCTGGTATCCCAGTGTGGCACTCTCTATGGCACAAAGGCCAAGGGCACTCGCTACCTTCAGCTTACCGAGGGCTACATCACCAAGCAGTTCCTTGACGAAGACGACGAGGTATGCGGTTACGAGTTTGTTCACATGGGCAAGTTCATGGATGCCGTGAAGAAGGGTGTTGACGCTAACGAGGCTCTCAAGCAGGTTACTGGCACATATGGTCGCACGAAGCCTGAACAGGGTGCCGTTAAGTTTATTGATCCACGAAAGAACTAAAATAGGAGGAATATAACATGGCAATACGTGAAGTAAAATTTGAGTCACAGGACCGTCGTATGAAGCAGGTGCTTGCAGCCCTGAACGAGAACGGTATTTCTTCTATTGAAGAAGCTAATGAGATTTGTGAGGCCGCAGGCCTTGATCCTTACAAGACCTGTGAGGAGACACAGATGATATGTTTTGAGAACGCCAAGTGGGCTTACGTTGTAGGTTCTGCCATCGCCATTAAGAAGGGTTGCAAGACAGCCGCCGAGGCCGCCGAGGCTATCGGTATCGGTCTGCAGTCATTCTGCATCCCGGGCTCTGTTGCCGACGACCGCAAGGTAGGTATCGGCCATGGCAACCTGGCAGCTCGCCTTCTTCGTGAGGAGACAGAGTGTTTCGCATTCCTCGCCGGCCACGAGTCATTCGCTGCTGCCGAGGGTGCCATCAAGATTGCCGAGATGGCCAACAAGGTTCGCCAGAAGCCTCTGCGCGTTATCCTCAACGGCCTTGGCAAGGATGCCGCTATGATTATCTCCCGCATCAACGGCTTCACCTACGTTCAGACGCAGTTTGACTATTTCACGGGCGAGCTGAAGGTTGTGAAGACCAAGGCTTACTCTGACGGCCCTCGTGCCAAGGTTAACTGCTATGGTGCCGACGATGTCCGCGAGGGCGTTGCCATCATGTGGCGCGAGAACGTAGATGTATCCATCACGGGTAACTCTACCAACCCAACCCGCTTCCAGCACCCAACAGCCGGCACCTACAAGAAGGAGCGCGTGCTTGCTGGCAAGCCATACTTCTCAGTAGCATCAGGCGGCGGTACGGGTCGCACGCTGCACCCCGACAATATGGCCGCAGGTCCTGCCAGCTATGGTATGACCGACACTCTGGGCCGCATGCACTCTGACGCACAGTTCGCAGGTTCTTCTTCTGTTCCTGCTCACGTTGAGATGATGGGCTTCCTGGGCATTGGCAACAACCCAATGGTAGGCTGCACCGTAGCATGTGCCGTTAACGTGGCCCTTGCGATGAACAAGTAAGACTCTTCCCTACCCTGCTTCATTAGCGGGGAGGACACAATAAGTAAAGGCATCCTGGTTTGCAGGATGCCTTTATTGTTGTTATTCAGCTTTTTCAGGAAATTCCGGAAGTTCCGATGCAGCCTAAGCCTCATGAGGCTACACGAGACAGCCGCCTTACTTCACTTCCATTACCACTATTGACATTGGCGGGAGGGTGGCGGTGAGAATTCCCCTCTTTATCTTTGCCCCCTTGAATTCTGCTGTTTTGATAACGTCCGGGTGTTCAAAGTCGTTGTAGTCAGCCACGTTCTTTGCCGTGAGGACAGTTGCCGTCACTCCCGTTGCCTTTGCTCCTGAGAGGTCGATGGATACTTCCTGCTTTTTGTCGAGCAGGGTGTTGGAGAGTGCTATGGCGTAGGTGCCCTTCTGCGTCTTTGCTGCCGAGCAGGATATGGTGGGCACAGAGTCGCGCTTCTCGCATGTTATGCTGACGGGTATGTTCTGTGCCTCCTGGAATGGCTTGTACATCTTGAAGACGTAGTAGGTAGGCGTGAGCACCATGTGGCCCGTTCCCTTCTGGTCGGTCAGAATCATCGACTGCAGCACGTTGACCACCTGTGCTATGTTTGCCATCTTCAGCCTCTGTGTATGCTGATGGAAGATGTCGAGCGAGATAGCTGCCACCATAGCGTCGCGCATGGTGTTCTGCTGATAGAGGTGTCCCTTGATTGTTCCCGGCTCTTCGTCCCACCATGTACCCCATTCGTCGGCCATGAGTGCCACCTTGCACTCGGGGTCGTATTTGTCCATGACATTGCAATGAGCCTTTATGATGGTGTCAATCTTACGGCACAGCTTTATGGTGCTGTAGTATGAGTTGGCATCGAAGTTAGTGGCAGAGCCGTGGTTGTTCCAGTCTTTTACTGTGTAGAAGTGGAAGGAGAGTCCCTTTGCGGCCTTGTTAGAGTTCTTCATGAAGACGTCGGTCCATCGGGTGTTGTCGGCATTGGCTCCTGCTGCTATGAGGAAGAGCGGTTTCTCGGGGTTGTAGTTGCGCAGGTATGTGGAGTATTGCCTGAAGAGGTCTGTGTAGTATTCCGGACGCATGCTTCCTCCGCATCCCCATGCCTCGTTGCCCACGCCGAAGTATTTCACGTTCCATGCGTGCTCCCTGCCGTTTTTCTTTCGCAGGTTGGCCATAGGCGTGTCGCTCTCGCTGTTCATGTATTCTATCCACTTGGCCATTTCCTCCACGGTTCCCGAACCTACGTTGCCTGAGATGTATGGCTCGCATCCGAGCATCTCACAGAGGTTGAGGAACTCATGTGTTCCGAAGGAGTTGTCTTCCATCGTTCCTCCCCAGTTGTTGTTGCGCATGGATGGTCGCTGTTCCTGTGGTCCTATGCCGTCGCGCCAGTGGTAGTCGTCGGCAAAGCATCCTCCCGGCCATCTCAGCACCGGTATCTGCAGCTCCTTGAGGGCTTCGAAGACGTCCTTGCGGTAGCCGTCGATGTTGGGTATCGGCGAGTCTTTGCCTACCCACAGTCCTCCGTAGATGCATGATCCGAGGTGTTCGGCAAACTGTCCGTATATCTCTTTGTTTATCTTCGCCCCCGGTGTGGCGGTGTTGAGTTTTATCGTGGCATCCTGGGCGGTGGCCATGAGCGATGCCGCGAGCATTGTCAGGGTTAGCAGATGTTTTCTCATTGTTTATTGAAGATTTTGAATTGTGGTGTCAATGGCGCCTCTACTTTGATGTGTTCCTTGGATACGGGGTGGATGAACTCCACCTTCCTTGCCAGCAGCGATATTGAGGCATCGGGGTTGGAGCGCTGGGCTCCGTATTTCAGGTCGCCCTTTATGGGGCATCCCATTGCTGCGAGCTGTGCCCGTATCTGGTGGTGGCGGCCTGTGAGGAGCTCTACCTCCAGCAGGGTGTACCTGTCGGAACGGTCTATGACGCGGTAGTGCAGCTCGGCCAGCTTGGCGTTGCGCGGCGGCTTGCCTGCGGGTGTCCAGGGCGTGGCGTAGCTTTTGTTCTGCTTCTCGTTGCGCACGAGCCAGTGCCTGAGCGTTCCCTCGGGCTCCCGTGGGGTGTTGCGCGTCACGGCCCAATAGGTCTTGCGTATCTCGTCGGGCGTCAGCGGGCCGCTATTGTCGGCATGATGTGCAAACATGGAGTTGAGTCTTGTCAGGGCCTTCGATGTCTTGGCGAAGACTACGGCCCCCTGTACTGGTCTGTCGAGCCTGTGCACCACCCCGAGGAACACGTTGCCGGGCTTGGCATGGCGTTCCTTGATGTATGCCTTTACAACGTCGGAAAGTGGTGTATCACCGGTTTTGTCTCCCTGAACGATCTCACCACTTTCCTTGTTTACTATTATAATATGGTTGTCTTCGTAAAGTACGGTCACTCTGTTCTTTCTTTACATGTTCATGCCGCCGTCTATCTGTATCACCTGTCCTGATACGTAGCTTGACATGTCGCTTGCGAGGAAGAGACATACGTTGGCGATGTCTTCCACCTGTCCGCCCCTGCGCAGAGGTATCTTCTTCATCCATTCGTCGCGCACCTCCTGGGGCAGCTGCGCCGTCATGGCTGTCTCGATGAATCCCGGTGCTACGGCGTTGGCGCGTATACCCTTGGGTCCGAGTTCCTGTGCTATAGACTTTGCCAGGCCTATCATGCCTGCCTTTGATGCGGAGTAGTTACATTGTCCGGCATTGCCGTGCACGCCTACTACCGACGACATATTTATGATGGAGCCTCCTCGCTGGCGCAGCATGATGGGTGCGCAGGCGTGTATGAAGTTGAAGGCTGACTTGAGGTTTACGTTGAGCACGGCGTCCCATTGTGCCTCGCTCATGCGGAGCATGAGTCCGTCCTTGGTGATGCCGGCATTGTTCACGAGCACGTCGATGCTGCCGAAGTCTTCCTTTATCTGCTTTACCACCTTGTCGGTCTCCTCGAAGTCGGCTGCGTTGCCGGCGTATGCCCTGCATGTCACGCCCAGGGCCTCTATCTCCTTGCGGGTAGCCTCAAGGCCTGCTGCCATATCGTCGTTGAGTACCAGGTCGGTGAAGGCGATGTTAGCGCCTTCCTGAGCAAACTTCATGGCTACGGCCTTGCCGATGCCACGTGCGGCACCCGTGATGAGTGCGGTCTTACCAGTTAATAATCCCATTTCTTGTTTGTTTTTATGTATTGGTTTTTGTTTCATTTTCGCAAATGTCCTAACTCCCTGACTCCTTACGTTGTCTTTCTCAATGCTCCGTAGACGAATTTCGCTACGAGAGGCCTTGATGAGAGATCTGTCATTCCGCGGCCCAGCCGACCGTAGATGTACGGTACTTCCAGTCCTTTGATGCAGTAGTATGTTATGTCGGCCACGACGTCGATGTTGTCGATGTCGAATTCTCCGGCCTCTTTGCCTTCTGCATACACGCGTCGGAAAATGGCTATCTCGTCGTCGTCGAATTTCTTCCTTACCTTCTCCACGGCCCAGATGTTGCGGAAGAATTCTGCCCTGAGGTTGCCGTTTCTCACTACCGTCTCCCTTATCTGTGATAGGTGTGTGTATATGAGCTCAATGATTTTCTCCTGCGGCGGCATTCGCTTGGCGGCTACTTCGTCCAGCTTGTCTGAGAGTCGTTCCAGTTCCGATTCTATCACGGCCATGTAGATGTCCTCTTTCCGGCAGAAGTAGGTGTAGAGGGTTCTCCGTCCCTTTCCCGACTGTATTGCTATGTCGTTCATCGTGGTGCGCTCCATTCCGTTTTTTGCGAAGAGCTGTCGCGCCACGTCGATGAAGTGTTGTCGTGTCTTGGATATTGACATAGTAGTGCTGTCTGTTGGTTTTACGTGGGGTTGTGGTGGGTGAGTCTGTTATCCCTATCCGTTCATGGCCTGCAGGAACTCGCTGTTGTCCCTTGTGCGCTTCATAAGGCTGTGAATCTCGTTCATGGCCTCCGATGCGTTCATGTCGGCAATGTGCTTGCGCAGTATCCACATGCGGTTGACGGTTGTCTCGTCCTGCAGCAGCTCGTCGCGGCGTGTGCTTGAGAGCACGAGGTTGACGGCAGGGAAGATGCGCTTGTTTGAGAGCTGGCGGTCGAGCTGCAGCTCTGAGTTGCCCGTTCCCTTGAACTCCTCGAAGATTACCTCGTCCATCTTTGAGCCAGTGTCGGTCAGGGCCGTAGCGATGATGGTGAGCGACCCTCCGTTCTCAATGTTTCGTGCTGCTCCGAAGAATCTCTTCGGCTTCTGCAGGGCGTTGGCATCGACACCGCCGGTGAGCACCTTGCCGCTGGCCGGTGCCACGGTGTTGTAGGCTCGTGCCAGGCGGGTGATGGAGTCGAGGAATATCACCACGTCGTGTCCGCATTCCACGAGGCGCTTGGCTTTCTCCAGCACCAGTCCCGCTATCTTCACGTGTCGGTCGGCAGGCTCGTCGAAGGTTGACGCTATGACCTCTGCGTTTACGGTTCGGGCCATGTCGGTCACCTCCTCCGGGCGCTCGTCGATGAGCAGCATCATGATGTATGCCTCGGGGTGGTTGGCGGCAATGGCGTTGGCGATGTCCTTCATGAGGATGGTCTTACCAGTCTTTGGCTGCGCCACGATGAGCGAGCGCTGGCCCTTGCCTATTGGTGCGAAGAGGTCAACGATGCGCGTAGACGTGTTGGTGGTGCGGCGGTCGCCGCAGATATTGAATTTCTCTTCGGGGAAGAGCGGCGTGAGGTTCTCGAATGAGATGCGGTCGCGTATCTCCCTGGGGTTGCGTCCGTTGACTTTGCTGACGCTACTGAGGGTGAAATACTTCTCTGCTCCATAAGGCGGGCGCACGCGGCATTCCACGACGTCGCCGGTCTTGAGGGAGTACTGCCTTATCTGCTGTACGGTGAGATAGACATCGTCGGGCGATGAGAGGTAGTTGTAGTCGCTTGAGCGCAGGAAGCCGTATCCGTCGGGCATGATCTCGAGCACTCCGTTGGCCTCTATGATATCCTTGAAGTCATATCCGGGCATGTGCTGCGCCTCGCCCATGTCGGCATCCAAGCCGTTGCGCGAGGTGCCCTGCGGGGTGTCAAACATGTCGGTGTATGGTATGGCTCCGTTGTCCTCAACGGGCAGGTCCTGCATGATGATGAAGTCGGTGCCGTCGCCCGGGTCGCCCTCCCATTGCTTGAGCGACTCCACCTGCGCGCTCTTCACCTTGCTCTGCAGGCGTTCCAGCAGGCTCATCTGCTCGCCGTCGGTGTTGCTTTCGCCGCTGGCAAACATCTCTTCGGGCACGAAGGAGCTGACCTGGGGCTCGCTGTCCCCCTGTGGCGCTGCCGATGCAAACATGTCCTGCTCGGTGGCATGCAGGGCAATGCTCTCACCTTTCTTCTTAGCAAGGGCCTCAGCGGCCAGGGCGGCGGCAGCCATAATCTCGGCCTTCGTCCTGCGGCGGCGCTTGCCGGGCACTATTATCACTTCCTCCCCCGGGTCGGAGCCCTCTGCGGCGGCCTCGGGTACTGCGGCCTCTATGCCTGCAGGCTCTGCACCTGCTGCTGACTCGGGGCTTTCTGCCTCAGCCTTGGCTGCGGCTTCTTCGGCCAGGCGGCGCGCTTCGAGTTCTGCCTTGCTGGGGCGACCGCGTTTCTTCTTCGGAGGTGCTACGACCTCTTCCATGGGTTTTATTTCTTCCTTTGTCATTATGATTGTCGGATTATGGTTTGTAATGCGCTTCATGACCTCCTGCCGCCCCCTCCTGGGGCGCTTACTATATATAATAATGGTATGAAGCGCGTTAATACGTTCGTTCTGCATGCAAAGTTACTACATTTTGCCCGAACATCCATCAGCCTTACAGAGAAACACGGCGTCTTTTATGATATTTTAACCTAAGTCAATTTACGGAAGTAGAGGAAACCAACCAGCATGGATATAAAACGACAACTGGGACAACAAGGACAACATTTTCGTTAAGCCAAATGACCAAAGCGATGCCTGCATCAGCTTTGGCATGGCGAGTTCCGAACTCTGCTCGCCTGAACTCCGCTAAAAATAAACAATGTGTGAAGAAAACCAAGTCTGAAAGCCAACATAGCTGCCGTATGGAAAAAGTTGTCAAAGTTCCCATCTCAAGACGCATCGGCAACCTGCATGCCGAATGGAAAAAGTTGTCCTTGTTGTCATAGTTGTCTCCTCTAAAAAACCTCCCCGTTGTCTCCATGTAACGAGGCCTGGGACATGGGTGTCTCGCCCGCGACAAAGTTTAAAGCTTAATGCTTAATACTCAAGGGGGACGTGGGCGTCTCGCCCGCGACAATCAGTAGTACAAAATTAACCACCCCATTCTGCCGCCTCCAGCCCATCAATACGCCAAATCCCAACAATACCCTACGTCACCCTTATAACATCCACACACTCAATACTTTACACCAACACTCTTTTACCTTGTAAAAGGGCCACTTTTACCACCTAAAAGGGCAACTTTTACATACCAAAAGGGCAACTTTCACACACCAAAAGTTGCCCTTTTCCAACAAGCCCCAACACCACCTCCGATACCATCGGCGCCAGTAGGACAAAATTAACCAACATTTCAAAATACTGCTGCACACGCTTTCTTGATGTCAAGAAGCCGTGCAAGAAGAGGTTTCTTCTGCCTTGCCACAGACATATTGTAACGTGCCTGCATACTGACCAGCAGCTCCGGGTTGATGCCAAGGACTGCCTAGGTATATTTTTTTGGGGGGGAACTTCACAAATTTAGTGAAGATTTTTTGCGCAGGGTCCGCATTTCTTTACTCTGAGGCGGAAAAATTTTTATGAAATATCACAAAATAATTCTCCGTTTCTTTATGAATTGGAGATTTTTTCGTATATTTGCAACCAAACAAATCACACGATAAAAAAAATGAACAAGAGACTAAATGTTTTGATGATGTTGACAATACTTTGCATCGTTGTTCAGGCGCAGAGTGTCAATCTTAATGACTGGACAATTAAGACCGATGGTTCTCAGTATGAATGGGTGACAGATAAATACCAATGGGGAAAGACATATTTTACCGCCAATGGCATTGTAAACAGTGAAGAGATAAGAGTAAACAGAATGAAGCGTCAGGACGGCGATGACCTGACGGAGACCTACACGTTTACCAACATATCCAAGCATAAGGTGATGCTGAAGGACATCGGCATCTACACCCCCTTTAATGACAATTATCCAGATGCCAGGACATGTATGACCTCACGCTGCAACGTACACATCTGGCCTGGCGGCAAGGCGGCTTATGTGAACGCCATGAGGATGAGCGGTACAGGGACGCATCTGGGTTTGATGGTTACTGAGGGTGAGATCGTCGGCTACGATGTTTGGGAACGTGGCAAAGAAAAAGGAATGTCGAACTTCCGCGGCGTCTTTGCCCTCTGTCCTCCAGACATAATGCTGAAGCCCGGACAGAGCTATCAGCTAACATGGCGACTGTTTTCCTACCGCTCAGCCGAAGGGCGCTTGCGAGGCAATAGCGCGTCTGACTTCGACGAGCAGCTGCTCCGTCGTGGAGGAATGATAGCCAGGAGCGAACGCTATGTCTATACCGTAGGAGAAACGGCACGTGTGGACTTTATAACGAAGACGAAGACAAAAACAATCACGAAGAAGATTGTCGAGGGTGAGAACCGTGTGGAATATAAGGGTACTCATGCCCTGCTGCTGGGCATCAGCGGCGAACGCGAGTTGATGGAAAAGCGCATCCGGTTTATTCTCGACCATCAGCAGATGAACAACCAGCAAGACCCTCGCTATGGAGCATTCATGGTATATGATAACGAGGGCGACTCCATCGTGACCAACTATACCCGCAGCGACCTTGACGAGGGCCGTGAACGGGTAGGCATGGGAATCCTGTTGGCGGAATATTGCCTTTCAAGTGAAAAGGGAAAAGTGAAAAGTGAAGAATTGACTACCGCCCTTGAGCGCTACGCCCGTTTTGTTAGAGAGAAGATGCAGCAGGAGGACTATACCACGGGGTCGAGTGTAGTTCGCAAGTCGAAGAACCGTGGCTACAATTACGCCTGGGTGGCCGACTTTTACTTCCGCATGGCGCTGCTGACAGGCAGCAAACAGTATGCCTTCGACGGATACGCTACGCTGAAAGCACTATACCGCAATTTCGGCTACGGCTTTTACTGCATCGACTATCCAGTCATTATCGGTCTTAAAGCACTCGAACAGGCCGGTCTTGATTTTGAGCGTAATCAGTTGCTCTACGACTTCAAGACCACTGCCGGCATCTTCCTGAAGAATGGCCTCGACTTCCCTAAGTTTGAGGTAAACTACGAGCAGTCCATCATAGCACCTGCCGTTCAATTCCTATGCGAAGTATATCTGGTTACAGGAGATAAGCGATACCTGAATGGAGCCCAGAAGATGATACCGGCATTAGAGGCCCTACAGTGGCACCAGCCCTCCTACTACATGAACGAGATAGCCATCCGCCATTGGGACGGTTACTGGTTCGGCAAGCGCCAGACCTATGGCGACGTCTATCCCCACTACTGGAGCTGCATCACAGCCGCCGCATTCCACCGCTATGCTCAGTGTACTGGTGACAATTCCTATCAGCTTTGTGCAGAGCAGACCGTGCGTAACAACCTCTGTCTCTTCTTCGAGAATGGCAAGGCCTCGTGCGCCTTCGTCTATCCACGGCGCGTGAACGGCGAGACAGCCCATTATGCTGATGCCTACGCCAACGATCAGGACTGGAGCCTGATGTATTGGTTGCTTGTGAATGAGAAAAAGTAGAAATCCGTTAATTTGTCAATTTGTCAATTTGTCGGCGTTTTTCTTTGTCATATCGAAAAAAATGTGTAACTTTGCACACTATTATGAAATAGGTATGCGTAAAGGCTGTCTGAACAGGAGCCTTTTCCGGACAGGATTACAAAGAAAACAAGAATATAAGAAACATTATGAAACATCAACTTCGCAGCGCAGTCTGCACAGAGGGGCGCCGCATGGCGGGAGCCCGCGCACTATGGGTGGCCAACGGAATGAAGAGAGAGCAGTTTGGCAAGCCTATCATCGCCATTGTCAATTCATTCACACAGTTCGTGCCGGGACATACGCACCTGCACGAGATAGGCCAGATCGTGAAGCAGGAGATAGAGAGCCTGGGTTGCTATGCAGCCGAATTCAACACCATAGCCGTTGACGACGGCATCGCCATGGGTCACGACGGCATGCTCTATTCTCTGCCTTCACGCGACATCATAGCCGACTCTGTGGAGTATATGGTGAACGCCCATAAGGCCGACGCGATGGTGTGCATCTCCAACTGCGACAAGGTGACGCCCGGCATGCTCATGGCAGCCATGAGGCTCAACATACCGGCGGTGTTCGTCAGCGGCGGACCCATGGAGTCGCACAAGCTCAACGGCGAGAATGCCGACCTCATCACGGCGATGATCAAGGGCGGCGACCCAACGGTGAGCGACGAGGAGCTGGCACAGGTGGAGAGCATGGCATGTCCAGGATGCGGCGCGTGCTCGGGAATGTTCACGGCCAACTCCATGAACTCCCTGACCGAGGCCCTCGGATTCTCCCTGCCGGGCAACGGCTCTATCCTGGCCACACACAAGCGCCGCATACAGCTCTTCAAGGATGCTGCACACATCATAGTGAAGAATGCGCTGGCATATTATCAGGACGGCGACGAGAGTGTGCTGCCACGCAGCATAGCCACACGCCAGGCCTTCCTCAACGCCATGACGCTCGATATCGCCATGGGCGCATCGACAAACACCGTGCTCCACCTGCTGGCAGTAGCCCAGGAGGGCGGCGTCGACTTCAAGATGCAGGACATCGACATGCTCAGCCGCAAGGTGCCCTTCCTCTGCAAGCTCGCCCCCAACTGGCAGAAGTACTCCATTCAGGAGGAGAACCGCGCCGGAGGCATACTGGGCATCCTGGGCGAACTGGCCAAGGGCAACCTGCTCGACCTCTCATGCAAGCGCGTCAACGGCGCTACGCTGGGCGAGGACATCTTAAAGTACTCCATCACAGGCCTGGAGTACAAGGACGGCAAATGGAGCAATAACCCCATGGCCGCCGTCAGCGCCGAGGTGGGCAATATCTACGGATGCGCACCAGGAGGGAAGTTTTCTAACGTCATGGGCTCGCAGGAGACTTACTGGGACGAACTCGACACCGACCGCGAGAACGGATGCATACGCGACATTGAGC
>LXOW01131130.1_pt1 | contig 39112 bp, 38 predicted proteins | sample 1368591 | NCBI WGS metagenome assembly LXOW01 (sample SAMN04884650, study PRJNA319009) | bovine gut metagenome | isolation source: Cow rumen | host: Bos taurus | place: Italy: Legnaro (PD) | collected 2014-07-09
AGCTGATACCTTTCGCCATTGTCACCGCGATGATTGTTTTATTCTGGGTTGACGTTTTTCTCGGCTTTTTGTTGGCAATCTTCGGCCGTTGGATTACTGTGCCGGCTATTGTGCTATCGGTAGTGTTTTTTGTTATGGGCTTGCGTTGGCGAGACATCTGGCAGCGGATAGCTGTTGTATGGGGCGGACTCAATTTGCTGATGCTCATCCTCTACTTTCTTGTGCAAGCCCCCAACCAACGATGTAATCCGGACATTATGGCCAAACATTATGAGGAACATCACACCGAAATGGAAGAGTTGCACCGATACCTACATTCAGCGCTTAAAGACAGTTGTGTGGTGAAATTGGAATTTGACAGCAATTCTTTGAAGAGGTTTTATGTGGGAAATCGTTACGGATCTTCCGACTATTGTGACGAAGAGGCTCTTGCTCATCAAGATTCTATGATGTTTGTCGTCGGCCTCACGCAGGAAGAGTTTGTTGGTATTCAGCAGCGATTGAAATCAATGGAGTGCATTGGAATTGAATATGATCAATATTATCCCGATAAGATAACCATCCTCTTTTGTCGTGACAATTTCGGATGCTTCAGTTACATACTTCAAAACTATCCCATGACAGCCGACGAACGTGATCGAAGCATGAATAATCCTTTATTCATCCCTTATAATGAATATTGTGATTTTGTTTATGATGGAAGTGCAGGCGCATTTGATACTGGTGGATTTGGCGAAATAGAAAAACGATTATTCCTGAAAAAGCACAAGCCATAGTAATTTCTTATCTTTGAAACAACATATTTTAACAAAATGACAACGACTCATATTCGCAGAATTATTGGTATTACCGCCTTGGTGCTATGGGTGATTGCCATAGTGCCGAGATTTATACTTGGGAAAGGAGAAAGATTGGTTTTTCAGCTGGAGAATTGGGCTCTGCTTTTCGCATTTGTTTTGTCTATCCTGTATATGATAATGAGGACTATTTATGTTGTTAAAAAAGATAATAAGCACAAACTATACTATTGGTTGAGGTGCGTGGGTGTAGGAATAATTTTACTGACAATGTCTTTTTGCACAGGGTATTTTTTTCTTGACCACAAATTGTGGAATAATAATGATTATATAGTGTATGATGAATTTGGTGGTGTTTTTGCCTCCGACCATGTCCTGTATAAACGGAACGGACTTGTTGAGAACAGACTGTATGTTGTTGGAAATAATTTTTTGAATCTAAAGCCCAATCATGTGGATTATACGATATATGAGCCGTTGGATTTGATAAAAATGGAAAACGAAGGCATGGATGTGGAATATAACACTAAATATCACGAAACCACATTTTACCGCTTAAGTGACGGTCATCGATATAATCAAAATCTGAACGATTCGCTACTGACATTGGTAGGACAGAAATAACGAATCCCAGCCCCGCAGGGGCATGCAGAACATAGGCAGGCGGTGGAGCGCAGCGGAACCCCTGCGAACGGACGGGCATTGCAGCCCCAGCGAATTGGCAGGTGGTGAAAAGCTGCGAACAAAACACCCGCACCAATCCCCAGCCCCACAGGGGCGACAGACTACAGGCAGGCGGTGAAGCGAAGCGGAACCCCTGTGAATAGGTGGCAATAATTAACCCATAGCCCCGCAGGGGCGACAGAATATTAACAATATGGCAAATACATTAGTAAAAATTGACGTACATTTGATATTTCATGTCAAAAGCACAGGCGTAAATATGCGCAAAGACGATCTTCCACGCGTCTTTGCCTATATCGGCGGCATCATCAATAAAATCCATGGTTTACCCATTGAAATTGGTGGGATGCCAGACCATGTGCATATCCTCACCTCGTTACCCAAAACCATGTCATTGTCGGACTTTGTCCGCACCATAAAGGCCGAAAGTAGCAGGTGGATAAAAACGATTGATGAACATTACATGAACTTTTCCTGGCAAGAAGGTTATGGGGCATTTTCAGTCAGTCCTTCAATATTGGGAAGGACTATTCAATATATTCGCGGACAAGAGAATCATCACCGGGAACGGTCGTTTCAGGAGGAATATAAAATGTTCCTTGATGCGTATGGGATACAATACGATGAACGTTATGTGTTTGGGGATTAATCCTTTGGCACCTGCCCGTATACAGGGGTTCCGCTNNTCACAGGGGTTCCGCTGCGCTCCACCGCCTGCCTGTGTTCTGTCGCCCCTGACGGGGCTAAATGGATGGGCATTTTTCATTCGTTTGTATGTGGGTTTTCACCGCCCGTATACAGGGGTTCCGCTGCGCTCCACCGCCTGCCTGTGTACAGGGGTTTCGCTACGCTCCACCGCCTGCCTGTAGTCTGTCGCCCCTGCGGGGCTGGGGATTGGTGCGGGTGTTTTGTTCGCAGCTTTTCACCACCTGCCAATTCGCAGGGGCTGCAATGCCCGCCCGTTCACAGGGGTTTCGCTGCGCTCCACCGCCTGCCTGTGTTCTGTCGCCCTTGACGGGGCTGAACGGATGAACGAATATCAATCTTTAGAAATTTTTCTTCCCCAAAGAAAAAACTTTCGGATTTTTTTGTATTTTTGCATCGTTGTTGCGGATTTTTCTGAAAAATCCGCAATCACACTGAGGAAATTTTGATTTGTTATGTATCATAGAATATTCGATATAGAGAACCAATTGGACGAGGCAATGTTCCTATTTGGCGGCCGTCAGGTGGGTAAATCCACTCTGTTGAAGGAACGTTTCCCCAAGGCTGTTTACATTGACTTGCTGAACTCCGAGCTGAGAAACCGTTTCCGACAGCATCCTGAGGATTTCCGGGAGAGTTTGCTGAGATATCCGCCAGAAACGATAGTTATCGTGGATGAAATTCAGAAAGTGCCCGATCTGTTGGACGAGGTTCACTGGCTGATGGTGAACAAAGGGCTTTTCTTTATACTGAGCGGTTCCAGTGCCCGTAAATTGAAAAAGAGGGGTGCAAACAATCTCGAAGGTCGCGCCATCCCGGAGACCCTCTTCCCTTTGGTCAGTGCGGAAATCCAGGATTTTGACCTTGACCGTGCCGTGCAGAACGGGATGATTCCCAGGCATTACATGGTGGCTAATGCCCGTAACCGACTTAAGTCCTACATAGAACTTTACTTGAAAGAGGAAATCATGGAAGAAGCCGCCGTACAAAATGTGGACGACTTCATCCGTTTTTTGGAAGTGGCAGCCATCTCGGACGGCGAAATGCTCAACTATGAGAATGTAGCCAGCGATTGCGGCGTTTCGGCCAACACGGTTAAAGCCTATTACAAGATACTCTGTGATACACTGTTGGGCTTCGAAGTACCAGCTTACAGGAAAGTCATCAAGCGGAAACTCTCCAAAGCCCCCAGATTCTACTTCTTTGATGTGGGAATCGCCAACTATCTGACTGGACGTCACCATCTGGCGCCCAAGACACCTGAATATGGACATGCTTTTGAACATCTTGTGTTACAGGAAATTGTGGCCTATCTGGGTTACAAAGACAGCGAAGAGAAGTTGACCTATTGGCACACATACGATAATTTAGAGGTGGATGCAGTGATAGGTGATGCCAGAGTAGCTATCGAAATCAAATCGACCGATTCGGTCCAAAACAACCACAAGAAAGGTCTTTCGGAGTTTGCCAAAGAACACCCCAACGTAAAGCAAATCCTTGTCTCTCGCGACCGTATTAGCCGCCGGAGCGGAGATGTCGATTTATATTACGTGGTTGATTTCTTTAAAGCGCTATGGAAAGACGAGATCATTTAATACTTTTATCGTACTTATATTTCTACTGAAATAATCAAAGAATGATTTATACTATTTATAGATGAAAAAGACAATTAAGAACACATGAAAAGAAATACATACACCTGTCCTGTTTGTGGCTACGATAAATTGGAAGAGCCGCCGTATGACGAATTCGGATGCCCAACGTATGTCATTTGCCCGTGTTGTGGTTTTGAATTCGGGTTTGACGACATGTCTGAAGGAAGTCCTTTCTCTGAATACCGACAACAATGGATAGACAAAGGATTTCCATTTTTCAACAGCAAAAAGAAGCCATTGGACTGGAATGAGCGTGTGATGAGGCGGCAGGCGGAGAACATCAAGGAGAAAAGTTCGAATAGCGAATGAATAATATTTTGCAAATCAAAACGTTATTCTTTTAAAAATCACAAACCATGAAGAAAATCCTGTTGATATGTGCGAGCCTGTTGGTGGTTCTTTCCTCCTGCTTCCGCGAGAACGGCAAGATGCGCCACCACATCGAGACAGAGGGATATACCTTGACGGTCAATGGACAGCGCATCTTCACCGATGAGCAGTTGTCCGCAATTTCCAAGGACAGCTGTATGAGATTCGGCGACACAGTGACTTTGCACGATGATGTAACCTCGGTGGCGTTGCGTATAGAAGAATTGTCGCGTGGCTATTGTTGTTATAGCGAACCGGGCCATTTCAGAGGCGATTACATACTTGACCTTGAGCTTATTCACCATCCAGGCAGTGACCATGATGCCAACGCCAGTGCGGCATTGGCAAACTTGCGCGACTGGGGTTACATTAACATTGATACTACTGATTATGAGAAAATCATCGTTGTTCGCAAAGGAACAAGTCCGGAAGATTACACTATAAAAAACACTTACAGTTATAGTTNNAAATATATGTTCCTGACGAACTGCAGTCAGACAGCATTGACAATGTCGCATTAGACCAATGGATGTTTGGGTTGATGGATTGGCCTCTTAGCCACCCCAATGAGTTGCTCCAGTTCCTCACCAACCACGGTTACGACACCATAAACGCTGGATTTTCACATAGACAAATCTATCCTTATGCTTCTCGCAGTTATAAAAATAGTGGGCTTGTTAATTATGGTGGTAAAATAGCAGTAAAATCAAAGAAAACAGCAAGAAAAATCACAAGAAAGATACGACCCTTATGAAGGAGCATGTTACGCCCCGCAGATAGGTGGCAATAATTAACCCATAGCACCGCAGGGGAATATATTTGTGATTTTTTTCTATTTTTGCGCCAACAAAACTCCATCAATATGAAGAAACTGACCTACGAAGAAGCCTTGGAAATCCTGCAGAAAGCCAAACGGTTGACAGGCGAACAATCTGAACAGATTAATAGTCTGGCGAACGCATTATTAGACGGACGATGGAATCTGGGGCGTGACAGGCAGAAAGCCATAACCCTTTATCGTATGGCGGCGGAGAAAGGCAGCCGTACCGCAGAATTCAACTTGGGGGTATGCTATGGTGAAGGCAAAGGGGTTGAACAGAACTATGAACTTGCAGTGGAATGGTATAAAAAATCGGCGGCGCATGGTTATGATTTCGCTATGACGAACCTTGCTTATTGTTATAAATATGGGAATGGCGTGGAAAAGGATATGGAAAAGGCTGTCTATTGGTTAAAGCAAGCGGTGAAGAGAGACGACTCTCTTGCAAAACGACTCCTCGCATACTGTTATCGATATGGTGAGGGGGTGAGAAAAAATGCTCCCTTATCATTCAGGTTATTTGCTGAAGCTGCGGAAGAAGGTGATGCCATAGCTCCAGGAGAACTGTCCTACTGCTATTACAAAGGCATAGGAGTAGAAAAAAATTTGGAAAAGGAGATTTTCTGGGCGGAAAAGGGTGCGAAAAAGGGGGATGACTATGCCCAAAATGTGATGGGATATTACTATATGGAGGGTATTGGGGTGGAAAAGGATGAAAAAAAGGCGATTTTGTTATGGTTGAAGGCTGCCCGTAAGCAAAATGAAAGTGCAGCCCTCAATTTAGGGGAAAGCTACAAAAAAGGCATCGGTGTTGAAAGGGATTTAAAAGAAAGTCTTCGCTGGTACCGCCTCGCCAAACGTTGGTGCATCGATTTGGATTATGACAATTTGGAAAAGGAGATTAAAGAGGTGAAGGAAATGATAAAAAGTGAAGAACAAGAATCATCAAGATCAAAGTAATATGTTGTGTGACAGGGTTTTCAAACGAATGAACAGCACAAATCTTAACAGCCCATTTATAAAGTACGGCTGTGAGATTGTCAAATACCAGCCCCAATATTATAAGGATGGTGTTTACACTAAAAACGAGTGGATATCTGTTAGCGACATCGGGGAAAGCTTTGATGGAGAGGTGTTGACCAAGGAGGAGTATCTGATGGTCGAGTCCGCATACGTTGATACTGTAAAAGAGCTTTTGGAAGTCTCGGGAGTCAAGTTCTTAACGATTGTTGGTCCAGACACTACTTTTTATCCGCGTCGTACCAAAACTTTCAACAAAGAGAACAAAGCTATGTATCAGGTTGTTTCCTCTTTGAAGGAAGGTCAACGGATAGCGGCTTCCAAGATAGATACGGTATTGAAAGCTTCATTGAGGGAATTGTTCTGGTGTGCATTGGTAAACGAGACTAAAAAAGTGCAGGTTGATGTAGGATATGACTATTACCTTCATTTTCACAGCCGCTTACCCGAAGAGACCATCAGCAAAATTGCCCGAAGTCACGGGTTGTATTGCAATCCACGAAAAGATCCTTGCCTGTAATCTTTGCACCGTTTGAAACACACATTTATGCAAATTATCAACTTGTTAGAATATAATACACGTGTACAATTTCGGCAATGGCTTGCGGAAAACCATCTGACCGCCAAGGAGTGTTGGGTGACGGTCAACCGTGGCAAGCAGGAACGTGACGACTGCATCCCTTATGTGGATGTGGTGGAAGAGGCCTTGTGTTTCGGATGGATCGACAGTACGGTCAAACGCCTGCCGGACGGTCGTTGCGCCCAACGTCTGTCGCCTCGCCGCAAAAAAAAACACTGGACAGAACTCAACCTGCAACGCTGCCGCAGCCTGAAAGAACGAGGCTTGATGACTCAGGCTGGTCTGCAGGCAATGCCAGAAGCATTCAATTAAATTGTATCTTTGCATCATAAAAAAACCATCATGACCATACAAGAAGCCATAAAAGCCCGCCATAGTGTGCGGCAATACACCGAGCAGTCCATCGAGGCGGAGAAAATCCAGCAGTTGCAGGAGCTCATCGACCAGTGCAACCGCGAAGGAAACCTTCACATTCAGTTGGTGTCCGACGAACCGAATGCCTTTTCCAGCATCATCGCTCATTATAGCAAATTCCGTGGCGTGCGTAACTATATTGCCATGGTCTGCAAGAAGGGCGACGACGTGAACCTCGGCTACTACGGCGAGAAGGTGGTGCTGCTGGCGCAGATGCTCGGACTGAACACCTGCTGGGTGGGTGCCTCTTACCGCAAGCAGCCCGACCGCTACAAAGTGGAGAGCTACGAGACGTTGGTATGCGTGGTGTCGCTTGGTTACGGTGCCACACAAGGGAAGTCACACCCGCAGAAACGGGCCATCGCCGATGTGACGGAAGACCGTCGCACAACCGACCACGGCAAGCCCTTCCCTGAATGGTTTGTGCGTGGCGTGGAAGCCGCCTTGCTGGCCCCCACTGCTGTCAACCAGCAGAAATTCTCCTTCATCCTCCACGACGGTAACAAGGTGGAAGCGCAGAAACGCTTCGCCATCTTTGCCAGCTATGCCCCCATCGACCTCGGCATTGCCAAATGCCACTTCGAAATCGGCGCAGGAGAAGGGTGTTTTGAGTGGGCGTAGGGTAATGCCCTGATTTTTATTATCTTTGCATCAGCAAAAATATCATTATGCCCACCCTCACCATCAGACACAAGCGCCATTGGTTCGAGCCGAAGCTTCCGCATGCGGTCTTCCTGAACGGCTATTTCGCCGGCATGATGAAGGATGACCAGTTGCAGGGCGAGGTGCCACCGGGCAGTTACTCGCTGAGGGTGCAGTTCGGCGGACAGATTCCGATTGGCAAAAAAGGCAAGAGTATCGATATGTCGCTGTCATCGACAGAGCAGGTGGAGGTACCTCCGACTGGCGAGGTTGTGTGCGAGTTCCATGACCGCGAACGGCTGTGGAATATTCTCTTTGATATTGACCTTATACTCTGGGTGGTGTCGTGGTTTGTGCAGATGCCACCACTTTACAAAATCCTCTCAGATACTTTTTTCGCCATCTGGATTGTGCGGTTGATATTGATTCGGAAGAAATATTACAAGATTGAGAAGATTATCCATTAACATTATTTCCTTTTTTGTGGTAATTTTGTTTATTTGGTATTGTTTATTGAAATTTATGTATTTTTGCGCATCGAATGATGGGGTGAGAAAATAATAAAACAATCAAAAATATTAAAAATTATGAAAAACACAATCTTTCTGCTAGTTGCAACCATGTTGCTGACTGTTTCCTGCCGTAATGGCAATACCCAAACCACTGACAATCCACAGGAGCCCACCTTCACTATAAGTACAAAAGAGGGTGTCTCGCTGCTCTTTAAGGACGGCAAGCCCATGATTTTCGGGTTGGTGGACGTGGAAAACGAAAAGTCCAAAGAGCTTTTCCTCGGCTCCTACAATGACAGTCTGCTTGCGGTCCTGATGCCCACGGAAGCTTCCCGTTCGGCCATCAACGCATATCTGGTCATTGATTCGCCACATACGATACTCTTTGATGCCGGAATAGGGGCTGACAAAGGCGGCCGTCTGCTGGAGAATATGAAAAATGCAGAGCTTGAACCTGCTGAGGTTACCGCTGTATGTCTCACGCACCTTCATTTCGACCATATCGGTGGCTTGCTGCTCGATGGTCAAGCGGCATTCCCCAATGCCACTATATACCTCTCGCAAGAGGAATATGACGCATGGGGTGACGGTGGTACGATGGCAGCAAACAACGGATTATGGAAACAGGTGATGGAAGCCTACAACGGGCATATCAAGACTTTCAGCGATGGCGAGAAACTCTTCGACGGCTTGGTGGTTGCTGAGCTTGCGCCAGGCCATACCCCAGGCCACACCGTTTACATGGTGGACGGGTTCTGCCTCATCGCCGGAGACCTGCTTCATGCCCAAGACCTCCAGCTGGACTACCCGCAGTTCTGTGCCCGCTACGATTCGGATCCAGCTCAAGCTGTCGATGCACGTACACGCATCCTCAAGAACGTTTGCGACAATGGCCAATACTTTGCGGGTGCCCACTGCTACGAGCATTTTATCAACCTTCGCGATCGCAGCGAGAAATAGTGATTCCGTTTCGCAATGACTGCGGATGGATGTAAATAACAAATCTGTTCAATCTTCCAAAATTTTGAACATGGATTATACGTCTCGCTACCTGTCGCCACTTGGTTACATCACCTTGGCTTCAGACGGTGAGGCTCTCATTGGTTTGTGGTTCGAGGGGCAGAAACACTTTGCCCTCACACTTACAAATGAATCTTCCGAAGATTCCGATTTGCCTGTTTTTGAGCAGACCCGGAACTGGCTTGACCTTTATTTTTCAGGGGAATGCCCAGATTTCACCCCGCCACTGGCCCCAAAGGGTACGCCTTTCCAGCAAAAGGTATGGAGATTGCTTCTTGCCATACCCTACGGAAAAACAGTGACATACGGGGAAATAGCCCAACGTGTTGTAGAGACGCGATTAATCGCGTCTCTACATGGCGTGACACCCCAGGATGCATTTATACAAGGAGCATCTCTACAAGGCACAACATCACAGGATGCGTTGTCACAGGGCATATTTCTCCCCAAACAACACATGTCCGCACAAGCCGTTGGCGGTGCCGTGGGGCGCAATCCCATCAGTCTCATTATCCCTTGCCACCGTATCGTTGGTGCCAATGGTTCTCTTACAGGCTATGCCGGAGGCTTGGAGAGGAAGAAATTCCTACTGGAGCTGGAACATGTTTTATGATTTATTTTTCATCTAACATGTTGCGAATTTCTTAAAAAATCAGTATTATTGCACACTGAATATCAATACCCTATCAAAATGAAACGATTTTTCGTTTGCTTGTTCACCACTGTGATATTTTGCGGCAGTCTGCAATGCAAGGCGCAAAATGATAGCATTCCCTTCCTTTTCCGGGGACATTTGTACGTACATGCTACCATCAATGACACAGTTGATTGTAACGTTTTGTTTGATACAGGGGCGGCAGACATGTTCGGAGCGGATAGTGTTTGGTTATCCCATTCCCAATGGATTCCAGAAAATTACCGATACGCCATGGCTGGCGGTGGTGCGGGAGCAACGCAAGTCAAGGTTATCGTTGACCTGACAAAAGTGCACATCGGTAATGTTGAAGAGCATTATGGCATGGTGCCGATTTTCAAGCTCAGAGATGTCGTGGATTGCCATATTGATGCGATTTGGGGCATTAAACATATTGCTGATTATCCGTTTGAAATCAATTTCGAACACAAATATCTCAAACAATATAAGGAAGGAAAGCCCGACACAGAAGGTTACATGTGCCTGCCCATTAAATATGAGAACAACAGGATTCTTTTTCAGGCAGAGACAAACATCGGCGGTAAAAGCATCAAAGGTTGGTATCTGATGGACACAGGCAGTGGCGGCACTGTCGATTTCACCACACAAACAACAAAGCGATATAAGCTCGAAGCCATTCCCGGCAAACGGTATATTACTGATGTTACACAATTCGGTCTTGGCGATAAGGAGCAGGAATATTGTGTGGATATGCTATCCAATTGGATTGTTGTTGGTAATGACACCATATTTGGAAAGCCAATCTCTTATATTCCGGAAGGAGCTGGCGCATTCAAGGAAGGTCCATACCTCGGGGTGGTTGGTAATTCAATATGGTCGAAATACAACATCATTATTGATGCAAAAAATGAGATGCTTTATCTTAATCGTTTCAAAGAAGATACACCCTTAGTGCCAACATACAATTATAGCTTCAGAAACCGCACAGATATTGGCAGTGGTTGGATTGTATCGGCACTTGTAAGAGATTGCGATGCGGTCGGAGCAGGCATGGCATTGGGCGATACCATTGTCACCATCAATGGGCGGCCCGTCACAGATTATTCGTGGGAGGAAGAATACAACATTGACGAGCAAGCCAAACATATTTTGGAAATTATCGGGGCTGATGGTCAAAAAAAGCAAATTACTTTAGAGGCAAAACTACGTTGGTGACAAAAAAATACAAGAACAATGGAACATCGCATTATCAGGAAAGTGTCATTGCCCGCAGATGCAGAGAGAGTTATGGAGGTTTTCGCCGCTGGCAAAGCCATCATGGTTAAGTCCGGCAACTTGAACCAATGGATCAATGGCTATCCTTCGTTGGAGGTCGTGCAGTCGGACATGGAGAAAGGTGGCGGTTTTGTGGTAGAAGATGACGGACAGATTGTGGCGTATTTCGCTTTTCTGCCTTCTCCCGAGCCTACTTACTCGAAGATTTACGAGGGTGAATGGCTGGATGACACACAACCCTATCATGTCATTCACCGCATTGCCAGCTTTCCGGAGGTGCATGGTATCTTCCAGAGTATCATGGAGTTTTGCTTCGACAGGGAGCGCAACATCCGTATTGACACGCACCGCGACAATCACATCATGCAACACAATATCCTGAAACACGGATTCCAGTATTGCGGCATCATCCTTCTGGCCAACGGCGATGAGCGACTGGCGTATCAAAAGATGATTTGAGACTTTGTTCATCAAGCAGATAAGCAGTACAAATAGACTTCAAAATTTTTTTATATCTTTGCATCGAAAAACAATTAACCTTCAAAGAATATGGCTACAATTTATGATTTCAAAGCTCTGAATAATAAGGGCGCAGAAGTGGAAATGTCGCAGTACAGTGGCAAAGTTTTACTGATTGTCAACACCGCCTCCAAGTGCGGTTTCACTCCGCAATATGACGGTTTGGAAGCGCTTTATCAGAAGTACAAAGACCAGGGTTTGGTCATCCTCGGCTTCCCCTGCGATCAGTTCGCCAACCAGGAACCCGGCTCCGATGAGGAGATTGCCGAATTCTGCCGCCTTAACCATGGTGTCACCTTCCCGTTGATGAAAAAGATTGATGTGAACGGCAAAGAGGCTCATCCTATCTATGAGTATCTGAAGTCGCAGGCTCCCACTGAGGAATACAAGGGAATAAAAGCCAAAGCCACGGCTGCGCTGTTCAAGACCATCAGCAAGAGCGTGGAAAAAGAAAGCGACATCAAGTGGAATTTCACCAAGTTCCTCATTTCCCGTGATGGTGCTACTGTGAAACGCTTCCCGCCCACTGCTGAACCTGCTGACTTCGAGAAAGACGTTCAGGAGATGCTGGGGTAAAACAGCATGAAATTCCCTGAAGTATATAATATTGCGCAACTGACGGAGCTGATTCATCAAATTGGATTTCTGCCGTTATTAGACAGTGGTATTTGGGGTTACTCGGCGGAGGAAATCGTAAGCGAGGACTGCCGTTATGTGACCTTTTCCGACGGAGGATGGGACTGGCCGCTATGGAAGTGGAAAGGTCCGATTGTTCTTGACGGAGATTGCATGTACGGCAAGTTTTTCGCCAACAAGGCAGGCTTCATCAGCCGTGAGTGGTGGCCTGACTTCTGTAATTATCGTCGCAGTCGGCGTCCAGCTCCCGAGGAAGGCAGTGTTGAGGAAGCCATCCTGCTGACTTTGCAGGAACATGGCAGCCTGATTACCCGTGAGTTGCGTGCCGCATGCGGTCTCACGGGACCGAAGATGCGCAGCCGTTTCGACAGCTATGTCACACGATTACAGATGTCCTGCCGCATTGTCACCGAAGACTTCGTCTATCCCAGGGACAAGCATGGCCATGAATACGGCTGGGGCTGGTCGCTGCTTACCACACCGGAGCGGCTCTATGGCAAAGAAATCTGCCGCTGTCCACGCACCCCAGAAGAGTCTTTGGAGCGGATGCTCACTCATTTCCGCAACTTCCTTCCCGAAGCCTCGGAAAAGGAGATTTTGAAATTGCTGAAATAAGAGAAGCCCATCCGCCAACTCGCCGAACGATTTTCCGCCAAGTTCCCAAGTAAAAATCGGCCAAATTCCCAAATGAAATTAAGCCAAGTTCCCAAATAAGAATACAACTTGCTGTTTGACAGTAGGTTGTAATTCTATATATCAACATCTATTTTTTGAAAACAATTTGTCAAAATATAGTTTTGAGAACCTAAAATCCGACAAAGAATTTGTATATTTGCAGATTAAACAGATACTATTATGATTACCATTTCTGAAATACTAAAAGGTAGTGATTACAGCTTGACCCAATTCAGTGAAAACAAGATTATTGAATTGGAAAACAATATTATAGAAAAAGAGGTAAAAGGGAAACCGACACCTTATATCAAATGTTTGGTGAGAAATAAGGAGATAAAACTCACCCCAGAAGAGATTGTCCGCCAACTTTATTTAATGGTTTTGACAGAGGATTACCATTATCCGATCTCTCGAATGGAATTGGAGTATGTGGTGACATTTGGACGAGAAAAGAAACGTGCCGACATTGTAATTTTCGACAAAGACCAGACCTATACTCCGTACATCATTGTTGAGTTGAAAAGTCCCAAACTGAAGGATGGAAAGGAGCAATTGAAAAGCTATTGCAACGGGACTGGTGCACCAATCGGAGTTTGGACAAATGGCGAAAGTATTTCATACTATCATCGCAAAGACCCGAATTTCTTTGAGGATATTCCAACAATCCCCAAAGTCAACGAGAAACTTTCCGACATATTAAGTGAACGTTGGTTCATTGACGACTTGGTGAAGAAAGACAAGTTGGTCAACGAACGCAAATCATTGAAAGATTTGATTTTGGAAATGGAAGACGAGGTGCTTGCCAATGCGGGGGTAGATGTATTTGAAGAGGTTTTCAAACTAATTTTCACCAAACTGTATGACGAAATGGAAAGCGGTCGCAAGAAAGATCGCCATTTAGAGTTCCGCAATTATGGTGACACCGAAACTGAATTGAAAGAAAAGCTCCAGAACCTTTTCAACGAAGCCAAAGAAAAATGGTCGGGCGTTTTCACTGAGGATGCCAAACTGATGCTTACGCCTTCGCATTTGTCGGTTTGCGTTAGTTCGTTGCAGGATGTGAAACTGTTCAATTCTAATTTGGATGTAGTTGATGAGGCTTTTGAATACTTGATAAACAAAAGCAGCAAGGGCGAAAAAGGACAGTATTTTACACCGCGTTATGTGATTGACATGTGTGTGCGTATGCTGAATCCGTCTGAAAAAGAAACCATGATTGATACGGCTGCCGGTAGTTGCGGTTTCCCTGTGCATACCATTTTCTATGTTTGGCAAAAGATTTTGGAAAGCAAAGGCTTGAAAAAGAGCCATTTGTTTACTTTGGAACAAAAACCTCAAGAATGTATCGATTATGTACAGAACAAAGTTTTTGCCATTGACTTTGACGAAAAAGCTGTGCGTGTAGCGAGAACCTTGAACCTTATTGCAGGCGATGGACAAACCAATGTTATGCACCTCAACACATTGGATTATGAGCGTTGGGATGAAAACTTGAAAGACGAAAATTGGCAGGAAACTTATTTTGAAGGATGGAAAAAACTGAAAAAGATGCGTGTTGACAAAAACAGCAACCGTGATTTCCAGTTCGACATTCTCATGGCTAATCCTCCATTTGCAGGAGACATAAAGGAAAGCCGCATTTTGTCAAAATATGAATTGAGTAAGAATGCCGCAGGCAAGATGGCAAGCAAAGTTGGACGTGATATTCTTTTCATTGAGCGTAACCTTGATTTCCTAAAACCTGGTGGGCGTATGGCTATAGTTTTGCCACAAGGCCGTTTTAACAACAGCAGCGACAAATACATCCGTGATTACATTGCCGAGCGTTGCCGCATTTTGGCAGTGGTGGGCTTGCATGGAAATGTGTTCAAGCCACACACTGGAACAAAAACAAGCGTGTTGTTTGTGCAGAAATGGGATGATGTGTTGTGCCCCAAGAAAGAGGACTATCCCATTTTCTTTGCCACCATGCAGGAACCGAGCAAGGACAACAGTGGAGAAAAAATTTTCGTGAAGAAAGGCGATTATCCGCGTGTTATAAAACCGACCGAAGAACAAGATAAATGGATGGTCTCGGATGTGGTTGGCCATTATGAGGTTACACCCAAGGAAAATAACGAATACTTGTTGGACAGCCACGGACATTTGATTGTGAAGCATGACCTTTTCAACCACGACGGTTTGACCAAAGACGGCATTGCCGAAGCCTTTGCCGAATTTGCCAAAAAGGAAGGGCTAAGTTTTTTTTGAGTAGCCCTTTCAACGAGGAGAAGTATAAGGCGTTGTTGGAAGGGCTCGAGGCGAGTGAGATCATGTTTTCATATGTAAAAACTCAAAGTGACATTTTACGGCTTGATAGTTACTATTATTCAAAAGAGTTTTTGTCAGATGAAATTATTATCTCAAAAACATCTAATAAAACCTTAAAAGAGTTAAATGCAAGTCTTTTGAGTTTTGGTGCATATTCCTTGAACAATTTTGTTGAGTATAAGGATTCTGGAATTCCATTTATTCGTGGAGTGAATATGAAGAATGGCGTTTTAGATTTTACTGATACAATATATATTGATGAGGAAGCGCACAAATTGCTTTGGAAATCAGAGGTGAAGCCAAACACGGTTTTGCTTTCTATGTCTGGAACGATTGGTGATGTTGCAATTGCGGTACAAGAGTATGACTATCCGATGAATTCAAATCAAGATATCGCAAAGATCAGATTAAAAGAAGAAGATTTAAGACCTTGTTATTTATATGCGTTTTTACGTTCCAAATATGGGCAAAACTTTTTGAAAAGAGAAGCACGTGGTAGTGTTCAACAACACGTGTTTTTGTCACAAATAGAAACAATCAGAATACCTTTGCTAAATGATTCATTTCAATTACAAATCGAACGACTCGTCAAATCCGCACATTCTAATCTATATCAATCGAAAGTCCTTTATTCTGATGCAGAGAATATGCTATTATCTGAGATTGGCTTGAAAGGTTGGCAACCGAACAATTTTCCTGTAAATATCAAGCAACTAAAAGAATCATTTTTGGCAAGTGGAAGATTGGATGCGGAGTATTACCAAAGTAAATACGATGAGATAGAAAAGATAATAAAAACACATCACTACGACATTTTAGATAATCTTTGTTTATTAATAAATCACGGCATGCAACCTCCATATATAGAAGACGGAACAATGCGCGTTTTCTCTCAAAAATGGATAAAGGACAAAGAAATAGATTATAGTTTTATCGACGACATTAATGAACCTCGAACAAGTGAAGATTTTGCACAATTAAATCCTGATTATGTATGTAGAAAGTTTGATATTGTACATTATTCAGTAGGTGCAAATATAGGTTATTGTCATACATATTTATCCGATGTTCCAATGATGCCTGGCAGTTTTATCACACTGATAAGGGCAAATGAAGACAAAATTGATCCTATATATCTTGGCGTTGTATTGAACTCAATAATCGGCAGAATTCAAAGTGAAAAAAGGAAAAGCGGTACTGCACAACCGTATGTGTACCCTAAAGATATCAAAGAATTCCTTATTCCCATTTTACCCAAGCCAATTCAAGACACTATTTCAGCAAAAATTCAAGAGAGTTTTGCACTGAAAGCTGAAAGCAAGAGATTGCTTGAAGAGGCGAAGATGATGGTGGAGAGGGAGATTGAAAAGATTAATTAACATTACCAATGAGCTGCATCTTCTGCCATAAAGACTCATCAAACTCAAAAAGCGTAGAGCACATTATTCCCGAATCTCTTGGGAATAAACATCACTTTTTGCCCAAGGGTTATGTGTGTGATGAATGTAACCATTATTTTGCGATAAAAATCGAAAATGAATTGCTGTCACAACCATATTTTGTTTCAATGCGTTTTCGGAATGAGATTCTAACAAAGAAAGGAAAATTGGTAAGACAAAAGATGGTTTTTTCTGGTGCAATGAAGTGCACCGAAGTTGTGATGCAGAAGGCAGAAGATGGATTAATAGTATCATTTGATGATGAAGAATTATATGAAGCAATAAAAGCTGGAAAAATGGGAAAGATGATTGCGCCATACATTCCTGAGCCAGAATACCCTAATGTAATAATGTCTCGTTTCCTTGCTAAATGTGCATACGAGTATTTCTTGTACACTATGGACAAGGAAAAATATGATTTGTGTGTTCAAGAACTATTGTGTAAAGAATCTGATGTGTTGAAAGCTTTGCGTGAATATGCTCGATATGGCAAAGGTGAGTATTGGCAATATAACCAACGCAGGATATATTCCGAAGGTGATGTCGTGTTTAATCAGAATGAGGTCATAGACTATGAAATACTTCATGAAATGAGATTCTTTACAAGAGAGCATAAACGTTTACCTAATGGATATGTCGAAGCCGAGATATACTTTGTGATAGCTATAGCAGGAATAGAGTATGCCATTTGCATATCAGACCCCAACATTTCTGAATATCAGAAATGGTTAGAAGAACATAATGGCCTTTCTCCTCTAAATGACGACGCAGAGGTAAAATCTTTTAGTTTGTCTGATATAAATCCTATGTTAATCAAAGCTCAACAATGAACATACTCTTAGACACAAACATAATAATCCCATTAGAGGATACCAGCAGAGTTCTGGACACCTCTTTTGCTGAGCTGCGGAGATTGGCCGTAGAACAGCAACATTGTCTGTATGTTCATCCTATGCAACTTGCCGATATAAATCGGGACAAAGACCAAGAACGGAAAAGAATAGTATTATCCCGCATTAAACAATATTCAAAGATTGATAATCCTCCTGTCCTTTCAGATGAAGACTGTGCGGCATTAGGACTATCCAATTCCAATGATAACGACAAGGTTGACAATAATGTGCTGTTTGCTTTATATCGAGGAGCAGTACATCTTTTGGTCACAAATGATGAGGGCATACACAAGAAAGCGTCTAAAATCGGCATTCAGGACAAGGTCTATCGTTTAGAACAATTTCTTGATTTCCTACGAAAATATTCTAATAGCCCTATTTCCTACAGTTATACCGGTGTTCAAGACCGTTATATGTATGAGATTGACAAAAAGCAACCTTTCTTTGATTCTTTGCGCCAAGCATACGATGGTTTTGATAATTGGTATCAGACAAGTGCCGGAAAAAAGCGCAAATGTTGGTGTATTGAGGATGACAAAGGACAGGTGGCAGCTATTTGCATTTACAAATTAGAAAAAGATGAAAAGCTCACTGATGAAGGTGATATTGTCAACGGCACTATTCTTAAACTATGCACATTCAAAGTAGATGCACAAGCTCGCGGCAAGAAATTAGGAGAACGATTGTTATACATTGCTTTTGACTATTGCGTAAAGAACAACATTGATTGGGTATATTTGCACACTTTTGGCAATGAGCAGAAAACATTAGTTGGCTTATGTGAAGATTACGGCTTTTATAACCTTGGGAAATACAAGCAAGATGATGTTTATATCAAACCCATGAAACTCCAAAAAGGAGAGTTTGATAGTTTGGATTCCTTGATTCGGTATTATCCTTATTTTCAAGATGGTGTTGATGTTCAAAAATTCATTGTCCCAATTCAACCGAAATATCATGAAGATCTTTTCCCTGATTTCAGCGATCTAAAAGGTTCTTTATTTGAAAGCGACCAAAATCTTTATTCTTGTCAAGGAAACACTATCAAAAAAGCATATCTATGTCATTCTAACATTAAAACGATAAAGAAGGGAGATGTTCTCTTGTTCTATCGAAGCCACGACAGAAAATCCATCCAATGCATAGGTATTGTAGAAGATGTATTCTTTTCTGAAAATATTGATGAAATACTCCCTGTAATATCTAAAAGAACCGNNAATATACCTACTGACATAAGCCATATTATCATATATGCGACAGTTCCTGTAAAGAATATTGTTGCGCTTGTTGAAGTCGATTCTGTTTTAAAGGGAAGTCCACGGGAAATATGGGAAAAAACTAAACTAAAGGCAGGTATAACAGAGGATTATTTCATGTCTTATTTCAATCGAAAAAAGGATGCATACGCTATCCGAATTAAAGATGTACACAAGTTGCAAGAACCAAAATCAATTAATATATTGGAAGATATTGGAGTCGCTCCGCAATCATATCGATATATTCGAGAACCTTTAAGCGATTTGAACGAAAAATTAGGATTGTTTTCACTGGCAAAATCCTAATCATTCTAAGTCCCCATAAAATAAAAAAACATCATACTACATATAGTATAAAAAATGTAATGAAACGACAATCTATACCTCCCCACCTCACCGCCCCCGACATCATCTCTTACATGGAATCCCTCCGCAACGAAAAGCAGCGGAAGGTGCTGATGCGCTTTTTCAAGACGGGGCCGGGACAGTACGGCGAGGGCGACGAGTTCCTTGGGCTGAAGGTGCCGCAAACCCGTGAAGTGGTGAAGGTCGCTGCCAAGGATTTTCCGCTTGAGGAGGTGCCTGAGCTGCTGATGTCGAAGTGGCATGAGGTGCGGCTATGCGGACTGCTGATCCTCGTGGCAAAATTCGAGAAGTTAGCTACGAAACGCTTGGCCAACAATGCGGAAGCGGCACGCCAACGGGATGAGATTCTCAAGCTATACCTGCAATACGCCGAGCAGGCCAATAATTGGGATTTAGTGGATCTGTCCACCCATAAAATACTGGGCAACTGGCTGTTGTTTCCTACGTTCCTTGGTGGTGACGAGCTGGGTATGCACGAGGACTACAAGGTGCAAGTGATGGACGAATTGGCCGCCAGTCCCTGTCTGTGGAAGCAGCGCATGAGCATGGTTTGCACATGGAAAACCATACAGCAGGGTGACTACTGGTGGTGCCTGCGCTATGCCGAGGTACACCTGCATCACCCGCACGACCTGATGCAGAAAGCGGTCGGCTGGATGTTGCGCGAAATGGGCAAACGCATCAGCATGGATCTATTGCGTGAATTTCTGCAGCTGCACGCCCATGAGATGCCCCGCACCGCCCTCCGCTACGCCATTGAACAACTGGACGAGGGTGAACGGCAGGAATGGATGACAGCAAAGGCTGTATCAATTCATGCCTGATTATCATTTGTTATAGATGTGGTTTAGGCCGTTGATTAGAGTTTCAGAATGTGATTAACAAGCAAAAAAAAGCACCTCATAAAGGTGCTTTTTTTGAGCGGTAGACGGGGTTCGAACCCGCGACCTGCGGCTTGGGAAGCCGCCGCTCTGCCAACTGAGCTACTACCGCGTTACAATTAACAGTTAACAATTAATAATTAATAGTTGCTGTCTGTATTTTCTTTCAAAGAACTCCCCTGTGCAGCACTCCCCTCGAGAGCGAAGCTCGAGACTCCCCTTGAGCACGAAGTGCGAAACTCCCCGCCTAAACGCCTACACGTTAAACCTAATATGCAGGATATCGCCGTCCTGCACTTCGTAATTCTTGCCTTCCACGGCCAATTTGCCGGCTTCTTTGCATTTCAATTCAGAGCCTAACTGTACCAAGTCGGCATATTTGATGACTTCGGCACGGATAAAACCTCTTTCCAAGTCGCTGTGGATGACACCTGCCGCCTGGGGGGCCAACATGCCCTTGCGGATGGTCCAGGCGCGGTTTTCCTTGCCGCCCACCGTGAAGAAAGAGATGAGGTTCAGCATCTTATAGGCTGCCTGTATCACCTTGTTCACACCCGGCTCGTTCAATCCCGCATCGCGCAGGAATTCAGCTCGGTCTTCGGCGCTCTCCAACTCTGCGATTTCGGCTTCAATCTTGGCCGCAATCACCAGCATCTCGGCGTCTTTGTCTTTCAGATACTCACGTACACTGTCCACGTAGGCATTGCCATTCACCGCATCCTCGTCGTTGACGTTGCATACGAACATCATCGGCTTCTCGGTCAACAGCATCATATCGCTCACCACGGCTTTTTCTTCCGGGGTGGCATCCATGGTTCTCACATTTTGGAAGTTTTCCAGATGGGCTTTATATTTCTGCAGTACTTCATAGTCGTGCTTGGCGGTCTTTTCGCCCGCTTTCACGGCTTTCTCCACCTTGAGCATTTTCTTGTTGATCTGCTCCAAATCCTTCACTTGCAACTCAAAATCCACAATCTCGATATCTCTCACGGGATCAACGGAACCTTCAACATGGGGCAGGTTCTCGTTGTCAAAACAACGCAACACGTGAATCAAAGCGTCGCAGAGGCGCACATCGGCCAAAAAGCTGTTGCCGATACCCTCGCCCTGGCTGGCACCCTTGGCCAAACCGGGAATATCCACCACATCCAAAGTGGCATAGATGAGCTTGTCGGCCTTGATGAACGTGTCGATATTGGCCAAACGCTCATCGGGAACAGGACACACACCAATGTTGGATTTGTTGGTGCTATAAGCAAAATCAGTGACTGCTGCCTTCGTATTGGAGATGCAGTTGAACATCGTTGTTTTTCCTGAGTTGGTCAGACCAACAATTCCGCATTTCAAGCCCATTTTCTTAATTTACAATTGATAATTGATAATTGACAATTTAATAGTTAGTTTTATAGCTAGGGAAGGTTATAAAGGTTTTTTATTTACAAAACAAGTGAATATAACTATTAATTATTAATTGTTAACTGTTAACTGATTAGAACCCGAGTATCACGTCTTCCACGTGGTCAATTTCCGGCAGGTATTGTTTCAGGGTTTGCTCCACACCGTTTTTCAAGGTCATTTTGGCGTGAGGGCAGCTTCCGCATGCACCCTGCAATTTCACTTTCACCACATTGTCAGAGGTGAGTTCGATGAACTCAATATCACCGCCATCCTGCTGCAGATAGGGGCGAATCTGGGAGATGATCGATTTCACCTTTTGCTCTAAAGTCGGATTTTCCATCTTTTTTTTCTTTTCAAAATTGAGAATGCAAAAATACGAAATTTTTTAATGTGCCAATTTGATAATGTGCTAATGTGCCAATTAAATTAGCAAAATTTCATTTTAATCGTATAACTCAAGAATCATTAAAACTCCCCTGCGAAGCACTCCCCTTGAGCACGAAGTGCGAGACTCCCCTTGTGCGTAGCACAACTCCCCTAATTTTATTTTCCGTACGCTTTCACATTGTATATCATCTGCTGTTTGGCAGGACTGGAGGGGGTGAAGGTCACTTGTTTCTCCTCGCCGGGGAGCAGGGTGAAGTAGTTGTCGGAATAACGACCGCTGAGGTTGGTGGAAATGGCAACTCCGTACTTGAGCTGGTCGGCAGACAGGTAGAAGATGTATCGCTCGTCTTTAGTGCCGGCATTCAGGCGTTGAACACTCATGCGAATACCTTCCGAATTCAATTCCAACTGATTGGGATAGAGATAATAATGAATTTTCTGTGCTAGAAGTTGTCCATCGGGACGATAAAGTTGCAGTAAGAGATAATGACGGGTTAATTTATTGATTTTGAATTTTTTAGAAAGGAAATACCGGGCGATTTCAACGGAACTGCGACTCGGAATCGTGAGACTGTCCACCTCAAGACTGTCCACCACCGTGCCGTCGAACTCGCAGAGACGGATTTGCAATTTGGCCTGCAGGGTTTTGGCGGAGTCGTTCACCACAAAAATGGGAAGGGTGTCTTTTTGCATTGGCGCTGTGGTGAGGATAACGGGCGCATACTGGCGTTTGGCCTCGTATTGCAGGGCTTTCCAGTTGCCGTAATAGTCGATGCTGCTCCAGGAGGCCACTGGCCAGCAATCGTTGAGCTGCCAATACAGCGTGCCCATGCAATGTGGCTGCTGGCGGCGGTGCACTTCGATAGCCTGTCCAATGCCGTAGGCTTGTACTAGTTGGCTTAAATAGGAGTAGTCGCTGAGTTTTTCAGGAATATAAAAATACTGTGCCAGTGCCTTGTTGATGATTTGCACTCCACGGGCGTGTTTCTGATGGTTGTTCATGGCGGCACTGCCCAAGAATCTGTCATTTTCAGCGGTGAAAGTGTTGATGGTGTTCATCTCGGGATAGCTCTGGAAGCCGTATTCCGCCATAAAGCGGCCGGTTTTCTCTTCCCAGATTTCAAAGGGCAGCTCGCCCCACCAAACACCCCAATAGTGGGCGTCACCCTCGGTGCAGCTTTGTGGATGTCCCCAACCCCAAAGCGGAGAGGTGGAAATATAGGGACGGTAAGGATCCAGTTCAATGACGATATTAGACAACAAGGTGTTGAAGAGGGTATGCATATTCCTCTCTATTTCAGCATGGTGCATGGGCTTATATTGTTTCTGCCAGCCCCAGTCATCCCAACCGTTTTTCACCTCATTATTGCCGCACCATATCGCCAGACTGGGATGGTTGCGCAGGCGGCACACCTGCTCACGGGCTTCCATTTCGGCATTGTGCAAAAAACTGCTGTCGCCAGGGTATAGTGCGCAGGCATACATGAAATCCTGCCATACCATAATACCCATCTCATCGCAAAGTTCGTAGAAGATGTCGGGCTCGTATATACCTCCGCCCCATACTCTTATCATGTTCATATTCGACTCCTTGCAGGATTGTAACAGTTGTCGGTATTGCTCTTTTTTGAGACGGGTGGGGAAGAAGTCGGCAGGTATCCAGTTCGCACCTTTTATGAACACGGGCTGTCCGTTGACCAGAAATTTAAAAGCACTTCCTATGGAATCTACCGAGGTGTTCAATTCAATGGTTCTCAGTCCTATACGGGTTTCCAATTTTTTGGATTGACTGCCTTTTTCCACCACTACGGACACTTTGTAAAGGTTTTGCTCGCCCATGCCGTTGGGATACCAATATGAAGGATGTTTGATGGTGAGCTCGGAGGAAAAATGGTCGGTGTTGGGATTGATTTCCGCATTTCGTACTATCTTGAAAATCTTATCGTTAACCAGATATTTAATCGAGATATCGTTGTCAATGTCGCTGAGGATGTCAAAAGAAACCAGAAGATGTGCCTCTTCATCACACAGATGGTTCTGTCGTATGTGTAAATTACTGATGGTATAGTCTTTCCATTGACTGAGGTAGATAGCTTTGGAGAAACCGCAGGTTACCAGTTTCGGCCCCCAGTCCCAGCCGCCTTGATATGGAGGATTGCGCAGAAACACCCGTTCGTCGGGCAGGGCATAAGGCAACGCCATTTTTCTTTCCCGAATGATTTTTGAGGCGGGTATAAATTTGACTATCAGCTCGTTGTCCTTGTCTTTCACATTGTCAAGCAAAGGAAATCTCCAAATTCTGAAACTGTTGTCGGTATAATTCTGTCCTTCCTGATTGAGCAATGGTTGGCCATTCAGGTAAAACTCGGCATAACCTGTAACTCCTTCAAATACCAGTTCCGGGTGCTTTTTCAGGTCAATCAGCGTTCCGTCAAAATGTAGCCGATACACCCAGCAACTGTCGCTAACCCACTGGAGTTTTTGTTCATTATTGCCATAAAAAGGATTGTCAATCAGGTTGTTATCCATCAAATCGGTATGGATGTAGCCTGGCACAAAAGCAGGATACCATTTTCCCTGATATTGAAATTCCCAATCGGTGATGAACAGGGCATTACCCTCCACCGTCTGCTCATTTTTATTGCACGAAAGCAGTAAACTGCCGCAAAGCAGGAGGAGGAGCAGGGGGTGACAAAGGCGATAAAATTGTTTCATAATATTTGTATTTGATTAAGTACAAAGCACATACAAGTCCTCACGTTCGTTGATGCATAACACAGGAAGTCCTTCATCGTTGGCAATCAGGGCGTTTTCTTTCGGTCCGAAAATATAGTCGATGATAGTGTAAAAAGCGGTCATCATCACCACTGTAAGCGAGGCGTTGATTTCGGGGGCATAGAAAATGGAAAAGCGGTCAATATCGTCTATTTCACGGCCAAAATCGTGCAATTCATAGTCTATTTCCAGATTTTGGTACAGCTTTTTGGTGAAATCGATATTGTCTTTCACTTTTTGCTTCAGCAACGAGTCCTTGTAGGTAGCATACAACACGTGCACCTTGGCGTGGTAAAAGCGACTGAAATAGCCGGCCCAGAGGGCTTTTTCCTTGTGTTGCCGGTTGATGTCCAGCGGCAGCATCACATGGCGGAAAACATTGCTGTCGGGGAGTTTCAGTCCAACGGTCATCACAGGCAGGCGCGAGGGCTTGATGAAGCGACGGGCTTTTTTCAGGTTGAACAGACTGTCCTTTCCTTTTCTCTGTACCCCGATGACAAACATGATACTGTTGGTCTCGTCGCCGTAGGAATAAATGTTGTCAGGGGTAAAGGGATTAGATAAAAGAAATACTTCTATATTGTTCTGAATCAGCTGATTGGCTATTTCTATCTGTTCATTGCAGATATCTTTATTCTGAATATTGTTTTTTGAAAAAGAAAAATTGCTGATAACGGTCAGGGAGGCTTTGAAAATAGCGGCCAGAATGCCTCCGTAGCGGATGGCGGAGGTGCCATAGTCGGAGTTGTCGGCAATGGCGATGATATTCAGTTTTTTCTTCTCCTCTTGTTCCATTATATCCCTGATAATGAATCAATTATTTATGTTTGCAGTGTTTAATATAATGCTGATTTTCAATTAGATAAGTCCTTTAACTTTGGGTTTGGCGGCCACATAGTCTTTCAGATAGAAAGGTTCGAAATAGGCCACATTCTCAAATTGCTCCGCCTGGAATTTGCGATAGGCGATGGGTACCATGTTTTGGGCGGAAAGTGCTTCGGTTTGGAATATGGCGTTGGGGTATTTGCTCAGCACTTCTTTGCATTTTTCTGCCCCATTTCCACAGAAAACAGTCTTAAAATTCGTTAACTCTTCGGCAAAACAGTCCTCGTCCACGATCTTGGCATTGGGTTCTTCCAGCAGTTGTCCATCGTGGCTGTATAGGGCAGTGAAGACCTCCATGCGACGGGCGTCAATCATGGGGCGGCAGTGCTCGGCCATGTTCAGGAAAGGCTCGGCGATACATTCCAAAGTGGAGATGGCAATCACGGGGATATCCAAGGAATAGGCCAGCCCTTTGGCGGTGGACACACCGATGCGCAGTCCAGTGTATGAGCCGGGACCAACTCCCACGGCAATGGCATTAAGTTGGTTCTTGCTGATATTCGCTTGTTTCAGCACTTCCTCCACAAAAGGAATCATGTTTTTGGCGTGAGAGTTGTTGGTGTTGCATTCCTGCAAGGCGGCGCAACGCTCACCCTGAGCCAGTGCCACCGAACAAATCTCGGTACTGGTTTCGATGCAGAGTATATAAGGGTTTTCCATGTTGATGTGGTCTTAAATTAGTATAATCTGCAAAAATACAAAAAATATACTTATCTTAGTCTGTCATAACATAGTGGCTCTGTAATATTATTCCTCCATTTCGCGGCAGGCACAACATATCATCTGGGCAAGCATATCCTGTGCCGCGACAAGAGTAGATTGAGCATTCCAGCCCCACACTTACGTGCGGGGTTATTGAGATTCGACCTCTTCGAGGCCGTAATAGAACGTCGCTAATCTTCTTCCGAATATTCTTTCTTCTCCCGGAACACCGGCTGGTAATCACTGCGGAAGACCTCGCGCTGGGAGTAGAGCAGGATGGCGGCCAGGGCTGCGCCGGTGACATCGGAGATGGTGCAGGCGGTCCATACACCAATCAGGCCGTCAAAACCCCATTGTTCGAAAAGCATTGGCACGAGATAGCAGAGCGGCAGCAAAAAGATGACTTGCCGCGAGAGGCTGGTGACAATGGCAATCCAGGGCTTGTCGATAGATTGGAAAAAGTTGGAGTTGACAATGGTGAAGCCGATAATCGGGAACATGACCATAAGCAGGCGGGTGGCGGGAATACAAATCTGGATTAGCGCTTCATCCTTGGTGAAGATATGGGCCAGATACTGTGGGATGGCGCAGGCAATCAGAGCGCCCACGAGACCGATGCACACGCATATTTTCATGGTCAGCATATAAACCTCTTTCAGTCGCTCGAAACGGCAGGCCCCGTAATTGTAGCCGGCAATGGGCTGCATGCCTTGGCAAATACCCAAAAACACCATCACCAGCAGGAAAGCGTAGGTGTTGACAATGCCGTAAGCTCCCACCGCCAAATCGCCACCGTAATGGAGCAGTTGGCTGTTGAGGATGGCCACTACCGCCGAGGCGGCCACGTTCATCAGGAAGGGACTCATACCAATCATCGTAATGTTCTTGAAGATATACGATTTCGGGGCCCAGGCGTGAGAACGGAAACGGATGAAAGAATGCGGGGAAACGAAATGCAATATCGAAGCGATGGCCATGATAGCCATGGAAATGGTGGTGGCCCAGGCCGCTCCGGCAATGCCCATGTCCAAAGCGAAAATGAAAATGGGGTCGAGAACCATGTTAAGCACCGCTCCGCCTACCAGTATCAGCATGGATTTGGTAGGGTAGCCCGATGCTCGGATCAAACCCGTGAGGTTGTAGGTGACTGTGGTGAGAAACATTCCCGGCAGCACAATATACAGGTATTCCTTGGCATAGGCGATGGTGTCGGCAGTGGCACCGAAGCTGGCCAGGATACTGTCCATGAACAGGTATGCACAGGTGATCACAATGCTTCCGAGCACAAGGGTGAAGACCATGCTGTTGCCCAATATCTTTTCGGCCCAGTTCACATCTTTCCGGCCCAACACAATGGACATACGAGCGGAAGAGCCCACCCCGATAAGCGAGCCGAAGGCATGGATGATGTTCATGATGGGCATGGTGATAGCCAGGCCGGCAATGGCCAAAGCACCCACACCATGTCCGATGAAAATTCGGTCCACAATGTTATACACCGACGCAATAATCTGACTGATGACTGCAGGCCAGGCATACAGCCACAAGAGTTTGCCGATTCGCTCGGTCTCAAGTATCTTTGTTTTGTCAGTAGCTTCCAATGCTCAGTATTAAATTCAAAATTCAGAATTCAAAATTAAAAATCCAAAGTTCAGAATTAATGAATTTTGAACTTTGAACTTTGAATTCTAACTTGTTAACGATACCCTTGGATCCAACCACCCATAGATAATATCGCAGATTACATTGATAATCACCAGAATAACAGCCACATACAGGAGCGAGCCCATCACCACGGGGAAGTCGTATTTGTCCAAGGCATCCACAATCACCACTCCCATGCCTTTCCAGTCGAAGATATATTCCACAAAAACAGCGCCTGCCAGCAAGCCGGCCAACCAGCCCGAAATGGCGGTCACCACAGGGTTCAAAGCGTTTTTCAGTGAATGGTGAATCAATATTCTTCTGTATGACAATCCTTTGGCTTTGGCCGTGCGGATATAGTCTTGCGAAAGTACATCCAGAATGGAGTTTTTGGTCAGCTCCACCACCACTGCCAGAGGCCGAATGCCCAAGGTCAAAGCGGGCAATATCAGGTTTTTCCAGTCGATATAAAGACCAGATCCATAATTATCTACGGTGTAAAGACTGCCGAACATGCTGAGGCCGGTAAGGTCGGACAGCAGGAAGGCAAATACCCAGGCGAAGAGGATGGCGGCGAAGAACGAGGGCAGCGACATGCCCAGCACGGAAAAGAAAAAGCTGATTTTGTCGAACCAGGTGCCATTGAAAACAGCGCACAAAATACCGATGATGATGCCAATGATCATGGCGAAGAAAATGGACACCACCGCTAACAGTGCTGTTTTCGGGAAGGCCTCCGTCAGAATCTCTGAAACCTGGCGTTTGCTTTGGTATGACCGCCTCAGGAAGGGTTTCTTCAATACAATGCAAGACTTGCTGAAAGACAGTAATTTGACATAGCTGTAATCATTGTCATCCAGGAACCAGAACGACTCTTGGTCGTCGGTGCGGTGCCATGAGACAGGGGCAAGATCGTTGAGATAAGCCAGGTACTGCACCCCCACAGGCAGGTCAAGGCCCATCTCCTTGCGGATGGCCTCTTCCGTGTCAATGTCACTGCGCTGCCCCATCATCATACGGGCAGGGTCGGAGGGCAACACCGTGAACAGAAAGAACACCAGTGTGATGACACCTAAAAGCAGGAGAAGTCCGTAGAGTATTTTCTTGAGGATGTACCGGGCCATATTGTTTCAGCACTAATCGTTAAGGATGTCGCTATAGTTCAGGAAAGTAACCTTTCCGAATTTTTCCAATTGTTTTTTCTTGATACGGTTCATGTTGCCGGCAATGGTAATCACCATGGGGCGATTGCCGATATAGTTGTTGAAAAATTCGGTGATGTTATTGGATTTGAGGCCCAAAGTTCTTGTGGTAAGATTGGAACGCGGGTCGCTTTCAAAGCCTTCCAAGGACCAGAGATATACTTGCTGCGGAATGTCTCTGAAATTGATGTATTCCGCTTCATATTGTTTCACCAGCGACAACTTGGCAGTCTCGAATTTCTCCTGTTTCAATTGGAAGGTTTTCAGCAGCTCAGACATGGCGGTGATGCCGTCGATGGTCTTGTCGGACTGGGTGCCCAGGAAGCCCATAGTATAGGCGTTTCTGCGGTTGAGTATGTCATAAGAGAAATAGCCGAAAGCGGAATAACCCAAAGAACGCAATTCTCTTATATTCTGGAAGATGACACCGTTCATGCCACCATTGTAATACTCATTGAACATTTTTGCGCGCACTTTGTTTTCGTCATCAACCGTTTTGCTGGGGATGTAAAAATAGATGTTGCTCTGGATGAATTTGCTGTTGTGGAGCACAAAAATTTCGGGTTCCTGGTAATTCTTCACAGGTCTCACCTTGTTTTTTTTGCTGTCTTTTTCGACGGAGCCTTGGTTTGGCGCTTCTTTGTTGAGGCCTGCTGAAAACTTGTTTTTCTTCTTGAAATCAGTATTATACAATTTGAAATGCTGTTGTATGGACTGCATGACAGCGAGGGCATCATGGTTGCCCACGTAAGTGACATAGCCTTCACTGTCCATCGCTTTGCCAATCATTTCCAGCAATTCTTCGCCATTGTACTTTTTGATTTGTTCGGTGGAGGGCTCTTGCAGATAGGGAGAATTCTTCCCGTAGAGGGCATAGTTGTACAAAACGCGGCCCATGGCGGAGCAATCCTCTTTCATGACTTGCATGTTATTGACATGTTCTTCTACGAGAATGTTGAGTTTGCTCTTGTCATTGGCGGGTTTGTATAATTTCTCCGTGCATAATTCAATAATCTTATCAAAATCTTTTTCAAAACCTTCAATGCTGACTACCAAGTTATTGTCATCAGTATAAAGGCTCATGTCCGCTCCCAGGCATTGCAATGCTAGACTGAAATCCTCGAAGCTTTTGTCCTGGGTGCCCTGCAGGTTGAAATAATCAACAGCGGTTCCCAAAACTGGGTTCTGGTAGGTGCCGTGCTTGAAAATCAGGTCAAGGGAGAAAATGTCATTGCAAGGATTTTTTGCGGCATACAAGTCAAACACGTTGTTGATAGGGATGATGGTGACATCTTTCTCGAAATTTATTTTCTGGATTTTGGAGGGTTCAGAATTGTATTTATCCAAACTCTTGGCGAAATCGGATTGCTTGTCCGTATTGTGCGAGGGGATGGGTTTCCAACTGGGTTTTTCAATGGTTTTGGTTTTCTTGCTTCCGACATTGGAGCGATAAATCAGAACATTCTCGTTGAAATATTTATTGGCTATTTCCACCAACTCTTTTTTCGTCAGTTTCTCAAGCCTTTGAATGTCTTTCTGATAAGCATCCACGCTTTTGTTTTCCATGTCCAAAGATAAGACGAGGTAGAATTTGGATTCGATGCTTTCCAGCACCTCTTGCTGTTCTTTCAGGCTGTTCATCTTTACAGCTTCAAACAGTTTGTCGCTGAATTCGCCTTTCTTCAGTTTCTCAACATTTTCCATAATCAATTTTTCGGCCTCCTCGTGAGTCTGTCCATCCATTTTGGGACAATACATCATGAAGAAATTGCCGGCGTCGGACATGGAGTAATTGTAGGCTGAAAAGGCGTATAACTTGTTATCGTTCACTAATTTGTCGCACAAACCAGTGGAGAAATTGTTGTTGAGAATGTCAGCGCAGAGGTCCAATAACAGGGCGTCGATATTTTTGTCGGGAACGGTTTGGTAACATAAGGTTCCGATTTTGATGGGGGTTTGGGAGGTGGTGATCACTTGTTGTCCTTTCAGCACAGGAATGGACATGTTTCTTTTCGATTGTTTCACCTCTTTGTCTGAGGGAAACTTAACGGAGTTTAAGTTGGCTCTCTGCTCCGCTTCCGCGCGGGAAGTGGGAGTAGCAGTTGCCCGGACATCGTCTTTGCGTAGCTCGACGCTTTTTCTCATTTCCAATTCTTTGTCCTTGCCACACCACATCTTGTTCAGTGTTTTCAAAGCTATGTCGGTCTTGAAGTTACCCACCAGAATCAAGGTCATGTTGCGGGGCACATAGTAAGTACGGAAGAAACTGTACATCTTCGACATGCTCGGATTCTTGATATGCTCGGGATAACCGATAATTGGAACTCCGTATGGATGATCCTTGAAAATAGCGGCCATCACATCCTCGTTATATACGGAGAATGGATCGTCAGAGTACATATTGTATTCTTCATACACGGCTTCCAGTTCCGACTGGAAAAGACGGAATACCGGGGCTCTGAAGCGTTCGGCGTAAATGGCTGCCCATTTTTCCAACTCTCCGGAAGGGAAAATGTTGTGGTAAACCGTGAAATCGTTGTTGGTGAAGGCGTTCACATTGGTGCTTCCGATTTGTCCCAGAATGGCGTCCACTTCGTTGGGAATGGCGTATTGGGCGGCCTCGGCACTCAGCTTGTTCAGGCTTTTCAGGATGTTTTTCTTTTCTTTTTCATCTTTGGATAAGGATAATTGGTCGTATAGTGCCGCAATTTGCTCTATCAGAGGCTTTTCGGCTTTCCAATCCGTGGTGCCGATTTTGTCTGTTCCTTTGAACATCATGTGCTCCAGATAGTGTGCCATACCTGTGGCTTCCGCAGGGTCGTTCTTGCTGCCTGCATGTACGCAGACACCTCCGTAAATTTCTGATTTAGAGTGGTCTTCGCACAGCATCACTTTCATGCCATTATCCAGATATGCCACCTTGACTTCTAATTTCCCTTTTTGGGCAAAAGAGAATAAAACACAGAAAATCAAAAAGATAAAAACAGAAAATCTTTTCATCATTTGCCTTTTTTTAGATTATCGGCCACCACTATGTGACAGCCCTACATTTCTATTAATTTTAATTGTTAGTGTCAACTGTTAATTGTCAAAATTGTTCCTCATCCATAGGAAAATCATCCTCGTCATAGTAGTACTCATCGTACGTGGTGGATGAATCGTCAGTGTATTTCGAGAAATGGCTCATCGTGCGTTGAACAATCACGATATTGCATATCAAAAGGATAACACTGAGTGCGATTAATATTTTATTGGTGTACTTTTTCATGTCAAATAATTTAAATTGCAAAAATACAAAAAAATGTGCTAATTAGTTAATGTGCTAATGGAATTCAAAATTCAAAATCCAAAATTCAAGGATTTGAATTCTGAACTTTGAACTTTGAAATTATTTCCTCAGCTTTTAATGTTCTGGTATAGCTCTGCGAGTTCTTCCCAACTCATCCTCACCAGTTTCATGGTCTTGAAAAAGGCGGGAACTTCTTCTTCCACAAACTGTTTCCGGCGGTGACTGATGATTTTGTCGGTGGCGTCGGGAGCCACAAAGTAGCCCACGCCTCGCCGGTTCACGATGACCTCCATTTTTTGCAAGAAGTCGTATGAGCGCAGGATGGTATTGGGATTCACCACTAAAAGGGTGCCCAGTTCGCGCACCGACATGATGCGGTCGCCTTCTTTCCAGTTGCCGTTCAGAATCTGCTCGAAAACCCACTCGGCAATCTGCAGATAGATGGCTTTGTTGTCGTTGAAGTTCATCTTAGGCCTCCGTTTCTCTTAAACGCAACCAAGTCATGAAATTGAAGAAGATGAAGGCCAGAGTACTGGCAGTGTATTCGATCAAATCGCCATTGATGTTGTTGAATACATTCTCTGCTTCCTTGATGCTTTCAGGATTGGAATTTATGAAATAACTTCCGATGAGAGCTGTGTCTAAAAAGATGAAAAAGATAAAGAAAGCAATGATTACCAGCAGGGTTTTTATGGCAGCGCGCTGTTTGAAGTATATAGAGCCGAATAGGAAGATCGATTCGAAAACGAGTGCCAAAATAATATTGTCCAGACTAAAAGGCATAAAGAAAGTGTAGTGATATTCGGGTGCCAGCAGTTTGTGGGCCATTCCGCCGAGGAAGTTCCCCAAGAGTAAGGCGACGATGAGCAGGATGTTGTAATAGATGTAAACCAGGAAGCCGTTGGCGATGGTTTTTTCAATGTTGGAAGCGGGAACGGTCAGGTTGTGGATGGCTCTTCCAGCGGGTTGGAATATGTTGAAGGTTCTGGCGGCATAAAGGCAACCCATCAAAAATAACAGAAACACCATCAAGCCGTCGCTAATGCTTCCTGAAACGGAAAAGAAACTTACGAGTGTGATAATCAGGACAATAAAAATAAAGGTAGTGATGTCTGCTCTTCCTTTTTCTATGAAATATCTTCTGATGAGATTGAATATGTTTTTTGTATTCATGGTCTTTAGTTTTTAGCGTTAAACAATTCGTTGATGCGTTCTTTGTTCAGCATGACGGCGTTGAACAGCAACTCTATATCGAGTTTGGTTTCAATATGATGGATGTTCTCGGTCACCAAGAGATTGCCGCGGAGATTTTCCTCGCAGTACAAAATGGGTTCGTCGGTGCCGGTGTCGTCCGTGATTTTGAAGCATAGTTTGTCGGTAATGTCGTCTGCGCTGGCATTTAGCAGGATATGTCCGTTGTCGAGGATGACCACCGCGTCGATAAGGCAGTGCAGGTCGCGCACCTGATGGGTGGAGATGAGGATGAGTCTTTCCTCGTTGGCGGCCATGGTCATGATTTTGCGGAAAATACCTTTGGAAGGAATATCCAAACCATTGGTGGGCTCGTCCATGAACAGGATTTTGGTGTTGGTGGCCAAGGCGAAGCTGATGATGACTTTTTTGCGCTGTCCGTGCGAAAGGGCAGTGAGCTTGTCGTCCATCGAGGTGATTTCAAACAGGTGCAGATATTCTTCGAACTGCTCATTGTCGAAATTCTCGTAGAAAGGCGCATAGCATTTCATGTAGTTGCGGATGCTGATGGCCGGCACATAGACTTCTTCCTGCAGGAAATACAGGTCTTTGAGCATTTCGGCTTTGCGTAATGCCGCGCGCTGGCCCAAGGTAGTGGAACTGCCGCTTTTTGGGAAACGCAGTCCGGCCATGATTTTGAGAAGGGTGGTCTTGCCGGCACCGTTCTTGCCGAACAGTCCATAGATGTGTCCACCCTCTAACGAAAGGCTGAGGTCGTCGAAAATCGTCCTGCCTTTGTGGTAGCTGAAGTTGATGTTTTGTAATTGAATCATATTAATATAGGTTTTAGGTTTTAGTGGTTAGGGGTTAGGGGGAGTCTTGATATGCTCAAGGGGAGTTGTAATTTACTTTTTATAGAAAGAGGTGAGTGAGTACTTGAATTCAAAATTCAAAGTTCAAAATTCATTTGCTAATTAACTAATTTGCTCATTTACTAATTGTGTTTTTCTGTTTTACTGTATTAGTGAAATAGTACACTGCAAAAGTAGTACATTTTTCAAATACGATGTTCTAGAAAATAAAAATTTTAAATCACTGAAAATCAATAATATAAAAATTTTACTCCAAAAAATGAGATTAAATTTTTGAATAATTTGGGAGAAATAGAAGTTATGCATTACAAAAAGATGTGCCGGAGGCACAATATTCTAATAACCCCGCACCAAACGACCGAAGGGAGTGCGGTGTGGGGTGGCAAGGGTACTCTGTGGCGATGTGTGTCGAAGACACACCACATAGCAGAAGCAAGTGGCAGTAGGGCTGTCACATTGTGACAGCCGTAAAATGTAGCGTACTTTCAGCACGCTGACATCTACCGTCAGCATCGTCACCCCAAACTGCAGCCTTCGGCCTTGTTAGGGGTTAATAGAATGATGTGCTTCCAGCACATATCACTCACAGCTCATCGCTCATCGCCCACAGCTCATCGCTCATCGCCCACAGCTCATCGCTCATCGCCCACAGCTCATCGCTCATCGCCCACAGCTCATCGCAAAATAATTTTCACATTTGCTAATTAACTAATTTGCTCATTTGTTAATTGAAATTTTTGTATTTTTGCCGACGGAAAAACGGCCCCGTAGCTTAGCTGAATAGAGCGTCAGATTCCGGTTCTGAAGGTCGAGGGTTTGAATCCCCCCGGGGTCGCTATTTTTTTGAAATTCCGTCAATTTCTTTTTTGATTACAGGATTACAGGGAGGTGTTTTTTGTATTAAAAAAGCATATTGTTCACAGTTTTATTGAATTTTTATTCAAATTTCCTGCGCAATTTCAAGTATTTTTTTTATTTTTGCAGGTCAAAAATTAAAATACTAATCAGGAATGTAGAAATTCGTTTCCCGTCCATAGAGAAGAAAGGAGGTTACAATGGTTGATACCATTGATTTCGGAACGCTGAAATGGCATCATATCACCAATCCCACGGTTGAGGATTTGGATTTTTTAGAAGATAACTTTCATTTTCACCCTTTGGACATAGACGACTGCTCCAGCTTCGTTCAACGACCGAAAATAGACGTTTACGACGACTATTATTTTATGGTATTGCATTTTCCGCTGATGGACAAGCGTACTAGTTTGGTGAAAACCGAGGAAACGAAGATTTTCTGGGGACAGGACTACATCATCACCGTCGGCAATTCGCATTATGTGGTGCAAGACCTCTTCGACCTCACCAAGGTGAACCCTGAGGAGGTGGACGAGGACGACATCGGCGGCACCAGCGATGCCATCTTGTACAAGGTGCTCTATCGCATGATGAAAGAGACTTTCCTCTTGGTGGAGCGCATGGGCAGCGAGCTGGACACCATCAGCCGCGAGTTGTTCGACAGCAAACCCAGCGATATCATCGGGCAGATTTCCCGCTTCCGCAAAAATATCATCCAGATGAACACCATCTTCAAACCGCAGCTGCGACTCTTCCACAAGTTCGAGTCGGGCGAGGTGAAGGGCTTTGCCGAGGACATGGAAGACTACTGGGGCAATATCCTCGACTTCTACCAGAAGATGTGGGATATGATCGACGACTACGGCGAATTGGTGGCTGGCTTGTCCAACACTTTCGATTCGTTGCAGACCAACAAGACCAACGAGATTATGCGTATGCTCACCATCATCTCGACTATCGTGCTCCCCTTGACCTTTATCACAGGTGTATATGGAATGAACGTCGGATTGCCACTCAGCGATAAACCGTATGCCTTCTGGATAGTAATGGTGATTTGCTTTGTAATCGCCATTTGCCTTTTGTTGTATTTCAGAAAGAAAAAGTGGATGTGAAATGCCGTCTCTGAAATCTAAACTATATCATATTAAATTTAAAGTAGTGGCATTGGAGCCAGACAATTATCATATTGTGGCCAAAGCAAGCATCGAAGGTCGTCCGTTGAATGTTATCATCGATACCGGAGCCTCCCATTCCTGTTTCGATTTGGACTTTGTCCGCCAACTGTCACCAGAAATCAGCATGGAAGACAATGACGGACTGAATGTGGGGGTGGGCACTTCTGATTTCGAGAGCAAACTCAGCACTATCCAGAACTTGCATTTGGGCCGCTTTCTGCTGAAACAATATGATATCGTGTTGTTGGACATGAGCAATATCAACCAAGCTTATGAAATGATGCATAAACCCTTGATTCATGGTATTATAGGCAGTGATTTTTTGAGGAAATACAAGGCGGTGATTGATTATGGGGAGAGAGTATTGGTGTTGCAACGATGATATAAGGGGGGAGTCTCGCTGCGCTCGAGGGGAGTGGACTTCGTCCAAGGGGGGAGTTTCGGGCTGCGCCCTCAAGGGGAGTTATGCTGCGCATAAGGGGAGTCTCGCACTGCGTGCTCGAGGGGAGCTTTTTAAGTTGAAAACTGAAAACTGAAAATGACCTACCTAACCTCCTAACCTTCCTAACCTTCCTAACCATTAAACTCTAAACTCTAAACCCTAACCATTAAACATTAAACATTAAACTCTGAATTTTGAACTTTGAATTTTGAATTAAAATAATATGGACGAACACATCATTTTAGGAGTTGACCCAGGCACTTTGATTATGGGCTATGCTTTGCTGAAAGCCAACCCGGTCAAATCCGAGTTGATTACCTTGGATGTGCTGAACCTGAAAAAATTGCCCGACCAGCCTACCAAGCTGAAACGGATTTTCGAGTTTGTGACGGAGCTGATAGACCAATATCATCCTGACATGTTGGCGATTGAGGGTCCTTTTTTGGGCAAGAGTGCGCAATCCATGCTGAAATTGGGCCGTGCCCAGGGAGTGGTGATGGCGGCATGTATTCACAAGGGACTGGAAATCAATGAGTATTCGCCCCGTAAAATCAAACAGTCGGTGACGGGCAACGGTAACGCCGCCAAGGAGCAGGTATCGGCGATGTTGCAGCGAATGTACCCGCTTCCCAGCGATATTAAATATCTGGATGCCACGGATGCTTTGGCGGTGGCAGTGTGCCATCACTTGCAAAACCGGGTACAACTCGGTCCCAAACAGCATTTCTCAGGCTGGGAGAGTTTCCTCTCCAAAAATGCGGACCGTATTATCAAGAAATAAAACTGTATAAAACATAAAAACATGAAAAAGAACTTATTAGACCGTTTTACGAAGTATATTTCGTATGCCACTACTTCTGATGAAAATTCCGAAACCTATCCCAGCACCCAGGGGCAGCTGGTGTTCGGAGATTTTTTGGTGGAAGAACTGAAAAAATTGGGTTTGCAAGAAGTTGAAAAAGACCAGTATGGTTATGTAACCGCTACATTGCCAGCTAACTGCGAAGACAAACAACCCGTTATTGGCTTCATCTCCCATTTCGACACGGCACCCGACATGCCCGGCATCGCTGCTCCGAGAATCATCGAGAACTACGATGGCGGCGATATCATGCTGGATGAGGAAAGCAACACAGCTCTGACGCTGGTGGATTTTCCAGAATTGAGCGATTACAAGGGACAAACTTTGCTGACCACCGATGGCAAAACTCTGCTTGGTGCTGACGACAAAGCTGGTATCGCCGAGATTGTGTGCGCCATGGAATACCTGCTGCAACATCCTGAAATCAAACATGGAAAAATCAGAGTGGGTTTCACTCCCGACGAGGAAATCGGCAAGGGTGTGCTATTCTTCAATGTGGAAAAATTCGGTTGTGATTTTGCCTATACCATGGATGGTGGCGCTATTGGTGAGTTGGAGTACGAGAACTTCAATGCTGCTTCGGCTACCATCAATATCCAAGGAAGGAACATCCATCCCGGCTATGCCAAGGGAAAGATGGTGAACTCACAACTGATCGCCATGGAGTTCAACGCTTTGTTGCCCGAATTCGATAGACCTCAGAACACCCAGGATTATGAGGGTTTCTTCTTGCTGATTCACATGGAAGGTACCGTGGAGAATTCTCAGCTTAGATATATTATCCGTGACCATGACCGTCAGAAATTCGAGGAGAAAAAGCAACTGATTCAGCAGATTGTGGATTTCCTGAACATCAAGTATCCTGGTCGTGTCAGCTGCGACATCAAGGACCAGTACTATAACATGCGCGAGATGGTGGAACCAGTGTTCTATGTGGTGGAGCGTGCTGAGAAAGCCATGCGTGATGCCGGCATCGAGCCCAAAGTGCAGCCTATCCGTGGTGGTACCGACGGTGCCAACCTGTCGTTCAAAGGCCTGCCTTGTCCCAACATCTTCGCTGGCGGCCACAACTTCCACGGCAAGTACGAGTATGTGCCCTTAGAGTCCATGGAGAAAGCGGTGGAGGTGATTGTCAATATCTGCAAAGAGAGATAAACGTTAAGACGGGGAGTCACTCGTTGCGCGAGTTCGGGGAGACGCTCGCTTTGCTCGCTCGGGGAGACGCTCATTTCATTCGCTCGGTAAGACACTCGCTTCGTTCGTTCGAGGAGTCGTTCACTTCGTTCACTCGGTTATACGATATCGTCTTC